>Ga0316626_10000964_pt1 | contig 12278 bp, 9 predicted proteins | sample OWC_Aug_T1_C1_D5_FD_207656 | JGI IMG/M metagenome (GOLD analysis project Ga0316626, IMG submission 207656) | Wetland soil microbial communities from Old Woman Creek delta, Ohio, United States - OWC_Aug_T1_C1_D5_A | ecosystem: Environmental > Terrestrial > Soil > Wetlands | place: USA: Ohio...
AGACCGGCGATGGTGACGCGTTGGAAAAGCTGATCAATGAAGCCTTGAGCGAAGCACCCATCATCGCGAAGCGAATGCTCACCGATCGCAACCGCAACTGGGTGCCCAGGATCAAAGAACTGCTGAACGGCAAAAAGACGACCATTGTCATCGTAGGGGCCGGACACCTGGTCGGGCGCGAAGGCGTGGTGGAACTGCTGAAGAAAGAGGGACTGAAAGTCACTCAGTTGTAGGCGGCGTCTTCAACTTTTTCTCGAACGTTCCGTCAGAACCCAGCACGCCTTTGAAGTCGTCGCGCAGCCAAGCCTTCGCTTTTGAATCTCCCCGCAGGTAAGCGTCCCAGAACGCCGTTGAACTGGCGCAGATCAGTTTGCGATACTGCTCATCCTTCGGATTGGCCAGCAGGCGACCGCGTCCGGAAAAAATCGCGTGGTCGCCGTCCTTGAAGGTGACGAGGAACTGGTCTGAACCGTTGCTGTGATCAAACGGCAAACGGCGCTCCTCGGGCTTCGTGTCGCCAATTGGACTGGCATCCTCCGTGCCGGTCATGTGAAAGCAGGGGATCTTGATCTTCGCGTAAACCTCGTCGAGCCGGCGTTTGCCAGCCGGCACCGGGGCGCTCATGGGAATCGCAGCTTTGACGCGTGGATCGGCCAACGACGTTGCGCTGCCACCGCCCGGAAAGAAAGTCTGCCCGGCAATGGCCAGCGTGGTGTAAGCCCCGAACGAATGACCGACCACGCCGATGCGCCCCAAGTCGAGTTTGTTTTGAAACGGCGACTGTTCCTGGTTCAGTTTTTCCAACTGGTCAATCGCGAAACTCACGTCCAGCGGGCGGTTGAGGGCGTTGCTTGGATTTGCAGCCGCGCGGCGCATGGCCCCCATCTTGTCGGAAACCGCGGCATCACGCCATACGCTGTCGTCACTGCCGGGATGTTGCAGGTGAACCGAGACGTAGCCGTGACTTGCCCAATGCTGTCCGAGGTATTCGTAACCTTCGCGAGTGCCGCCCAGGCCGTGGGAAAAAATGATGACTGGAAGAGGCCCGTCTGTGGCTTTGGGAAAATAGATTTTGACCGGCACTTTGCGATCACGCTTCGCGTCCTGCCAATCGTAGCGGACGACTTCGACAGGAGACGGACTGGCGTCAGGTCGGTACTTTCCAGAAGGTGAATTTGTTGCGATTGCGGAGGCAACACAACCCAATGCCAGGGCTGCGAAGATTACCCACGCGACTTTGTTCTGCAGTTTCATCGTGTTCACAAAGACGCGTGCTTTGAAGAGAACGTTACGCACAAACGAGCGCTTCTGGATTTTTGCACGGTTCCCAGCTACGGAGTGGCGATAGACGGTAGCCCACGGCGCAAGCCGTGGGATGTGGTGAAGTGGGCCAGAGCCGCGGAGCGGCGAAAGAATCCCGTGCCCCTTTCCCCCTGCCGGGGCTTGGAAATCTCCCAACACGTTCCCCACGGCTCACGCCGTGGGCTATCTTCTGGCGCTGCTCCGCAGCTAATTTCAGACTTTATGCAGATGTTCATGAGATGCGCGCCCGAGACTTTGCCGCCAAACGGGCTGGTAATCCGCCAATCACTGGGGGAAACTCGCCCTGAGTTGCTGGTCGTTGAATCCAAAACCAAGACTGCCATGAAACTTCTAAATGCTTCTATTGCATCGTTCATCGTACTTCACCTCGCCATCATCGCCGGCTATTGCGGTGCCGCCGTGAGCATTGAGGGCGTCAAGATGCCGCCGGAGGACGGCAAGCTCCGAATCATTTGTTTTGGTGCGCACCCGGATGATTGTGAACTACAGGCCGGTGGCACTGCGGTCCTGTGGGCAAAACGCGGGCATCACGTTCTGTTTGTTTCCGTCAGCAACGGCGACATCGGCCACTGGCACGACGCCGGCGGTCCTTTGGCGGTTCGGCGAAAAGCCGAGGTGGACAAGGCCCATGAGATCCTCGGCATCCAGGGCGTTGTCCTCGACATACACGACGGTGAAGTGATGCCCACCTTGGAGAATCGCCGGATGCTCACGCGGCTGATCCGGCAGTGGAAGGCGGACGTCGTCATCGCGCATCGCCCGAACGATTATCATCCCGATCATCGCTACACCGGCGTGCTGGTGCAGGATGCGGCCTACATGGTCACCGTGCCCTTCTTCTGCCCCGATGTGCCGATCCTGAAAAACAATCCGGCGTTCTTTTACTACCCCGACCGCTTCCAGAAACCGAATCCATTCAAGCCTGACGTGGTTGTGTCCGTGGACGAGGTGATGGAGAAGAAACTCGATGCGCTGGCGGTGATGGAATCGCAGTTTTATGAAGGCGGCGCGAATGGTTCGGCGGAACTGATGCCCAGCGATCCCGCAAAGCAGAAGGAACGCCACCAACAAGTGCGCGATGGTTTTGCCCGGCGCAACCAGGGACTGGCGGATCGTTTCCGCGTGCAACTCGGCGAGTGGTATCCGGCGGACAGAGCCAAGGCGATCAAGCACGCCGAGGCCTTCGAGTTGTGCGAATACGGCGCGCAACCGAACAAAACGCAGCTCAAGAAGTTGTTTCCGTTCTTTGATTGAGAACAAAACCCGAACGCGACTTGGAACAATGGACACTCTCTCACGCTTTGGCCAAAGGTTTTTGGGAATTCCGCAGCACGGGCGACAAGAACCGGCTTTGGCAATATCGTACTCTCCCTCACCCCAGCCCTCTCCCGCTGGGAGAGGGAGAATCATCCGCAGGTTTTGGAGAAGGCAAATTTCGGAGATAGCACAAGAGACTCGGGAGCAAATCGGAGCGCACGAACGCTGTCCCCTCTCCCTCAGGGAGAGGGGCAGGGTGAGGGTGAAAAGACCAGCACCGAATCCCGGAGGGAGATTCTTGACCTTTCTCGCCGCCACCATTGCTACTACCCACGCTTTCGCGGCGCAGCCTACCTTGTCGAACGACCAACGCCAGACCGATACCTGGCGCGCGGAACAGTGCATCATTGATCTGCACCAGCACATCAATGCCACAACTCAGCACGTGACCCGTGCGATCAAGATCATGGATGCCGTCGGCGTCGGCATCGTCGTGAACCTCAGCGGCGGCACGGTGACGCGGCCCAGGCCGGATCAGCCGTCCGAGTTCGAGCGGAACAAAGCATTGATGGACGCGCTGTATCCGGGCCGCTTTCTGCAATACATGAACCTCGATTACCGGGGCTGGGACGAACCAGACTTTGCCGAGCGCGCCGCGAAGCAGATCGAGGAAGGCCATCGCCTCGGCGCGGCGGGATTCAAGGAATACAAACGGCTCGGCCTGACGATTCGCGATCGCGCGGGCAAGGCGGTCAAGACTGACGATCCGAAACTCGACTTGATGTGGGCGAAATGCGGTGAATTGAACATGCCTGTCTCCATCCACGTCGCGGATCCGAAGGCGTTCTGGGAACCTTACAATCCACAGAATGAGCGCTGGAAGGAATTGGGCGATCATCCGAACTGGTGGTTCGGCGACACGAACAAGTATGCGCCGAGAATGGAACTGCTGGAAGCGCTCGATCGCGTCATCGCGCGCCACCCAAAAACGAAGTTCGTTTGCGTCCATTTCGCCAACAACGCCGAGGACATTGACTGGGTGGAGCAGGCGTTGGATCGCCGTCCGAACATGTATGCCGACCTCGCCGCGCGCATTCCCGAGATTGGCCGGCACGATCCCGACAAGGTGCGTCGGCTGTTTGTGAAGCACCAGGATCGCATCCTGTTCGCCACGGATTTTCAGGTTTATGACCGGCTCATTCTCGGCAGCAGCGGCAATGAACCGCCGCCCACGGATGCCGATGCGGAGGTCTTTTTCGCCAAGGAATGGCGCTGGCTCGAAACGCGGGACAAAGACTGGCCGCACATGACACCGATTCAAGGCGACTGGACCATAAGTTCCATCGGCCTGTCAGCGTCAGTTCTCAGGAAGGTCTATTTCGACAATGCCCGCAAACTGCTTGCGCGCTCGTTGCCGTTGCCGGTGGTTCGCGCGCGCCGCATCAGCCAGGACTTTCAGCCGAACGGCGAATTGGACGAACCCGCCTGGCAAACGGCGAAACCGGTCGTCATGGAATATTCCTCCGCCGACTATTCCACCCGGCCCGACATGGCCACGACCGTCCGGGTTCTGTGGTCGGACGATTCACTCTATCTGGGATACGAATGTCCTTACACCAAGCTCACCGTGTTCGATCCGCCGGCGTTTGACAAGGAGCGGCACGGAAACGAGCGGGGCGTGAGCTTGTGGGATCGCGATGTCGTCGAGGCTTTCATCGCCAGCGACCCGACAAACTTGAAGCACTACACCGAGTATCAAGTTGCACCCACGAACGAGAGACTAGATTTGATCCTCAACCTGCCGGAGCGCGACTTTGCCTGGAGCAGCGGCTTTCAATCCGCCGTTCAGGTGGACGAGAAGGCCAAACGCTGGACGTGCGAAATTCGCATCCCGCTCAAGTCGCTGGCCTCAACCAAACCGCAGGCCGGCACGCAATGGCGGTTGAACTTTTTCCGGTGCGACCGCGCCAACAACGCCTTCCTCGCCTGGAGCCCAGCCATGACCGGCAGTTTTCACACGCCGGAGAAATTTGGGGTGCTGGACTTCGATGAGTAGTCATACCACTGTATGGCAAGCGTTATGAGCAAACCGGACAAACGCAAGTTCGCGTTACTTCTGGCCGTCAGCCTGACCTGCGGTTTCGGGCATTGCGCACACGCTGAGGAGTTCAGCATTGTCGCGGCAGGCCAAAGCACAAATTCTGCGTGGGCGTGGATCTGGAACGAAATCGAGAAAGGCAGGACACCCGGTCGCTGGGAACGTGATGCAAAGAGTGACGTCGTATCGCTGACGCTAACCTCGCTCTTGGCGAACGACGCCGGCTTGGAACTGTTCAGCAAGTTTGGCTCGGTTCAAAAACTGAGGTTGCAAACGAGCCGGCTCTCGCCGGAGCTGACGAGGCAAGGAATCTCATCGCTGGTCAGAATGACCAATCTCACCTCCATCAACATCGCGTGCGGCGGCTTGCTGAAAGCCGGAGTGTTCGAGGAAATCTGCAAAATGAAGGAGATACGCGAACTGGGTTTGGTTGCAGCGTATCCACCGGCGAGCGAGTACATCGGCCTGACGAATCTACACAACCTGGTCGAATTGCGTGTCGGCTACTGCACCAACTTTGGAGACAGCGAACTGAGCTTGTTGACCAACTTGCCGGCATTGAAAAGCCTCACCCTGTATGCTGATGGCTTTTCCAGCGAAGGCACGAATGTACTGCGCAACATGACTGGGCTTACCAACGTGGCTGTCCGAGTCAGCCAACCTTGGACGCCTGTGCAGTAATTCCTGGTTTGGAGTTCGGCACAAACAGCATACCTGCTAATCAGCCGAAGGAACTTTTCTCTCGCATCGCTCTACGGTTGCGCCAACATGCGCACTCCATAGCATGGAACAGGCTGTCACCAAACCTGCTTCAACTGCCGCGCCCGCCGACGCGGACCCCACAACCCTTCGCTCGCTCTCGCCGCAACAATGGAAATCCGGCATCGCCGCGTGGCTGGGCTGGCTGTTCGACGGGCTGGACATGCATCTTTACACGCTCGTCGCCACCGCCTTCGTGGCCATCTTGATCAACGGGCAATTGTTTCGCTCTGAGTTCGCCCAACTCGACGCCAATCACGACCATAGCATTTCATCGGTGGAATGGCAGCGCGCCGGTGAGTTTGGGCTGGCGGACGGCAATGGCGACGGGAACATTTCACGCGATGAATTTGAGGTGTTTCTCGCCCGGTCGCAAACGGGCAACTCGGAGGTGAAGGAAAAAAGCTCGTGGATTCAGGCGGCGTTCCTCATCGGCTGGGCGCTGGGCGGCGGATTCTTCGGGCGGCTGGGTGATCTGCTGGGCCGCTCGCGGGCGTTGAGTCTCACGGTGCTGACTTACGCACTCTTCACCGGCTTGTCCTTCTTCGCGCAAACATGGTGGCATTTGTTGATCTTCCGATTTCTGGCCGCGCTGGGAATCGGCGGCGAATGGGCGGTGGGTTCGACGTTGCTCGCGGAAACGTGGCCGAAAAAGTGGCGGCCCTGGACGGCCGCGGTGCTTCAGACGGGCGTCAACATCGGCGTCCTGGGCGCCTGCCTTGCCGGCGTCCTGCTGGGCGGAAGACACCCGCGTTGGATCTTCCTGATTGGCGTCGTGCCAGCGCTGCTGGTTTTCTGGATTCGACGACACGTGCCCGAACCGGAAACGTGGCGTGCCGCGAAAACCGGCAGCGAACAACCAGGCGTCCTCGAACTCTTCGGGGCCAGCGTGCGGCGAACAACACTCCTTTCCATCTCAGTGTGTGCGTGCTCGCTGACGGCGTGGTGGGCGTTCATGTTCTGGCAGGCGCAACATGTGCGCAGCATGCCGGAGGTGGTGTCCATGAGCGGGGCGGAGCGGGACAAACTCGTCGCGACGACCTTCGCGTTCATCATCGGGATCAGCATTTTGGGTAACTTCGTGGCCGGTGCCCTGGCCCGGCGAATCGGCTGGCGTGGAGCGATTGTCACCATGTTCGCAGGGTTCATGCTGACGATGTTGCTGACCTTTGGCCCGACTCACTCACTGGCGGGGCTCACGCGCTTCTGGCTGCCCGCCGTCGGCTTTTGGTCCGGGGTGTTCGGGCTATTCACGATGCTGTTACCACCGCTTTTCCCGACGCTGCTTCGCACGACGGGTGCGGGATTCTGTTACAACATCGGGCGCATCGTCGCTGCGTTCGGGACGGTATTCTTCGGCCTCTTTTCCAGCGTGGGCAATTACCGCGTCGCACTGTTCTACGCCGGGTTACTGTTTGTGCCGGCGGCGTTTGCCGCGCTGTTCCTGCCACGCGTGCGTGAGTGATCACCTCAATTTTACTCCAGCGGAATCCGACCCGGTTGTATCGGCTCCGGGACGCGGTTGTTCACGGGCGGAATGCTGCGGAGGTAGGCAAATATCGCCAGGAGGTCTTCATCGTTGAGCGCGGCGAGATTCTGCCAGGGCATGGGTGGCAGGATGTCGCGTCCGGCGCTCATGTGTTTGCCAGTGCGCATCGCGAGGAGAAACATGTCTTCGGTCCAGATGCCAAGGCCGGTGTTTTGATCCGGGGTCAAGTTCGCCGCGTAACTGACGCCCCAAGGCCCGGCCCAGGCAGTCATGCCCGCCGTGGCGGCAAACCACGGCGTGTCGTCCGTTTTGGGTGGCGGCGGCAGTTTTGCCTCTTCGGGATGGCCCGAGAGCAGCCGCGTGAAATCAGGGGCCGGGCCTTTATCCGTCATCTTGAGCGGCGTGTGGCAATCGTTGCATCCGCCATAGACCACGAGATATTTGCCACGCGCGATTCGCTCCGCCTGGGCCTCGCTCGAGAATTTCGCCGCCATCACCAATCCGGCGACGGGTATGGTGACGAGTGCCAGTACCGTCAGTTTTTTCGTTGGATTCTTCATAGCGTATTGACTAGGGGTTCAATAATGAGTTTCCGCCCTTGCACCATCCGGGTGTCAGTTAAGCCACTGCTGCACGAGATTGAGCAAGCCCGCCAACTGTTCGGTGAAGGCAGACGACTTCATGAAGCCAATCGTGACGGTCGCCAGCGCCATCAAGGCGATCACTCCGAACACCCGCAAATCGCGTCGTTCCTTCTCGACGACGCGCTTGCGTTCGAATTGTCCGGTGTCAAAGCCTGCGCCCGCGCTGGCGGTCCACGCTTGCATCTCGGCCTCGCGCAGCGCCCGCAGGTAAGTGCGGTTTTGCGGCGTCACCGGAACATGCTGTGAAACGGCAGGGAATGGCCGCACCGGTTTTCGGTCGCGGCTTGCACCGGGCACGGGGTGCGAAAGATCGCGCCGGGGAAGGTTGGCTTTCATCGGTGTTGCAACCACGTTTGTCATATCGGTTCTTTCGGTTCTTTCGTTTTCAGTTCCACACTTGACGCCCCGGGCCGCAGCGCGAGAATGGGCACGTTCAGCAATCACTTCCACGCATCGTTCCGCTGACGACCAGTGTGATTCAAGTTGACGCGAACATGAGTAACACCGCGCAAACCGCCGGTAAATGGGCCGAAAGACCCAGTGCGCCGGACGCCCGTTTCATGGACCGTGAGCCCATGTTTCGCCTGTTGTTCGAGCGCAGTGCCGACGCCATCATGTTGTTGGATCCGCAAGCGGGCGTGTTCGTGGATTGCAACGAAGCCGCGGTGAAGCTTTTGAGGTCAAGCAGCAAGGAGGCGTTGCTTCAGAAGAAACCATCGGAACTATCGCCGACATTTCAACCGGACGGACAATCCTCGGAAGACAAGACCGCCGAAGTCATCGCTCTCGCCACCGCGCGCGGAAGCTACCGATTCGAGTGGGTCGCCCAGAGAATGGATGGACAAGACGTGCCGTTGGAAGTGCTGACCACTCCCATCCTGGCCAATGGTCACCCGCTGCACGTCATCGTCTCGCGCGATATCACGGAACGCAAGCAGGCCGAGGTCGAACTGCGCGAGAGCCAGCAGTTGCTCGCGTCCGTGGCCGAAAACATTTCCGAGGCCATCTACCGCACCGGACCGAATCACGAACTGATCTTCGCCAACCGCGCCTACCTCCGGCTCTCCGGGTATGATTCACTGGAGGAGATGCGCCTGGTGCCGCGCGAACGGCTCTACGCGAACCCGGCGGATCGCGCGCGTCTGCTCCAACTGCTGGCGCGCGACGGCGCGTTCCGCAACCAGGAAATCGAATATGTGAGACGCAACGGTGAGCATTGGTGGGGACTGTCCAGCAGCCTGGCCATCCGTGATCCCGGCTCCGGCAAGGTGTTGTACCACGTCGGCTCGGTCGCGAACTTCACCGAGCGGAAGAAAGCGCACGACGAAATCCAGTGGCTCAACACATCGCTTGAACGGCGCATTGCCGAACGTACGGCCGAGCTCACTGCGAGCGAAGCGCGACTCCGCGCCCTGGTTGAACACGCGCCGGAGGCCATTGTAGTGTTCGACGGCGACACGGGCCGGTTTCTCAGCGGCAACGCGCATGCCTGCCGGCTCTATGGCTGCGACATTGAAACGTTGACGCGATTGACCCCGGCGGAAGTTAGTCCCGAGTTTCAACCGGATGGACGGCGTTCTGCGGATCTCGCACGCGAGAAAATGCAGGAGGCATTGGCGGGTAAGACACCGGTTTTCGACTGGATCCACCGCCACTCCAGCGGGCGACTTTTCCCTTCGGAAGTCCGTTTGCTCCGCCTGCCCGCAGGGGGACAGAATCTCCTTCGCGCCAGCATCATTGATAACACGGAACGCAATCGCCGGGAGAAGATTCAACAGGCGATCTTCCGGATCGCCGAGGCGGCGCTCACGACGCAGGACCTGGACGGCCTTTACCGGAAGATTCATGAAATCGTCAAGGGACTGATGGCGGCGGAGAACTTCTACCTCGCGCTGCTGGACCCGGATGGCGAGACTTTCAGCTTCCCCTACTTCGTGGACGAACGGGATGCGAAACCGCAACCGATGAACCTCTCGCAGGGATTGACTGGTTATGTTTTGCGCACCGGCGAGCCACTGCTGGCCACGGAGGACAACATCGTGCATGCGCAAGCCGCCGGCTTCGCCATCGTGGCGGGTGCGGTCCGCGAAGCCTGCTATTCGGAAGTCGGCGCCCCGGCGGCGGTCTGGCTGGGAGTTCCCTTGATCGTCCACGGCAAACGCATTGGCGTGATGGCGCTGCAGTCCTATCGCGACGAGCACGCCTACGGCGAGCAGGAAAAGCAAATTCTCACGTTCGTTGCCTCGCAAATCGCCCAGGCGATCGAACGCAAACGTGCCGAGCAGGCGCTGCGCGAGTCCGAGGAAAAATTCCGGGCGCTGTTCGAGGGTTCGAGCCAGGGTGTGATGTTGCACGATGAACATCAATACCTCCAGGTGAACTCGGCGGCCGCGCGGATTCTCGGCTATGATTCCCCGGCGCAATTGATTGGCCGCCACCCGCGCGACACCTCGCCTCCGACCCAGCCCGATGGCCGGGATACCGACACACTCGCCCGCCAATACATCCAGGAATGCCTGACCCAAGGCAGCGCCCGGTTTGAGTGGGTCGCACGCCGCACCGATGGCCGGGATGTGCCGCTGGACGTGATCCTGACCCGGGTCGAGTGGGGTGGACGGCAGATCATTCAGGCGTCCATCAACGACATCTCCGAGCGCAAGCAGGCCGAGGCTGAGTTGCGCGCCAGTGCCGCGCGCCTGCGGGAGAGCGAAGCGCGGTTCAGCGCCGCGTTTCATGCCAGCCCGGTGCTCATTACAATCGCGCGCATCAGCGATGGCCGGTTCGTGGAGGTCAACGAAGCGGTCCTGCAATGGGGTGGTTATCGGCGCGAGGAGATCATTGGGCGGACCTCCGCCGACCTGGGGTTGTGGGTGAACCTGGGGGACCGGGAGGAGTTTTGGCGCGAACTCCAGCGCGCCCGTACCATCCGCCATCAGGAACGCAACCTGCGCGACAAGCACGGCGCCATTTCCACCGTGCTGCTTTCGGCGGATATCATCGAGTTGAACCACGAGCCGCACGTGCTGACGTTTGCCCTGGACATTACCGACCGCAAAAAGGCGGAGACAGAATTGCTGAAAACCCTCGCGCGAGAAAAAGAACTCGGCCAGCTCAAGAGCAATTTCGTTTCGATGGTGTCCCACGAGTTCCGCACGCCGCTGGGCGTGATCATGTCCTCGGCGGAGATTCTGGATTCGTATCTTGATCAGCTGGAACCGCAGGAACGGCGCGAGCAGTTGCAGTCCATCCAGAAGAACTCACGGCGCATGGCGAATCTGATGGAGGAGGTGCTCCTGCTCGGGATGGTCGAGGCTGGCAAGCTGGAATTCAAACCCGCCGAGCTGGATTTGAACCTCTTTTGCCGCCGCCTTGTGGACGAGTTGCTGTCGGCGGTGAACAACCGCTGTCCCGTGGAAATCTCGATTGCCGCCGATGCCGCCCGGGCCGTTGCCGACGAACGATTGCTGCAACACATCTTCAACAACCTTTTGTCCAATGCGGTGAAGTTCTCGCCGGAAGGCAGCCCGGTGCGGTTCGATATTAAACGCGAGGGCAACGATGCAGTCTGTCGCATCCGGGATCAGGGCTTGGGCATTCCCGCGCCCGACCTGGAACGGATGTTCAGCGCGTTTCACCGCGGACGCAATGCAGGCCAGGTGCCGGGCACGGGGCTTGGGCTCACCATCGTCAAACGCTGCGTGGAACTGCACCGTGGCCGGATCAAGATCGAAAGCACCGTTGGCCAGGGCACTACGGTCATGGTGCGACTACCGCTGTTTGCGACTTCCAAAACTCAACCGTAACTCTCTCAACTGCTGTGAAAAAAATCCTAGTGATCGAAGACGAACCTGAGATGCGGCGGAATCTGTTGACGATTCTAAAGCTTGAAAAATTTCAACCTCTCGGCGCGGAGAACGGCCGCGTCGGACTGGAAATGGTGAGGCGCGATAAGCCGGACCTGATCCTGTGCGACGTGATGATGCCCGAACTGGACGGCCACGGCGTGCTGGAGGCGTTGCGCAAGTACGAGGAGACGGCTTCCATCCCGTTTATTTTCCTCACCGCAAAAGGCGAGAAGGCGGACTTGCGCAGCGGCATGAATCTGGGCGCGGACGACTATCTGACCAAACCCGTGGCCAAGGCGGACTTGTTGCGCGCCATCGCCGCGCGGTTGCTTCGTTCCGAACAGACCGCCCAACGCGAGTTCAAGCCGGACTTTTCCTCGTTTGCACCGCTCTTGAAACTGGATTTGACTCCGCGCGTCGCCGAGGTCCTGCTCTGGGTGGCTCAGGGCAAAACCAACGGCGACATTGCGACCATCCTCGGCATCAGCGAATCCACGGTCAAAAAGCACTTGCTCGAGATTTTCGGAAAGCTCGGTGTCGAAACGCGCAGCGCCGCCACCTTGCGCGCCTTGGAGGCGTTGAGTTCGAAGCCGTCCTGACTCGGATGGAACTTCATTTTCGCACGCTGGGCGAAGGCCCGCCGCTGATCATTCTCCACGGCCTGTTGGGCTCGCTCCACAACTGGCTGCCACTCGGCCGTAAATTCGCGGAGCGGTTCAAAGTCTTTGCCGTGGACCAGCGCAATCACGGGTTGTCCCCGCACAGCCCGGAGTTCGGTTACGACCACATGGCCCGCGATCTCCACGAACTCATGAGCGCGCAGGGATTGACCAGCGCGCACCTGCTGGGTCACTCGATGGGCG
>Ga0316626_10000966_pt1 | contig 12266 bp, 12 predicted proteins | sample OWC_Aug_T1_C1_D5_FD_207656 | JGI IMG/M metagenome (GOLD analysis project Ga0316626, IMG submission 207656) | Wetland soil microbial communities from Old Woman Creek delta, Ohio, United States - OWC_Aug_T1_C1_D5_A | ecosystem: Environmental > Terrestrial > Soil > Wetlands | place: USA: Ohio...
CGGAAGGACATGAAGTTCGTCTTCGCCGAGACCATGGACGACGTGATCAGCACGGCGCTCAGGAAAAAACTTCCCCGGCGCATCGTTCGCGCCAAGCGGCCCGGCAGGTCGCGGTCGACGCATTGACCGACGGACGGAAGCAGAGGCGTAAGGCGTCAGGGGTAAGGGATCACGAGACGGGAGAAAAGAACATACCCTGCGGTCAAACCGAAACGGACCACGAAGGCACTAAGACACGAAGGCAACCTCATCTTCGAACGGCTTAGTGCCTTTGTTTCTTTGGGACCACGTGCAATGAAGATATCCGACCTTGGCGAGTTCGGCCTCATCGAACGGATCGGGAGAACAGCGGCGCGCGACGCAAAGCGGGTGCTCGTCGGCATCGGGGACGACGCGGCCGCGCTTGCGCTTGCTCCCGCGTCGACGCTCCTCGCCACCACGGATATGCTGCTCGAAGGCGTGCACTTCGACCTCGGGACCACCGACCTCTCCTCCCTGGGATGGAAGTCCGCAGCCGTCAACCTGAGCGACATCGCGGCCATGGGCGGCACGCCCCGGTTCTGCCTGACAAGCCTCGGACTCCCGGCGTCCCTGACGGCGGAGGGCGTCGCTGAGCTCTACCGGGGGCTGAACGCCTGTCTGAAAAGGTACCGGACAGCGCTCGCGGGCGGGGACACCTGCAGGTCCCGCACGGGCCTGGTCATCAGTATCACGCTGCTCGGCGAGGCGGCGAAGGGGAGGGCGGTCACCCGCTCGGGCGCGCGGCCGGGGGACCTCTTGTTCGTGACGGGAACGCTGGGGGACTCGGCGGCGGGGCTGGAACTATTGAGAGCAAGAGGCAAGGGACAAGGGGCAAGGGGCAGGGAAGAGGAAAAGAAGCTTATTGAAAGGCATCTGCGGCCGATGCCGCGGGTCTCGGAAGGGATGCTGCTCGCCGGCGTCGCATCGGCCATGATCGACGTGAGCGACGGCCTGTCATCGGACCTGGCGCATCTCTGTGAGCAGAGCGGCGTCGGCGCGGAGGTGCTCGCGGACCGGGTCCCGCTCTCGAAAGAACTGCGGTCGGTCAGGGGCTTCACGCGGCCGGCGGCCGAGTACGCGCTGTCCGGCGGCGAGGACTATGAGCTCCTGTTCACCGTGCCGCGGGCGAAGCTCGGCAGGCTCCGGTCCCTGAGGATCAAAGCGACGGAGATCGGCAGCATCACCCGCGGGCGCACTATCATGCTCGTGGAAGTGGGCCGGAAAAGGCCGCTCCCGCCGTCCGGGTATGACCACTTTCGAACAGTGCCCCGCAGCACGAGGCCACGCCGGTGAGAAAGTACGTCCGCGACCGCATCCATGAGCTCATCAAGCTCGACGATCCGCCGCATAAACTGGCGCTGGCGTTCGCACTGGGGATCTTCATTGCCTTCAGCCCCTGGCTCGGCCTGCATATCGTTTCCTGCATCTTCTTCGCCTGGCTGTTCCGTGTCAGCAAACTGGTCGTCCTCACCGCAACCTTCGTGAACAATCCCTGGACCATGGTTCCGATGTATGCGTTCTCCCTCTGGTTCGGGATCAAGCTCACGGGGAGCGACGCGACGGTCCCGGAGATCGCCTGGTCGTCCCTGGGGTTCCGCGACCTGTTCCTGGTTCTGAAACCCTTCCTCTGGCCGTTCGTGGCGGGCTCGCTGGTCATCGGCGCCGCAGCAGCGGTCCTTTCCTATTTTCTTTTCTTTTGGGCCGTACGGCGATATCGGAGAACTGACCGCGCGATGGAAGATCATCCGCAGTCCTGACCCCGCGGCCGGATGTCGCGCTATTCAGCGGACCCTCCAACTCCTGCCGGAGTGGCTCCACCAGAAACAGCCAGCACCAGAGATCACGAATCAATTGTACCGGACCAGGTGAGGCGTCGGCATCACGCAGATCGGCGTTGACGCTTGCCGACAGGTTGCGGCTGCGGGTCCAGACGCATACGGTCACGGATACGGCGGACCAGGAACGCGGTCAGGAAGATGAGGGAAGCGTAGTAGGTGAGGATATTGCGGTAGAAGACCGTTCCGTTGCTGAAATAATGGTAGTAATAGGGCGTGAACGCGTAGAGCAGGTGAAAGAACAGGATGTAGCACGCCAGGGGCGCCAGCAGGTGCAGGAAGGTGCGATCGGGCTTGCCGGCGGCGACGAGGAGCGCGGGAAACAGGACCGGAACGACAGCGAAGTTGTCCAGGCTCAGAACATTCATGAACGCCTGAACGAGGATCTCGGGGTGAAACGTGAATTCGAGCTTGGCGCTGTCCGCACCGAACCCGAACCCGTGAGTGAACTTGAATACATACCACGGCGCGACGAAGAGAAGCGGCAAACCGAGCAGCAGGATCGTCTTCCTGCGGTCGCGGCGGGCGGTAACGGTCCGCATGATGTGCCACATGGCGGATACGGCCAGCGGAGCGATGATGAAGAACGCTTCGTCTTTCGTGAAGAGCGCCTGCGCCGAGAAGAGCCCCGTGAGAAGCCAATAGTCGCGCTCTCCCCGGAGCGCCCGGGAGAATGACGCGAGCGCCAGCATCAGGTAAACGCTCAACGGAAAATCGCTGTAACCCTCGACCGCATGATAGGAAAGCAAGGGGGAACCGAGAAAGATCGCGACCAGCGCGAGCGCGGCGATCCGCCCCGCTTCGCGGCCTATGGCGGCGGCGAGGAACCCGGCCGCGCAGGCCAGGTACATCGGTGATGTGAATTTCACCAGGACCTCGTCGAAGCCGCCGGCCCACAGGCTGATCCAGACCTGCATGAGCGGGTTGTGCACGGGATACGAAAGGAACCGGGACACCGCGCCGCGGCCGAAATAATCCCCGGCCGGCACGTCAAGATACAGGCTTTTGGAGTAGTAGAACAGCTTGGCGCCCACGGACCAGTTCGCCCAGGTGTCCCACGCATAGATCGGACGGAGCGAGGTTTCGAAGAATATCGAACCCACCTTGAGCAGCACCCACAGGACCAGAACGGACAGGATGACCTTTCTGCCGGTCCCGCGCCCGGCAAGCTCGGCATACAGAGGGAACTTCGGCCGGGGAGCGAGGGGGATGTCTTTTTTCCGGAGCAGGAGCGAGAGGCCGACCGCTTCCGTTGCCAGCAGGGCCGTGATCGGCATCAGCGTCAGGGGAACGCGAAAAAGGCCCAGGACGAACATCTGCATGGTCACGAAGCTCATCCCGAGCGGAAAGGACATGCACAGCCGTTCGAACAGTCCGGTCGTCCGGTCGTTGCGGAGAATGAGGGCCACGAGGACCAGACCGTAGATGGTCGGGATCAGGAGAGCGGCGACGACAGGGATGCTCATTCTTTCCTCAGGACGTAGATGTTCGGACCGTAGGCGTACACCGGCTTAAGATGGCCGATCGTGATCTCACCCCGCGTAAAAATGCCCGATGCCGGGTCGAACCGGGCGAGGCGGTCCTCCAGAACGATGATGTTGTCCGCGCGCTCCCGCTTTCGGAGGGGCAGCAGAAAGTACTCTGTGCGCTGCCGCACATAGTCATCCTCGGAAAAGAGAGCATAATCGTCCCGCACGATCCGGCGGATGTTCCGGATCACTTCGTACAACGGCCCTTCCAGAACAGCAAGCTTTTCGTCCGTGGTGCGGCCCCCGAACTTCTGCTCGTCCACGATGAGCCAGGAGCACCAGCCGATGTCGGCCTGGAGCGCGGAGACGACCGCCGCGGTGAAGAACGTGGCAAGAACAGCCGATGCGAATGCTCGCCGGAAGGGGATCGCCCGCATGACGTGGACGATCATTGCGCCGACGAAAACGAGGACGATCAGGAAGTAGAGCATCGACCGGAACGCGGGCGAAAGCGTCACGGTGTTGATCGTGACGCCCATGATCGGGGGATAGGAGAGTAGCTGGTCGAGGTCCCAATTCATTGCAGGAGATAGTAACATAACGGGCCGCGAAGATAAAATCTTTTTCGTCCGCGGCGCGGGGTCAGCGGACCGGCGCCGACGGAGCAGGATCCCGGTCGGCGAGACGGATGCGCCGCTTGCCGAACAGCGCGGCATAGCCGTTGTCCCGGTATCCCTGGTACCAGGGGGTGTCCTCTTTTTCGTCCACGGCGTTCTCGAAATAGAATATCGATGCGGGTCGGTTCCTGAGGCGGGGGACCTCGCAGACGAGGGTGGGGCATTCCCGGATCATGCGGTAGCGGTCCCACAGTTCCCGGTCGTAGCCGGACGCCGTCCCCGACAGCAGGTCATGATAGGCGGTCCTCAGATGGGAGGGGGGAATGACGAACGCCGCTCCGATGAGCAGGGCGATCACGAGGGAGCGTCCTGACGTGAGGGAGGCCACGAGCGGCCCGAGGCGGTCCCGGGAATGACCGACCGCGACCAGGACGTTCGCGGCGAAGGCGATCAGGAAGTAAAAATAGATGATATCAACGGTCCTCGTTTCGAGGAGCCCCGTTCCGTAGAAGGAAGGGAAGAAGAGTCCGAAATACACGAGGAGCGAGAACGCAAGGACAGCGGCGGGATGGAATGCGCGCGGCAGGCGGGCCCGGGACAATGCGGCGACGGCGGGTAGGAAGAGGACCGCGATCAGGACGACCGGCGTCCCGAACAGCCACTCCCCAAGGTAGCCGGAGCCCTGCACCAGCGAGGATCTTACGGCGAGCCAGAAGTCGTGGGACGCCGTGCTCTGGAACCGCGCCAGATTCCCCGGGGCGAAGAGCACGACCGCCGAGGCCGCGACGGAAACGGCCACGAAGAGCAGCCAGCGACCGGAAAGGCGGCGGTCCCGGAGCCAGAAGAACAGCAGGCCGAGCAGCAGAAAGCCGTCCAGAAGCACCATCGAAAGCTCGTTGGTCCCGACCCCGGCGATGATGAGGACCGCGGCCGCCGCTGAAAGAAAGGTCTTCCGCAGGCCGTCCCGGGACCGCTCGATGTGGAACAGGAGGCCGATGACCGTGACCAGCAGGATGTTCCCGAGATGCAGACAGACGTCGCCAGCCATCAGATAGAGGCCTTCCGCCAGATTGGGCATCTTGGTGAGGAAGAGGGCGGCGAGCGCCAGCGCGGCGATGGCAGCATCAACGGCCGCAAGCTCGCGCCGCGTCGCCTCGCGAAGGAAGTAGAACAGGGACAGGCAGAGGAGGATGACCGTGGCCGCGGTAATGAATTGATAGGCGCCGAAGTCCCCCCAGATGATCGGGTTGATGCTCAGCAGCGCCGTGGTCGTGTAGCGGCCCGACCAGGTCACGTACCACCGGATGTTGGCATCGGCGAAGCCCAGATATTTCGCATGGGCCGCGTAGACGTAATCATCGTTCTGCGGGTGGTTGTACAGCGACAGAATGATGAAGGGGGCGACGAGACAGACGAGCACGACGAGCATCAACGCCTTTTTCGGCATGAGCGATAATCTCCTTGCATGGTATGGCGATATTTGGTATTTTTATATACTACGAAAAAGCCCCTTGTCAAACGATATCTTCCCGCTCCGTTCTAACGCGGTCCCGCGGAGCCGGAAGGGGAAACGAAAGAGAGAGCCGTGAATACGCCGCCATCCCCGCCGGATATCTCCGTTATTGTTCCGGTCTATCTCGAAGAAAAGAACATCAAGCCTTTTCTGCAGCGTCTTGAGGCGGTCCTCGATGCGGCGCGGCTGCGCTACGAGATCCTCTTCTGCCTCGACCCGTCCCCTGACCGGACGGAAGCGGTCATCATGGAGGAGATCTCCCGCAATACGAACATCAAGCTCGTCGTTTTCTCCCGGCGGTTCGGACAGCCGGCGGCGACCATGGCGGGGATCCTGCTTTGCAAGGGTGCCGCCTGCGCGGTGATCGACGTCGACCTTCAGGACCCGCCGGAACTGATCATCCCGCTGTACGGCCGGCTGCGGGAGGGATTTGAGGTGGTCTACGCGAAACGGCGGTCCCGGAAGGGCGAGACGCTCGTGAAGCGCGTTGTGGCCGCGGTCGGCTACAACGTCATCAACCGCCTGAGCGACGTGCATATCCCCCGTGACACCGGAGACTTCCGCGTCATGACGCGCCGCGTGATCGAGGAGCTCCGGACCCTGTCGGAGTCACACGGCTTTCTCCGCGGCCTCGTGGCCTACGTCGGCTTCCGGCAGACGTTCATCGAGTACGACCGCGATGAGCGGCTCGGCGGGCAGGGCAAGTACAACCGCTTCGTGGGCTCGCTGAAAATCGGCCTGAACGGACTCATCAGCTTCAGCACCCGGCCGCTGCAGCTGATGTCGATCGCGGGATTCATCGTCGCGGGCTTCAGCTTCCTGCTCGGGGCATGGTACGTTGTCCAGAAGCTCGCCGGTGTGGACCTTACGCCCGGATTGTCGACCACGGTGCTGGTCGTCACCTTCTTTGCAGGGGTCCAGCTCTTTTCCATGGGGCTCATGGGAGAGTATATCGGCCGCATCTACGATGAGGTCAAGCGCCGGCCGCCGTACATCATTGACCGCACTGTGAACCTATGACGAAGTGGCCCAAGACCTTCCCCGCGCTGACGCCGGAGCAGAAGCGCATCAGCGACGACTTCATGTCCTACTGGCACGAGGTCCTGCCGAAGCGGTACGGGATCATCGAGAAGTTCAACCACGAATACGTCGTCAGGCATGCTCCCCGGGAGTTCTTCCGGACGCTCGAGATCGGCGCGGGGCTGGGCGAGCATCTGCTCTACGAGCGTCTGACGCCGGAGCAGCGCCGGCAGTACGTGGCCCTTGAGCTCCGGGAGAACATGATCGCGCGCATCCGCGAACGCCACCCCGGGATCACCGCGCTTGCCGGCGACTGCCAGGCGGTCCTGGATTTCGCTGACGGGCATTTCGACCGGATCCTCGCGGTCCATGTCCTGGAGCATCTGCCCGATCTGCCGGCCGCCGTCCGGGAGCTGCACCGCCTCTGCGACAAGAAGCGCGGCGTGCTCTCCATCGTGATCCCCTGCGAGGGCGGCCTCGCGTATTCGATCGCGCGAAGGATCTCCGCGCAGAGGATCTTCGAGCGCCGCTACGGACAGCCCTATCGATGGTTCGTCGAACGCGAGCACGTCAACAGGCCCCGCGAGATCGTTGAGGAACTGACGCCCTATTTCCGCATTGAGCACCGGTCCTTTTTCCCGGTGCCGCTGCCGATCGAGACGTTCAACCTCTGCATCGGCATGACGCTGCGGCCCGCGATCCGGTGATGCGGCGGTTCTTCCCGCAGGAACAGCGTGCTTCGCACTGGCGGCCGATGCTGGTCTTTCTCGCCGTCGGCGGGGCCACCGCTGTCCTGTACGGAGCGGTATTCACGGTCCTCTGGGAGCTTGCGCGCCTGGGAAGGACGGCTGCCGTCAGCATTGCCTACGCGGCGGCGGTGGTGTTCCATTTCTATACGAACCGCAGGTTCACGTTCCGCGCGAACGCCGGCGGTCTCAGCACCCATGCGGTCCGGTATCTCGTGCTGGTGGCGGTGAACTACGGCATCACCCTCGCGGTGATGGAGCTCGCGGTGTCCGGCCTTTCGCTGTCTCCCTACGGCGGGGTTGTCCTGGCCACCGGCGCGACGTTTCTGACCGGATATTTTCTGTCGAGGTTCTGGGTGTTCCATCCGTAATACGGGGATTGGGAGGAGCAAGGGTTTGCGCGCATTCATCACCGGCTGCGCCGGGTTCATCGGCAGCAATCTCGCCGACCGGTTGCTTCGGGACGGACACGAAGTGACCGGCTACGACAATCTTTCCACCGGCCAGCTCCGGTTCCTCGAGGCTGCGGAACGGTCCTCCTTGTTCCGCCTTGTGCGCGGCGACACGCTTGACCTCGATGGCCTGAGCGGGGCAATGGAGGGATGCGACATCGTGTTCCATCTCGCGGCTAACGCCGATGTCCGGTTCGGGACGGACCATCCCCGCAGGGACCTGGAGCAGAACACCGTTGCCACGTTCAACGTCCTCGAGGCGATGCGGGCGAACGGAATACGGAAGATCGCGTTCTCGTCGACCGGTTCGGTCTATGGAGAGCCCGATCTGTTCCCCACGCCGGAGAACGCGCCGTTCCCGGTCCAGACCTCCCTCTACGGGGCGTCGAAACTTGCCGGAGAAGGGCTGATCCAAGCCTACTGCGAGGGGTTCGGTTTTCAGGGGTATCTCTTCCGCTTCGTCTCCATCCTCGGCGAGCGGTATACGCACGGTCATGTGTTCGATTTTTATAAGCGGCTCCTGGACGACCCCCGGGAGCTGCGGGTCCTGGGGAACGGGAAACAGCGGAAATCCTACCTCTACATCCAGGACTGCATCGACGCGATGCTGCTCGCCGTCGGGAAGGCGCAGGACAAGGTCAACATCTTCAACCTCGGCACGGACGAGTACTGCCAGGTGAACGATTCCATCGGCTGGATCACCGGTCATCTCGGCGTGACACCGACGCTGACCTACGGGGGCGGCGAGCGGGGCTGGATCGGCGATAGTCCTTTCATCTTCCTCGACTGCGGCAAGATCCGATCGCTCGGCTGGAAGCCAAAGCTTTCCATTCGCGAAGGCGTCATCAGGACCCTTGAATACCTCCAGGCGGCGCCCTGGGTCCTGGAGGCCCGGGCATGAAGGTCTGCGTTCTGGGGCTCTGGCACCTGGGGACGGTCACCGCGGCCTGTCTCGCATCGGGAGGTCACGAGGTCGTCGGGCTCGATTTTGACGCTGCGACCATACAGGACCTTCAGGCAGGAAAGCCGCCGTTGTTCGAACCGGGGCTTGGAGAACTGGTCGCGCAGGGACTCCTGGAGCGTCGTCTCTCCTTCACCACCGATGCCGCCGCGGCCCTGGCGGAGGCCGAGATCGTCTGGGTCGCGTACGACACGCCGGTGGACGATGATGACCGGGCAGATGTCGATTTTGTCATCGAACGGGTCCGGAGGCTCTTCCCCCATCTCAGGGACGGCATGCTGGTCCTGGTCTCATCGCAGGTGCCCGTCGGCACCACCGGGCGGCTCGAACGCGAGTATGCGGAGTCCCGGCCGGAGCGGAAGGTCTCCTTTGCCTGCCTGCCGGAAAATCTCCGCCTCGGAAAAGCCATCAGCGTCTTCACCCGGCCCGACCGCGTGGTAGCAGGTGTGCGTTCGGAGCAGGACACCGGGCGGATCCGGGCATTGTTCCGGCCGTTCACGGAACGGATCGAATGGATGACCGTCGAATCGGCGGAGATGACGAAGCATGCGTTGAACGCTTTCTTGGCGCTTTCCATCACCTTCGCGAACGAGATCGCTGCGCTGTGCGAGCAGGTGGGTGCCGACGCGAAAGAGGTGGAGCGGGGGCTCAAGAGCGAGGACCGGATCGGGCCGAAGGCGTACCTGGCGCCGGGGACGGCATTCGCCGGCGGAACGCTGGCCCGGGACATCGCGTTCCTGACCGCCGTCGGATCCGCGCGCGGTCTGCCGAACCATCTCCTGGCCGCGGTGAGAATGAGCAATGACGCCCACCGGCTCTGGGTGGGGAGGACACTTGTATCGCTGCTCGGGCAGGCAGCGGGCAAGAACATCGCGGTATGGGGTCTTACGTACAAGCCGGGGACGGATACGCTGCGCCGTTCCGGTTCCGTCGAACTGTGCCGATGGCTGGCCGGGCAGGGCGCCCGCGTCACCGCCCATGATCCGGCAGTGCGGACGCTCCCCGGGGACCTTGCCAGGGAGATGACCTTGTGCGGGACGCCTCTGGCCGCCTTAGCGGGAGCCGAGGCCCTGGTCGTGGCGACGGAATGGCCGGAATACCGCATGGTGCAGCCCGGCGAGGTCCTATCGATCATGGCGGTGCCGGTCGTGGTCGATCCGAACCGGTTTCTGGTGGGCACGCTCGGAAGCGACCGGCGCATACGCTACGCCGCCGTCGGATACCGTTCACCGGGGGACAACAGGGTGCCGCATGACCTATGACCTGAAAGGACGCTCTGCGCTGATCACCGGCGCGAACCAGGGATTCGGCCTCGCGGTCGCCCGCGCCTACGTGCGGGCGGGGGCGAACGTCATGCTGTGCGCGCGGAACGCGGCAAAGCTGGAAAAGGCGCGCGAGGAGGTTGCCGGACTCGCGCGCAGCGGCCAGGTGGTCGAGGCCCATCCCGCGGACGTGTCCCTGCCCGCGGAGGCGGACACGCTGGTGCGGCGGACGCTGGAGCGGTTCCCGCGTCTGCATGCGCTGGTCAACAATGCCGGGATCTACGGTCCGAAAGGCCTGATCGAGGACGTGGACTGGAAGGAGTGGACACGTGCCGTCGAGATCAACGTGCTCGGCTCGGTCTACATGGCGCGGGCGGTGATCCCCCATTTCAAACAGCACCGCTACGGCAAGATCGTCCAGCTGTCGGGAGGGGGCGCGACGAATCCGCTTCCGCGGATCAGCGCCTATGCCGCCTCGAAGGCCGCCATCGTCCGCTTCGCCGAGACCCTGGCCGAGGAGGTGCGCGATCTCGGCATAGATGTGAACGCGATCGCTCCGGGAGCGCTCAACACGGCCATGCTCGCCGAGGTCCTGGCGGCGGGGCCGGAAAAGGTGGGGAGGGAGTTCTACGACCGGGCGCTCAGGCAGCAGGCGGACGGGGGCGCGCCGGTCGAGAAGGGCGCCGCCCTGGCGGTCTTCCTCGCGTCAGCGGAGAGCGACGGCATCACGGGCAAACTGATCAGCGCGGTCTGGGATCCCTGGGAGGACCTGCCCGCGCGCCGCGAGGAGCTGCGAACGTCGGACATCTACACCCTGCGGCGCATCGTGCCGAAGGACCGGGGGAAGACGTGGGGGGACCGGACATGACGCCTCAGCCGGCAGTGGCGATCATCGGGTGCGGCCTGATCGGCCGAAAGCGCGCGAAGGCCCTGGGTCCTGCCCGCCTCGCGGTCTGCGCGGATGTTCAGCTTTCCCGGGCGCGGGAGCTCGCCGGAACGGTCGAGGGCGCCGTCGCGACGGATGACTGGCGGCAGGCCGTCGCCCGCCCCGACGTGTCCGTCGTCATCGTCGCCACGAGCGTGGACGCGGCCCCGGGGATCACGCTCGCCGCGGTGAACGCCGGCAAACACGTGCTTGTGGAAAAGCCCGCGGCGCGGCGGGCCGCGGAGCTGCCGCCGGTGATGGAGGCGGCGAAGCGGACGGGGTCCCTGGTCCGGGTGGGGTTCAACCACCGATATCATCCGGCCATGCTCAAGGCCTTCGAGCTCCACCGGCAGGGGGCCTTGGGCGAGATGATGTTCGTCCGCGGCCGCTACGGCCATGGCGGCCGCGTCGGGTACGACAGGGAATGGCGGGCGGACCCGCGCCTTTCGGGCGGCGGGGAGCTCATCGACCAGGGCGTGCACCTGATCGACCTGGCGCGCCTCTTCCTCGGCGATTTTTCCGAGGTGTCGGGGTTCGCCCACACCTACTACTGGGACATGCCGGTCGACGACAACGGGTTCCTGCTCCTGAGGACGCCGAAGCACCAGGCGGCGTTCCTGCACGTGAGCTGCACGGAATGGAAGAACCTCTTTTCCCTCGAGATCTATGGCAAGGCAGCGAAGCTCCAGATCGACGGTCTGGGCGGCAGTTACGGTGTGGAACGCCTCGCCTACTACAAGATGCTGCCCCAGATGGGGCCGCCGGAGACCACGGTCTGGGAGTATCCCATGGGGGACGACTCCTGGGCACTGGAGTTCCGGGAGTTCCTCGAGGACATCCGGCAGAGGAGGCAGCCCTCGGCCGGTCTTGCCGACGCCGCAGCCGCGCTCTCGATCGTTGAAACGGTCTACAAGGAGTCCGGGTATGATCATAACGCGTAGCCCCCTGCGCATCACCCTGGGAGGGGGCGGCACCGACCTGCCGTCCTACTACCGCGAGCACGGCGGGTTCCTGATCGCGGCGGCGATCGACAAGTACGTGTTCGTGACCGTGATGCGACCGTTCACGCCGGGAATCTTCCTGAAATATTCCAAGCTGGAGCATATCGAGCGGATCGACGAGGTCCATCATCCCATCATCCGCGAGTCGCTCAGAATGCTCGACTTCAAGACGCCCCAGGTCGAGATCACGACGCTCGCCGACATCCCGGCGGGGACCGGTCTGGGCTCGTCCGGCAGCTTCACCACGGCGCTCCTGAAGGCGCTCTTTGCCCACCGGCGCCGGCTGCTGCATCCCGGCGATCTCGCGCGCCTGGCCTGCGAGGTCGAGATCGAACGCCTCAAGGAGCCGATCGGCAAACAGGACCAGTACATCGCCGCCTTCGGCGGGGTCACCTGCTTCAGTTTCAATCCCGACGAGAGCGTGGACGCCGTGCCCCTCCGGAT
>Ga0316626_10000967_pt1 | contig 12261 bp, 17 predicted proteins | sample OWC_Aug_T1_C1_D5_FD_207656 | JGI IMG/M metagenome (GOLD analysis project Ga0316626, IMG submission 207656) | Wetland soil microbial communities from Old Woman Creek delta, Ohio, United States - OWC_Aug_T1_C1_D5_A | ecosystem: Environmental > Terrestrial > Soil > Wetlands | place: USA: Ohio...
CTACGGCTGGATCAAGACCAAGGCCCAGACCCTCTCGCGCATCACGCTTCTGGAGAGTCAGGAGATCGCGCTCCGCACCATCGCGGCACGTGAATTGGAGTGTGTAAGGCAGCCTGGCGGAGACGGCATCGTATTGATGATATTGAAAGCCCGACAATTGGGCATGTCAACTTTAGTAGAGGGATTGATTTCTCATCGCGTCTTCTTCTACCCCTACACCGGCGCGCTGGTCGCCGCCGACGTCCCGACCCAGTCGGCCTACCTCTTCGACATGCTCGAACGGTTCCATGCCAACCTCCCGTGGTGGATGAAGCCCGCCCGCACGCACCACGTCAAGGATCAGGAGATGTACTTCGGCGACCTCGACACCCTGATCCTCGTGCAGTCGGGGAAGTCGACCCGCGGGGGCGCGACTCTCGGGCTGGAGCGCGGGCAGATGGGGCGCGGCCAGACGTGGCCCCTCTTCCACGGCAGCGAGCTCTCGACGTGGGAGAACCCGGATCAGATCGACGACTCCCTCATGCCATCCATTCCCGAGACCCCCCTGACCCTCGCGGTCTTCGAGTCCACCGGCCGGGGGCGAGGGAACTGGTGGCACGACGCGTGGCTGGCCGCGAGGAAAGGGGTGGGACGCCGCCGCCCCGTGTTCATCCCGTGGTATGCCGAGCGCCACACCTACAGCCGCCCCGCCCCCTCCTCATGGTCCCCCTCCCCCCTCGCGCTCGCCCACGCCGCCAAGGTCTTGGAGACCTCGGCCCGCTGGTGCGGGCGGAGCGTGACGCTGAATCGGGACCAGCTCTACTGGTGGGAGATGACGCGCGCCGACTACGCGGAGCGGAAGAAGCTCCACCTCTTCCTGGCCGAGTACGCCGCGGACGACCTCGAAGCCTTCCAAGCGACATCCCTCTCGGTCTTCCCGCACGACACCATCAATGAGCAGCGCCAGATGGCGCGGCCCACCGCCGGGCTGGTGGAGTTCCGGCCGAGGATGGGTGCATGAGCCTCCATCCCGACCTCGACAAGATCATCGTGCCGGGTCTTGGGATGTCGATGGTGCCCCTGCCCTCCGGCTACGACCTCGACTACTGGAACGGGCGCCTCCTGGTCTTCGAGGCGCCGCGATCGGGCCACCGCTACGCGCTCGGGGTCGATGTCGCCGAGGGGGTGGGGCAGGACCGCTCCGTGATCCAAGTCCTCCGGATCGGCACGACCAAGGAACCCGACGAGCAGGTCGCCGAGTTCGCCTCCGATCACCACGATCCCATCGATCTCGCCACCCTCGCGGCCTCCGTCGGGCGCTTCTACCACGACGACAGCGGGGAGGAAGCCCTCATCATCCCCGAGTGCAACGGCGTCGGGAACGGGATCCCGATCGACCTCCAAGCGCGCCTCAACTACGGCAACGTCTTCATCTGGAAGGTCTACGACAAGATGACCAACCAGCTCACCAACCGCCTCGGCTGGTGGACGAACCGCTCCACGCGCCCCAAGCTCATCGCGCAGGGCCTCCACGCCCTGACCAAGCGCGACCTCATCGTCAACTCGCCCTTCTGCCTCGACGAAATGGAGGATTTCGAGCGCGACCCCTTCCTCGCGAAGGCCAAGGCCCGGTTCGGACGCCACGACGACCGGATCATGGCCCTCCTCATCGCCTACTGGGGCGCCCACGACGAGGAATGGCTGACGGGTGAGGATGTTGCGGAACAGCGACGCCTCTTGACCCAAGCCAAGGGAATCCAGCACACTAAGGAAGCCGCGATCGGGACGAAAGCCACGTGGCAGAACACGGCGGTGACGTCGGAGGAGATGCTCGCCGCGTGGGACGACTGGATGGAGGGATCATGATTCTGAAGATGTTCATTCCGGACGAACAGGTGCAGGAGCTGCAGGAGACACTCCACACGGCAGACCCCGATGCCGTCCTCAAGGAGATCCGGCGCCGGGTCGCCGCCCTGAGCCTCACCAAGCCGGGGGATCGCATCCTCCTCATCCTGCCCGACGACCGCCGGAGGCTGGAAGCCGTCTTCCAGGTGCCGATCCAGACCGCCGAGCAGTTGATCGATCGGGTCAAGCGGCTCTCGGCCGTGCAGATCGGGCCGGTGACGCGGCACTTCACCCACGACGAGGTGATGCGCCTGCAGGAACAGGCGCGCTTCCACGGCTGGAGCGCCGAAGACTACGCGCTCCTCGTCGCCAACGAAGTCCTCGATCGGATGATGGACCGATGGTGAAGGACTCCTCGGTCCGCCTCGTGACGACCTGCCCCGGCTGCGGCATGGTCCGGGCGCTCCCGCCCGGTCCCTACCGCTGGAAGCAGTCAGTGACGCTCGTGCCGTGCCCGAAGTGCGGGCAGCCCGCGACCTTCGTCGTCTTCTGGTCGCGGTGGGCCTACGTCAAGCGGGGGTGGAGCTGATGCCCCTTTTTGAGTACGCATGTACCCGATGTGGGTACGAGGCCGAACACTACGTCCCCCACTCGACCTCCGACGCGCCGGGGTGCGCGGCCTGCGGTGAGCCGATGGTCAAGCTCCCCCCGCGCACGCGCCTCCTCTCCTCCTCCGTCTTCCCCTTCACGACCACCCACATCGATCCGCTCGGGCGCGAGATGACCATTACCTCGATGGATCACCTCCGCCGCGTGGAGCGTCAGTACGGCGTCGTCCTCTCCGCATTCTCCAACGACCCCTCCAATCCCGACGCCATCAAGGATCCCCCGCGCTACCGCGGCTGGGATCACCTCCCGCCGGAGCGCAACTACTATGGAGACCCCGATCAGCGCCCCCACCCCGCACGCTGGGTATGAGACGGCCGTCCTCCAGTGGTTGCAAGCCGCGCTGGAGGAAGGCCGCGCGCTTCTCGAACACGAGCCCCAGTTCGACGAAGCGGGCAAGATGATCGCCTACGTCATGGGGGATCAGCTCGACCCCATGCGCCCGCAGGCCCTCTCCACCGTCGTCGACAACCGGGTCAAGCACGTCGTCCTCCAGACCGTCTCGGCCCTGACCGACATGAAGTCCCTGTTCGGCGTGAAGACGGCCAATCCGCAGTTCCACGATCAGGGCACCCTCCTCGACCGCCTCGGGGGCGCGTGGTGGGTCAATGCCTTCTGCGACATGAAGCTCGCGGACGTCGTGCGGTACGCCGTCACCGTCGGCATGGGCTACGCGGAGCTGACGTGGGATCCCGCCGCCGCCGACGGGCAGGGGGACATGCGGATCATCCCGCGCGACCCCCGTGACGTCATCCCCATTCGCCCGACGCTCAACGGCTCGGTGCAGGAGTGGGAAGGCGTCATCGTGCAGGAGTCGAAGTCGATCAACGAGCTGCGGGCGCGGTTCCCGGATGCCGCCTCCAAGCTCACCGCGGACGACACGGGCACCTTCGCCTCCCGCACGTGGACGCGCGCCAAGAAGCTGATGTCGACGGTCATCTCGCCCTCCGCGGTCGACATGCTCACGCGGAAGGCCCCGACGAACCGGATGTCGCGAATCCCCACCGCGACCCTCTACACGATCTACCTCAAGGATCGTTCAGTCCACGAGGGCAGCACGCCGCGGGTCATGGGGGATCCCGACACGACGTGGGCGTACACCGTCTACGCGAAGGGGAGCATGCGGCCCGACGGCACGCGGGCGACCGCGGACGACGCCAAGCTCTACCCCCGCGGGCGGCTGATCCTCGCGACCGAGAAGGTCATCCTCTACGACGGCCCCAACCCCTTCTGGCACGGCCGCTTCCCCATCGCGCGCCTCCAGCTCGATCCGTGGCCGTGGTCGTTCTGGGGCGGGTCGATCGTCAAGGATCTGAAGCCCCTGCAGGACTTCGTCAACGACATGCTCAACGGGTTCGCGGACTACACGAAGCGCGTCCTCCGCCCGAGCATCGTCGGCGACAAGAAGGCACTCCCCGAGAGCGTCTGGCAGCGGCTCGACATGCGCCAGGCCGGGCAGAAGCTCCGCACCAACGCCGCGCTGGGCAAGACGGTCGACACGATCAAGCTCGACGCGCTCGATCCCATGACGTTCCAGATCTTCGGCGCGGTCGTGAACGAGATCGACACCCTCTCCGGCACGGCGAACCTCTCCGCCCTCACCCAGCTCAACCAGCTCCCCGGCGCCGATTCCGTCGAGAAGCTCGTCGAGATGCTCACCCCGATCCTCCGCACGAAGGCCCGGCTCATCGAGGCGTTCCTCCGCGAGATGGGCGACATGGCGATCGGCAACTTCTTCCAGTTCTACACCCTCCCCCGCCGGGTCGCGATGCTGGGAGACGCCGGGATCGCCATGGAGGACTTCGACTTCGATCCGGGCTCGCTCGTGCCGTCCATGAGCGAGCGTGACGAGGGCTATCTCCCGCAGCTCGATGCGAACAAGACGCGGGCGGAGCGCGCCATTTGGCATCGCAAGAACTTCACCTTCACCATCACGCCCAACTCGCTGCTCGCCATCTCGCAAATGTCGCGCAAGCTGCTCTACTTGCAGCTCTGGCGTGGGGGGCTGATGGATCCGTGGAGCCTGTTCGAGGTGCTGGAGATCCCGAACGGCGGCGCCCCACCGCTTGGGGCGAATACGATCATCGAGCGCATCCTCGTCGCAGGGATGATGGGGCTGACCGGGACCGTGAGCCCCGCCGGGCGCAAGGCAACCGGGCAGGAGCCTCCGCAGATCGAGCAGAAGACCGACGAGGGGGGCTTCCCCCGTCAGACCGTCAGCGAGACGGGGAGTGGAGGGGGGTAGGGATCATGGCTGACCTGCCCATCCCGCCGCCGTCGCCCCCTGCGTGGACCCGGCTCGCGGCCGAGGCGGCTCGCCCCGCGGCGACGCGTGGCCGCACCAAGAGCCCCCCGCCCATCTACATCGAGGATCGCCGCGCCGTCGCGACGCCGCGGAGCAACTACACCAACCGTTACCCGTGGGGGCACCTGCTCGCCATCGCGGGCGCGGGCATCGAGCACGGCATCGATCCGGCTACGAGCCTCTCGATGGCGATTGCCGAAGGGATGGGATCGCCCGCGTTCTACGAGAACCCCCGCCGGGCGCTCAACAACCGGAACGTCACGACGGACGAGTGGATCGTGCTTCAGGATCTGCTCAAGACCTACACGACCCTCAAGCAGCGCGGGCAGGAGACCGATCAGGCCCTCGAAGATCTCCTCATGGCGGAGGCCCGGCCCGCGATGCGGTACGCCGCGAACCAGCGGGACTACTGGCAGGGGAAGGGCCACGGCCCGCTCCGGCAGCTCCAAGCCTACAACGGGCTCGGGATCCTCCCCGGCGAGTACAACTACCCCCTCCCGACCCCCGGCCGTCCCGTCAACACGAAGCAGAACCCGGTCTACGCCAAGAAGGTGATGGATCTCCGGGCGAACATGCTGATGCGGTCGCCCGCGATCCAACAGTTGGTCAAGGCGTTGGGAGGACGATCGCGCCTTGACACGCAGCCTCAACGCACTTCATCCTCCCGTAAGAGGTAGCCCATGCCACTCACTCCCTCTGGCGCGCGTGTGAAGGCCGACATGGAAGAGCGCTACGGCTCGAAGAAGGGCAAGGGCGTCTTCTACGCCTCGATCAACAAGGGCAAGCCGGGCAGCCAGAAGTGGCACCGGATGAAAAAGCGAGCAAACCAGCGCGCGGCAGGTCGCCGCGGCGGGAGGTAAGCATGGCGAAGTCGAAGTCAGGGTCCACACCCATCGTGAAGTCGCCGTTCAAGGACGCCGTCCAGACCAAGGTCGGGTCGAAGAAAGGCTAGCCCATGCCCTTCCCTGGTGGTCCGTCCGGCCGTGATCTCCTCGGGGGTCCGCCCCCGTCGCCGCCTCCTTCCGGAGGGGGCCCACCCATGCAGGGCGCCACCGGCCCGACATTCGCTGGCCTCGCAGGTCAGCCTGCCGTCTCGCCGGGGGGCTCCCAGATCGGGAACGCCGCCCTGCGCATGGGCATGGAGATCGATCAGGCCCTCAAGCTCTTGGCCCAGACGTTGCCGATGCTCGGCCCTTGGGTCATGGAGACCGTGCAGGAACTGCACGAGCAGCTCGGGCTCGCCCTGTCGGCGGGTCCGGTCACCTCCCCGGAGCCAATGGACAACGAGCGGTTCCCGACCGGGGGCGGGAATCTCTAACCTTCTCGGCGCCATGGGCGGGTTCCCGACTGATCGGCCCCTCCCCGTGAGACGCCAGCCGAAGGAGCCGGTATGGCAAAGCGCAAGTCGGCAGATGAACTCTTCGACACCTTCCTCGCTCAGGTGCTTCAGACGGTTCCCGAAGACCAGCGAGCGGCGTTCGAGGCCAATCTCAAGGCTGAGGCGACCCGCGAGATCGTGCGACGCGGGGTTGCAAGCCGCGAGGAACTGAGCTACGGCGCGGACGACCTCAAGGCCGCACGAGCCCAGTTCGATCAGGATGTCCAGCAAGCCCGCCAGACGATCGACGGCTGGCAGAAGTGGTACGAAGGCTACGTGAGCGAGGAGAAGTCGTTGAAGGACAAGGTCGCGGCCTACGAACAGCAGTACGGGACGCTCGATCCCGCTGCGGGTCCGACCCGCAAGACCACCACGGCCGGGATCTCGGCCGAAGACCTTCAGCGCATGCTCGCCGAGCGGGACGCAGCGGCGATCCGCTTCGCGTCCGAGCTCACCAACCTCCAGCTCGAACACCGGGACCGCTTCAAGACCCCCCTCGATTCCGAGGGCCTGATCAAGTTCGCTGTCGAACAGGGCAACATTCCGCTTCGCACGGCGTACCGTGACTTCGTGGCTGAGCAGGCGAAGGAGTTCGAGCAGAAGGAACTCGACGCCAAGCTCAAGGCGGCACGGGAAGACGGGGCACGGGAGGCCCTCAGTCAGCACAAGCTCCCGATCGTGTCAGCACCGACCGAGCCGCACGTGCTCGATCGGATGAACGAGGCTGCCAAGACGTCGACCGATCGCGTCAAAGCGGCCGTCGCCGCGTGGAATACTGCGACACACAGCGCGGCGTAATACCCCGGCCCGCTCGCCGGGGACGGACAGGAGTCATCATCCATGGCGTTCCTCGACGAACTCTCAACCTCGACGAAGATCCACATCGTCAACTAGGCGACCCCGGCTCGTAAGGGCCGTGTGGAAAACCTGCTCTGATTGACTCGAACCCTGAGAGGGGAACGAGGGCGAAGGACATGAACGAGACCGATTACGCGTGGGCAGCCGGGTTCATCGACGGAGAAGGTGCCGTAGGCATCGAGAAGACCGGATATCCCATGCGGAGCGGTCGCACGAGCTTCACAGGTCGCGTCGTCGCGACCCAGATCGTGCGAGCGCCACTCGACAAGTTGCAGCAGCTCTTTGGCGGGACGATCTACCGTGTGCGGAATCAGTACGGAACGTACTGGGCATGGCGCACACGAGGGGACGGAACCGAGCGATGTCTTCGCGCGGTCTTGCCGTACCTGATGGTCAAACGCCAACAGGTCGAGTGCGTGCTTGCGTTCAAGGCGACGGTTGATCAGCATGATCGCGGACGCGGGAACTACTACGGGCGGGTTTCCGACGAAACCTACTCGAAGCGGCTCGCGCTATACGCGACGTGCAAGGCGCTCAACCGTCACGACGTCCACGCTGAGAGACTGAGCGAGCGGGCTCCTCGTGCAACCGAGGAAGGTGCAACAGTCCGAGCTGCAGGGAACACGGAACCTGCAGAGGCCACAGAAATGGTGGCCCGCCTCAGCGCGAGCTGAGGTCCGCAAGTAACAGACTGCCCCGGTGTGGTCGACAACGTCTTCAAGAACGACCCGCTCCTCGCGTACAAGAAGAAGAACAACCTGGAGCGGTTCCCTGGGGGCACGGCGATTCAGGAGAACCTGATCTACGCGCCCATGACCGGTGGCGCCTTCGCGATGGGCGACACCTTCCCGATCGCCCTGCGGCAGATCGAGACGGGTGCCACGTTCCAGCCGAAGTTCTACCGGACCGACGTCGCCATCGCGAAGGAGCAGGTGCAGGTGTTCAACAAGGGGCCCGAGGCGGTGTTCCGTCTCGTGGACGCCCGGTTGCAGAACGCGGCCCTGACCATGTCGGCCATCCTCGCGATCGCGCAGTACAACGAGGGGCAGACCGCGGGGCGCATCCTGCAGCTCAACGGCCTCGCGGAGCAGCTCAACGACGGCGCCGTCAACTCGTGGACCGCGGCCCTCTACGCGACCTACGGCACGCTCACCCGCGGCGGCACGATCGGCGCGGCCCTCAGTTCGACCCCGATCAACGTGGCTGGTCCCATCACCTACAAGCTGCTGGAAGAGACCTACAACGCCGCGTGCCTCGGGGACGAGTACCCGAACCTCATCGTGACGACCAACCTCGGCATCTCCTACATCAAGGAGAAGTTCCAGCCGCAGTGGCGCACGGAGACCCAGGATCCGAACATCGGATTCAACGGCCTCAAGTTCAACTCCGCGATGGTCATTCAGTCGCAGTACTGCCCCGGAGCCGCGGGCGTCAACGACGCGGTCCTCGGCAACTACCTCGCCGCGGCGGGGGAGACCATCTGGATGCTCAACACCAAGTACATCCGGATGTGGGTCACTGACGATCCGGAGTTCGGCTTCGGCTTCACAGGGTTCAAGCCCGCGCAGGACAACCTGATGGTCGCCGGTCAGTACCTCTTCTCCGGCAACGACACCAACCAGGCCCCGCGACTCATGCGGCAGATGTACGCCGTCACCGGCTAACACCCTGCTGAAGCAGAAGGAGACACATCCATGACAGGTCGTTTCTTCCCCGTTCAGAGCGTTCACCTCGGGCAGACGGGCGCCTTCGCGTCGTTCAACGAGGCGACCCTCCCGTTCCCCGGTCTCCTCGGCGCGGTCGTCGAGGACAACGGCAAGGTCTACCGGCTCGTGAAGTTCGACAACGGCGCGGGCAACGTGGCGTCCATCGCCGGTGGGGCCGCGTACTGGAAGACCCGCGCCAGCGGCATCGTCACGTCGGACATCACCGATCAGGAGGCTGGCGCGAACTCCGTCGCGGGCGGCTTCCTCGGTGTGGTCACGGACCTGTACTACTGCTTCATCCAGATCGGCGGCACCCAGAGCGTCAGCACCGCGGCCTCGGTGGTCGCGGGCGACAAGCTGACGGGCGGGGGCGCAACCGACATGCAGCTCGTCCGCAACGCGGCGGCGACAGCGTCTCCGGACCTCGCCGTGGCGACTGCCTACGGATCCGTGTCGGGCGGCTTCACCACGGTCTACTGGATCCTCGGGATGCTCCTGTAGGGGGGTGACGCATGGCACTGGTCCCAACCCTCTCAGGAGACTGGCTCGGCAGCATCGGGAGCCTGCGTATCGTGACCGGTACGCTGGCGTTCGATGCCAGCTACCCCACGGGGGGCGAGCCGTTGACGCCCGCGACCCTCGGCCTCGGCGTGATCCACTTCCTGATCGCCGAGCCGAACAGCGGCTACGTCTTCACCTACGACTACGCAAACCAGAAGCTGCTGGCGTACTACGCGGACTACGACGCCGTGGCCGATGGTCCGTTGATCCAGTTCCCCGACGCGACCAGCCTCGCGGCCCTGACCGCTGTGAAGTTCATGGCAATCGGCCGATAGGCTGAGGAGGGCTCTGACATGGCTGACTCGTTCGGCTCCATGGTCGGAGCCCTTCGACTCTACGTGCCCGACCTCCCGCTCACGCTCGCGGAGCACTTCATCCGTGATCGCTACCGGCGCCTCGCCGAGCGGCGACCATGGGCGGGGTTGCGGCGCGAGAGTGAGTTCTTGGTCAACGCGGCGAAGACGGCCGGGACCGTCACCGTGACCAACAACTCGACATCGATCGTCGGCGCGGGATCGGCCTTCGCCGCGTCCGATGTCGGGCGGCAGTTCAAGATCGGGATCGGATCCCCGATCTACACGGTCGCAACCGTCACGGACCCAACCCACCTGACGCTCGACCGCGTCTGGGGCGGCGTGACCGCAGGTACCCAGACCTACAAAGTCTGGGACGGCTACGTCACGGTCCCGACCGACTTCATGCGGTTCATCGCCGTGACCGACCCCCTCCGCGGGTGGCGGTTGCGGCACTGGATCACGCAGGACGAACTCATCCGATGGGATCCCCAGCGCACCTTCACCGGGGATCCCTACGCGCTCATCGATCGTCGCTTCTCCGCTTCCGGCGTGCCGCAGTACGAGTTGTGGCCCTACTGCCTGACGCAGCGAGGACTCCCCTACTACTACATCGCGCGCCCCGCGGACCTGGTAGACGATGACGACGAGCCGTTCTACCCCATGCGCGGAGACGTCATCGTGTCCGGCGCCCTCGCGGATCTCTGCCGCTGGCCGGGAACCCCCGACGCCAAGAACCCGATGTTCAATCTCCAGAACATGACCCTCTTCCGCACGTTCGAGGCCGAGTTCGAGGACAAGCTCGTCGAACTGGAGCGGGCGGACGAGGATGTCTACATGACGTGGTACGCAAACAACTCATGGGCGGAATGGCCGTTCGCCCCGATGAGCGCGGCATACATCCAGAGTCACGCCGTGTGATCTCTCTAGGAGTTCACGATGTCGACCTTCAAGACCCCGTTCAAGGATGCCGTCGGTCCTGCCGCCGTGCCCACCAAGGGTTCGGGCGGCACCTACGACAGCGAACCCAACCTTCCCGGTGGGCTGCCGGGTCGTGACGGCGGGCTGCTCCCCGAGCTGCACCGCGACAAGATCGAAGGCAAGCCCCCGAAGGACAAGCCGTTTCCCTGCGACACCGGGTCGATGAAGTTCGACCTGTAGGATGATCCACGCGACGATTCGGGTGCGACATCCTGATACGCTCGTGATCGTCGCGGGATCGACACCGAAGGATCGCAGCCGATGAGTCTTGAGGCGACGACCGAGGCGACGTGCGAGGAGCGACGATCGGCCATCCGTGAGCTGATCCACCAGCGGATCACACACGAGCGCGAGCTGGTCGACCAGCGCTTCGCGTTGCAGGACAAGGCGCTGGAGCTCCATGCGGCGGAGCTCTCCCGGTGGGTCCGGGAGATGAACCAGTTCAAGATCGACACGGAGAAGGCCCTGTCGGCCGCCTCCGCGCGGTCGGCCACGTGGGCGGTGGTGGTCGGCGTGGCGCTGACCCTCCTGTCGCTGGCGCTCAGGTTCCTGCCGCTGTGAGGGCGGACGAGACGACATGGCCCAAATCCTGATTCGCAAAGCGGCGCACTTCGCGGAGACGGTGCAGCCGAGTGGCTGGTCGGCCCTGAAGTGGAGCGGGCGCCCGCTGCGGGGCGACGTGGTGGAGGTGCGGGAAAACGGCTTCTTTCGCATCGAGGCGCTCGGGACCGGGATTCACGGCTGGAATCGGGAGGCGTTCGCGCTGATCCAGATCACCAACCTGTCGCTGCAACAGGTGGCGATGTACGCGGGCAGCTACGACAACGGGACAGAGACGACGCCCACGACGGTGCGATTCAAGAACCGGTATCGGCTGCCGAATTGGGAAGTGGGTATCCCGTGGATCAAGAACATGGTGACGGTCGGCGGCGTGACCGTGGAGGAGTGGTACTACACCCGGGCGAACATCCATTCGATGGTGACGCCCTCGGATAAGGTGACGGGCTAGTGGCGACACTGCGACTCCGGTATGTCGATACGGATGTGGTCGGCGGGGCCGGCAACGGCACCTCGTGGGCGAACGCCTACGCCTCGCTGAACGCCGCGGAACAGGCGGAGGACAACACCGGCGTCCTGACGACCACGGACGAGTACGTCGAGTTCGACTGCAAGGGGGTCACGCTCGCGGACGTGGCCCAAGCGACCGTGAGTGGCTGGACAACGGATGCTACGCGCTACATCAGCATCTATACCGAGCAGGCGAACCGGCACGATGGCAAGTGGAACACGGCGCAGTACCGGTTGAGTCTAGCCAATGCTTCGGTGTTCTTGATCTGGGAGGATTACGTTCGCCTTGACGGCCTACAGGTCCAGAAAACAGCCTCAAGCAACCCCGACCAGTCATGCATCCAGGTCACCGGTCAAAATGCTGCGAACGAGATTTGGATCTCGAACTGCATCACACGGCAGGCCGGGAACAACTCCTACGTGGAAGCCGGGATCCACGTCCTTGATGCAGATTCTATCGTCAAAATATGGAACTGCGTACTCTATGGTGGTGGGACGTATGCCTCGTCCTACAACGCGGCCCTTGAAGTACAATATTGTGCGACCGTCGAGGTCTACAGCTCGACGCTGATTGGTGGGTATCGGGGGCTTAGCCGCTATGGTGGAACGGTCACTGCCAAG
>Ga0316626_10000968_pt1 | contig 12260 bp, 10 predicted proteins | sample OWC_Aug_T1_C1_D5_FD_207656 | JGI IMG/M metagenome (GOLD analysis project Ga0316626, IMG submission 207656) | Wetland soil microbial communities from Old Woman Creek delta, Ohio, United States - OWC_Aug_T1_C1_D5_A | ecosystem: Environmental > Terrestrial > Soil > Wetlands | place: USA: Ohio...
CCACCGACCACCTTGAGCGGGCCGCGGCCGGAGCCGCCCGAATTGCGCTGTGTCTTCGCCAGGTCGGAGCGCTCGGCCTGCAGCCGCGCGAGGTACTCGGGGGTGATGTCGCCCGTGACGTACTCGCCGGAGAAGCAGGAAGCATCGAACTCCGTGACCTGCGAATCGTGGTGCTGTACTGCGCGCACCAGGTCCGGGAGATCCTGATAGATCAGCCAGTCCGCGCCGATGATGCGCGCGACCTCGTCCTCGGTGCGCCCTGCCGCCACGAGCTCCGAGGCCGCCGGCATGTCGATGCCGTAGACGTTCGGGTAGCGCACCGGTGGCGCGGCCGACGCGAAGTACACGGCTTTCGCGCCGGCATCCCGCGCCACGTCGATGATCTGCGCCGAGGTCGTGCCGCGCACGATCGAGTCGTCCACCAGCAGCACGTTCTTGCCGCGGAACTCGAGGTCGATGGCATTCAGCTTGTTGCGCACCGACTTCGCCCGCTGCTCCTGCCCCGGCATGATGAAGGTGCGGCCGATGTAGCGGTTCTTGATGAAGCCCTCGCGGTACTTCACGCCGAGCAGCTGCGCGACCTGCAGCGCGCTGGTGCGGCTGGTGTCGGGGATCGGGATGACGACATCGATGTCGTGGTCCGGCCGCTGTCGCTTGATCTTCTCCGCCAGCAGCTCGCCCATGCGCAGCCGCGCCTTGTACACCGAGATGTTGTCGATGATCGAGTCGGGTCGCGCGAAGTAGACGTACTCGAAGATGCATGGCGTGTGGCGGGCGGCCTCGGCGCACTGATGGGAGTGCAGGCGCCCCTGCTCGTCCACGTACACCGCCTCGCCGGGGCCGACGTCGCGCAGCAGCTCATAGCCTGCCTGGTCGAGCGCGACGCTCTCGGAGGCGAGCATGTACTCGCGGCCGCGCGCATTCTCGCGTGTGCCGATCACCAGCGGGCGGATGCCGTTCGGGTCGCGGAACCCCAGCACGCCGTGGCCGAGCACCATCGCGACCACGGCGTAGCCGCCGCGAATGCGCCGGTAGACCGCGCTCACGGCGGCGAAGATGTCGGAAGCCGAGGCGCGCGGCGTGCCGAAGCGCTGCAGCTCGCTGGCCAGCACGTTGAGCAGCACCTCGGAGTCCGACGAGGTATTGAGATGGCGCCGGTCCTCCCGGATCAGCACGTCGGCCAGCTCACGGGCGTTGGTCAGGTTGCCGTTGTGCGCGAGGCAGATGCCGTACGGCGCGTTGACGTAGAAAGGCTGTGCCTCGGCCGAGCTGTCGCAGCCGGCCGTCGGGTAGCGCACGTGGCCGATGCCGACGTTGCCCTTGAGCTGCAGCATGTGGCGCTGCTGGAACACGTCGCGCACCAGGCCGTTGTCCTTGCGCAGGAACAGCTCGCCCTCGTGGGCCGTCATGATGCCGGCCGCGTCCTGGCCACGGTGCTGCAGCACCGTCAGCGCGTCATAAATCTGCTGGTTGACGGGATTGAAGCCGACGATGCCGACGATGCCACACATGGCCTTGGCCTCAGGCGTCCGGAGGGTATTCAGTCACGAGCTTGCGCCCGGTCTCGACGTAGCCGCGCAGCACCCCGGCCATCTCTTCGCCAACCGGCATGAGCTTCGACTCGCGCCACCACGGCTCCGCCGGCAGGCCGGCCGCCTGGCCGAGCATCACGGCGAAGCCCACGATCACCGCGCCTCGGACCAGTCCGAACACGCCGCCGAGCAGCCGGTCCACGCCCAGTGTCAGGCCGGAGCGCTGCACGAGGTAGTTGAGCATGGCGCCGAGTATCCAGCTCGCGATGACCACTGCGAGCAGCACGATTGCCCGCGCCGCCCACGACTGCAATTCGGTACCGGCGATGTAGCCGCCGAGGTAGGGCTCGACGACGTATGCATAGCGCCAGGCGAGCCACAGGCCCACCAGCCAGCCGAGCAGCGCCACCGACTCACGCAGGAAACCGCGAGCCGCGCCGAACAGGACCGACAGGAGCACCGATGCGGCGAGGATGTAGTCCACTGGGGTCATGCAGTTGCTGTCCGGACGGTGCCGCAGGGAGGAAATCTTAACAGAGGGGCTTCAATCGTTCTGGACGACGGTGGCCGGCAGGCCGCGCGCCTTGAGGCGCCGGGCCATTTGCTCCGCGCCCGCCTTGTCGCCCTCGGGTCCGACGCGAACCCGGTGCAGCGTCTTGCCGCTGCGCGTCACCGGCGAGATGAACGCTCGGTAACCTGCGCCGGTCAGTTCCTTCACCAGTGCGCGAGCTGAGCCTGCCGAGCCGAAGGCCCCGACCTGCACTGCCCAGCCGCCGCCCGACGCCGCCGGGGCGGGCGCCGGCTTGACCGCTGCTGGTGCTGCAGCGGTCGTGGCGCTGGTCGACGGCGGCACGGGTTTCGTTTGCACCGACGCGGCAGCTGCTTCCGGCTCAGGCGCTGCCGCCCGCGCCGCCGGCGGCCTGGCCTCCGGCTCGGGCTCGGCTTCTGCCGACGGTTTGTCCGAGGCCATCGTCTGGGCCGGCGCAGGAGCGCCGCTCGCGGGAGACGATACAGCGGGCGCCGAGCGAACGGACTGGCCGGCACCTCCGCTCAATTCGATGTTGAAGGTACGGGTGCCGCGCTGGCCGGTACCCTCCTCGACCACCGGCTCGCCGGCCTTGCGGCCCGACAGCAGTTCAGGAATCAGCAGCACCGCGATCGCCACCAGCACGGCAGCGCCGATGAGTCGGGCCTTCAGGGGTTCCTCCATAAGGGCGCAATTATACGCAGGAGAGCGCGGGGCCGACGGTGTGGAACGAACCGAACACCACGATGCGGTCACCCGCTCGAGCGACGCTCGCGGCAAGGCCCATGGCCTGGCGCACGCTGCCGGCCGGGGTCATGGCAATTCCCGCCTCGGCGCCACGGGATACAAGCGCGGCATCGTCCAGGCCGCGTGACCCTTCGGTGGTGGCTGCAAACCACCGGTCGACCCGATCCCGCAGGGCGCCGAGCACGGCCGGGACATCCTTGTCCGCAAGCATGCCGCACACAGCCAGGGTGCGGCCGCGCGCCGGAATCCGGGCCAGGTTCTCCGCCAGCACGGCCGCAGCGTCCGGGTTGTGTGCGACGTCGAACACCCACTCGATGCCCGCGGCGCCCGCCATGCGCTGGAAACGGCCCGGAAGTTGCACCTGGCGCAGGCCCGTTTCGATCGCAGCGCGTGACAGTGGCAATTGCGCCGTCAGCTCGCGCAGGGCCGCCAGGGCCGTCGCCGCATTTCCCACCTGCGCCACGCCCTCGAGCGCGGGCCCTGGCAGACCCTCGAGTGCGCCGTGGTCGTCACGGTAGTCCCACGCGCCGTCCGCGCGCTCGTCGGCCCGAAAGTCACGCCCACGCAACCGCAAGCGCGCGCCCTGCCTGTCGGCCACCTCGCGCAGCGATCGGGGTGGCGCCGACATCCCGCAGATCGCCGGCCGGCCGGGCCGGAAAATCCCAGCTTTCTCGCGTCCGATGGACTCGAGGTCCGGGCCGAGCCAGTCCATGTGGTCGAGGCCGATGGACACCACCACGGCGACGTCCGCGTCCACGACGTTCACCGCGTCGAGCCGGCCGCCCAGGCCGACCTCGAGCACGACCACATCGGGCGCGGCCGTCTCGAAGGTCAGCAGCGCCGCGAGGGTGTTGAACTCGAAGAAAGTCAGCGAATCGCCGCCCAGCGCGTCCGCGATGCGCTCGAACGCCGCGACCAGTGACGCCTCCGACACCCACGTGCCGTTGACGCGGATGCGCTCCCGGTAATCCACGAGATGCGGCGAGGTGAATGCACCGACACGGTACCCGCCGCCACGCAGCATCGCCTCGAGCAGCGCCACGCAGGATCCCTTGCCATTGGTGCCGCCGACGGTGATGACTGGCTGCCGCGCGGCACGCCAGCCGGTGCGCGCCAGCACGCGCGCCACGCGCTCGAGGCCAAGGTCGATCGTGCGCGGGTGCGCCGACTGCTGCCAGTCGAGCCAGGCGTCGAGCCGCGCAAAGCGGACCGGAGTCTGCATTTCAGGCGGACTCTGCGGGCGTCTCCGGGGCAGGCTGGTGCATCATCAGCCGGAGCACGGCGGCAATGCGCCGTCGCAGGTCGCGTCGATCGACGATCACGTCCACCGCGCCGTGTTCCAGCAGGAACTCGCTGCGCTGGAATCCCTCGGGCAGCGTCTCGCGGACGGTCTGCTCGATGACCCTCGGCCCGGCGAAGCCGATCAGCGCGCGCGGCTCGGCGATGTTGAGGTCGCCGAGCATCGCGAGGCTCGCCGAAACTCCGCCCGTGGTGGGGTCGGTCAGCACCGAAACGAATGGCAGCCGCGCCGCGGCCAGCCGCGCGAGGGCCGCGCTGGTCTTGCTCATCTGCAACAGCGACAGCAGGCCTTCCTGCATGCGCGCGCCGCCGCTCGACGAGAAGCACACCAGCGGCCGGCGCTGCTCGAGGCAGAACTCCGCGGCGCGCACGAAGCGTTCCCCCACCACGGAACCCATCGAGCCGCCGAGGAAACGGAACTCGAACGCGCAGGCGACGATCTCGAGCCCCTCGAGCTTCCCGGACATCACGACCAGCGCGTCGCGCTCGCCGGTCTGCTTCTGCGCCGCCGCCAGCCGGTCACGGTACTTCTTGCTGTCGCGGAACCTGAGCGGGTCCTCGGGCTCGATCTCGGTCGCAAGCTCCCGGGTGGAGTCGGGATCGAGGAAGCGCAGCAGGCGGTCGCGCGCGCCGATGCGCATGTGATGCGTGCACTTCGGGCACACCTGCAGGTTGCGCTCGAGTTCGGCGCGGTAGAGCACCGCGTCGCAGGCCGGACACTTCACCCACAGCCCTTCCGGCACCGAACGCGTGCGCCGCTCAGTCTTGATGCGGGAAGGCATGATCTTCTCGAACCAGGTCACAGCGGATTCCCCCCGGGTCCGGCGCCGAGTCTACCGGAAGCCGCCCGCCCGCACGGCAAACCGAACTCCGCCGGATACTCCACATCGGCGAAATACAGCCCCTGCGGAGGCGCGGTCGGCCCGGCCCGGGTCCGGTCGCGCGCATCCAGCACGTCGCGGAGCCACTGCGCGGGTCGCTCGCCACGCCCGACGAGCAGCAGGGACCCGGCGATGTTGCGCACCATGTGGTGCAGGAATGCGTTCGCACGCACGCTGATCTCGACCAGTTGGTCCTGCCGCTCGACTCGAGCCTCGATCAGGCGTCGCATCGGCGTCGCGGACTGGCATTCGGCGGCCCGGAACGCGCTGAAGTCGTGCTCGCCGAGCAACTGCTGGGCCGCGCCGTGCATCGCCGCCGCATCCAGTGGCTGGCGAATCCAGCACACGCGCAGGCGGTCGAGGGCCGGTCGCATGCGCCGGTTCAGGATGCGGTAACGATAAGTGCGCGAGAGCGCGGCGTAGCGGGCATGGAAATGGGCCGGCACCTCGCGCGCCCAGAGAACGGTCACGTCCCCGGCCGAAGCGGCGGTGCCGCCCAGCGACCAGGCGTGCTCGGGTCGCGCGGCACTGGTGTCGAAGTGGGCGACTTGCAGCAGGGCATGCACGCCGGCGTCGGTGCGACCGGCGGCCGTCAGGCTCACCTCGTGACCGGCCACGGTGGCGAGTGCCCGCTCCAGTTCTCCCTGCACGCCGCGCGCGTGCGCCTGCTGCTGCCAGCCAGCGTACGACGAGCCGTCGTACTCGATGGCGACCGCGATCCGCGGCATCTGGAGATCGTGACCCGCCGGTCAGGGCAGGCCGGCCAGGAGCCGCTCGGCCTCCTTGCGCTGCACCGCGCTGCCTTCCTTGAGCACCTCCTCGAGGATGCTGCGGGCACCCTCAGGGTCACCCATGTCGACGTACGCGCGCGCCAGGTCGAGCTTGGTGCCGACTTCGCTCATGGTCGCGGATTCGGCATCCACCGGGAAGTCGACTTGTTTCAGGATGCCGGTGGCTTCGAGCCGTCCCGTCTCGAGGGCCGGCAGCTCGCCGGTCGCATCGGAGAGATCGACGATGCCGGGCTCAGGCTCGCCGACCAACCCGGCGAGCGTGTCGTTGCCCATGATGCTGGTCGCGCTGAGCAGGTCTTCGTCGAGGTCGCCAAGGTCACTGCGACCGCCGCGCGCCGTCGCAGCACCGGCGGACGGCTTGGGGCGCGCCTGCAGATCGCGATCGATCTCCGCCAGGTCATCGAGCCCTTCGATACCGCTCACGTCGAGCCCGAGTTCCTCGATCGGCACTTCGGTCGTCGGGTCGTCGCTGACCACGACCTTCGCCCGGGGCATGGCGCTGGTCGGCGCCTGGGTGGCATCCTCGTCGGCGCCGCGCACGGGCTCGTCGAGCACGAAGTCCAGGCTGCCCTCCATGGCCTCGACGCGAGGCTCGCGGATGGTCAGGTCCAGGTCGGGCCGCTCACCCTCGCCGGCCGCGGGCAGCTCCAGGTCGATCGAGGCGTCGCTCGCAGACAGTTCCATGTCGAGGCTTTCAGCGGTGCTGCGCACGGGGCCGGCGAACAGCGGATCATCCGCCGCGAGCTGCCGGCCCATGATCAGCACCTTGTCCCATTCGCCGGGCTGGGCTTCAGCGCGGGATGCGTGCATCTGGCGGGCTACGTCGAGGAAACGGTCGCGATTGCCCCAGACGAAGAAGATCTCGAGCAGTTTGAGCTTGAGGTCGCGGCGCTGCGGCTCGCGCTTCAAAGCCACCTGCACGAGGTCGGCCGCCTGGTCGTACAGGCCGTAGGCCATGTGAAAGTCAGCCTCGGCCAGCGGGTCACCCGCCTCGATGCTGACCGGGCCTTCACCGGACAGCGTGTCGTCGAAGGTCGCCGCTCTGCGCGTGGCGTCCGGCACCTTGGCGACCGACGGCTCGACCGACTTGCGCTCCTCGACGACGATCGACGGCTCCTTGTGGACCGCCGCGGTCGGCATGCGCGAGCGCAGGTCCTCTGCGCGACGGCTCAGCGCTTCCTCAAGGTCTTCCTCGGCGCTGCTCGACTCGCGTCGACGGCGGAGGAACACTGCGAGGCCAAGCGCCGCCGCGAGCAGGCCCAGCAGCGCCCACCAGTACTGGCTCAGCCGGTCGAAAAGGGTCGGTTCAGCCTCGGTCGGCGCCGTCGGTGCGGCTTCAGGCACGGCTTCAGCGACCGGCTCAGCTGCAGCGACCGGCGCTTCTGCCGCAGCATCCGCGGGCTCGGTGGCCTCCGTGGGGAGGGGCTCCCCGGTCGGCACACCCGGCTCCACGGGCACCGCACCGCCCTGCAGAGTTGCAAGCTCAGCACTGCGGACCTCGAGCAGGCGCCGCGCCTCGGCAAGCTCCGCCTCGAGCTGCTGCACTCGGGACTGCAGCGGGTCCGGCGCTCCGGAGGCCGGTGCCGCCGCCGTCGCAGTCGCTGTCGACGGCGCAGCGCTGCCCTGCTCCGGCGTCACCAGACGCAGTCGTCCGCCATCCGCAACGACCTCGGGCGCCGCAGAGTCGCCCTCGCGCCAGAGCCGATACTGCCGGGCGACCTCATCCGCAGCGGCCGAAGCAGAGATTGCGGCAACGTCACCGCTCGACGGGATCCTGAGTTCGCTGCCGGCCCGCAACACGTTGATGTTGCCCCCGAACGCCGACGGGTTTGCCTCGTAGATGGCGACCATCGCGCGATTGACGTCGGCCCGCGCGCCTGGATAGGCGGAGCTGGCAATGCCCCACAACGTGTCGTTGGGTCGCACCCGGTAGCTTGAGCCCGGCTCGACCGCCACGGCGGCGGCCTGACGGTTCGGCCGCGGCTCCCGCGGCGCAGGGGCAGGCGCGGCTGCGGGCTCGCTCGGCGGCGGAGTCGGCCTCGGCGCTGCGGCTGCAATTGGCGCCGCAACGGCCGGCTCGGCCACTGCGGACGGGGGCGCGAAGACCGGCGGGTCGAGCAGGACGGTGTACTCGCGCAGCAGCCGTCCGCGCGGCCAGTTGGCCTCGACGAGCAGGGTGACGAATGGTTCCGTGACCGGTCGCGGGGAGGTCACCTTCAACACGTCGCGTCCGCCGGAGCGAACGACGCGGAACGTGAAATCGGACAGGTAGGCGGGCTTGTCGAGGCCGTAGCGCACGAACGTGTCGCTCGACGCGAGCGAAGCACGCAGTGCGCTCAGGTCCTCCTGCGCGGCGGACACCAGCTCGATATCGGCGTCGAACGGCTGGTTCAGGGCGGAATTGAGCCGGATTTCCCCGAGCCCCAGCGCGTACAGCGCTGTCGGGGACAAGAGCGCGCTCATCAGCAGGACACGGCGGACGGCTGTCTTCATCTGGTCTCCCGGCACACTCGAACACACGCCGCACCGGGGGACAGGATCGTCCCGGCACGTTCACGCGGATTCTGTAAATTAAACATAACTATAGCCCAGCGCTACACCCAGCCCCAACATGGCGACAGGCGCCAGGGCTTTTTATCCCTTCGCCCCCCTGCTTGCGGGGACGCGCCGCACAGTTCGACCGCTTCGACCCGGCCACCTCAGGCCGAGCCCGGAATGATCGGGGTGGCGCAACGGACGTCCGCGTTCTGCGCCCGATGCCGCAGGCAATGGTCCATCAGCACGAGTGCCAGCATCGCCTCGGCGATCGGCACGGCGCGGATCCCGACGCACGGGTCGTGCCGGCCGGTCGTGCTGACCTCGACCGGCTGACCCGAGACATCGATCGTGCGGCCTGGAATGACGATGCTCGAGGTCGGCTTGAGGGCAAGGCTCACCACGATGTCCTGGCCCGACGAGATGCCGCCGAGCGTGCCGCCCGCATGGTTCGAGAGGAAGCCCGCCGGGGTGAGTTCGTCGCGATGCTCGGAGCCGCGCTGCCCCACGACCTGGAAACCGTCGCCCACCTCGACGCCCTTGACCGCGTTGATCCCCATCATCGCGTGCGCAAGGTCGGCATCGAGGCGATCGAAGATCGGCTCGCCGAAACCGGGCGGTACGCCCCGCGCCACCACCGTGACACGCGCGCCGATCGAGTCCCCGTCGCGCCGCAGCTGGTTGATCAGCGCCTCGAGTTGCGGCACGCGCGCGGGGTCCGGGCAGAAGAACGGGTTGTTGTCGATCTCGCCCAGGTCGAGCGGTTCGCAGCGCACGTCGCCCATCTGCGCAAGGTAGCCGTAAACGTGCACGTTGTGCCGCTCAGCGAGGTATTTGCGGGCGATCGCGCCGGCCGCGACCCGCATGACCGTCTCGCGCGCCGACGAGCGGCCGCCGCCGCGGTAATCGCGGAAACCGTACTTGTGCTCGTACGTGTAGTCGGCGTGGCCCGGGCGGAAGCGATCCTTGATCTTCTCGTAATCGTAGGACCGATGGTCCTCGTTCGTGACCAGCAGGCCAATCGGCGTACCCGTGGTGCGGCCCTCGAAGACGCCCGAGAGGATGCGCACGGTGTCGGGCTCGCGCCGCTGGCTGGTGAAGCGCGAAGTCCCGGAGCGCCGGCGTTCCACATCGCGCTGGATGTCATCTTCGCTCAGCGCGAGGCCCGGTGGGCAGCCATCCACCACGCAGCCCAGCGCCGGGCCGTGACTTTCGCCGAAGCTCGTCACCGTGAACAGCTGACCGAAAGTATTGCCCGCCATCCGCGCTCCTTTAGTCCGCGCCGCTCGCCGTACACGCCACACCCCGCGCCACGTTACGAGATCAGGTCCTCGCCGGTGAGCAGGAACACACCGCCCCCGCCGTGCTCGAACTCGATCCACGTGAACGGCAGCTTCGGGAACGCCGCCTGCACCCGCTTGTCGCAGTCGCCCACCTCGACGAACAGCGCGCCGCCAGGCTCGAGGTGCCGCGGCGCGCCGGCAAGGATGCGCCGCACGACGTCGAGACCGTCCCTGCCGGCACGCAGCGCAAGGTCGGGTTCGTGCAGGTACTCGGCCGGCAGTGACCGCATTTCCGCATCGCTCACGTACGGCGGGTTGGCGACGATGAGGTCGTAGCGCGCCTCGCCGAGGGGATCGTAGACGTCACCCTCGAAGAGTCGCAGGCGCTCGCCGACGCCGTGCCTGGCGACGTTGCGGCGCGCGACTTCGAGCGCGAGAGACGAGATGTCGACTGCATCGACCCGGGCCCGCGGGAAGGCAACGGCGCACGCGATCGCGATGCAGCCGGAGCCCGTGCCGATGTCGAGGATGCGCCGCACGCCGTCCGGATCGATCCACGGCGCGAACCCCGAGTGAATCAGCTCCGCGAACGGCGAACGCGGCACGATCACGCGAGGATCCACCTCGAATTCCAGGCCCGCGAACCACATTCGACCCATCAGATACGCGGCCGGTACACGGCGCGAGATGCGCTCCTCGAACAGCGCCAGCACACGCGCGACGCCGCCCGCGTCCGGACGACTCGAGTAGGCGGGCTCCGCCTGAGCGTGGTCCAGGCCGAGCGCGTGGAACACCAGCGCCGCCGACTCGTCCGTGGCGTTGTCCGTGCCGTGCCCATACTCGAGCCCGGCGCGCTCGAACGCATCCGCGCCGTGGCGGATGAGGTCCGCGACGGTCGGGGCGTCCGGCAGCTCCAGCGATGTACTAGGTCGGGCAGGCATGTCGGCCGCTATCGTTGTGGGATAATCGCCTACTGGTCAGCCCGGACCGAGTCTCCCGAGCCCGCCCATGGCCGCACGTCCGTTGAGGATCGTCGTTCTCGTCATTGTAGCCTTTGCCACAGGGCTGCTACTCGCCCGTTTGCTGGCGCCGACACCCGTCGTCCCGCCGGAGACTGAGCGCGCCACGGTCTTCCCGGCGCCACGGGTCCTGCCACCGCTCGAACTCGTGGACCAGGACGGACAGCCGCTCACGACCGGATTTTTCCGAGGTCACTGGACGCTGGTGTTCTTCGGCTTCACGCATTGCCCCGACATCTGCCCGACGACGCTCGCCACCCTCGCCCAGGTCGCGCGGCTGCTGGAGGATCTCCCGGCAGAGGCACAGCCGCGAGTGCTGCTGGTGAGCGTGGACCCCGAGCGGGACACTCCGGAGCGGCTCGCGCCGTACGTGCGCTTCTTCAACCCCGGGTTCCTGGGCGCGACGGGCTCGCTCGAGGCGACCGCGGCGGTCGCGTCGGCATTCGGCGTCCCGTACGCCAAGGTTGATCTGCCCGACGGCGGCTACACATTGGACCATGGCTCCGGCGTGTTCGTGGTCGGGCCGTCTGGCGGACTGCAGGCCTACCTGTCTGCGCCGCACGAGGCGACGACGATCGCGAACGACTATCGCCGCATCGTGGCCTGGACGGAGGCACGCCGATGACGATCGCTGCGGACGACGCTGGCGCGTCTGACCGCGCCTTTGCCCTGCTGCAGGACCTGCTGCCGCAGCACCTGCTGTCGCGCACGATGCACCGGCTCGCGCGCAGCACGCGTCCGTGGCTGCGTAACGCCATGCTGCGCAGCGTGCTGCACGCGTATCCCCAGATCGACCTGCGCGAAGCCGCGGATCCCGACCCGTTTGCGTATCCGTCGTTCAACGCGTTCTTCACACGCGCGCTGCGCCCGGGCGCAAGGCCGCTCGCAGGCGACGAGCGCGACCTCGTCTCGCCGGTCGATGGCACCGTCAGCCAGCTCGGCACGGTGCGCGATGGCCAGCTGCTGCAGGCCAAGGGCATCCATTACACGGCGGGGGCGCTGCTGGCCGACGAGACGGCGGACAGCCGCTACGAAGGCGGCGGCTTCGCGTGCATCTACCTCGCGCCTTACGACTACCATCGCATCCACATGCCGCTCGCCGGCAGGCTGACGGCGACGCGCTACTTGCCGGGCCAGTTGTTCAGCGTGAGCGCGGCCACGGCGCGCGCGGTCCCGGGCCTGTACGCGCGCAACGAGCGCGTGGCGTGCGAGTTCGAGACCGACCTCGGGCCGCTCGCCGTCGTAATGGTCGGTGCGCTGTTCGTGGGCAGCATCGAGACGGTCTTTGCCGGCGAGATCAATCCGCCGGCCCGCCGCGGCGCGGTAGTGCAGGCCATCGACACCGGCCTTGGCACGCCATTCGCGCGCGGCGCCGAACTCGGCCGCTTCAACATGGGCTCGACCGTGGTGGTGCTGCTCGGCAACCGGGCGACGCGCTTTGCCGGGCAGCTTGGCCCCGGCACGACGCTGCGCCTCGGGCAGGCGCTTGCCCGCACCGAATGAGCGCCCGGCCGCCCGACGACTGGCAGCCCACGGCCGCCCTGCCAACGCTGCGCCTGCGGGCGCAACTGCTGAACCGTGCGCGCGCCTACTTCGAGCGGACCGGGGCACTCGAAGTCGAGACGCCGGTGCTGGTGCGCTCCGCCG
>Ga0316626_10000969_pt1 | contig 12259 bp, 7 predicted proteins | sample OWC_Aug_T1_C1_D5_FD_207656 | JGI IMG/M metagenome (GOLD analysis project Ga0316626, IMG submission 207656) | Wetland soil microbial communities from Old Woman Creek delta, Ohio, United States - OWC_Aug_T1_C1_D5_A | ecosystem: Environmental > Terrestrial > Soil > Wetlands | place: USA: Ohio...
GGTATCCGCGAGCCGCTTGTAGAATGTGATCTTCTCGGTCGGCGAACCCACATACTCGTCGGGGAGATAGGCGTCGAGCTCGGTCGCCACGCGGCACTCGAGCTTCTCCGCCGCCGGCTCGCCCTTGAGCTCCGCGATCGTCTCCTCGAGCAGCCGGCAGTAGAGATCGAATCCCACCGACAGGATGTGCCCGTGCTGCTGCGCGCCGAGGAGGTTCCCCGCGCCGCGGATCTCCAGATCCTTCATCGCGATCTTGAACCCGGCGCCGAGCTCGTCGTACTCCTCGATCACGCGGAGCCGCCGCTCGGCGGTCTCGGTCAGCGCGCGGTGCGGCGGTACGAGGAGATAGCAATATGCGCGCTGGTTAGAGCGGCCGACACGCCCGCGCAGCTGGTAGAGCTGCGCGAGCCCGAAGCGGTCGGCGCGGTTCACGATCATCGTGTTCACGGTCGGCATGTCGACGCCCGATTCGATGATCATGGTCGTCACCAGCACGTCGTACTGCCTGTCGATGAAATCGACGATCACCTGCTCGAGCATCCGCTCCGGCATTTGGCCGTGCGCCACCGCGAACCTGAGCTGTGGGCATACCTTGCGCAGGAACCCGACCATGGCGTCCATCGATTGCACCCGGTTGTGCACGAAGAAAGACTGGCCGCCGCGGTCCGCTTCGCGGAGCAACGCGTCGACGATCAGCTCCCGCTCGAACTCGACGATCTCGGTATGGATGGGCACCCGGTCGCGCGGCGGCGTGTTGATGATCGAGATGTCGCGGGCGCCGAGGAGCGACAGGTGCAGCGTGCGCGGGATGGGAGTGGCAGTCAGAGTCAGCACGTCGGCCACCGTCTTGAGCTGCTTGAGCCTTTCCTTGTGTTTGACCCCGAAACGCTGCTCCTCGTCCACCACGATCAGCCCGAGGTCGCGGAATTCGACGTCCTTCTGCAACAATCTGTGAGTGCCGATGACGACGTCGACCTTGCCGCGCTTCACGGCGTCGACCACCCGCCCCTGCTCGGCGGCCGTCCGGAAGCGGGAGAGCACCTCGACCTTGACCGGGAAATCGGCCAGCCGTTCGCTGAAGGTCGCATAGTGCTGCTGGGCAAGGATGGTGGTGGGCACGAGGATCGCGACCTGCTTCTCGTCCTGCACGGCCTTGAAGGCGGCCCGCACCGCTACCTCGGTCTTTCCGTAGCCGACATCACCGCAGACCAGTCGATCCATCGGTCGCGGCGCCTCCATGTCGCGCTTGATCTCCTCGGTGACCCGCACCTGGTCGGGGGTATCGTCGTATACGAACGAGGCCTCGAGATCACGCTGCCAGACCGTGTCCGGAGAGAACGCGATCCCCGGCCGCGTCGAGCGAAGGGCGCCCACGCGGAGGAGTTCGCCGGCCATCTCCTGGATCGCCTTCTTCGCCTTCTCTTTGGTCTTCGCCCACGCGGTGCCGCCGAGCCGCGAGACCGCCGGCGCGTTCTGGCCCTCCTCGAGCGCGTACTTCTGGACCAGGTCGAACTGATCAGCGGGGATGAAGAGCTTGTCCCCGCGCTGGTAGTGAATCTCGAGGCAGTCGGTCTCGTGGCCGCCGATCACGAGCCGGCGTGTCCCCTGGTACACGCCGATCCCGTGATCGATGTGCACGACGTAGTCGCCCGGCTTGAGCGCCATCAAGTCGGGGATCGAGATCCCCGCCTTGAAGCGGCGGCGCGGCCGGCGGCGGCGGAAGCGGGCGAAGATCTCGTGATCGGTGAGGACGCAGAGGCGCACCTCGCGCCACAGGAAGCCGCCGGAGAGATGCCCGACCTCGACCTGGACCGCGTACTCGGCGAGCAGCTCGCGCAGATGATCGCGCTGGCCCGGATTGTCGGAGAGGACGACCGTACGGTTCCGGGCCGCCATCTGGGCTCGCATGAACGCATGCAACACATCGGCCGAGCGGCCGAAGCTCTCCTGGCCGCGCACCTGGAAGCGGAGGACCGGGCGGCGGCCTGGTGCGTCGGGCGCGTCGCCCGGCGCATCGCCCCCGCTCGCATCGTCCGCCGATACATCGTCCGCCGGCAGGTCGTCCGCCGGCACATCGTCTCCGCGCACGATCGCCTCGACCGCCGCCGGCAGCGGCGCCCCCGCCGGCAACTCGAGCCCGCGCAGCACCTCGCCGAGCGGGGCCGTGCGGCGCTCGAGCTCGAGATCGAAGCCGCCGTGGTGGAGGAGGTCGGCCACGAGGGTGTCCCACTCGAGGAGGAACGCCGCGGGAGGAGAGGCGAGTTCCCGATGCCGCCGCCGCTCCTCGTACTCGCGATCGGCCGCGGCCGCCTGCTCTCCGGCACGCAGGGCGAGCCGCGCCGGGCTCTCGCGCACCACGAGCGCATCGGCCGGGATGTAACGCAGGACCGAGCCCCAGCCCTGATCGACAAAGCCGGAGATGCGTCGCATATTGACGTAGTAGCGCTCGGCGAGAAGCTCGGCCGCGTGCAGCTCCGCATCGTGCGCGTCGCCGCCGGCGGTGCGAATGGCGGCTGCCGCGCGCTCAGCCGTCTCGGCATCGATGACCATCTCGCGGCGCGGAAGAAGGACCAGCTGCTCGATCCGCTCGATCGAGCGCTGCGAGGCGGGTTCGAACTCACGCATCGAGGCAATCTCGTCGCCGTCGAACTCGATGCGTACTGGGCTCTCGCGCCCGAAGGAGAACACGTCGACGATGCCGCCGCGGCGGGCGATGTCGCCTTGCTCCTCGACGAGCGGCACCCGCTTGTAACCGAGATCCCCGAGCCACTGCGTGAGCTCGTCGGCGTCGAAGGGATCGCCAGCCCGGAGCGCGAGCACGCCCTGCCGCATGACCTGGGGGGCGGGGACCTGCGTCGCGATCGCGGCCGCTGTGGTGACGACCGCCGCCCGCTGTCCCCCGAGAAGGCCGGCCAGCGCGTGGAGTCGGGCGTCGAGAATGGCGTGATGAGGGGAGCGGATGTCGTAGGGCGAGGTCTCGAACTCGGGAAGATGGAGGACAGACTCCGGACCGAGCAAGGCCTCCAGATCGTCGCGGAGCGCCTCGGCCGCTTCCTGCTCCGGGACGACGATGACGAGCGGGCGCCCGAGTTCGCGGAAGATGTGCGCCACGACGAGCGCGCGCGCCGAGCCGGACAGCCCGCGCACGGCCGGCCGCAACCCTCGTGGCTCGCGGAGCAGGGCGAGAAGCTCGGCGAGAGTGGCGCTCCTCCCGCTCTCCGCCAGGAGGCTCGCCATCACGTCCGGGCGCGCTGGTTCGGTCATGAGATTTCCGTTGGGTGGAAGGACTGCGCGTGGCACCATTCGCCGACGAAACGCATGAGTCTACCCGGGTGCCGGAGACTTCCGCAAACGGGGGCCGCTCGTGTGCTGCAGCGGCGCCCCGATGAGCCTCACGTCTCGCTCTGGGAGGTTGGCAGGCATGGATGCGGGACCGGATGATACGGACGATCGCGACGATCGCGAATTCGCGAACGATGCACGGGAGGAATCCAGAGACCACGACCTGAGCGCGAAGCCCCCGGGGCCGGGGCCCGGTGAAGCGCCTTTCGCCCCCGAACCACCGCCCACCCTCACGCCTCCCCCCGCGCCCGAGCGACCGCCCACACCCGAGCCACCGCCCACGCCGCTACCCTCGCCCTCGCCCGAGCCTCCGCTTTCGCCCACGCCCGAGCCTCCGCCCTCGCCCACGCCTCCGCCCGACCCGCTCACCGGCTCGGCATGGCACCCGTCCTGGCCGCCCGAGTCCACCCCTCCCCGGGCCCACGCCGGCGTACCCTGGGAGGAACGCGACCGCATCGGCTTCCTCACCGCCCTCTTCGCAACGATCCGGCTCTCGCTATTAGAACCGACCCGCTTCTTCTCGCAGCTCCACCCGCGCGGCGGAACCCCGCCGCCCCCCGGAGGCTCGGTCGCCAGTCCGATCCTCTACGCCATACTCGTCGGCGTGCCGGGCGCCCTCGCCGGCATCTTCTGGCAGTCCGTCGCGGCCTCCCTCGGTCTCTTCACGGGGGGAGACGCGGGCGAAGCCTTGTTCACGGTGAGCACGAGCATCATCGCGGCCGCCCTTTCCCCGATCCTGATCCCGATCGCGCTCCTCTTGACGACCGCCGTCATCCACCTCTTCCTGCTGCTCTTCGGTGGAGCGCGGGAAGGCTTCCTCGCCTCTTTCCGCGTCCTCTGCTATGCGTCCGCGCCGGAGCTCCTCCAGCTCATCCCCATTTGCGGCATCGTGAGCGGCATCTGGTGGATCGTGATCACGGGAATCGGCCTCCAGGTGGTCCACCGCACGACGTCCCCTCGCGCCTTCGGCGCTGTCCTCATGCCCGCCATCGCCTGCTGTGGCCTCATCCTGCTCCTCCTCTTGGCGGGCATGACGGGGTTTCTGGATGCGATGGAATGAGACGAGGGGTGAGGACGTGGCTCGGTGATCGCTGGCGCACGACGTGCGCGTCACCGCGGTGCGTGCTCGCGCTCCTCGGGGCGGCGAGTGTGTCGGTCCTCGCTGCATGCCTGCGCGCGCCGGCGCTGGCCTCTCTCGCCGCGGCCGGCCCGGCCCACGGCATCGTGGCGTGCCCCTGGCGGGCCATCACGCATGTGGCGTGTCCAGGCTGCGGGGGCACTCGCGCCTTCCTGCGCCTCGCCGTCTTCGATGTCCAGGGCGCCTTCGCCGCGAACCCGCTCGTGACTGCGGCCGCCCTTGCGGCGGTGCTCCTCGGCAGCCTTGCGCTCCTCGCACCGCGCGGGACTGACTCCCTCCTCGAACGCGGTGGCCGGTTCCTCGCCACCCGCCGCGGCCGGCTTGCGCTCGCCGCGGCGCTGATCGCCGAAATGGCCGTGGCCACCGCCGCAGCGACCCCTGCCCTCTTCTAGCTGGCTCGCTGGTCGAGGGTGTCGCCGACCGACCCTGGGGATGCGATGCAAGGCCGCGAGATACTTCGCCCTAGCTCGCCGCCGGAGTAAAGGCCCCCTTCCCGCGCGAGAGCAGGACTTCTATCACGAGCACGAGGAGCACGAGGAGAAGGATCGGCCGCCACAGCTCGCGTCCTTGCCGGATCTCGCGCACGTGGGTGCCGACATCGCGCGTTCCGCTCAGGTAGGAGAAGGCGTGATCGCCGAAGATCACCCGCACGCGATCGATGTCCGCCACTTGGAGATCGCCTTCCCGCGCGTCGGGATTGACGGCGGCCAACGCCACCTCGGCGTCCGTGTCATCGACGATCCGGTAGATGCCCGGGCGCTCGAGGGGTGGCGTGCGCAGGAGCTGGAACGCACCGCGATCCACGGTCTCGACCGGGAGCTCGCTCGCATCGGGAGCGACGACGCGATAGCGCCGGGGTGTTGCCGGCGCCGGCAGGATGCGCTCGAGCGGGGCGCCGGCCAGATCCTCCCTGGCCTCGGCCTGAGCGCGCGCCAGATAGGAGACGGTCTGATGGATGAGCGGCACGAAGGCGCCGCTCGTCGGCAGGTCGTTCCAGGCGCGATCCACCGAGGAGGCGAAGAACATGACTCCCTCGCCTTCCACCAGGGCGGGCAGATCGCCCCGGAACTCGGCGACCACGCGCGCCGAGCCGGGCAGAACCTTCACCACCTGATCGAAGCGTGCCTGCGTCAGGCGCTCGCCCAGCGTCGCGCCAAAGCCCGTGAACACGGGATGCCCGGGGACCGCCGGCGTGAGCTGGAACATGCCCCGCGCCAGGGTCGCCGCGCCGCCTCCCCCACCGGCACCGCCTCCCCCGCCGGCACCGCTTCCCGCACCGGCACCGCTTCCCGCACCGCCCCGCGCCTCGATGAGCCCCGCCAGCTTGATGGGCAAGAGCCCCGCCAGCAACCGGTCGTTGTAGAAACGGAGATCGCTCTCTTCTCCCGGAAAGATGAGAAGCCCGCCGCCATCGCGCACGAACGTGCGCAGCCGTTCGATGCCGTCCGGCTGCAGCTGGCCTGGCCCCGCCAGGATGATCACGTTGATCTCGCGGAGGTCGGTGCGGCCGAGATCGGCCGCCGCGATAACCTGCGCCGCATAGGGCCCCGCCCCCGGCTCCGGTTCCAGGGCCAGGCGCACGAACGTCCCCGCGAGCCCCCCGGGATCGGCCACCACACCCACGCGCGGCCGCTTCTCGTCGCCAAGCAGGAAGTGACGCACATCATCGGCGGACAGCGCATCTTCCGGAATGCGCACGTAGCCCGCGCGATCGGCGAAGGGACCCGGTCCGAGGTCGATGGTCACGCGGGCGCTCGCGTCGGGTTCGAGCTTCGCGAACACCTCCCCGACCCGCGTCTCGCCCACGTGCGCGGTGACAGGGATCGCCTCCTGCTCGCGATCGGTGTGATTGGTGAGCTCGACCTCGATGGACACCCCGTTACCGCGCAGCCGATCGTGCGCGACTCGCACGTGATCGATAGAGATGTTCTCGATGCGATCGTCCCCGAATCCGAGGAGACACACGGTTGCCCCTGCCGGCAGCGCGAGGGGTGCGCGGCTCGAGTCGGCCGCGGCGAGCCACGCCGAGCGTTGCATGTCGGAGATCACGTACAGCTCGCGGTTGAGGTTGTGACTCCCGTTGAGTAGCCGCGCCGCGAGCGTCAGTCCCTCGTGCATGGTGCCGGCACGATAGGTCGGCTCGAGCCGCGCTACCTGCTCGCGCAAGAGGTCGAGGTCCTGTACGGCATACGGGGTCACGCTTTCCGCAGCATCATCGACCGTGACGACGTAGGCCTCGTCCCCCTCGCCGAGGAGCGAGAGCACCTCGGTCGCCCGCTCGCGCGCCTTGACGAATGCCGGTTCGCCGGCGCGCGCCGCCCACATCGAGCCGCTCGTGTCGAGCACGATGCAGGCCGTGCTCGGCGCCTTGCCGCCCGGGCGGAGCAGGTTGCCGGTGAGCGCGGGCCGCCCCATGGCCAGGGCGAAGAGCGCTATCGCGGCGACGCGCAGGAGGAGGAGGAGGAGCTGCCTGAGCTTCACGCGGCGGATGCGCTGCCGATTCACCTCCCGGAGGAAGCGCGTCGAGCTCCACTCGATGCGGCGCGCGCGCCGGCGGCTGAAAAGATGGATGAGGATGGGGAGGACAGCCGCAGCCAGGCCGGCCAGGAAGAGCGCATTCAGAAAGCTGAGCCCCGGCATGCCCGTCCTTCCCGTCCGCCCCTAGTGCAGGCGCGAGCGCTTCTCGAGGAAGCGGAGCAGCGCCCGATCGAACGGCGTCTTGTTGGTGAGCTGCACGAATTCGATCTGCTGCTCGCCGCACGTCCGGCGGTAGGCATCGCTCCAGTCGGCCACCGTCTGCCGGTACTCCCCGGCGACGACCCAGGACTGGGCAATGACTTCCTCCCCGGTTTCCATGTCGACGAACCCGATCTCGTCATTGAAGGGGAACGCGAGCTCGTCCTCGTCGAGGATCTGGAAGACGATCACGTCGTGCTGCTTGTAGCGGAAGTGCTTGAGCCCCTGGATCACCTGGTCCGGCTCGTCGAGGAGATCGGAGAGCACGATCACGAGCCCGCGGCGGCGGATGCGATCGGCGACCTGCGACAGGCAGGTGCCGACGTCGGTCGCCGTGCCCGGCTCGGCCGTCTCGAGCTCGCGGAGAATCACGCGGAGGTGGCGGAGCACCGAGCGCGACGGCACGTAGCGGCGGATCGTGTCGGCGAATGTAAGGAGCCCGACCGCGTCCTGCTGATGGAGCATCAGATAGGCGAGCGCAGCCGCCAAGTGCTTCGCGTACTCGAGCTTCGAGATGGCGCCCTGCCCCGCATACGTCATCGACCGGCTCACGTCGAGCAGGATGTGCGCTCGAAGGTTGGTCTCGTCCTCGTACTGCTTCACGTAGAAGCGATCCGACTTGGCGTAGACCTTCCAATCGATGCTGCGGATCGGATCGCCGGGCATGTACGGCCGGTGCTCGGCGAATTCCACCGAGAACCCATGGTACGGGCTCCGGTGGAGCCCGGTCATGAACCCCTCCACCACCAGCTTCGCCTTGAGATCGAGCTTCTTCAGGCGCGAGATGATGTTCGGGTCGAGATACTGGCGCGATTCGGTAAGAGCCATGGTCCCCTCGGCCGGGTGCCTGCGCGGTGCTTACACCGGGACCGGGGTTTCAGCCAGGAGCCGGCCCACGATGTCGCCGGCCGCAATGCCGTCCGACTCGGCGGTGAAGTTCGTCACGATGCGGTGGCGGAGCACCGACGGCGCCGCGGCGCGCACGTCCTCGACCGCCGGCGAATAACGCCCGAGGAGGACAGCGCGGCACTTGGCGGCGAGGATCATGTACTGCGAAGCGCGCGGACCGGCTCCCCAGCCCACGTAGTCCTTGATGAACTGCGGCGCGCCATCCGCCTTCGGCCGCGTGAGCCGCGCGAGCTTCACCGCGTACTTCACCACGTGCTCGCCCACGGGAACGCGGCGGACAAGCTTCTGCAGCCGCATGATGTCCTCGCCGGAGAGCACACGCTCGAGTTTGGCCTCGTACGCACTCGTGGTCGAGGTGACGATCTCGACCTCTTCCGCCTCGGTCGGATAGTCGATGTGGATGTTGAACATGAAGCGATCCAGCTGCGCCTCGGGCAGGGGATACGTGCCCTCGAGCTCGATCGGGTTCTGGGTCGCGAGCACGAAGAACGGGCGCTCGAGCGGATAGGTCTGCCCGCCCGCGGTGACCTGGTACTCCTGCATGGCCTGGAGGAGTGCTGCCTGCGTCTTCGGCGGAGTGCGGTTGATTTCGTCGGCAAGGACAATGTTGGCGAACACGGGACCGCGGATGAACGTGAAAACGCGCTTTCCGGTCGTCTGGTCCTCTTCGATGATGTCGGTGCCCGTGATGTCGGAAGGCATGAGATCGGGTGTGAATTGAATGCGATTGAAGCTCAGGTCGAGCACGTCCGCCAGACTGTGGATGAGGAGGGTCTTGGCGAGCCCGGGGACGCCGATGAGCAGGCAATGTCCGCCCGCGAAGAGAGCGGTCAGGAGTTCCTCGATCACGCCCTCCTGGCCGACGATGACCTTCCGGATCTCCGCGCAGATGCGGTCGTGGGCCTGCTTCATCGTCTCGACGGCCCGGACGTCGTCTTCGTGAATCGCTGTCGTCGCTGGCGTCGCCGGCAAGCGGACCTCCTTGGCTCAGGTCGTGCTCAGGGATTAGGGGGTTCGGTTCCCACGGGGCCGGTCTGCACCAGCCGGGTGTGTTCTGGATCGCAACCGCTTGAAGCATAGCATGTTGCGCGGATCGGGCGCGGGCCGGGCCGGTGGCGCAGGCGGATGCAACGGCCCGGCCCAGCAGTGCATCGGCCGGGCAGCAGCGGCCGAACAGCAACGGCGCAGCCACCTTCCTGGCCTTGAACCCGGGGCGGTGATCGGGGTTCCACAGCCTTCATTCGCCCGCATCACGCCGCTGACCGCTCAACGGCCGAGATAGCGGCGGGGATCCACCGGGCGCCCACCTCGGCGCACCTCGAAGTGGAGATGCGGCGCCGAGCTCTCGCCGGTCGAGCCGACCTGCGCGATGTCCTGGCCGGCATAGACCGAATCTCCGATGCCGACGACGAGCCGCGAATTGTGGCCGTAGACGGTCTGCCACCCGCCGCCGTGATCGATGACGACGAGGAGTCCGAACACGCTGTCCATCTCCGCGAAGGCCACAATACCGGTCCCCGCAGCACGCACCGGCGTGCCGTGGGGAGCTGCGATGTCGAGGCCGTGATGCTCACGCTCCGGCGTCGTGTTGAGGCGAAACTCCTTCGAGATCACCCCGTCCACCGGCCATCGTGAAGGGAACGGCGTCACCGGCGTCGCGGGCGCGCTCGCTACCTCACCGCTGCCGCCGCCGGGCGGCGGCAGTGCGCTCTTGGCCGCCACCCTGCGCATGCTCGGCGGAAGAAGGGGGGTTGGTATGGCGGGGACGCTGCGGCGCAGCTCAGCGGCTGCACGCCACCCGGCGCCAGTTCCAGCCCCGGCACCAGTTCCAGCCTCGGCACCAGTTCCAGCCCCGGCATCACCGGCCCCAGTGCGGCCGCCCGCCCCAGGTCGGGCGCTACTCCCAGAGCCAGCGCCAGTCCCGGGGCCGGCCCCGGCGATCGCGAGCACCTGGCTACGCAGCGCCTCGAGCTCGGCCAGTTCCTGGGCGAGCGCATCGATCTTCCGGTTCTCGGCCCGGAGCGCTGCGTTCTCCTCTTCGATCTCATGGAGCTGGCGCAGCTCCGCTCCCATGCGCGCCGTGAGCACTCCCCCGCCGATGATGAGCACGGCCAACGCGCCCAGGAGGCCGAGAGCGATCTTGAACAACCAGTCAGGAAGCGTCAGCGCGAACGGCTTTCGGCCTTCCTCGCGGGCGATGGTGATGTGCACCTGCCCGCCGCGCGGGAGGTGGCTCCCTCGCTCATGCCGATCATCGTAATCCGACATCACACCCGCGCGCCGCTAGGCGTCGTGCAACGCACCGAGTTCCTCGAGGATCCGCTCGAGATCGGTGGCGTTGTAGAACTCGATCTCGATCCGCCCGCGCCCGTTCCGTCGATGGATACGCACTTGCGTGCCGAAGCGGCGGCGCAGCCGCTCCTCGAAGGGAAAGAGCTCTGCGTCCTGCGGCTGGGTCCGTGGGGGGCGCCGGCGCGGCGCTGCCTGCGCGATGCGCTCGACCGCGCGCACCGATAGGCCTTGCTTCACCGTGCGCTCGGCCACGGCGAGGCAGCGCTTCGGCTCCTCGATGGCGAGAAGCGCGCGCGCATGACCCATCGACAGGCGCTTTTCCTCAATCAGCTTCTGTACTTTCTCCGGCAGGCGGAGCAGGCGGATGAGATTGCTCACTGTAGAGCGGTCACGCCCGAGCACGTCGGCCAGATCGGCTTGGGTCAACTCGAATTCCTCGAGCACGCGGGCATAGCTGCGCGCCGACTCGATGGGCGTAAGCTCGACGCGCTGCTCGTCCTCGATGAGGGCCAGCTCGAGCACTTCACGGTCCGACGCATCGCGCACGATCGCCGGCACACTGTTGAGTCCGGCGCGCCGCGCGGCGCGCATGCGGCGCTCGCCGGCGATCAGCTCTTAGCCCACGCCCTGCCGCCGCAGGAGAACGGGCTGCAGCACACCCTTCGAGCGAATCGAGGCGGCCAGCTCCTCGGTCTCGGTGTCGTCGAAGCGCTCGCGTGGCTGATAGGGATTTGGCTTTATGCGATCGAGAGCCACATCGATGACGACACTGGCTCGCCCGGAGGCGAACGCGCGCTTCGCGTCCGCGCCACCGCCGGGCGAGTAGGAAGCCGGTACCGTTCCGCTCCCGCTGCGCGCGGCGGCTGACACGGGCGCGGGCGCCGTCGCCGGCGTGGCGATCGGCGGCGGCGTGGCGATGGGCGGCGGCGCATGCCGGGCGACCGTAGACCTGGACTCCTGCGATCCGCCGGCTTCCTCCGCTGGCGATGCCGGCAGAACAGCGTGTGGCATCCCGACTGGAACGGTCTCCGCCTTGCTCGCCTGGGCGGCAATCTCTCCCTCTCCCGGTAGCGCGGCGATCGTGCCAGCGTCCGCGGCCGGCGCGTCGCTGGCTGGAGTATTGAGAAGCTCGCGGGCATTGGGAATGAGGGCTTCGAGGCCGCGACCAAGGGCTTTCCTAACCATTGGCGATCACTTCCTGCGCGAGGTTCAGATAGCTTTCCGACCCGGCGCAATTGCGGTCGTAGAGCACAGCCGGCTTGCCGAAACTTGGGGCTTCGCTGAGCCGCACGTTACGCGGGATGAGTGTCTTGTAGACCCTCTCGGCAAAGAAGCGCCTCGCTTCTTCCACGATCTGCTGCGACAGATTGAGGCGGCCGTCGTACATCGTTAACACGACGCCTTCGATCCGGAGATCTGGATTGAGGTTCTGCTGCACGAGTCGGATCGCATTGAGAAGCTGGCTCAGCCCCTCAAGCGCGTAGTACTCGCACTGCAGGGGAATCATCACCGAGTCGGCGGCGGTGAGCCCGTTCACGGTGAGCAAGCCCAGTGACGGCGGGCAATCGAGAAGGACATAGTCGTACTCGCCACGCACCTCGGTCAGGGCCCGCCGGAGGATGAACTCGCGCTCGGGGATCGCGACGAGTTCCACCTCGGCACCGCCCAGCCGCTGTCCAGAGACCACGGCGTCGAGCCCGATCACCTGGGTCGCAATCCTCGCCCCCCCGAGTGGAAAACCATCGATGAGAACCTCGTAGATCCCTGTCGGTTCTGTTTCTGGGCTGAGGCCGAGGCCGCTCGAGGCATTTCCCTGGGGATCGAGATCCACTAGAAGCACCC
>Ga0316626_10000970_pt1 | contig 12247 bp, 7 predicted proteins | sample OWC_Aug_T1_C1_D5_FD_207656 | JGI IMG/M metagenome (GOLD analysis project Ga0316626, IMG submission 207656) | Wetland soil microbial communities from Old Woman Creek delta, Ohio, United States - OWC_Aug_T1_C1_D5_A | ecosystem: Environmental > Terrestrial > Soil > Wetlands | place: USA: Ohio...
CTCCTCGCGGTCTGAATCCGGATAATGTGTGAGAGGCCTCCCCGGACCTATTTTCGAATCGCGGCACTTGTTCAAGAAAAACAAGATGCTATAAGTGAATGAGGGGGAGGTGGGCATATGCCTGACATCCATGTCGTCAAGCAGGGGGAACATTTGCCCGGGATTGCAGCCGAGCACGGTTTCACGAGCCACAAAACGATTTTCAATGACCCGGCGAACGCCGAGCTCAAGAAGCTCCGGCCGAATCCGAATATCCTCTTTCCCGGCGACAAGGTTGCCCTTCCCGACAAGAATGAGAAGCAAGTAGCCAAGCCAACGGAACAGAAACACACTTTTATCGTGGCGCTTCAGAAGCTGAAGTTCAGGGTCAAGGTGCTCGACCTGTCGGACGAGGCGTTCGGCGGCACGGTGACGCTCGTTACCGGGACGGAACGCGAGGAGATGAAACAGAATGGGGGTCGCATACATGAGACGGATATCGCTCCGCAGGTGAAGCAGGGCAAACTCCAGTTCGAAGTCGCTGACGAAAAGACGCAGCGCGCCGAGATCCTGTTGGAAATAGGAAGCCTCGATCCCATCAGGGAGCAATCCGGTCAGCGCGAGCGGCTCAACAACCTGGGATACTTTGCCGGATTCAGCGAGACAATCGATCCCGAGCAGTTCCGATGGGCTGTGGAAGAGTTCCAGGCTGACCACCGCGAAACGGACCACCTGAAGGTCACGGGCGTCTGTGATGCGGAAAAGACGCAGCCGGCGCTGGAGCGCGCATACGGCATGAAAGGGTAGCGGCGGAGGGATGCATTGGCCCGACCAGAGAGCGAAGTGAAACAGGCGATATCCGTGGACATCGGCGAGGATGGGGCGGCCGCCAGTCACCCGATCCAGGTGGACTTTGCGCGCCGGGTGGCGACCTCTCTTTCGGACGACCAAACGCATAATACGATCAAGGATTTCCTGGTCGTCGTCGGCTGTGCGACCGTGCCCGACGCCCACTTCGAGTTCGATTCCTCATTTGTCCTTCCGGAGGCCAGGGATCAGTTCATCAAGCTGGCCAGGCTCCGGGACGACCTGGCCGAAAACATCGGCCCGCCGGCGGCAGAGAAACCGACCGTGCGCACTCCGTTGCTCCCGCCGCTGTCGGTCTTTGGGCATGCCGACCCGGTGGGCAGGCCCGATTACAACAGCACGCTCAGCAGGCGTCGCGCCCGTGCCATTTACGCCATGCTGATCCGCAATGTAAAGGAATGGCTCGATCTCTGGAACGCCGGCTTTGGGGGGGATACCTGGGGTGACAAACAGGCCCACATCATGCAGGAGGAAACGGGCAGGCCGCTCACATCGGCAGCGGCTCTGGGACAGGCGGCGCGGCGCGATTTGATCGAGGCATACATGGACGCCGTCTGCATCCGCCGCGGCCGGGACGGGACAGTGCAGAAGCTCGTCCTTAATCCCAAGGAGGATTTTCTGGCCCGCGGCGCAGGGCAAAGCGCGAAAGGGGACGTACAGGGTTGCGGCGAGTTCAATCCCGCGATTATCCTCTCAGACCGGGAGATGGCGGAGTTTTCGGAGAATAAGGACCAGCAGGGCCGTGACGAGGCCAACGCACCCAACCGGCGGGTGATCGCATTCCTGTTCAAGCCCGGCAGCAAGATCAATCCGTCCAGGTGGCCATGCCCGCACGTGAAGGATCCCGGCGCGTTGGGCATCTGCAAAAAGCGCCTGTGGACAGATTCCGATCGCCGCCTGAAACCCGACCCGCTCCTTGCGCGTGAATTCCGCAGGACCGGAGACACCTTCGGCTGCCGCTTCTATCACGGCATCGCCCAGAACTCCCCCTGCGAAAAGGCGCAAAAGCTCTGGATCCTCCGTATCCTGCTTTCGCCGCCGCGCACGCAGAAGAAGAAGGGCAGCGAAGAGAAGCGGCAGGTGGCGCGCCCATTGGCCAACCGCCGCTTCGTTCTCGCTGCCGGCGACGCCGCCGGCGCCCCCCAGATCCGCGGTTCCACCGGCGAGGACGGCGTCATCCGCGTGCCTGTGTTCGACGAAAAGACCCGGATGACCCTCAAGCTCGACATCGGAAACCTCCTGCTTCCCGAGGGATTGGATGTCAGCAAAGAGGACAAGCCGCGCGAGGAATCAACCTTCGCATCGTTCACTCTCATGGCCGGAAGCCTGCTCGAACTGGATCCCGACGATGAGACGAACAAAGACGAAGGCCCGGTGAAACAGCGCCTGCTGAACCTTGGCTATGGCGTGCCGAACATCGCCGACTGGGACGAGCGGGTGCTGAAGCGGGCCGTACATGCGTTTCAGAAGCACCACCAGCTCCCCTCGAACAGCGGCGTTCTTGACCGGGAAACACGGGCCAGGATCAAGGAGATTCATGACACGCTCCCGGCCGAAGCGGTGACAGACCCCGCCGCCCCGTAGCGCGACGAGTGCGACCTGAGGGAGGACGCCCATGCGGTTTGACTTGAACAACCTGTCCAAGCCACCCGACGACAACCGCGTGCAGCTGTTTCACCGGATTAATTCGGCGGTATTCAGCGCGAGCCGTTCGCCGGCCGATGGCCTGGGCTATGAGTGCGGTTGCAAGAATCCCTCCGAGGACATGTTGGCGAGCGGGCTCACAAACGCCGCTGCCAATCATCTGGTCAAGGCGCTGAGCACGCTGACCGACGCCGCACTGGCCATCATCCCGGTCATCGGCCCCGGGCTGGTGATCTTCAAACAGCAGGCGATCGCCTTCGCCAAGAAAAAGGGGGTAGACGTCGAGAAAGCACTCGCGGACCTGCTGGCCGAGGGAGTAGAGGGCGCCCTCTTCGGGCAGTACCTGCGCTCGCTGCCGGCCTGGGTCCCGGTGGACCGCAAGGGGAACAGCAGCAGCTTCACGAATGCCGACGGCAAGGAGGTCGAGATCGAGGTCGAAGGGTTGTTGACACGCAGCTTTCAGACTTGCCGCGATGTTCCCTTTTTCCAGTGGAACCAATGGTACAACTGGACATTTCAGGTCGCCCCGATCAACGGGTACGCTTTCGCGGTCGGCATGGGAAATGTCATGACCAGGCGCGAGGGGGAGGAACTGCTCGATGCGAATACGCCCCGCCAGCACGCCACCGATGTGTATCTGGAGGATCGCGCCGCCGGAGTCCGGCCTCACTCGATGGAGTGCCTCTTCGACTTCGGAGCGCTCTGCAAGCTTCCGGTGGAATTGGGCGGCGGCGACCGCGTGACCGGGTTCATGTTTCATCCCGGCTGGCCGTTCTGGCCAATGTCGGGGGACTATTTCTGGGCTGCAGGCAGATGGGTGTATCACTGCCTGCACCCCTCCAACAGCGACAAGAAGGCCGCCAAAACCACGCTTTTTCCAACCCAGCTCCGCCCGGTCAAGGCGTTCGCGTGCACCCGTTATGAGGGATTCAAGTTTGACGAAAACCTGCAGCAGGTCCCGGCCGTGCGCTTTCTCTTCTTCGCCACCCGCCGCGGCGGCTACCTCGACTTTCGCGACAAGTCCGAGAGCGAGAGCGACACCACCTGCGACATACCCTTCAACGACAAGGATTACGAGTTCATCCTCGACCTCCCCGCACCTCCGCCGCCCGTGGATACTTATCCCATCGGCCACACGCCCGCATTTCCAGCCAACACTCTGGTCCTGCGCCCGAGCCTGCTGATGAAGCTGGAGTTTGCGCCCTTCGGCGTACCGCGGAGCAGTGCGTTTTTCGCCGATGGTTTGCAGTTCGATTCTGCCCTGCTTCCGAAGGTGTCCATCGTCCCGCCCAGGAAACCCAATGATCCGCCAAAGCAGGTCAAGGTCTCCATCCCTCTTTCGCAGGTTCCCAAAGGCAAGGACGCGTATGGCGTGTGCATTTCGCTGGGCTGGTTTGACGCCGACGGCACGCTGGCCTCGCGGGTCAAGAAAGTCACTCTCAAACCCGGCCCCATCCAGTTTGACGACAAGGGATCCGGCGACATCCGCTATCACCTTTGCTTCAACGGCCGTTGGTTTGTCGCCCCTTTCCACGATCCCGGCCACAACCCCCAATCGCTGGAGGCGCCCGACCCCCGCTTTACCCAGTTCATCCCCGATGATGCGCGCGCCAAGTATGTCTCACACGGATACAGGCGCCGCGGCTTCGGCGAGTACATGGAGCAGAAAACAAAGGACGAGCGCACCGTGTTCGTGGGAGGCATCTTCCGCGCCGGCGAGGTCGGCAAGCTGCTGGCGGCCGGCGGCAAGGTCCTCATTGATCAGTTCGGAGAGGAAATCGACAGTGAATTTGTCAAGGACCTGGCCAAGGAAGGCCTGGACCTGCTGGAAGGGGATCGGAAAAGAGTCGAATGGAAAAAGCACATCGACAGCGACAGCAAAGCCGTTGCATCCGCCGTTGCGCGAGAGATGTTTGTCGAGAAGGTACCGCTGTTCAACCAGATGAACGAGCCGCTGGGCCTGATCGAGCCGGACCGGCAAGGGAGCAATCCCGTGGAAATCACGACACAGCTCCCCGACTTGGAGACAAAACCCAGGACCATCGTGGATTCCAATCAGTTCGTCCACATCACCGACGTGATCGGCGAGGCCGACAAACTCGCTTTCCGGCTCGCCGAGGTCGCCGGCCACGTCAGCGACTATCAGGTTCACATCAGCTGGACAATCGAGAAGCAGATTCCTGAAGAGGGGTAACCGCGCCCGCATTACAGGAATTTCTATCCGGAGCACCCGCCGACGTCGATCATCCGGCATTTCTTTGCTCCAATACCAGCAATGGGCCGTCAGGCCGGGATAGGGATGGAGCATGGCTGAGCGCCGAAGGCGCGGCACTAAACTCGCGGAAATATATGGGATGTGCCGGCACTTCGGGCCTCGCTTCCGGCTGTGCGCTGACCCCGCGCTGACGCGCGGGGCTGCTTCCTACGGGCGCTTCGCGCCTCCGCTTGCCGTGCGTCAACCCTTGGACATCCTCTAATGCCCGCGCCCACCGGTGGTCTTCGGCACGGGCGACTGTGTGACAAAAAAATTTCTGATACAATCACCGTGATACGAGGAGGCGGCCATGCATGTGATCAGGATGGTATGGATCGCGATTGGTGTACTTGCGCTTTCGGGAGGTCCGGCGCCCGGAGCGCACAGACCCGAATGGGATGCGCAGGCGTCTTCCCTCACACCGCACCAGAAACTTGCGCGGGAGATTTTCAGGGAACTGATAGAAATCAACACCACTCACTCCAGCGGCAGCACGACGGTGGCGGCGCAGGCGATGGCAGATCGCCTCCGAACGGCCGGGTTTCCGGAGGGAGATGTCCAGGTGCTCGGACCGGACCCGCGCAAAGGCAATCTGGTTGCGCGCCTGCGCGGCGCCGGCAAGCGCCAGCCTGTTCTCCTCATCGCGCATCTGGATGTCGTGGAAGCAAACCGCCAGGACTGGTCGTTGGATCCTTTCGCCTTCACCGAAAAGGACGGGTATTACTATGGCCGCGGAACCTCGGACATCAAGTCGGGGTGCGCTCTCCTGGTGGCGGATTTCATCCGTCTGAAACAGGAGGGATTCAAGCCCGACCGCGACCTCATCCTGGCCCTCACGGCGGATGAGGAGGGCGGGGATTTCAATGGCGTGTCCTGGCTGCTGACCCGCCATCCCGAACTGATCCGGGCCGAGTACTGCTTGAATACTGATGGCGGCGGCGGCGAGATCAAAAACGGCCGCCGCCTGCTCAACGAACTGCAGACGAGCGAGAAGGTGTACCTGAGCTTCCGTTGCGAAGTTCACAATCACGGGGGGCACAGTTCCCTGCCTGAAAAAGATAATGCAATCTATCGCCTTGCAGAAGGGCTCGCACGGCTGGCGCGCTTCGACTTTCCCGTGAGGCTGAATGAAACCACCCGGATGTACTTCGAGAAAATGTCGAAAATCGAAACGGGCGAGACTGCGCGCGACATGCTGGCGGTCAGCCGCACCCCGATCGACATGCAGGCAGCGAACCGCCTCGCGGCAACGCCGTTCTACAACGCGCTCATGCGCACTACGTGTGTGGCGACGCAGCTCGCCGCGGGTCATGCCGAGAACGCACTTCCCCAGGAGGCGCGCGCAACCGTGAATTGCCGCCTGCTCCCCGATGACTCACCGGCGGAAGTCCAGCAAACCCTCGTGCGGGTTCTTGCCGACGACAAGATCGCCGTCGCTCCCATTGGCCGCCCGAACCCGAGTCCGCTTTCCCCCCTGCGTCCGGAGGTCCTGGGGTCCATGGAACGGATCACGGCCGAGATGTGGCCGAACGTGCCGGTGGTCCCGATCATGTCCACAGGAGCGACGGATGGCCTGTACCTGCGCAGAGCCGGCATCCCCGTCTACGGTGTCAGCGGGCTTTTTGACGACATCGACGACGTGCGCGCGCACGGCCGGGACGAGCGCATCGGCATCCGGGAGTTCTTCGACGGCGTCGAATTCATGTACCGCCTGATCCAGGCACTCTCCTTGCCTTGAGGGGCGCGGGACTTGACCCTGTATCTGAATGGAGCCTGCCCGGGCCGGAAGATCAGGAAGATCAGGGTCGGACCGACGCAATTCTAATTTGGTCCTATTGTTATCCGAAACAAGGGCGAAGAAACAGAGGCTAGCGACGGTTTTGACCCGGCTTTTTTGCGTCTAAGCGCCGCTCCTGATTTACCATCCCCATGGATACTTCTTGTTCATAGAAAGAGGCCCTGAAAAACGGGTTTTATGACCCTGCGGGACTGCATTTTCATCGTATCTATTGCCTGAATTGGCCTTCCGTCGGTCCGACCCCCGTGAGCCGCTCGATGCTCTCCTTTTTGTTCAGAGCGACGTCCAGCGTCATTGCAGCACCCTCCCGGTCAAAGCGATGTCCTCAAGAATGCCGCAGCGCTCTTCGTTGAGCTTCTGATAGGCGGACATCACCTTCATCTCGAAGGCGTCCGTCGCAGGCTCGTCCGGGGAGGCGATGAGCCTTCCTTCCGTGATGATTTCGTTCTGGAACACGGTGTTTGTCTCGCGGAGATTGATGAGATCAACGCTCCGGCCTGTGAGCGCCTCCAGGGCATCGCGGCACGCACCGACCGCGAGGGATTTCTCCCTCTTGGCCTCGGCGGGCTCCAACAGGAGGGCGATATCCAGGTCGCTGTCCGGCCCCTGCGCAGACGTCCCATAGGTGCCGAAAAGATAAATCCCCTGCACATTGGGATGGTGTTTGCGGACGATGGAAATGATCTCCTGAAAATCCATTATGTGCCCCTGATGAGCATGAGTGGAGATAATATAAGAAAATCCCGAGACGGCATGATAGAAAAATCCCGTTCCTTCAAACCCCCACCCTTCTTTGTATCTTCTCCTCCGCGGGGTGGCTCCGTGCCGGGGACATGGTCGCCTGTCACTATTTCACCTCTTCAGGCAAGCGCCTGTTCCAGGTGCCGCAGAAACTCTGCCGCGGACTGCGGGCGCATTTCCCGGTCAGCCGCCAGCGAGCGGGCAAAGAACTCCTGCCATGGGGCGGGAGGATCTGCCAGATGCTCGCGTAAAGGCGTGTATCTGCCCGCCAGCACTGCCTGGCGCCACTGGTCCCAGGTGGAGGTGGGGAATGGGAGTGCGCCCGTGAGGGTTTCGTAGGCCGTGACGGCAAGAGCCCATAGATCCCAGGAGAGGGCCGGTTTTTCGCCGATCAGCTGCTCCGGCGAGATGTAGCCGGGTGTGCCGACAAGGATCCCGGTATCGGTTTCTCCCGTGGTTGGCATTCCTGTTCCCCGCTCGCCGCCGGGGAGAAACTTGGCAATGCCGAAATCCAGGATCTTGACCGTCTCGCTTTCCGTGTCGCTGCTGCGAACGAGGAAGATGTTCTCAGGCTTGAGGTCGCGGTGGATTAACTGGTGGTGGTGCGCAGCCTCGACGGCGCTGCAGACGCCGCGGAAGATCTCAACCGTGCGGGCGGCAGAGAGCCGCTTGCAGGACTTGAGCTCCTCGCGCAGGGTGGCGCCCTCGAGCAGTTCCATGACTAAAAATGCGCGCGTGCCTCCTTCGACGCCATAGTCGTAAACGGTGACGACATTAGGATGGGAAAAACCTGCGGCGGCGCGTGCTTCGCGCTGGAATCGCAGCGCGGCCCCGGCGCTGAACAAACGATCTTCCCGGATGACTTTCACCGCCACGCGGCGCCCCAAGGCTCGGTCTGACGACTCGTACACTGCGCCCATGCCACCGCGGCCCAAGCGCCGCTCGAGCCGGTACCGGCCCGCGAGATTTCGCGGCATGTGAATCGGCGTGAGCCCGGCGCTTTCCTGTGCGCATCGCCCGGATCCCGTATCATAGCAGGTGCCGCACTGCGGGCATTCTTCGAATTCCCCGCTCGGTCGTGTCGCCTGGACGTCCGGCCTTTCCAGCAGCAATCCCAGGTTGGCGGCGATGGCTGCCAGCAAACCCTGATCTTCGCGCGTGTAGGGTTCCTCGGAGCGCTTTGCCCCGAGCGCCAGCAGCGCCTCGTCGTCTTCGAGAGTCATGGAGATTGGCACCAGCAGGTCGACGCGCGCCTTGCGCAGGGACTCGATTTCGTGCATCGGCAGATGCCTGTCGAGCCAGCCCGATTTCCCAAGAATCACCTCCAGTGGATTCTTCAGTATGCGCAGTATCGAGATCAGACTGCTTTTCGCATCCAATGGAGGCGGAGCCTTGTCGGGGGGCGCGGAAGCGAGGGTCCGGAAAGCCGGATCACCCGATGACCGCTGCAGGATGGCCGCGAATTCGGGGTGCAGTGCCGCTTCGATGCTGGCAACGGCGCCGGGAGCAGCGCCGGCGAAACTTCGGGCACGGCCGGCTTCCGCGACGACCTCGCGGAGCAGCTGGCGGGCGTTGTACTGCTCGCGGAAGAACCGCCGGTCTATGGCTTCCCCCCAGCGTCGGCGTTGCGAGTGAGCCGCTACGGCAGCGGCTGCCAACGCTGCATAGACCCAGCCGCGCATTTCCAGGATGCCGATCAACGGCTGGTCGCCGTGCACGAGCAGATCCGTGACCAGGATGACTCCCAGGACCGGGACCACCGAAAGCAGCGCGCCGCGCGTCGCGGCGTATTGCACGCCCTGGCGTATGATGATCCGGATGTCGAGCAGGCGATGCCGCAAGATCGAGTAGGCGAAGGAGGCAGGAAGCAGGACAAATATCAAAGCCACCAGGAGATCGGGCAAGTCCGATATAAGCCAGTTGAAGATTCCGGAAAGCGGCGCGAATTGCCAGATCATCAACCTCAAGCTGCCCGGAAGAACTGCCGCTCCTGTGCCGACAACCAAAACCCGCAGCCGCCGCTGGTTGTTGGGATCGGCCAGCCGCAAGTAATTGGCGGCCAGTACCGCAATCGAAGCCAGTCCGTAGAGCCCGATGAGCCTGCCAGCCCAAATAAAGAGCTCAATCGAAACGAGGTTTCCATACACCTGCGGCGGGCGGTACACCAGGAGGAACGTGTTATGTAATAATGCCGGCACGAGGCACAGCGCAGGCAGCCAGACGATCACCCATGGCCAACAGGCGCGAAACAGCAGGCGCGGAAAGAGGACGAAGAAGGTCAGGACAATCGGTCCCGCCAGATAGACGAAGAGGTTCGGGATCCAGAGAAGGTTGCCCAGACCAAGGGGCAAATTCCTCCAGATCGCCGCGTACCCGGGTAAACGACTGACGCTGTAAAGACCGATGGACCATGTCCCGAGCGCGAGCGCCCCCGCCCGTGCCAGGGGATCGAAAGGCCGGGCGAAGGCGATGAAGAGAGCGGTGCCAAGCAGTAACAGGGCGTTGATCTGCCAAATTGCATGAACCTTATTATTCCAGTTTTGAAAAATCCTGACGCGCTCGACCGGGACAGTGAATCGCAGCTGTTTCCCTTCCCTCTCGATCTCCAGGTCATAGCGCCGGCCCACCTCGCTATTGGAAAGGATTACTATTGCATCTGCTGGCGTCCGGGGGGCAAAGCCGTCGATGGCGAGGAGCACATCGCCCGGCCGGATGCCGGCGCGATCGGCGGCAGGGCTGGGATCCACAAAAACAAATCGCTCCTTTTCCCGCTTTGAAACATCAAAGCCCAATGCCCCGGGGCCGAGGATATAGCAGTAAGCCCGCAGGAGGCAGTCCGCCGCAAAGATGGCGGCGAGCAAGTACATCCACCACGGGGCATGATGAAAGATCTTCCTTGTCAAGGTGCGGACAACGCCCGTGTCGGAACCCTCGCCAGTTCCCTCCCCGCCCGGCAGGTCCGGGCCAAGGTAAAGGATCGGCCGTGGTCCCTGCGTCCATGAGGTTGGGGACTTAGCCAGCATGCGGCCGGCAACTTCCAGGGCGGGGGCATCGAGAAGCGCTCCGTCCTTCTCGAGGGAGGCCAATAACGATTCCACCTCCCGGCGCAACTCCGCGTCGCCCTGACAGGCTGCTTCCAGGAATTCACTCCGTTCGGCCCGGGGTTTTGACAGAGCCTCGTGGTAGAGCTCTTCGATCCGCTTCCAGTTTTTCCCTTCCCCGGCCGGGTCTGAATTCATGGATCATCAATCTCAAGGTACACTGGGACCAACTGCATCTTGGATTACTTGTTCCGCAATTCCCGGCAGAGCCAGGCCTTGGCAAAACTCCAGTCCGACAGCACGGTGTTGGGTGATACCTTCAACACTTCGGCTATTTCTTCGGTGCTGAGCCCGCCGAAAAAACGCATTTCCACCACCCGGCTCTTCCGCTCGTCAAAGGCCGCAAGCGCATCCATGGCCTTATTCAGGGCTACCAGGTCAATGTCCCTCTCATCCGACAGGCATTGGGCTTCATGCAGAGAGACCTGCCGCAGTTTTCCACCTCTCTTTTGACTGCCGCGTGAGCGGGCGAAATCGACCAGGATCTGCCGCATCACCTGGGCGGAAACTGCAAAAAAATGTGCCCGGTTCCGCCAGTGTTGTTGCCTGGAATCGACCAGCCGGATGTAGGCTTCATTAACCAAGGCGGTCGTCTGCAGGACGTGATCCGTCCTCTCGAGGTGCATGTAGTGGTGGGCGATACGATGCAGCTCCGCATAAACCGCCGGGAGCAACTTCTCCACAGCTGACCGGTCGCCGTCACTCCACGCTTGAAGCAAGTTTGTCAGGTTCTGCTGCTCAAAGGCTGTCATGGCGCGCTCGTTCTTGGAAAGAAACCGAATACAACATTTATAGCATTTAATGGAAAGAAGGTACAGCGGTTGTGGTTTTTGCCGGCGATTTCCGCTTTTAAGAGTATAGGCCAAAAGGAGCAAATAACTATCGATTGGCTGACGCCAAAGGAGGTATGTCATGAAGTCACTCGTATGCTGGCTGATGACCCTGGGATGCATCGCAGCTCTCGCGGTCCCAGCATCCGCGCAGTACAACGGGGGTGCACCATGGGGTCAGGATAAGGACCCGTTCGACCTTGCCCAGATTACAAGCTCGGATCGCACCGTCGTGAATGGCGACATTGTTCACTATCGTTACAACGTATACGTGGGGCCGGGTGCATTCGATGTAATCCGGATCCACCGCGTGGTCAGGGAAAAAAAGCCGTTTCAGCCGATTCCGACCTCAGAAGGGGTGTTTCTGCTCCCCGGAGCGCCAAACCTCTTCGAAGTCATTTTCATGCCGCCGTCACTCTCTTCGGTGCCTCCATGGGATCAATCGATCGCAGCCTTCCTGGCGAAGAACGACATCGACGTCTGGGGGATGGAATACGGATGGCTCCTTGTTCCGCCGGGGACAACGGATTTCGGCTTCCTGAAGGGATGGGGAGTGGATAAGGATGCCGAGCACACGGAGATCGCCCTATCTATCGCCCGCCGGATCCGAACACTTACCGGCCAGGGTTTCGGCCGAATGCACCTGCTCGGCTTCAGCTACGGGCTTTATGTTGTGTATGCGGTCGCCGGCGCAGAGAGCCAGATGCCTCCCGGTCACAGGAATGTCAAGGGCATCATTCCCGTCGACAGTGCCATGAAGGCATTTACGGAATCCGGCCGCCTTGCAGGCTGCAAGAGTGCTCTCAGCTACCAGGCGCAGATCAATGCCGGAGTGTACCATATCGCAGGCTCCAACCAACTCTACGATCTTGCTTGGTCCGACCCGAGTGGCCCGTCGCCGATCTACCCGGGCCTCACCAACCTCCAGGCCGTAATGCAAGCGATGATGGGGACATACTGCAGAGGCGTTCGGGATGCCTCCGGGAAGCCCATGTCGCTGTTGTATACCGATGTAAATATGGTTATTGACGTG
>Ga0316626_10000971_pt1 | contig 12243 bp, 5 predicted proteins | sample OWC_Aug_T1_C1_D5_FD_207656 | JGI IMG/M metagenome (GOLD analysis project Ga0316626, IMG submission 207656) | Wetland soil microbial communities from Old Woman Creek delta, Ohio, United States - OWC_Aug_T1_C1_D5_A | ecosystem: Environmental > Terrestrial > Soil > Wetlands | place: USA: Ohio...
CGCCGACTCGGACCCTCCGCCCTTCATCCGCGTCCGAGCCGGCGGCTTTCATCCTCGACCCTTCCGAAATCCACTCATCATCCTGCCTGGGCCCGCAGCATCGCCAGGAACAGGTCGATCAAGCCCGGCGGAAACACATTTCCATCCTCAAACACCGCGCGGTGCCGTGCGAGCAGGCTTGCGATGTCCGCAAAAGACGTCGGAAGTCGCCCGCAACCGCCGTCCGCATCGAAGGTTTGCGTCTGGTTTTGCGCCGAGGATGTGCGCTCCAGCCATCCGGCCAGGTCAGGAGTGGATCGGCCCGCCGCCATCGCCTGCGCGACACCGGCCAGGAGCAGGTAGGGATGAGCCGAGCCGTCCGGAAGGCGGAATTCGATTGTCGGGGGGCTGACCGCGCGTCCCTCCGCTGTTGTCGCCATGAGGGGAAGCCGGACGAGTGCGTGGCGGTCATAAGCACCCCAGGTAATCCCCATTGGGGCCTCCTTCGCCTGGCTCAGCCGGACAAAGGAACCCGCGCTGCGGTTGCCGAAAGCCATGAGTGCGGTGCCGAACTGCACCAGGCCGGCGACGAGCCATTGCCCGGGAGCGCTGAGGTTGTTACCGGGTTCGGACCTTCCCGCATGCTTCCCTTCCACAATGGGTGAAAGATGGAAATGAAGCCCGGAGCCGGCGTGCCCCTTGCGGAGGATCGGGTCGAAACTGCACCGCATTCCCTGCTGGTGCACCAGGTTCCGCAACACCCACTGGGTCAGCGCAACTCCCTCGGCTGCCTGGGGTAGGGGTGCGAGCGCAAGTTCCACCTCGTGCTGCTCCCAGATCATGTCATCGGCTTCCGTGGCGGCGATGTAGCCGACCTCGCTGTGGCCGTACTTGATCGGCACGCCGATCTCGGCCAGCATCACCAGCGCCTGCCGGCGCAACCCCTGGCCGAACACGAAGGGCGAGCTGGCGTGATATCCACGTTCATCCGCGCCGTAGATGTCGCTTTCGGCCGCATGTTTGCCCAGAAAGTACTCGACCTCGCCAAGGGCCCAAAGGTCCACGCCGGCGAGGGATTTCAGCCGCTCATAGCCGCGCCTCACGATGGCATCGGGTGATTCGGGAAGCGGTCTGCCGTCCCGTCCGATGTGCTCGCACATCAGGACCAGTGTGGGGCAGTGGGAGAACGGATCCAGGAATGCGCTGTCGATGCGCGGCCGTAGGAGCATGTCGGAGGCCCCTGCGCGCACCCCCTTGCCAGCGAACAGGCTCGAGCCGTCGGCTCTCTCTCCGCCTTCCAGTATGTCCTGAAGATGCAGTACATCCCTGGGAACGAAATCCAGCGTTTTCAGCCAGCCGTCGCCCCCGATGTGCATCAGACTCACCAGGCGGATGCGCCTTGCCCGCGCAAGCTCGATGAGGTCCTGAGAAGTCCAGTAGGCAGGCGGTTTCCCGATGATCCTCTCCAACGCGCGAGCCGGAAGCACTTCCTCCTCAGGGTGCCCCCCGCCTGCGCCGGGAGAGCCGGGAACGTTGCCGCGAAAATCTCTCATCGTCTTCTCTCCGCGTGCGACCGAATCCGGCCGAAGCACAAGCTGCAGACCGGCTGGCGCCGCCAGTCTAGCACGGCGCGGGTCTCGGAAGTCAACTTACTCCCTCTCATTTCCGGCTTGCTTCTTCGGGTGGTACCGCGCTACAAATGTCCCGGTATTTACAGGAATCCGGGCACGGGGACGCACAATGCTGTGGTCCGCAGAGCCACAGCATGCTGTCTGCCGGATCCTCAGGAAGACCCGCAATTCAACAGCATTCCTGATAAGGAGCCTTCACCTATGAGACCGAGCAGTCCGAAAACTCCATGCGCCATGGCACTGGTCGTGCTATCCATGCTTCTCTTTGCATCTGATACCGGTGCCCAGGCGCTTTCACCGGATGTCCTCAAGGCATTCAGCTTTCGCAACATCGGTCCGACCCGGCAGAGCGGCCGTTTCGTCGATTTCGCGGTCCCGGAACTCGAGCCGGCCACGATATACGCGGCCACCGGTTCCGGCGGGCTGTGGAAGTCCGTCAACCATGGGATCAGCTGGGAGTCGATTTTCGACACCCAGCCGGTCATCTCCATCGGCGACGTCGCCGTAGCCGCGTCGAATCCCGGCATCGTTTGGGTGGGCAGCGGCGAAGCCACCGCTTCCCGCAGTACCTACTGGGGGGATGGGGTGTACAAATCGACGGATGCCGGCAGGACATGGGCGAACATGGGGCTCAAGGAGAGCCACCACATCGGAAGGATCATTGTCGATCCGAAAAACCCCGACATCGTCTACGTCGCCGCACTCGGGCACCTCTATTCCGAGAACCCCGAGCGCGGGCTCTACAAGACGGCAGACGGAGGCAAGACCTGGGCGAAGTCCCTCGATGTCAAGGTGGGGGACCGAGCCATCGGGGTTTGCGACGTGGTAATGGACCCCAAGGACCCAAGGGTCCTCTATGCGGCATCGTACGACAAGGAGCGCAAGCCTTGGACGTTCAACCTCGGCGGACCGGGAAGCGGAATTTACAAGACCACGGACGCGGGGGCCACATGGACCAAGCTGACCACCGGGCTTCCCGGGGGCATGCTGGGACGAATCGGCCTGGATGTCTCCCTGAGCAGCCCGAATATCGTGTACGCCAACATCGAGAACGCCAACAAGCCGGGCATGTCCGATGAGGAGCGCCTCAAGGAGCTGCGCGCCGGCAAGTCAAGTTCGGGGATGATCGGGGAGGAAGTCTACCGCAGCGATGATGCGGGAAAGAGCTGGAGGAAGGTCAGCCCCGACAAGCAGAACATCGGCGGCGGACCGGGCTACTACTACATGCAGATCCGCGTCGATCCCAACGATGCAAACCACGTCTACGTTCTCAGCGTCGGCGTCACCCATTCCACCGACGGAGGGAAAACCTGGGCGTCGCCGTTCCGGTTCGGAGGCGACAATCACGGATTGTGGATCGATCCTAAAAACTCGAAGCACATCCTGCTCGGCTACGATCACGGCATGGGAGTCACCTGGGACGGTGGCGCAAACTGGTATCATCCCGACGAACTGCCGCTGGCACAGCTGTACCAGGTCGGCTACGACATGCAGTATCCGTACAACGTGTACGGCGGCCTGCAGGACAACGGCTCCGTGCGCGGCCCGAGCTCGAAGCGCGGCGGCGGCCGGATCGTTTTCGAAGATTGGCAAACCGTGGGTGGAGGCGACGGCTTCTACAACGTCGTCGACCTGGTCACCAACCGTTACCTGTACAACGAATCCCAGTTCGGGTCCATCAGCCGGACCGATCTCTACACGGGGGAATCAAAAAGCATCACCCACCGCGACAACACCCTCCGTCGCAACTGGTCTTCCCCCATCCTCGTTTCTCCCCACGATCCCAACGTGATCTACCACGCCGCGAACAAGGTGCTGAAATCAACAACCCGCGGGGACACGTGGGAGGTTATCAGCCCGGACCTCACGACCAACGATCCGGTTAAACTCATCACCGGCAAAGGAGGCGACGGCAACATCGAGTACTGCACCATCACGGCGTTTGACGAGTCATCCATCGCCAGGGGACTGCTCTGGGTGGGAACGGACGACGGCAATGTGTGGGTCACGAAGGACGACGGCGCCAACTGGACGAAACTGAACGACAACATCAAGGGAAACCCGGGATTCTGGGTGAGCCACGTGGTGGCTTCCAGACACCAGGCGGGAACCGCCTTCCTCACCTATACCGGAATGCGTCACGACGACTTTCGCCCCTTCATTTACAAGACGACCGATTTCGGGCAGACCTGGAGCTCGATCACGGGCAACCTGCCCAACAAGGCCGTCAACGTCGTCATCGAAGACCCGAGGAATCCGAACCTGCTGTTCGCCGGCGTTGACTTCGGGCTTTTCGCCACTATCGACGGCGGCGCGACCTGGACCGAAATGAAGGGCCTTCCGACGCAGCCGGTGTACGATCTTGAAATCCATCCGAGGGAGAATGACCTGATCGTGGCGACCCACGGCCGCGGATTCTTCATCACGGACATCACGCCGCTGCAGGAACTCGATGCGCAGGTGCTGGGACAGGACTTTTACCTGTTTGACGTCGAGCCCAAGGTGAAGTGGATCACCCGGCGTGCGCCGGTGTCGGCGTCGATCAACTTCAATGCACCCAGCGAACCGAACGGCATGGTCATCAACTACTACCAGAGGGCCCCGCTCTCCCCGGGAGAAGTAACGATCCAGATTCTCCAGGGCGCGCGCGTTCTGGCGGAAACCAAAGGCCCGAATGCCGCCGGGCTGAACCAGGTGCTGTGGAACATGAGGATCACACCGACGCTGCTCGTGCAGCCTCCGGCCGGCGGCAGAGGCGGCAGAGGCGGCGGCACGGGAGGCGGCATGGGCGGCGGCCGGGGCGGCGGAGCCGCCGCGGCGATGCCAAGCTTCGGGGGATCGATCGCCGCGAATCCCGGAGAATATACCGTTGTCGTGCGCGCGGCAGGCAGGACGCTGGTCAAGAAGACCAGAATCCTCGAGGACGCCTGGTTCGACAGGATGTTCTGATGTTGTCTGGGTGATGGAAAGACCGGTTCGCATGGATGTGTTGGCCAAATTGAACCCGCAGCAGCGCATCGCTGTCGAGCACGGGAAAGGGCCCGCTCTCGTGCTGGCCGGCGCCGGAAGCGGCAAAACCCGGGTGATTGCCCACCGCATCGCCCACCTGATCCACAACCAGGCTGCGCGGCCCGAGAACATCCTTGCGGTAACCTTCACCAACAAAGCGGCGCAGGAAATGCGCGACCGCCTACATTCCCTGCTGGGCGCCTCTCGGGCCGCAGAACCGCTGATCACGACTTTCCATTCCTTCTGCGTGCGGGTGCTGCGGCGCGAAATCCAGCAGATCGGGTACAGGCGCGACTTCTCGATCTACGACACGGACGACCAGAAGCGCCTGGTGAAGCAGATCCTGGAGGAGGAGCACCGGAGCGGGAACGACCTCCAGCCCCGAGAAATCCTAAGCCGCATCAGCTACGCCAAGAACCACAAAGTCCCGGTTGCCGCGTTTTCCCGCACCTACCCTTCCCCCTCCGCCTTGGACCTCGAACATCTGTACGGCATGTATGAGGACCGCCTGCGCAAGTCGAATGCCCTCGATTTCGACGACCTGCTCCTGAAAACCGCCGAAGTCCTGGAACGATCCCCGCAGGTCCGCAACAACTACAGCGAACGGTACCGCTACATCCTGGTGGACGAGTATCAGGACACAAACCGGATCCAGTACGATCTCCTGCACCTGCTCGCCGCGAGACACGACAATGTGTTTGTGGTCGGGGACGAGGATCAGTCGATCTACAGGTTCCGCGGCGCCGATATCCGGAACATTCTGAATTTCGAGAGGGATTTTCCGGGCGCCAAGATCATCCGGCTGGAGCAGAATTATCGATCCACGCAGACCATCCTGGACATCGCCGGCGCCGTGGTCGGAAACAACCGGGAGCGCAAAGGGAAGGTGCTCTGGACGGAAAACGCCAGAGGCGATATCGCGACCTGCCGGCAGTGCTCATCCCCCCGCGCGGAAGCCGAGTGGGTCGCCTGGGAAATCCAGGAATCGTTGCAAGACGATCCGGATTGCCGTATCGCCGTCCTCTATCGGATCAATGCGCTTTCGCGCAATTTCGAAGAGGTGCTGATGGAGCGCAGTGTCCCCTATGTTGTGGTGGGGAGCATCAGTTTTTTCAGCAGGATGGAAGTCAAGGACATGCTCGCCTACCTCCGGGTCGTTTTCAACCCGGAGGATGACGTGGCGTTGCTCAGGATCATCAACACGCCGCCGCGCGGTATCGGCGGCACGACAGTCGAGCAGCTGCAGCAGGTTGCGGCCGAGGAGGGAGTGCCGGTATCGCAGGCGTTGCGCCAACTCAGTCGGAATCCTCAACGGGCAGGCCGTGGACACCGCGCCCTTACGCGATTTCAGGAAATGCTGGACGCCTGGATCACAAAGGCAGAGACATCCTCTCCCAAAGACCTGTTGGAGGACATCCTGGCACAGACAGGGTATCGGAAAATGCTCGAGAAGCGGGAAACCGAACAGGAAGCGCAGGACCGGCTTGCGAATATCGAAGAACTGATGCGCGCCGCGTTTGAATCCGAATCGCGCGGGGAGACGGTGTACGAGTTCCTGGATCGCGCTTCGCTCTCATCCGAACTCGACCATTTCGACCCGGACGCGCGCGTCGCCCTTCTGACGGCGCACAGCTCCAAGGGCCTGGAATTCGACGTCGTTTTCCTGGCAGGCATGGAGGAGGGCCTCTTCCCCCACGCGCAGTCGAGGGACTCCATCGCCGACCTGGAGGAAGAACGGCGTCTCTGCTATGTGGGCATGACCAGGGCCCGGCGCAAACTGTATCTGACGTGGACCCCGTTCCGCCGCAATTATGGGCCGGATGCCGGCACACCTTGCCGGCCGTCCCGGTTCCTGGACGAGATGCCGGAGGAACTGGTGGAGGGCCTCGAGACCGGGCCCGGGTACATTTCCGAGGATGAAGAATCCCGGCAGACCTGGGAGGAAGAGGGGGAACCCGGAGTCCGCATCAAACGCCTGCAGCGAGGCAGCGCCGAAGCCCCGCGTTCCCTGGCCGAACTTCGCGCATACGTGGAAAGGCAGAATACCGCAAAAGCACGATCGGGCGGTTACGGCCCCGCCGGGCTCAAGTCCGGCATGCGTGTTCGCCATGACCAGTTCGGAGAAGGGATCATTCTGAGCCGCGAGCGTATGGGAAATGAGGTAAAGCTGATCGTCACGTTCAGCCGCGCCGGCAGGAAGACTCTCATCGAACGATACGCCAGGCTGAAGCCGTTGTGACCAGTTCTATTCGGGGGACATCCAAATGGAGGGGAGGGCAGCAGAGTACCGTGTGGAAGCCATCCTGAGGGACGGCCGGTCGGTTTACCTGCGCGCCCTCCGGAGCGACGATCAGGACCTTTTACTCCAGCTTTTCAGTCAGTTGAGCAGCAGGTCGGTATACTTCCGGTTTTTCCGTTTCAAGAAGTGGCTGAGCGAAAAAGAACTGTCCCGTTTGACCGACCTGGATTTAGCCAGGGAGGCGGCTCTGATTGCGGCATTCCGCGACGTGGAGGCGGAACACATTATCGGCCTGGGACGTTATGGCGCGCTCGAGGATCGCGAAAGGCCGGGCCGGGCCGAGGTGGCGTTGGCGGTCGCCGACGCATTTCAGGAGAAGGGGGTTGGCACGCTGTTGTTGGAACATCTCTCGGCGATCGCCCGGCGCAACGGCATCACCGAGTTCACAGCCGATGTCCTGGAGGAAAACGGGCAGATGATGGAAGTGTTCTCCCGTATCGGCTTCCGAATGGAGCAATCCCGGGACTCGGGCGTGGTCCATTTCTCCTTTCCCACCGAGAACACGCCTGAATTTGCGGCAGCGCAGGCCCGGAGGGAGAGGCTGTCCACGGCTGCGAGCATCCGTCCCATCCTCAATCCCCGATGCATAGCCGTCGTGGGCGCATCCCGAAAGCACGGGACCATCGGCGCGGCGCTCGTATCCAGTCTGAAGCGATGCGGCTACCGGGGGACATTGTATCCGGTCAATCCCGTGGCCGCCGAAATCGAGGGAATTCCGGCCTTTCCGAGCGTGAGCGCCATCAAAGCCCCGGTGGATATGGCGCTGATCGCCGTGCCGGCGGCATCCGTGGAAGCATCCGTCGCCGAGTGCGCCCGTGCCGGCGTGCGCAGCGTGGTTGTGATCACCTCGGGCTTGGGGGAAGTGTCCCCCGAGGGCAGGGAAACCGAGAGGAGGCTCAGGGTGCTGGTGCGCTCTTTCGGGATGCGCATGGTCGGCCCGAACTGCATGGGGGTGATCAACACCGCGGCGGATGTCTCGATGAACGCCAACTTCGCGCCCGTGTGGCCGCCCCCCGGCAGTATCGGCCTGCTCTCGCAAAGCGGGGCGCTCGGTTATGCCATTCTGGATCAGGCACCGGAATTGAACATCGGCGTCTCCACCTTCGTGTCCGTGGGCAACAAGGCAGATGTCTCTGTCAACGACCTGCTCTGTTATTGGGCCGAGGACCCGCATACGAACGTGATCATGCTCTACCTGGAGAGTTTCGACCAGGCAGGCAAATTCGCGCGCCTGGCGCCGGAAATCTGCCGGCGCAAGCCCATCGTCGCCGTCAAGTCCGGCCGCTCGGAGGCCGGCCGGCGCGCTGCGAGCAGTCATTCGGCCGCACTCGCCAGTTCCGACAGAGCGATCGAGACTCTCTTCGAGCAGACGGGGATCATCCGCGCTCACTCGGCGGAACAGCTGCTCGACATCACACGTCTGCTGGCATGCCAGCCGCTCCCCCGCGGCCGGCGCGTGGGCGCCATCACCAACGGGGGCGGTCCGGGGATCCTGCTCGCCGATGCCTGCGAAGCCCAGGGCCTGCTCCTTCCGGAATACGCGCAGGGGACCAAAGACAGGCTGCGCGGCATCCTCCCGATGCAGGCAGGACTGGCAAATCCTATCGACATGATCGCCTCGGCGACACCCGAGCAATACTCGCGTGCGGTGGAGATCGCCGCCGCCGATCCCGGCATCGATGCGCTGATCCTCGTCTACCTCCCGCCACAGCTGCATCCCCCGGCCGACATGATCCGGGCGCTTAAGGCGGCCGTCGAACGTGTGCCGTTGGAAATGCCCGTGCTCGCCGTGTTCATGTCCGGCCGCGATGTGCCGCCGCTGGTGTGCGAAGAGCCGCGCGGGCGGATCCCGGCGTACAACTTTCCCGATAACGCAGCGGTGGCGCTCGCAGCGGCGCACCGCTACGCCTCCTGGCTCAAACGGCCCGCAGGCACCGTTCTGGCCCTCGACGAGCAGGCGAAGCGGGTCATCCGCGCGGCGGTGGACCGCGTCCTCGCGGAAACTCGCGGGCCAGTCTGGCTTCAGCCCCGGCACCTCGCCGTAATTCTGAGCGCGGCAGGCATCCCCTTCGCCGCCGCGGAAGAAACGAGCCTGGAAGAGGCGCCGGCGGCCGCCGAGCGCCTCGGATACCCCCTGGTAGCCAAAGTCCAGGCTGAAGGCGTTGTTCACAAGAGTGACGTCGGCGGCGTGCTACCCGGCCTTCAGTCGAAAAACGACGTCGAAGAGGCGGCCGTAACCCTGAGAGAACGCATGGAGGCAATCGGCGTCGACCTGAAGCATATCCTGCTGCAGCGCGAGATCCGCAACGGCATCGAGGCGCTCGTCGGCGTCTCGGCAGATCCGGTATTCGGGCCGATGCTCGTGTGCGGGCTCGGCGGCGTGCTCGTCGAGGTGATCAAAGATACATCGTTCCGGCTCCCGCCCGTCAGCGACACCGACGCGGAAGAGATGATTGCCAGGCTGCGCACCGGCACGCTTCTCAACGGGTATCGCGGCGCCCCGGCCGGCGACCGAAACGCCCTCATCGATGTGATCCGGAGAGTCTCTGCCCTCACGGAGCTCATTCCCGAGCTGCAGGAGCTCGACCTCAATCCCGTCAAGGTGCTGGAGACCGGCAGCGGGGTTGTCGTCGTGGATGCCCGCATGAGGATCTCGCCCCCCGGGCCTTGACCGGTTCTTGTCCCGGAAACCCATGACTGCTGCAACGGGTCCTTGACCCGGACTTGGACTTCGGCCTGGACTTCGACTTGAACCCCCCTGTTCGTGCGGGCTCCATTACACGCGTCCTCAAAAAGCAAGCTTCCAAAACTGCCAATTCCAGGCCCAGGTCCAAGTCAAGGCCGAGGGCGGATCATCTGTGAGCTGCTCGGCAGAAACCAACCGGGTACACCGCCCCTGTTTTGATTTGCCTTGGGGACGCCGGCCCCCGATTCAAATACCTTGTTGCTTCTTGGCCGATCTATCGCTATTTTGTGCTGAACTCATCCGCCGTGAATCGCCTGAATCGAGGCGCGCGGCGAGTCGATTGTGGAGAGGAAACGGAGCCATGCCCAGTCTTTTCCGTCGCAAGTCCGTGGACCTGATCATGCGCGATGCGGAAGCAGGCGACGAAGCACGTCTCAAGCGCTCGCTCGGCCCGGTAGACCTCATCTCCCTGGGTATCGGGGCGGTGATCGGCACGGGGATTTTCGCCGTGATCGGGACGGCGGCCGCGGGCGGCCCCGACCATCTGGGAGCCGGGCCTGCCGTGTCTCTTTCCTTCCTGATCACGGCGGTCGCCTGCACGTTCTGCGCGCTGTGCTATGCCGAGTTTGCCGCTCTCGTCCCCATCGCCGGAAGCGCCTACACCTATTCGTACGCAACGCTCGGCGAGTTTGTCGCCTGGATCATCGGTTGGGACCTGATCATCGAGTACGCGGTTGGGAACGTGGCCGTGGCAATCGCATGGGCGGCGTACTTCCACCAGTTATTTGAGGGGATGGGCGTTCACATTCCCGCCTGGCTCGCTGTCGACTACCGCTCCGCCCATCAGGCTGCAGATGCCGTGGCGGCGGCGGGCGGCGCGGTCTCTCCCGCCAATGCCCTCGCCTTCGAGGCCTGGACGAATCACCCAACGATTCTGGGCATTCCGCTGATCCTGAATTTTCTTTCCGCCCTGATCGTTGCGGCGGTGACCTACCTCCTGGTCATCGGCATTAAGGAATCCGCCCGCGCCAACAACGTAATGGTCGCGATCAAAATCGTCATCCTCCTGTTCTTCATCGGCATCGGATCCCTGTATGTGAAACCCGGGAACTGGTCCCCGTTCATGCCCAACGGTTTCGTGGGGGTTTGGACCGGCGCCAGCCTGATCTTTTTCGCGTTCATCGGATTCGATGCGATCTCCACGGCCGCCGAGGAGTGCAAGAATCCGGGGCGGGACATGCCGATCGGCATCATCGGGTCGCTGGTCTTCTGCACAATAATCTACATCGCCACGGCGTTCGTACTCACCGGCGTCCAGCCGTGGGACCAGCTGGGCGTCGCGGATCCGCTCGCAGCCGTCCTGGCGCATGTCGGGCAGAACTGGGCTGCCGGGATCGTGGCGCTGGGCGCGGTGGTTTCCATGACGGCGGTGCTGCTCGTGTTCCAGCTGGGCCAACCCAGGATTTTCTTCTCGATGTCCCGCGACGGGCTGCTTCCCAAGTATTTCGCCAGGGTCCATCCGAAGTATCGGACCCCGCACGTGACGACGATCTGGACGGGAGTCGTGGTTGCGGCAGTTTCCGCGGTGGCGAACATCAACGAGATCGTGGAGCTCACCAACATCGGGACCCTCTTCGCCTTCGTGCTGGTCTGCGTCGGGATTATCGTCCTGCGCCGCACCGATCCCGAAAAACCGAGAGTGTTCCGTACCCCCCTGGTGCCCCTGGTGCCCCTCCTGGGGATGGCAATGTGCATCTATCTCATGCTCGGGCTGCCGGCGGTGACCTGGTTCCGCTTCGGCATATGGCTCGCCGTCGGGCTGGTTCTCTACTTTGCCTACGGATTCCGCCACAGCAGGCTGCGCAAAAATGCCCGGTCATAAGAGTGGTGGTAGGCTACCGTGCCTCCTTTTGCGCAGGAGCTCAGAGTATTCCTCGGCAACGGGGATACGGCAGCCTGTCGCCATTCTGATTTTCAAAGCCTCGTTTGAGGTTCCTGTGCACTCAGACGGCATCGTGCGCAACCGGCCTGCGCCCGCATCTCAGTGGCCTTTCCTGGTCCTTCGCGAGGGCTTCGACTGCTTGCTCTGCGGACTTTCCCCCACGAGGCCGCGCAGTGTGCGCAGGTTCATCAGGTCATGCTGCAGGTCGTCTCCTTTGGGTGTTTCCAGTATTTTGGGAACCGCACTAAAGCGGCGGTCGTTGACCAGACAACGGAAGGCTTCCAGCCCGATCTGACCTTGGCCGATGTGCATGTGGCGGTCTACGCGGCTGCCGAGGGGTTTCAGGCAATCGTTGAGGTGGAAGGCATGGATTTTTTCGCAGCCGATCAACCGGTCGAATTGTCGCAGGGTGTCTCGATACCCGGCTTCCGACCCGATGTCGTATCCCGCGGCAAACATATGGCAGGTGTCGAGGCAGCAACCGACCCGCCCGCTGTCGCGCACTCGCTCCAGAATGTCCTCCAGCTGTTCGAACCTGTGGCCGAGAGTCGTTCCCTGTCCCGCGGTCGTTTCGATCAGGATCATGACCGGGGGAGGGACCTGATCGAGCGCCTGGTTAATCCCCCTGGCCACGGCCTCGATGCCGGCTTTCTCTCCCGCCCCGCGATGAGCCCCGGGATGCAGAATTACAGCAGGA
>Ga0316626_10000973_pt1 | contig 12232 bp, 10 predicted proteins | sample OWC_Aug_T1_C1_D5_FD_207656 | JGI IMG/M metagenome (GOLD analysis project Ga0316626, IMG submission 207656) | Wetland soil microbial communities from Old Woman Creek delta, Ohio, United States - OWC_Aug_T1_C1_D5_A | ecosystem: Environmental > Terrestrial > Soil > Wetlands | place: USA: Ohio...
GCCGTTCGTGCCGTTGGTCCCGTTCTTGCCGTTGGTCCCGTTGGTCCCGTTGGTCCCGTTCGCCGGCTTGACGATTTCTGGGTTCACGCTCCCCCCCTCACTGAACGCACGTCGCGATCACGGCACCGGAAGGGCCGCGCTGGCACCCGCACGCGAGTCGACTGGCATCACATCGCGGATGTACTGCTTGACGAACAGGCCCAGATTCGCGATCCGGCTGGCAGGTACGTACACCACGTCGTTTCCCGCCAACCGGACGGTTTCGGGAACGCCGTTGCGCACGACGTCTTCGAGATCGACGCGGCTAGCGCGGTAGTCGCCGGTGGTACTGCGCGCGATGTAGAGCACGCTGTCCCTCTGCGCGGTGTCTTTGAACCCACCCGCAGCCATCACCGCCTGAAGCGGGGTCATGCCGTCCTGAACGACGACGAATCCCGGCTTCCCCACCTCACCGCCGACGTAGGCGCGGCGATCCCCGATCCCGGTGACAATCACGACCACCGCCGGATCAAGCAGGTGGCTCGACGCCTTCTCCTTGATCAACTCCTCCAGCTCGCGCGGCGTCAACCCCTCGGCCACGATCTCCCCCGTGACATCGAGACTGATCTTGCCGTCCGGACGCACGGGCAGCTCCTGGCTCGCGCGCGGCTGGTAAGGGAACTTGATGTGCAGACGGTCGTTCACTTGCAAGCGGTAGTCGGCGCGGTCGATCGGCCCGCGCGTGAGCGCGTAGGTCTCCTCGGGAGGCGGCAGCGACCGCCCGACGCTGCTGCAGGCACTCGCCGCAAGGCCCAGCGCACACAGGACAATCAGGGCGTGTGCCGCCCCAGTCGCTCGATGTGCTGCGCTGTGTGCCATTGTTGGTCGCTCCTTCTCGACGTCGTTCCGCCCGCGGTGGCGGGCGAAGCTCCGCCGTTCGTTCTTCCACAAGTCCTCAAATTCCCTCACAACCATCATCGCACCGCCTTGGATGCCGCCAGCCGCTTCCGACGGACGCGGATCAGTGTCAGAGCCGACCGATCGCACTGACCGGGAGTTCAACTGCCGTTCCCTGGCGCAGAAAATCCATGAGAACGCGGATGCGCCCGCGTTCGAGGCACGGCTTCTCGATGATACCGATGAGGCCGTTGAACGGCCCTCGCTTGATCCTGACGCTGTCGCCAGCGCGCAAGCGCAGCACCGGTCTGATGATTCCATCATTTCCCGCCGCGTGTCGCAGAAAGGTGACTATCTCAGGCTGTACAGCAGTTGGCATCGCGCCGAAGGCGACGAAACCTCGTACGCCCGGCGTCCAGATCACGCGGTAATACTCGGTACCGAGATCGATGCGAGCGAAGACGTACCCGGGGAACAGCGCCACCGTCGCCCAATCGCTGCCCCAACCTACCGGCTCGAGAATACGTGGGTAGAGAATCTCGATGCCGCGCCGCGTAAGGTTCTCGGCCGCGCACCCCTCCTTACGAGACTTCGTGCGAACTACGAACCACTCTCGCTCCGCTGAGCGCATCGGGAGTACCGTCACGGCTCACGGAAAGAGCAAGTTCGATGCCAGGACCGGTGCTTAGACGTTCCTGTGGTGCGCGTGCTCAGTCCTGGCACAGGTATCGTTTCTCCTCGAACGAGAGGCAGCTTAGCCGCCGCACCGCCTCCTGGTGCCCCGAGGGGTGTGGCCTTCTTCTCCTCGGGTCTACGCGACAGCTCGTTGCGTTCGTGCGGGATCGTGCATTGACGTCACGCCAGCCTCAACTCGCCCGACCGTAAGCCGAGGCGCGCTCAAGTGTTAGCGATGAGAGCACGCAAAGCCAAGGCTCTCACCATGACAGCCTGGCTCCACTCATGGGATCGAGCAGCCGGGCGCTTGGCTTACCTGGGCCGGCAGAGTTGCGCGTCCGTTCGCGCCGCAAGCCTTCGCATCACGCGGATGCGGGCCTCACTGCCGCCCGCTTCCGTTCTCCTCCGCCGTTCCTTGAGTGCCGCTCGTCGCCCCGCGTGTCGGTGCTCCAGTTACTCCTTCTTCCTGAAGCACGAGATTCCCGGGAAGCACGATGGTCTGGCCGGGGGTAAGGATGTCGAGATTGGTCAGTCCCGGATTCGCTCGCTTGATGGCCTCGAGCACATGGGGCGCTACAACGCCGTAACGACGGCGCGCGAGGCGCTCGAGAAAGTCACCCTCCACGACTCGCACCACGACATCGACTTGTTCCGGCGCGACGGCCACGTCCGGCTCACGGACCCCGGCGACATCGCTCACGGTCGGCGGTACTGCCAACGCGACCGGGTGCGTCACCGCAGCGGGTGCGGTTTCGCCGATGGTCGTCGAGTCTTCCGGTTGTGATGCACGTAGAGGTTCGCCCTGCCTGGCCGCCGGCGGCGCGTGCAGATCAGAGGCAGCCGTCAACGCCGGAGCCGCAGCTGCCCTGACCTCGGGGGCCACCGGCATCGTCGCACCGGGCTCTAGCTGTGCGGGTTCACGCAAGCTCGCGCCGCCGACAGCGACTGGCTCCATCGCCACCGGCACCGGCCGGGGCCCGAAGACACTGTTCGTCACCCACTGCGACGCTCTGGTACCGATCAGGGCGCCCACCGCCGCTGCCACCGCAATCGTTCCCAGGCGAAGATGGGGCAGGCGGCGTGCCGTCGGTATCGCGTGCCGTGGTCGGTGGAGATCGCGCGCCGCCTCACCGACAGTCCTCCAGCCTACGCGGCGGGTCCCCGCCGCGTAAGCACTGACCAACGCATTGTCGCACGCCAAGTTGACGAGCCGGGGGACACCTCGGGAGAACCGCCAGAGCCGCCAGAGCGCCGACGCACTGAAGAGACCCCGTCCGTCACCACCCGCTGCCGCGATCCGCGCCGCGATGTAGGACGCCAGCTCGCGCCGGGCAAGCGGCCGAAGTCGCGCCGGGACGGCGATCCGCTGGCGCAGCTGGCGCAACTCGGGCCGGGCAAGCATGCCGTCGAGCTCCGGTTGCCCAACCAGTACGATCTGCAGAATCTTCTCCTTGGCGGTCTCGAGGTTCGAAAGTAGCCGCAGCTCTTCGAGCACCGCGATCGCGAGGTCCTGCGCCTCGTCGATCAAGACGACCACGTTGCCACCCCGCGCCAACGTGTCCAGCAGCTCGGCATTGAGCATCTGCAGCAGCTCGAGCTTCGGCGTAGCCGGCACGGGCGGCCGCCCGAGATCGGTGAGGATGAAACTCAGGAGCTCTTCGAACCCGACCGCAGGATTGAGCACCAAGACGCTGCGGACCTCGGGACCGAACTCGGCAAGCAGGCAACGCAGGAGTGTGGTTTTTCCGGTACCCGCCTCTCCCACGAGCGACACGAACCCCTTGCGCGCGGAGATGCCGTAGCGCATCGCCGCCAGCGCCTCGCGGTAACCGGTGTTCAGGTACAGGAACTTGGGGTCGGGAGTGAGGTTGAACGGCTGCTCACGCAACCCGAAGAAGGTGCGATACATGGCCGCTATCGCTCAGCGCCCACACCGACCTCCGACGCACCTCGGGTCAGCCGACCAGCGCCTGATCGGGCTCGCTGCGACCGCGACCCCGGAAGTCCTCGCGTTGCAGCCCGTGCAGTTTCATCTTGCGGTGCAGGGTTGCCGCATCCACCAGGGCATGCTTTGCGCTCAGGTTGATGCTGCCGCGGTTCTTCTTCAGCACGTGACCCAGATAGTCCTTCTCGGCGCGACGCAGATACTCCTTGAGCGGAACCTCGTAGTCGTACGTGCGGCGCAGCGACTCCATGTCCTTGCGCTTGCCGGTGCCTGGCAGCTCGACCTCGCGGATCACGGGGCCCGTCGTCCGAAGAATCGCGCGTTCGAGCACGTTGCCAAGTTCGCGAACGTTGCCGGGCCACCCGAATCCCATCAGCTCGGAGAGTGCCTTGTTTGACACCCGCGTGATGCCGCGCTCGCGCGCCAGCTCGCTGTTGCGCAGGAACTCGCTCACCAGCAACGGGATGTCCTCGATGCGATCGCGCAGCGGCGGAATCTTCACCGGGACGACGTTCACGCGGTAGAAGAAGTCCTCACGCATGCGGCCGTCCGCCACGAGCTCGCTGAGCTCGACGTTGGTCGCCGCGATCACCCGCATGTTCACCTTGACCTTGCGGTTCCCACCGAGGCGCTCCACCTCGCGTTCCTCGAGGACGCGCAAGAGCTTGAGCTGCATGTTGAGCGTGATGCTCTCGATCTCATCGAGAAAGAGCGTGCCGCCGCTCGCGAGCTCAATCTTGCCGACGCGATCGTGAACGGCCCCGGTGAACGCGCCACGCTCGTAGCCGAAGAGCTCACTCTCGAGCAGAGTATCGGGAAAGGCAGCGCAGTTGATCGCGACGAAGCGCCCGGACTTACGCTTGCCCTGATAGTGAATGGCGCGTGCGACCAGCTCCTTGCCGGTGCCGGACTCGCCGGTGATCAAGACCGTGGCGTCGTTCTGTGCCAACACCTCGATGGTCTCGAAGATCTCGTGCATGACACGATTCCGGCTGACGATGTTCGCGAACGAGTAACGGTTCGAGAGCTGGTTGCGCAGGTAATTGATCTCGTCGAGGAGCCGGCGCTTCTCGAGAACCTTCTCGGTCGCGAGCAGGATCTCCTCTTTCTGAAACGGCTTGGTGATGTAGTCGCTGGCGCCTTGTTTGATCGCCTCGACCGCGCCCTTGATGCTGGCGTAGCCGGTGATCATGATCACGTCGAGGTCGGGCCAGTGCTCGCGAATCTCGCGGGTGAGGCCGATGCCGTCGGTGCCGGGGATTCTGAGGTCGACCACCGCGAGCGAGAAGTCCTGCTCGCCAAGCAGGCGCAGCGCCTCGGAGGCGTTGCCCGCGCTGCTCACGAGGTATTGCTGGGAGCTGTAGAGATCCTCCAATTGCCGACAGATGAGAGGATCGTCGTCGACGATCAGAATCCTGGTGTCCATGAGAGGCTCCTAGACGTAGAGCGGCAGAAAGATGAGTACCACCTTGTGCCCGTGTTGGTCGAATCGTTCGACGATCTCGCCACCGTGCATCTCGATCAACTTCCGTGCCACCGCCCACTCGACACCCGCCTCCGCAGTCCGAAGGAGGGGGGACGGCGGGACCTTGGGCTCAACCTCCAGGTGCATCTCCAGCCCCGGAAAGTCGCGCCGCTGCCCCTTGCCGATCCTGATGTTGAGCGCGCCTCCGGACTTGAGGTCCTCGTGCACCTGATGCAGGGCGATGCGGAAGGCCTGCGAGATCCGCGCCGGGTCGACGAGTATGGTCGCGGGCTCGCTGATCTCGTCTCGGAAGATCCGCACCTCGTTTCCATTCAGATGAGCCCCGAGGTGCGTCATGAATCCGTCGAGCAGCTCACCAAGACCGATCTTCGTGAAACTCAGCTTGATGGGGTAGAAGTACTCGAGCGTGACCTTCAGGAAGTCCTCGAGGTTGGTGATCGTCCGCTCGAGCATCTGGCCGGCTGTCGATTCGGCCTTGCTGGCCCCCTCGGTGTCGCTCTTGATGAAATCCGACCAGTAGTAGAGCTTGTGGAAGAAATTGCCGAGCTCGTGCGCAATCTCCGCGAGCACGCGTTCTTGCACGACTACCAGACTGCCCTGCTCGTGAGCTTCGTCCTGCCGGGAGGCCGGCGCGTCGAGCTGTTCCTTCGGGCCGAGAGGCCGCTCGCGCTGGGTCGTCATGCGGAAATGTGCGCGTTTGGCGCCATTATGGATCGCTTTTGCGACCGCACTCTGTAGGGGCCGTCGTGCAACGCTGTCAGAGGAAACACGACCGATTGTACTCGGGCGCATATGCGCCTTCAACCCACAATCTTGCGGAGTAAGCACTCGAAGTAGGGAGGATTTCGTAGAAGATTCCTAACGGAGGGCGGATCCTATCGACCGAAACGCGCTGCCAGTGCGCCGCGGGTCTCGTACCGTGACCGAGGCGCGCACGGCGCCCTGATGGGCAGCTGCCTTCGCCCGGCTACTGGCCGGCCACCCCTGTGCGCGACTCGAAGACGAGCTTCAAATTCTGTACCTTGCGCAGCTCGTAGTCGATCGTCAGGAGCGCCTCGATGACGTTCTTGATCTCACCGGTCATCCGGTCGAGCTCCTGGAACGAAACCCGCTCCAGCTCCCGCCGGACCTGCTCGTAGAGGCTTAGCAGATTCCCGAGGCCACCGGCCGTCGTGAAGCGACGATCCATTTCGTCGTACGAGGAGAGAATCCGATCGATCAGTTCGCGAATCTCCTGAGTCACGGCGGCGTCTCCTTAGGTCTCGAAGGTGCAGCGTTGGTCGCGTCTGCGGGCCCACATGCTTAAGCAATTCCAATGCCACACAAGGCGTTGTCGCCAGAAAAAACCTCTGTGTTTCCGATGACTCATACGGCTAGGTCGTCGGTGGTGGGTGTGCAGAGTTGCACGACTCGGCGGCTGTTGTCGGGAGCGGCGAGCGCACATCGCACAACGGTCAGCCGGCGCCCGCGTGGGCTAACTGGTGCCCCCGCTGGTGCGTGGCGGCGATCGCGGGACGACACGCCACCTGCCCTGGAGGGCATGCCGACGCCTACAGCGAAGAGCGCCTGCCTCGACTCTCCTCGTGGTCCGAGCGATCGAGCACAGTCTTCAGCTCGCGAAGATGCCGCAACCGAGCATCCATGTGTGCGAGCTCCTCCAGCACGCGCTTAATCTCCGCGCCCACCCATGTGAGCTCCTGCGCCGCCACCTCGGCCACCGCACTCTCGAGCTGCTTGGAGAGGTCCAGCAATTGGGTGATGCCCTCCGTGCCGGTCGCAGCGACGCGCCGGTTCAGCTCGCCGTAGTAGCGGATGATGTCCTCAGTCTGGCGGCGAATGTCGTCGAGCACCGCCTCCTCCCTAGCACCGTCCGGTCGAGTGTCAAGGCGCGGCGCCGCTGCGCGGGCGGTGCAGGACAGCGCGCAGAGCGTCACTGCGTTCTGCGCTTCCGGCCGACTTCCTCGACCAGACGCTCGTAGTGCTGGCCAATCACCCGGAGATTCGTCGCGCGCTCGGCGCGCGTGGTCACCGTCTGCCGATTGCGCTCGGCGGCGACTGCCCATAGGTCGCGCTGCGTCGCCGCGCGCGTCAGGCAGCGCGCCAACTCTTCGGTCGCGCCGGGCGGAAAGAGCATGCCGTCGCCGTCGCCACACAACCACTCGCGGTTGGCCGGACAATCGCTCACGACGGGGTACGCGCCCGCGGCCATCGCCTCGAGAAGCGCCGGACTCGTACCGTCCCACAGCGACGCCGAGACGTACACGTCCGCGCCAGCGAGCAAGGACGGCAGTGCATCTTGGGAGTAGCCACCGAGGAACTCGACCTGCGCGGCAAGACCATGCTCGCGCACCAAGCGTCGCACCGCCGGCTCTTCCCGCCCGGACGCGGCAAAGGTAAAACGAAACACGTGACCTTGCTCGGCGACGCGCACCAAAGCCTGGACGATCACTTCGGGCTGGTACGGCGCCTGCAGCTTGCGCGTGCAGATCATGGTCATCGGCCCACCCGCGCGCTGGCGCGGGAGCGTAAACCGCTCGGTATCGATCCCCTGCGTGAGGCAGAGCGTCTTGGCGGCGGGAACGCCGAGCGAAACGACCAGAGCACCCAGTTCCTCCGAAACCGGGTTCACCAGATCGGCGCGGCTCATGACGAAGCGGATGAGCGCCCGCCGCAGACGCCGGTGCATCGAGGCATGGACGTCGCTGCCACGCGCGCTCACCACCAGCGGGTGAAAGCCGCTCGCTGCCGCGACCAAGCCATTGCTGGTGAGGAAGTGAGCGTGCAAAATATCGGGAGTGATCCGCCTCACCAAACGCCGCACCGCGGGAATTGCCGCGAAGTAGTAGAGATTGTTGCTCATCGGATCGCAGTCGCGCCGGAGCGGATGGTGATTGACGGCATTCGCCACCGGCTCGCGCGTGAAGCTGATCACGTGCACCTCGTGCCCACGGCGTGCGAAGTAATCAACGTAGGGTGCCGCGAAATGGCTCTGGGAGTGGACGATGTAACAAATGCGCATGGGTCCCGCGATCTAAGAAAACGGTGCTTGCCGGCAATCGTCGCACAGACAATGATGTCGGCGGGCGTCGTCGAGTTTCAGCCGATGCTATCGTGATTGTCAACGCCACAATTCATATGGACATGGCAGCCGACCCAGCCAGAGCCGTGATGAGATGAGCTCGTGGTACGGAACCTTCCTGCGCAACGTGCTGCTGCCGGTCGGCGACGCGCTGCGAGGTGTGCCGCTCGGCTCCGCCCTCGCCGCACTCGAGGACAGCCAGTGGTGGAGTCGCACGGACCTCGTGGAACTCGCCAATCACAAGCTGCGCGCGCTCGTCAGGCATTGCCACGCGCGCATGCCCGCGATTCGGGAGCTGATGCAGAAGCACGGTCTCTCGCCGGACGACATCCGCACGGTCGACGATCTACCCCGGTTTCCCTTGATGACCAAGGACTTCTTGCGGGCCGCGTTCCCCGCCGGGATTCTCGACCCTCACCTGTCGCGGCGCGATCGCTTCGTTCATCGCACCGGCGGCTCGACCGGCGAGCCGATGTTCTTCTATCTCTCTCGACGGGCGCGAGCGACGGACCGGGCGGGCTTCTACCGCCACCTGCGCTGGGTCGGGAGCGAGCGCGGCGAGCGTATGTTCTCGGTCTGGGGCGACCTGGTGGTGGCGTCCCGCAAGCGCCGGCTGGCACGCGCCCTGAAACTCAAGCTCATCACCCGCAACCATGTGCTCAACGCGTTCGACATGACGCCGAAGACCATGGAGGCGTTTCTCGCCCTCATGGAGCGTCGGCGCCCGACCGTGCTACGAGGCTACACCACCGCCCTCGTCGAGCTCGCGCGCTACGCGCTCGACCACGGGTGCGGAGTCCCGGAGTTGCGCGCCGTGCTGACCACCGCCGAGCAGTGTCTGCCGTGGCAGCGGGAGCTGTTGCAGCGGGCCTTCGGTGCATCCGTGTTCGACGAGTACGGCTGCGGCGAGGTGCAGGGGGTTGCCTACGAGTGCCCGGCGCATTCGGGCCTGCACGTCGCCCTCGAACACGCGATCGTCGAGATCGTCGACGAGAGCGGACACCCGAAGCCTCACGGCGAGGTCGGCCGCGTCGTCTTGACCGGCCTCGACAACCTGGCCATGCCATTCATTCGCTACCTGAACGGTGACGAGGCAGCCCTGCTCCCGGAGCCCTGCCCTTGCGGCCGCGGCCTCCCCCTGATGTCGCCGGTCCAGGGCCGCACGGCGGACATGATTTACGGCGTGAACGGCCAGCGTGCGCACGGCGAATTCTTCACCCACCTGATCCACGAGGTCGGCTGGACTGAAGGCCTGCCCATCGCGGAGTTCCAGGTGGTGCAAGCGGCGCGGGACACGTTGCGCTTCGACCTGGCGGCCGCACGCATGCCGCCGCCGATCGAGGTCCAGAAGGTCACGAAGCAGATCCAGGATTACCTCGGTCCGATGCAGGTCGAGTTCCGTCACGTCGACCACGTCGACCGGGGACGGTCGGGCAAGCGTCGTTTCACGCTGCGCCTGTGGAATCCCGACGAGGGAGCACCAGCGCCGTGAGAGCCGCTCCCGTGTACCTCACGCGAACGGCGCCCGCCTACCCCGACGCCGCGCCGTTCCACCCCGACCAGGAGTACCCCGAGTACCCGTTTCGCGGACGCGGGGCGATCGCCGAACAGCCGAACCCGGCCTACGCCGGGATCCGTCAATTGCTGCGACTCGCCGGACTCGACGCCGGTCGCTATGGCACGCCACAATGGAACCCGCTGGGCACCCTCGTCCGGCCGGGCGACCGGGTGCTCCTCAAACCGAATCTCGTCTACCATCGACATCCGGGGTCTGCCGACGGCTGGCTCGCCGTGCTCACTCACGGCAGCGTCATCCGTGCCGTCCTCGATTACGTCGCGATCGCGCTCGGTGGTAGCGGCGAGGTATCGATCGGCGACGTGCCGCTGCAGAGCGCCGATTTCGATACGGTGGCGCGTTTCGCCGGGCTCGACGCTATGCGGGACCTCTACCGGAGCAAGGGCGGCCGCGAGGTGGCGATCCACGATCTCCGGGTGCTGCGGGTCGTGGCCAACGATGCCGGTGCCATCGTGCAGAGCCAGCACGTGCGCGGCGATCCGCGGGGAACGGTGGCAGTCGACCTTCGGGGGACGAGCATGCACGCGCGCGGCCCTGACCGCGGACGCCGGCTGCGGGTGTCGGACTACGACCGGTCGGTGACGGTCCTGCATCACACCGGTGGCCACCACGAGTACTGCATCGCGCGCACGGCACTCGAGGCCGACGTCTTCATCAACCTCCCGAAGCTCAAGACCCACTGCAAGGCCGGCGTGACCATCGCGATGAAGAACCTCATCGGGATCAACGCCGACAAGAGCTGGTTGCCCCACTACGCCGCGGGCTCCTCGACCAGTGGTGGCGACGAGTACGAGACCGCCAGCATCGTCGGCTGGTTGCGCAGCGTCACCAAGGAGAGGCTGTACGACCGGCCGCTGCTGCACCGCGTGGTGCGCACGGTCGGCACGCCTCTGCTGCGGCTGCAAGCGCGGCGCGAAGCCGCGGCGACGAACCTTCCCCCAGAGGCCTCGCCGATCGGTGGCGGCGCCTGGCGGGGCAACGACACCGTGTGGCGGACGATCATCGACCTGAACCGCATTCTGCTCTACGCCCGAACAGACGGCTCGATGGCCGAGACGCCGCAGCGCCGCTACCTGGCGCTGGTCGACGGCATCATCGCCGGCCAGGGCCAAGGACCTTTGGCCCCCGACCCGCTGCCTGCGGGCGCGCTTCTCCTCGGCGAGAATCCCGTGGCCGTCGACCTCGTCGGCGCCACGCTCCTCGGCATGGATCCGGCGCGCCTCTCACAGATCGCGCGCGCATTCGACGCCAGCGACCATCCGTTGATCACCGGATCGCCAGAGGACGTCGAGGTGATCTCGGACGCGCCGGATTGGTCGGGGGGCCTCCAGGCCCTGCGCCGTCACTCGCTGCGAGCGATCGCCCCGGTGGGCTGGCGCGGATCCGTCGAGATCGTCGACCCGGACGCGCCCGGCCGGCAAGCGGTCTGATCGTTCGCGCCGGCGCCTTGGCGCTCAGCGGGGACGCGGGCGCGACCGATTGTCGCACCGAGCGCACCAGCCACCGCTCACGCCGTGAGCTCGTCGAAGAGCGCTTCCCAGGCGCGCGCGATCGTTGGTGCCGCGAACGGCTCCATGGTCGCGGAAACCCCGGCCCGCAAACGCGTGCGCTCTTGCGGTGATCGCAACAGGCGCGTGAGCGCCGCCCGCAACGCGCCCACATCTTCCGGCGGTAGCAGGAGGCCGTTCACTCCGTCGCGCACGATCTCGCGTACTCCGTGCGGACAGTCGAAGGCCACCACCGGGCACCCGCAGGCCAGTGCTTCGAGCAATACGTTCGGCAGACCCTCGTAGCGAGACGAGAGCACGAAGAGATCGGCATGGCCGAAGTAACGATAGGGATGCTCCTGGAACCCGGCGAGTCGCACGGCGCCGGCGATGCCGAGGCGCTGCGCCTGCGCCTCCAACGCCGACCGCTCCTCGCCCTCGCCGAGGATCGTGAGGGTCGCCGGCACGCCTTCGGCGAGGACTCCGGCAAACGCCTCCAGGAGAAGATCGAATCCCTTCTGCTCGTGCAGTCGCCCGGCAGCCACTACGTGTGGACCGGTCCCGACGAAAGGCGTGGCGCTCGATCGGCCCTCGCGCACGAGGAGATCCCCGTCCACGGGATTGTAAAGTCGTCTCACCTGCCCGGGTCTTCGTTGCACGCGCGCCGTCATCTCGCGCGCAACCGCATCCGACTGCGTGACGATTCGATCCGCGTGCCGCACCAGGCGCAGGTACCAGCGATAAAAGAGCTCACGATAGCGGTAGTGCTCCAGATAGCGCTCCCCGATCACCTCCCGCACGATCAGCCGGGTGTGCGGGAAGAACGGATGGGTCAGCAGCAAGATGAAGTTGATGTAGCCTTGGGTCGACACCACCACCGCCGGCCGCACCCGCCAAATGGTGACGAGCATCGCGAGGACCGCCTGCCGGGCGCGGCGCCGCGCCAGCACGTGCAGCCCCACGTCGCTCGGCACGTCGCGCCGGAACCACGCCGAGAGCCGGTCGACGACCATGAGGTGAGGCTCGAAGCGTTCGCGGTCGAGGTGCCGCAGCAGCGTCACCACCACGCGCGCCGCGCCGCCGCCAAGATTCGGCAACACGAACATGA
>Ga0316626_10000974_pt1 | contig 12230 bp, 7 predicted proteins | sample OWC_Aug_T1_C1_D5_FD_207656 | JGI IMG/M metagenome (GOLD analysis project Ga0316626, IMG submission 207656) | Wetland soil microbial communities from Old Woman Creek delta, Ohio, United States - OWC_Aug_T1_C1_D5_A | ecosystem: Environmental > Terrestrial > Soil > Wetlands | place: USA: Ohio...
TAAAATGGGGAACACGTACCGTCTACGCGCAGATCCCCGGCGGTACACTTGATCCCTTGGAGGTTCCTAAATACCAGACACCTTTGTTGATACCGCCTGTAATGCCCCGGGCTGGCACCATCAAGCTGAAGAGTGGCAAAAGTGCTGACTATTATGAAATCTCTATGAAGCAGATTACTCAGCAGATTCTGCCGGCCGGGCTGCCGACCACCACCGTGTGGGGCTATGGTGCGGTCAAGTCTGCCAGCAAAGGTGGCTTGCTGCTTCACAATGCCCCCTCTTTGACCATCGAGGCCCAGGCCGGAAGACCGGTGCGGGTGAAATGGATCAATGATCTCAAGGATGCCAACGGCAATTACCTGTCCCACCTGCTGCCCGTTGATCAAACTTTGCACTGGGCCAACCCTCCCGGCGGTACAACTGGCCGCGATACACGCCCGACCTTCACTTCTACACCTGTCCCCTACACCGGCCCGGTGCCGATGGTCACCCACGTGCACGGCGCGGTGGGAGTGGGAGACGACAGTGACGGATACGCCGAGGCCTGGTACCTGCCTAATCTGGGCACGAACCTGCCCGCCGGGTACGCAGACCGCGGCACCTGGTACGACTTCTTCGCAGGCAAAGCATACGCCAACTACGGCGTGACCTGGGGCCCCGGCTTCGCCACCTTCCAATATCCGAATGCAAACCGGGCCTCCACCATCTGGTACCACGACCACGCCCTGGGCATGACACGGCTCAACGTGTATGCGGGACCGGCGGGCTTCTACATCATCCGCGGTGGGCCGGCCGGAGACGCCGCCGTGCTCGACAGCCGATTCGGCACGCCGGCCGTGCTGCCGGGTCCCGCCCCGAAAGAGGGCGACAAGTTCCCGCCCAACAAGACCTACTACGAGATCCCCATCGCCATCCAGGATCGCTCGTTCAACACGGACGGCTCGCTCTTCTATCCGGATACGCGCGCCTTCTTCGATGGCATCACCGGGCCGTATATCCCGGACACCGATATCTCGCCCATATGGAACCCCGAGTTCTTCGGCAACATGATCATGGTGAACGGAAATACCTGGCCGTTCCAGACCGTGGAACAGCGCCGCTATCGCGTCCGCTTCCTGAACGGCTGCGACTCCCGATTCCTGATCCTGGATTTCAGCCAGATCCCTGGCGTGGAAGTCTGGCAGATCGGCAATGAGGGCGGTTTCCTCGCTGCGCCGGTGAACATCACCGCACTGGGCAACCAACTTCTCCTCGGCCTTGCCGAGCGCGCCGACATGATCGTGGACTTCACCAATGTGCCGGTAGGAAACTACGTGCTTGGAAATGTGGGACCAGATGAGCCCTTCGGCGGCGGCGTTCCGGGCGTGGACTTCCCGGTGGCTGATCCCGCATCGACTGGTCAGATCATGCAATTCAACGTGGTTCCCGCTCTGGCGCCCGACCCCACCACGCCCCCGATGTTCCTGACGCTTCCAGCCATTGCGCCGCTCCCTGTCGAAACCGTCACCCGCCCATTGGCGCTCATTGAAAAGATGGGCATGGGGTATGACAAAGACGGCAACATGGTGGATGGTCCTGTGGAGGCTCTGCTTGGTACAGTTGAAGCAGGCATGGCAGTGGAAAAAATGTGGATGGAGCCTGTCACGGAAAACCCGGTTGTTGGCGTAACGGAGGTATGGGAGTTTTACAATACCACCGGCGACGCGCATCCGATGCACGTCCATGAGGTCGTCTTCGAGGTAGTTAACCGCCAGGGATTGTTGCTGGATGCAGCAGGAGATGTTGTGCAGCCGATCCAGCTGCATGGCGTGGTTACTCCGCCCGAACCTTGGGAAAGCGGCTTCAAGGACACGGTCACGGCCTACCCAGGCCAGGTCACCCGCATCCGTGCGCAGTTCAAGACACCGGGCCAATTCGTCTGGCACTGCCATATCGTCTCTCATGAAGACAATGAGATGATGCGGCCGTACCGTATTGGACCAGTGCAACCCGGACAGCCCGAACCAATGTCTTAAGCAGAGTATAAACCACACGCAACAGAGGCAGAGTCAGCAATGGCTCTGCCTGTTTTTATTTGTTTCGCTAACTATCTTTCCATAATTAGTAATTCGTTCAAACTATTATGGGTGTTTATGCGTAGGTGGAGCGGACAACCGGAAAAAAAGTCTCAGATCAAGAGTTCATTTTTTTCGGCTTTATAAGCATCTCTTTAGCAATTTTCATTTGAATGTATCACATCAATCGAAGTAAACGCTTTGCGGACTTGATGAAGCATTCAGCCCTGTTTATTTCCAAATGTACTTTCTCTGAATCTTTCGCCCTAAGCTTACGAATGCTGATAGTTTTATCTGAATACGAGCCGAGAAAGATGCCATCGAAAACCTGGCGGGAATGTATCAAGAAGATATGTGAGGTAGATCCAATGGAGTCTTCGAAGTGCGGCGGGAGATGAAGATCATCAGTTTTATGCCAGAGGCGTCGGTAATACGGCAGATCCTTGAGCATCTTAATCTTTGGGAGAAGGAGCTTTCCCAGGACCCGTCGGGACGGGGATTGATAAATGAAGATAGCGGAGTAGTACGAGAGCCCTTTTGACCTAACGACCAGTTTATGATGCCAAGGAATTGAGAAAATAGCGTGACACTCTGAATTGAGGTCGACGATAAAGCCCCGTGTATTTCAATGTCATGGAAAGTGAGGGCTTTCATCGAAAATCACCACTGTGCCGAAATAACACCAGTCTCGGCTTGTCGGTGTAATGCTCAGGAAGCAAGTCACGAGTCGCGTTTATAACGACGGTAAACACAGATACTGTTCAGGACACCCGTATTACCTCTTCAATCCCCTGCTCATGCTGTGTAAAAAGGCGAAGCGAATAAGCGATAAAGAATGCATAGGCAATAGGCTAAAGGCGAAAGACTGTTCAACTTCCTCATATTTTCCGCACATACGCATTGACGCTGATGAGCCGGCCCGGTCAGGCCTTTCTGACCGAGACGTCCTCGATTTCCAATCTCGAACCTAAAGCCTCAAGCAGGATCACGATACGGTCCCTGCCAGGCACCTCCCGCTCGAAGATGCCGTAGAAGTTCGCAAAAGGGCCTTCTTTGATCAGCACCCGATCTCCCCTGCTGAGGGGGTCGAGGACCGGCGTGATGATGCTGTCCTCCCCCAAATGCTCGTTGATCGCCTGGATGATCTCTGCAGGCACGACAACGGGGCTTTCCTTGCCTACAATGTATTTGACGCCGCGCGTAAAGCGGATCATCTGGTTATGTGTGGTGTTGTCGAACATCGCGAATATGTAATTTTTAAACAGGGGCTCGACGACAGGGACGTATTTCCCGCGGAGATACTTCTTTATCCGTATCTTCGGGTTCAGGACCTCGATGCCGGCATTGTGCAGGTGCCGTGCGGTCGATTCCTCGCATTTCGGCTTGGTATAGATCGCGTACCAGTTCATATCTTGCTATACAGAGAAAAACAGGTAAAGGTTGAGGTAAAGAAGTTTCTGGAATCCTGTTTTTTTGCCTATACCTGTATCTCTACCTATGCCCCTCATGGAAGTTCCCTGTTCTCAATGACCGCCTTCGGGTTGTCGATGAACAGTTGTTGGGCCGACTCCCCGCCCAGGATGGACGAAACTTCTTTGAATGCCTTCGAAAGTACCGGCACCCTGCGTTCTGTGCTGTGCGCGTCTGATGCGACGAAGTCCACGCAGCCCATCTTCAGGAGCTGGAGAGAATACTTCTTGATCTGCCTGCCGAACTCGCCGGTGATGCTCATGGCGGTCAGCTGAAGCAGGGCACCCGCCTTTCTGAGCGCCTCGGACCGCAGAGGAGATTCGAGCAGCCGGTAGTTGCGCTCCGGGTGGGTGATGATTGGCACATATCCCTTGACCCGTGTCTCATGGATGAACTCATCCAGATGAGGGGGAAGAAGATCAGGGAGTTCAAGGAGAAAATACCGCGAGCTGTTTATGGATGGAAGAGTGCGCTGAGAGATGCAGGCGATCAGTTCATAGGTGAGCCTGATGTCTGCCCCCATCAGCAGTCTGACAGTCAGGCCGCTTTTTTCCAACTCACTGCGGACACGGCTGATGCGTTCCTCGATGTCTTTGATCGTCGGCACGTCCTGACAGCGGTAATGCGGGGTCGCCACGATGTGGGTAATACCGTCCTTTTCTGCTATGCTGAGCATCTCCATGGTCGCTTCGATCTCTTCCGGGCCGTCGTCGATGTCCGGCAGGATGTGGCAGTGGATGTCGATCATACGGCGGCCTCCAGCCGCGTCATGGCAAAAGGCGAAGGGCGAAAGGTGAAAACGAAATGGCGAACGGCAAGGGGCTGCACTGTCAGCCATGCGTCTTTTTCCAGTCCCACACCGTTAGCCTTCAGCCTTTGACCCCTTTGTGCTTCGCCTTCAGCCCCTGGCCAATTATTCATCGCCACTCAACCCTGTCTCCCACGGTTATGCCGAGTTTCTCTGCCAGCCCGGCATTGATCTCAAGGGCATAGGCAGCGCTTTCCGGAACGCTGCTGATGGGGCATTGCGTGCAGGGCTGAAGGTCTGTCATGATTTCGATCACCCTCATGTCCCTGTCGATAGCAAGGATGTCGATCGGGAAGTTCATGCCTTTCATCCAGAAGAAACGCGAATCGTTTGGGCCAAGGACAAAGAGCATGCCGGCGTCAGCAGGCATGCTGTCCCTGCCGGAGAGCCCCTTCTGTTTGTCCGCCTTTTCCGTGACTACCTCGACCCTGAACCTGGCACGGACGTTCCTGGCGGATAGGGCGGAAGCAGGGGCTGCCTGCTTCAGGATGGCGACAGTCTTTGTGACAGGACCGGCAAAAGCGGCTGATGGCATCAGGAAGAGACAGAAAATAATCAGCGCGGTGCAGAGCGCACGGAGCACGGAGTCTGATACCGGAAACCTCTGGCCGGTTGCCCCTTGCCTTATGGACCCTGCTTCTTTATTTCCTGTTCCCATTCCTCTGTTACCCCATGCTCCGTGCCCAGTTCTGTCTCTTGGTCCTGCCCGGCCTCTGCCCCGTGCTCCATGCTCTGTGCGGTTTCATCTTCCGCTTCCTGCCCCTTGCCCCTGGCCTTTTGCCGCCGTTCCGGCGGAGGGTGGGGATCATCGACGTCCGCGAGCGCTGCGACGATGCCGAGTACGGTGCCGAACAGGAGCAGGTTCGAAAGGATATGGAGGTTGAAGTCAAAAACGCTGTGCACCGCCATGCTCATGACTGATGAAAGCGCTGCCATGAGCATGATGCCCGAGCTGTCCTCGAAGCTGCTCCTGAATACAGAGCGGAGAAGCACGCCTACGAAGCACGCGAGCAGGAGGACGCCGCCGAGACCTGTCTCGAGCAGGAACTCAAGGTAGTCATTGTGGGCATGGTCGTATATGCCCTGCACAGAGGGCGGGGAGTACAGCGGAAAGATGTTCAGGAAGGTCCCCAGGCCCGAACCGGTAAGCCAGAAGTCCTTCGCTGCAGTGAGCGTGGTCGACCATACGACGAGCCGCTGCTCCTTCGTTATATCGGTCCGGGAGAAGCGTTCCATAATCGGGTCCACGCCGAGCCACACAAGATAGGTCAGGACAGCGACGATGAATATGCCGATAAACCATACTTTCTTCTGCTGAAGCCTGCTTGCAACCATGAGGAAGCCGAAGAGCAGCATGCCCGAAAAGAAGCTGACCACACCACCCCGCGACAGGGAAAAGAAGAGCGCAACGGACATGATGACCGCAAGGAACCCATAGAAGATCTTCTTTTCGCGGGTGTGCTTGGTGATCGCAAGCCCCAGGGTCAGGGGGATGACCATGCCGATGAATCCGGCAAAGTGGTTCCTGTTGACAAAGGGGCCGAATGGCTCACCTCCCATGCTGAGTTCCCTGAACCAGTAGATGCCGCCGTTCCAGGTCGCCTTCTGCACGATGGCAAAGACGGCGATGCAGAAGCCGAAGATGGACAGCGCAATGAGGAAGCTCCTGAGCCTGTCCCTGCTGATGAAGTATATGGATGCGATCGAAAAGACGGTGAAGAATGCAACAGCCTTCAGCACCTCCAGGAGGCTCCGGTAAGGCACGAGGCTGATCGCCCCGGTCCCCGCAGGCTCGGGCGCATAGAACACCCTGAGCCGGTGGGCCTCGGGCGACAGATAGTTGAGCATGATGAGCGGCAGCGGCACGACCTGAAGACATGCGTACAGTGTGAAGGCGAAGCCGGTGACGATGAGGAGCTTCGTGTGTGGCGGGATGCGGTAGTCGGCGTAACCCCTCCTGAGGACCCAGACAAGGCCGAGGGTGAAGACGACGGCGAGCACCGCAGCGGCCGACCAGACCTCGACAGCGCCGAAGAGAAGAGCGGATGCCATAATGATGACCGCGAGCATGCTATTTATCATAATTCGTGCCCACGATCTTCAGCTGACTGTTTTCCCTCGCGAGCCTCCAGGTGATCTTCCCGGTGTACTTCACCCAACGGTCCTCGACTGATATGAAGCGGTTGACGATATAGTTGCCCGAGACCGTGGCCTTCTGGCCGTCGGTCCGGATTTCCATATCCTGTATTTTGTAGTAGTTGATCTTTTCCCTGAAGGTCTCGCGGTATGCATTCCTGATGTCCTGGTAGCCCATGGTGTTGTTCTCCACCGCGGAGCGGGAGAAGAGCGACATGAAGCCCTCGAGATCATTTTGCGTATAGGCCTTGATGTACCGCTTCATGAACTCGTCGACTTCCTCCTTCGTGACCGCCTCGTCCTTCGGCTGCTGCGGCTGTTCTGCCTTTACCTCCGTCTGTACGGGGGGCGCTGCCTCCTGCCGTACCGGCTGCTTTAGCGGCTCCGGGTTTTTCTGTTGTTCCACCGGCTTCAGCTCAGGTGCAGGTTTCTGCTCCTGGATGTCTTTTGACGGGGATGAAGAGAAGAGGGAGGAGAAGAGGCTGACCTGTTTCCCTGCCTGGGGAGCAGGCGCTGCAGCGGGCGGCACCGGGTTCCCTGCATCCTTCGGTCCTGTTGCTGCTTTTGCCGCAGCCCTGTTTCCCGGTGCAACGAACGAGGAGTGTCCTTCCGCAGTCCGTGCTGAAGGCACGACGATCTTTTCTTCCTTCTGCCCTGCCCCGGCCTGTTTTTCCATCTGCCTTTCCGTTACATACTCGGGCGGGGGTGCAACAACCGGTCCCTGTTCCTGCAGAGCCGGCTGCGCCGGCTGTGGTGCATGTGCGAGAAGCTCTGTTTCGAGTGAGGCGGAGCGGTTCTGCTCGTATATGTACATCAAAAAAATCCCTGCAGCGAGAGCGTAGATGCCTATCATGGCCTTCGGCAGGTATGTCCTGAACCTGTCCCATGCGGATGGTTCACTGTATGAACTGCGCGTGCTGTGCGCGAACGCCCTGGATGGCTTCTCACGGCGGGCGCCAGATGTATGCGACGTATGCGCGTGAGAGGGATTTCGCCTGTTCACTTTGGCCTCGGAGTGTTTCCGGTCATACTCGGAACGCCTGGAATCGTCCTTCAGGGTGGTGTAGGCCTCGTTCACCTTCTTTGCCCGCTCCGCGACCCATTCCTCGTCGCCTTCCTGCTTGTCAGGATGGTACAGGAGCATCAGGTTCTTCCAGCGCTGCCTGATCTCCTCAGGCGTGGCGTTCCGGGGCAGGCCGAGGGTGACGTAGAAGTCCTCCTCAGGGTTGAAGTGCATCTTCGAGATCACGAAGTTCGCGCCGTCCACCAGGTACTTGATGTCCAGCTCATTGCGCTTTGCGAAGTCCGTGACCGCGTCGGTGTTCAGGGAGATCTCCATCAGGCCTTCGAAGCAATGGGTGGCCTGGGCATAGAGCATATCCGGCGACGCTCCCTTATAGGAAAGGCCGATGACCTCTAATGCTTTTTTAAGCTGCTCGTCTGTACGGACGCCTGCTGTCTCAGCGATATTCCGTCTATCCATGCTGTCCCTTCTATGTTACTGTCGAGTTTGGACGACCGCTCCCTGCGCGCCATGACGATGACTGCGCCGCAGGAGGCAGGGGCCTCGAACTCTATCGATACCTCTTTCCAGAATGCGGTGCCGGTCATGACTTCGGACCGTTTGTCAAGACCCGAACAGGTATGGCCAGCCACCTGCAGGAACACGCCGTTGGTGGTCGTGAGCGCCTCGGTCTTTATGCTGCCCTTGAGGAGATACGGCGCGCCGGGTGTCACCCTGATGATCTGGCTGGCGAAGGCGATGTCAGGGTTATGCTTTCCGTCAAAGACCACGCCGAGCGAGCGCCTGCCGGTCATACGCACGGACTCGTCGATGAACACATTGACGCCTTCAGACTCCCTGATACGCCAGTCGAAGCCGCCGTTCAGGACCTCATTCTCGAAACCGTGGTTCCAGAGCAGTGACGCGCCCTCGTCTTTTGCCATGCCTTCTATCTTTTCGCTTATCTCCTTCCAGACCGCTTCGGCCCGGTCGTAGCGTCCGCTGCTGATAAGGAAATTGACATAGGCGATGAAGTCTTCCTTCCGCAGGCTGTCCTGGCCGAGGGTCTTCCATACCTCTTCTGCTTCGTCAAGCTTTTTCGCGCTGATGAGGTAGGCGAGGTATTTTGACCGGTAGTCGTAGGTCTCGGGCACGAGGTTCCTGAGGATATAGGAATTGTCCGGCTGCACCTTCCATGAGAGATCATAGACCATCGTCTGGTAGTCCGGTTCGATCAGCAGGTATCTCTTGAAGGCGTGGAATGCCTTGTCCGTCATACCGTTCGTGAGCCAGAAGGTGCCTGCGTCCCATATGAGGTCGGGGTTGCCGGGGCTCAGCTGCACGGCCCGATCGAGCGCCTGCTCAGCCTCTTTCTGCCTGCCGCTCATGCGACCGGCGCGGGAGAGCTCTGTCCAGGCGCCTGACTGAAGCGGGTTGAGCGCGATGGACCTGCGGTAGTGCGCGATGGCCTTGTCCGGTTCCGGTGCCTGAATGCTTGTCAGATACAGCCTGCCGAGAAGATACGGGTATGTGTCATTGCGGCTGTCATATCGCGCTGCGGACAGCAGACCGGCTTCGGTGGCGCGGGTGAAGAAGTACCAGCCGACTGCCTGGCGCACCAAAGGGATGAGGAGCAGGACATACAGAGCGACGGCGAGGACGGAAAGGCCCAGAGTAACGACAGAGCCTCTTTGCCGCCTGAGCTTATTTTTCATCGCTGGTGTAGTTTTGGTAATAATACTGGTAGTAGGAATAATAACCGTACTTCAGGTTGTTCTCGTTGATGGCGTTCAGCACCACGCCGAGGACCTTCGCATTGACGCTCTCGAGGACCTTCTTGGCCTGCACTGCAGCATCCTTGGGCGTGGAGCCTGATTTGACGACCAGGATGACACCGTCGGTCTGGGTGCTCGTGACCGCGGCATCTGCAAGGCCGAGCAGGGGCGGCGTATCGATGATGATGAAGTTGTACAGCGGATAGAGCCCTTCGATCAGCTCTCTCAGCCGGTAGGAGCTCAGGAGCTCTGCGGGGTTCGGCGGAAGCGGGCCGGATGTTATCACGTCGAGGTTCGGTATGTCGGTATGCTTCATCAGCTCGTCACTGAACTCGAGGTTGCCCGAAAGGAACGACGAAAGCCCGCTCCCGTTGCTCACCTTGAAGACCTTGTGCAGCCTCGGCCTCCTCATGTCCCCGTCCACCAGGACGGTTTTTGCGTTCGACTTCGTGAGGCTGATGGCAGTGTTGATGGCGGTGGTCGTCTTGCCTTCCTCCCTGCGTGCGCTGGTGATCATCATCACCTTGGGCGGCTTGCCGGCAGAGGAAAAGAGGAGGAACGTCCGGATCGATGAATATGCCTCGCTCAACTGGCTCTTGCTGTCAAGATGGCTGATGTACTCCACCGGCACATGTCTGCTTACCGCGTTCATCTCGGGCTTCCCGACCCCGATCTTCTTCCGGCCGTTTCCGGCCTTCGCGGCTGGCGGAGCGGTTGCATACAGCGGCACGAGCCCGAGGGAGGGCATGGACATCCTTTTTTCGATGTCTTCCGGCGTCTTGATGGTGTTGTCCAGATACTCGGTGAAGAATGCCAGGCCAACGCCGCCGAACAGTCCGACGATCAGCGCAAGCAGGACGTTGCGCTGCCGGTTTGGCTTGAACGGCCACTTTGGCACTTCGGCCTTGTCGAGGATCTGGATGTTGCTTGAGTTGAGGGTTGCCGAGATACCCGTCTCCTTCAGCCGCTGGAGCAGGCCGTTATACAGCTCCTTGTTCGTGTCCGCCTCGCGCTTCAGGATCAGGTACTGGACAGCGCGGTTGTTAAGTTCCAGTGCTTCCTGCTTCTGCTGGTCAAAGGCCGCCTTGAGGTAGCTCTCCTTCTTGAGTGCGGCTTCATAGTCTTTCCTGATGCTGTTGACGATCTTCTTCGACTCGGTTGCCATCCGCTTGTTGATCTGGTCGATGAGCTCCTTGAGCTTCACCATCTTCGGGTAATCGGGCTTATAGATCTTGAGGTTCTGGTTGTAGTCGGATTCGAGCGTCGCGGCGTCCTTCCGCAGCGCCTGCATGAGCGGGCTGTTCAGGACAAGGGAACTCGACTCCGCGTCGCCTGCCTTCAGCTCGTTGTATAGGGCCTCCTTCTGTATCCGCTCACTCGTGGCTGCGATGAGCTCGGTCGACAGCGACGCGAGCTTCTTTGAAACGAGGTTTTCCGGTCCGCCGCCCTTGCCGTCCTTGTCGTCCACCTTGGTCTCAAGGAAGATGATCTCGTTTTTGCCCGCGTACTGGTTCAGCTTCTCCTCTGCCTGCTCGACCTTTGCCTTCATCGCCTCAAGCTGTTTTTCGAGCCATTCGCGGGCCTGCTGCGTAGCCTCGTATTTTGATTCGATGTTCAGGTCAATGTAGGACTTGGCCAACGCGTTGGCCACATTTGCCGCCATGTTTGGGTCATAGGAGGTGAAGCTGACGTTGACGAGGCTGGACCCCTTTTGGGGTGTCACTTCGACGCGGCCGATGAACCCGTCGACGAGCGAGGAGTCGATGCCATCGTCCTTGAGCAGGGCATCAGGTTTTTTGAGAAAGGCGGCCTGCTTGGCCCCCTGCTTCTGACCGGTAAACTCGGGGCTTGCGTCGAGCTTCATCTGCCGGATGACCCGTCTTGCCAGGTTCCGGGATTTCAGGACCTTGAACTGGGTCTGCTGGAAAGAGTCCTCGCTGGTCATCTGGGCCTGGTAGGCGTCATTGAAGGAAAGGATGTTCATCTTGTCCATTTCTACCTTGATCGTTGTTGTTGCCCTGTACTGCGACTTCATCATGAAGGTGCCGATCGAAACCGTGGTGAGGACCGTGAGCAGGAAGGTTATGACGATCCATTTTCTCCGCAGCACGATCTGCAGATAGTCCCTGAGGTGGATCTCGTCTTCCGGCGAAGGGTAATACGATGCGGGTCCGAGCGGGTATTCCCGCGGCTTGTCGAGCGCCCTGCTGGTGTTTTCTGCCTGCCTGTCGAAATTGTCTTGAGCCATTGATCAGAACCCTATGCTTGCGCCGCCGACACTCACTGCCCCGCGGATGGTTCGTACGAAGCCGTTGAAGAAGGCCTTGGCCCCGCTCCTCGGCACGATGATGATGTCATTTTCCGCTATCATGACGTCCGGCTTGTCGCCGTTGCGGATCCCGCCATAGTCTACCGTTATCGTGTCCCGCTCGCCCTTGCCGTTGTCCCTCAGGATGCGCACATCGCCGAGTGACGCGTTCTCTCCGATGCCCTGCGACATGGTGATCGCCTGGATGAGAGATGTCCTGCCTTTCATGGTATAAACACCGGGCGTCTTCACCTCGCCGTCTACGAAGAAGATCGCGCCTCGCGGTACGTTGACGATGTCGCCGGAGAAAACCGGGAAGTTCAGGGAGAGGTTGCCTCTCAGGATGAGTTCGTCAAGGTCCACGACGATCGTCTCTGACTTGTTTGATGATGTCGATGCGAGCATCGGCCTGATGATGTAGCAGATACTGCCTGCGCCTGCGTCGAGGCCGCCTGCCATCATCAGCATATCGAGAAGGTACCGCTGGCCCGTGACCGCGAAGACCTGCGGTTGTTTCACCGCGCCGATTACGGATATGCGCTGGCTCTTGTATTCCTTCACAAAGACGGTAACGACCGTCTCTTCCACATATCTGTCGAGCTTCTTGGTGATGAAGGCCTCGATTTCCGCGGTGGTGAGCCCTTTGACGTTGATCACGCCGACGAGCGGAAGGGCG
>Ga0316626_10000975_pt1 | contig 12227 bp, 10 predicted proteins | sample OWC_Aug_T1_C1_D5_FD_207656 | JGI IMG/M metagenome (GOLD analysis project Ga0316626, IMG submission 207656) | Wetland soil microbial communities from Old Woman Creek delta, Ohio, United States - OWC_Aug_T1_C1_D5_A | ecosystem: Environmental > Terrestrial > Soil > Wetlands | place: USA: Ohio...
AGCAGAGGCGAATAATTTTGCGGATTTCCTCTCATATCTGAGCAAACAGGGCGATGTGGGAGAAATCATTCTCCTCGGGGATACGATGGACAACTGGGTTTGCCCTGTTGATGAAGTCCCCCCAACCTTCGATGAGATTGTCGGTGCCTCCCACAACAAGAATATAGTCGTTAACCTGAGAGCACTCTCCGAAAACAAACGGGTTATCTTTATGCCGGGTAATCACGACATGCAAGCAACAGACGAAATCGTTAAGAAACACTTTCCAAAAATCATTTATGGTGGAAGCGCGCTTAATAAGAGTAGATACAGATCAAGCCGCCTTTTGGCAGAACATGGAAGTGCGTATGCAATGTTCAACGCCCCAGACCCCATAAACAGTCCTGGTGACCGCCTCCCCCTTGGCTACTTCATAACCCGTGTCGCCGCAACAAGAACTGCAAGAACTGGCCATGGGGACCGTCATTACTGGACCTATGCAGATGATCTCCTTGAACTCTTTGGACCGCAAAAGCTACCCCAGTCGGTTTTTGAGGCGATGCTTGAGGAGGCCGGACTGCACGAAGATACAGAGATCGTTATGGGCAGGGAGGGTGCCAACCCTGGTGGAAGTCGAATCGTCATTAAGGCATCGACCGTCAAAGAAAGGTATGCCAACCTTTATGAGCAATGGGAGGCACATTACGGAAAGGGAATGGCCTTCAAATCAGTCATGGCCGAGATAGGATACTTAGGGGACCTTGCAGACTACCTAAGCAAGAAGGGCGATACGAATATCATCATCTTCGGGCACTCCCATGACAGTGATCTGGACAAAGACTCCTGGTTTGTCAAAGATCGGATCTATGCCAATTGTGGGGCTTGGTGTGATGACAAGAAAAATTGCTCGTTCGTCGAGACACAGAAAGATAATGATAAGAGAGTTCATTACATCAGATTAAAGAAATGGAGGAATGGCAAGCCAATTCAACTCGGCGAAAAGAACGTCAGCTTATAGGTGTAGGTGTTTGCGGCTGTAAAGGCGTGAAATTATGGGCGGGTTCACATTAAAGAATTGCAAAGTTATAAAAAAGCGAGAGGAATGATCTAATGTTTTTGTTCGGCCTATTGAAAGAGGAAATGTTTGCTTGGGAATAGACATCCATTCCTTAATACAAAGTGCTTCGTCAGAATGGGAGGTTTGAGATGAAATCTAACAACCATGGGAATAGGTATTTCAATTGTTTGACAAGGTTGTTCGTGATCACCGCTATCCTCATTGTATCGGATGGGACACTGGTTTCAGGAGGGGAGCTTATACCCTTTCCGTCTAGCCAGCAGCAGCAGCAAAAGGGAATTGATCCTCGGGTTTATACAGAATTTCGTGCCCAGGTTGAGATGTTGAATTGCGCAAGTCTGCAACAGGTTCGCGAAGATTTAATAAAAAAGAACATATCGTGCAGGAATAGCGCAGAAAAAGAATATTACGAGAGGCTTTTCGGAATTTTAGAGGAAGTGAGATCCAGAAAATGCGTGAAAAAGTGAAACCAAGAGATGCAAACGTATTTCAATCAGGGGAGGTTAGCCATGGTCAAGAATCTGCTTGTCTTTTTGTTTGCTTTCATCATGCTCCTAATGCAGGGAGGTGCAATCGCCCGGGAGGCGGCCCCAAAAAATGAGCAGGAAGCGGTACAGACAAACAAGATTGAAGAAATTACACAACTTGTTCAAAGAAACAGCCCGGAAGCCATATCTCCTGGACCCACCGCTGGGGAACGCATCATGGAACAGGATAAACAAAGACTGCCTTTACTTGTCGGCATCATGTCATTCACATTCCTATGTTTATTATCGGTTTTACTTTTTTTGTATCTGACGAAGAAAGCGACAGCTGAAATTGTTTTTAATGTAACGGGTCTAATATTAGTTATTCAAGCGATCCTTTTCATGGCTATGGCTTCTTTGACATCGGAACAACTCACTTCAACCATTGGAGCTCTCGGAGCGATCGCCGGTTACTTATTTGGTAGAGCCACGAAACAGGATTCGGGAAAAGTTGAGGCAAGAGAGAATTGATTCGCTTAACAAAAAGGATATTCACATATAGGGAAAGGGTGCCTGGCGTAGAGGCTTGAGAAAGATAGTATCTAGAAAGGCTGTTTAGCAAGAGTAGAAAGTGTAAACCCAGCAATGGTTCTATAGGGACCGGAGGACACACATGATGATATCAAACACCCAAAAATCCGTTCCAATGCAGCACGAGCCTATCAGTTACCCTGTACGTCACCTGGTAATCGTGCTTGCGATCCTTGGAATCACTGGTTGTGCAAGCATCTCTCCAGCCCCCTTTGCTGCCCTCGCTACCTCGCTTCAAGAGCTTCGCGATGGTGCCGATGCCCCACTCAGCCTTGTCCACGAGCGGACGCGCGACCGATACATCGTTGAGGCAGCTGCTGGGAATTTCGGCAAGGTTGATGGGCTTTTGCTCACGCAGCCTGCCGGAGATCCCTTTGGCTGGGCCAGTTCGGAACCGCCCCTCTTTCTCAAGGTGGCGCAGTTTAGAGGTGGAGTTCACCGGCTCAACTCAGTGCTCGTAGGTTATGCTGGCTTCTTAGGACAGCTTGCTTCTCCCAACCTTGTAAGCCCTGAGCAATTCGAGCAGCTCGCAAGGGACTTGAATGGCAATCTGAGAACTTCAGTCCAAGCCCTTGGCGTCTCAGCGCCGTCTAACAAGGAGATCGCTATTTTCTCGACGCTGGGCGCTGCTGCGTTCCAGGCATACCTGAAGAACAAACAGCGATCATCGCTCTTAAGAGCGCTGGATAGGAACCAGCCTGCGATTCAAGAGGCGGCTGAGCTGGGTGCGTCTGCCGTGCGCATCACAGCCATGGCACTGCGCAACGAGTACAATAATAGCAGCGCGAAACTCGCTGCTCTGATTGCAAATCCGAAACTATCGGAATCGGGAAAGCAGACCACGCTCAGAGAACTCATCGAACTCGACGAAAAGTTTATCAAAGAAATCTCCGTGTTGCAGACACTTCATTCGTCTTATGTGGCACTGCCAGCAGCCCACCAAGAGCTTGCGGCAGGGGTGGCTGACCCGAAACGCGGGCTTCCGATGATTCTTGAACTCTTGGAGAATGCGCGCGATCTCAACCGCTTGCACGATGAGTTGAGCAAGGGCGACTGAAAGAAAGTCGCCTCCTATGGAGGAGGAACAGATGGCATTCGAGCAGAAACAGAAGGAACAAGTGATAGAATCCCTGATGGCTGAACACCGCCAGGGACAGATCGCAGAAATCAACCTCCGTCTCCAAGGGAAACCCGATGAAGCGGAAAAAGTTTGGCAGAGGAACAGCCTCCTTTCAGCGGAGATCGATATCCTCATCGGCCAGTTGATGGATGAGTGGCTGGGGAATGCCGAACGCGCCATCAAGGGCCTTGCGAAGATAAGCGCCAAGCTGGAGGCTGCCGTCGCTGAAATCAAGAAACAGATCAATGTCGCGCAGAACGTTGTTAAGATCATCGGGCTCCTCGACGACGCTGTGGCCATCGCAAAAAAAGTTGCGGCCGTTCTCTAACCCACGGCCTCGGATAAACGGTGCAAGACCTTGAAATTTTACAGAAGATTTTGGTGAGGTGAGTGAATGCAGGATCAGGTCTTCAATGTTTGGTGGAAAACGTGAACGGCAAAAATCAACCTCAGGTTGATTTTTACAGGAGGGAGCCGTGACGGAACATAATTCAAAAGCGACTGTTAGAATTTGCTTGAATCCCGCAACAGAAAGGCTGCTGTCAAAAATGACTAATCTTGAAGAAATGCTTGAAGGGTTTCAGGCTCAGAGTCTGAATCATGAGCAGAAACATATCGTCAACATATGCAAGACCTATCTCGCAAAGGCGAGAGGTTACACAGACCGTCCCTTGCTGAACGCGAAGTTTCCCTTTTTCCGAGGGAGGCATCCCCACTTGGTCTGGGAGCTGCTCCACCGTGTGGACGAGTATTTTGTCCTTCTTATCAAAGACGAGGAGCTTTATAGCAGAGCCATTGATGTGAAGGTATCCTTCAAGCTGAACATCAAAGAAGAAAAAGTACTGGACGAATGGACTGGCGAGAAAGGGAGGCTGGTAGGGGCTTTGGACCAGATTAAGAAAAAGGAGCGCATGGAAGAAAGCAGGTATGTGGTGAGGGATGCTTTGAAACTTGTTAATGAGCAGATGGACCGTACGTTCTGGCAACTTTCGATGAATACGCTGACCAGTGTATGGAGCGCCATCATTTTGGGCGGTTTGATGGTTCTGGCATGGTTCTTCTATCCTGCGGGAACCCTTCAGTCCTTAGGGGCGGGTGCGTTCAGGATCACTTTCGTTACCCTCATTGCCCTTGGGCTTATGGGTGCTTACTTGAGCAACCTCATGACAAATGAAAATTTTCTCTACGTACGGGGTGGCCCTTTCTGGAGATACTTGCTCCATAACCTTCTTTCAAAGCCCTTGATGAGCGCCTTTGCAGCGGTGTTTATCTACGGCTTGGAAAAATCGAAGCTGATCTTTTCCATAAACAGTATAGATGCCAAAAGTGCTTCCAATGCAGTTTCAAAAATTATTACCTTAAATGTAACGAAGGAGAGTGAGGGGTATGTCTATGCCGTCCTTGCCATTGCCTCTGGATTTGCTGCAGATAAGATCCTGAGAAGCATGATCGATGGCGTGTTGAAGAGATTGGAACAGAAGGCAGAGAAGACAAAAGACTCGGGCACAGCGAAGAAGTAATAAAGTAGATGGCCTCTGACCTTGAAAATTGACAGGAGATTTTGCTGAAGTGTATAGAGTGACGAAGAAACTTTTTTAGAATGCCAGGTGTCTTGAGGCTTATATAACCATTTTTGATGTGAGAATGTGCAATCTAACCCGATGCATTCTCTCAAAGTGCTGTAAAAGGCAGTTGTTGTATAAAACACAATGTTGGCTGTCTTTGTAGACACGCCAGGGGGGGAAATGAAAAAGTCACCATCGCCAATAACCATCTTAGCCATCTTGGGAAGCGTGTTTTCCATATTCGCCTTAGGCGTCACCGTATGGCTCTTGTTCTTCTTTAAACCAGACTCGTCGCCCCTCGACCAGACAGTTTACTGGTTTCTCATTGCTCTGGTAGCCGCGGTAATACCCTACATCAAGCAAATTAGGTGGAAAGACTTAGAAATTCATTTGAAAGAGATTGAATCTAAAGTTGACGAGATAGCCAATCGCCGATACGCTAACTTGATATACCTTGTCGATCAGGCCGGTAACTTGGCCCTAGTGTATCACAAAGAATATAAGGTTTGGATTCCGTGCGGAACGCGCTTAAACCCGTATGAGCAACCTCATGAAGCAGTTCATCGGGCAATATCGGAGGAGCTCGGATTCAGAGAGCAAGATTATACATTCTGGCCGGTACAAGACTATCCGAAATACGGGAAGGTACAGATTGTACCTACACCTTATCAAGTTCAGGAGGAATATCGAACCCATAGGGGCGGCGTACCAGAACATTATGACTTCGTGTATGTTTGCCGAGCATCCGAAGAGAGGCCCACCCTGAGAGGCAAACCCGAACTTAAATCCAGATGGGTCTCCTTTGGGGAACTTACGCGGGAGGTAGAGACGGGAGAAAGCGAGAGAGTTACCTTTGCAGATGTGCTCCCTACCTATGAAAAAATCCTCCGAGAAATGGGTGTAGTGATCGAGCGACAGACGGAGGTCCTGCGATGAGCACAGCAACATTCAATCTGGCCGGAGACTTGGAGGTTAATCGCCTTGGTTTCGGGACCATCCATCTTACCACCCAGAGGGGTTTCGGACCGCCGCGTTCGAATGCGAAGGAGCTTCTCAAGAAGACCGTGAGTCTCGGCGTTAACTTCATCGACACTGCCTATTCCTACGGGCCAGAACATGCGGAGAATGTGATCCGGGAGGCTTTATACCCCTATACGAAGGGACTGGTGATTGCCAGCAAGGGTGGCTTCGTGCACACCTCATTGGAGAACTGGGAGGACCGAGGGCGTCCCGATCATCTGCGCAAGACCTGCGACAGCAGCCTGAAGCGTTTGAAAGTCGAGCGCATCGGCCTCTATCAGTTGCACGTGCCCGATCCCAAGGTTCCCTACGCAGAGTCCATCGGCGCTCTAAGGGAGCTTCAGAACAAGGGAAGATCCGCCACATCGGGGTGTCGAACGTCGCACTGCAACAGCTTGAGGAAGCGCGCTCCCAAGTCAAGGTGGTATCCATGCAGAAGCCCCTCAACGTCCGCTACCGGGAGAACGAGGACGTCCTGGAGTTCTGCGCGCAGGAGGGGATTGCGTTCATTGCCTGGATGCCGCTCGCGGACAAGTTGCGGTTCTACCGGGTACACCCCGATCCCCGAGCACTCGAAGCAGCGCTCCTCCGCATAGCAACCAGAATCAAAGGTCGATACCTCAGGTGATGCTGGCGGCGCTACTCCAGCGGGCACCGGTGATCATCCCGATTCCAGGAACCGGGGATCGAGTACGAGCCGGTCTCGCCTCCGCTGCTCTGTGGGACCAGGGTTGTCCTTCTCGAGGGCAAGGATCGGTGGAGCAAGGTGGACGTGTCAGGTCCCAATGATATTGAGGGTTGGGTGAACAACAGATTCCTGAAGGAAGTGCAAGACTAAGCTGCCCTCGGGCGGAAGTTTGATGAGAACGCGCTTCTGGATAAGAATGGAGTCCTGCATTTGTGCGAAAATAACCCGGTGACGGAACCTTTCACTAAACTCAGTGAAAAAGATAATTTTCACAATCTCATTTTGGGTATTGACAAAAGGCCCACTTCTGGTATCGTTAATTCAACAAACTTGACGAACTTTTCTCTTTCCAAAGGGGGTGATGGATTGAGAAAGGCCCTTAAACCTATCCAACCGAAACTTCAATCTCCGGTCTCGAACTTAGCCATGGATCTCCATCTGACCTCTCATAGATTTAAAGGCCACCAGAGAAAAGTACTGTCACAAATTTAGTCCTGGCACGGAACAAGTCACTAACAACCTCTGCCTTTTGGAGTTGGGTATGAAATGGGAGACCCAAAGGGTGCGTCTTTAGAGCCTCAAAGGGAATTTTATATTCTTTTGAGGCTTTGTTATTTTTACCTTCTTTTTGCCAGAAATTCTATAACAATCTGGCTTGTTTGAGGAAATGCAACCACTCACTTCTAAAGGTTTATAGAAAATGGAATGCCCGAAATGCCAGTTTGAAAATCCAATAGGTGCGAAGTTCTGCAATGAATGCGGTCACGATTTGAGAGGGCCAATAACAGCTCCTCCCATCGATTACTCCAAACCCAAATCCTACACTCCAAAGTTTTTGGCCGATAAGATCCTCACGACACGCAGTTCGATTGAGGGTGAGAGGAAGTTAGTGACGGTGCTCTTCGCGGATGTAGCCAATTTCACTTCCATGTCTGAGAAGCTCGATCCAGAGGAGGTTCATCAGATCATGGATGGCTGTTTCAGGATTTTGATGGATGAGACTCACAAATATGAAGGGACGGTCAATCAGTTCACGGGCGATGGCGTGATGGCCATATTCGGTGCACCCATTGCTCATGAAGATCATGCTCAAAAAGCCTGTTATGCTGCTCTCGAGATGCAGAAAGCCCTTAAAAATTATAGTAAAGAATTAAAGAGCAGGTTCGGGATAAATTTCCAGATGCGAATAGGTCTTAATTCAGGCACTGTAGTCGTGGGTTGTATAGGAGATGATCTTCGAATGGATTACACGGCAGAGGGTGATACCACTAATTTGGCATCCAGGATGGAGAGCTTGGCCGAGCCGGGGACAAACTATGTTACAGGCGAAACCTTCAAGTTGACTGGCGGTCTCTTTGAGTTCGAAGAAATAGGAGAAAGAAAAGTAAAGGGTAAAGACAAACCTGTTCTCGTCTACAAGGTCTTATCAGCGAAGGATGTGTACCGCCCCCGGCTCGGATTCGAACGTATGATCTATTCGGAGATGGTTGGGAGGGTCGATGAATTGCGTAAGCTAGAGGATCAGGTATCGAAAGCCATCAAAGGCCAAGGCTCCATTATCAACATTATCGGAGAGGCTGGAATTGGCAAATCAAGGCTGGTGGCCGAACTGAAAAAACGTGAAATGATAAAGGCAGTGAAGCTTTTGGAGGGAAGAGCGATCTCGATTGGGGGAAAACTCAGTTTTCATCCGATCACGGATCTCTTGAAACAGTGGATGGGGATCCGGCAAGACGACGATCAGGCGGCGGCATTCTCCAAGCTGCAGAATGCTCTCCGGGATCTCTTTCCGAAAGAGTTCGGCGAGGTGCTTCCCTTTGTAGCGACCCTCATGGGGATCCCCCTCCTGGGCAAATATGCGGAAAGAGTGAAAGGATTAGAGGGCGAGGCCCTGGAGAAGCTGATCCTGAAGAGTTTAAGGGATCTTCTCATCAGGGCCGCGGAACAAACACCCCTGATAATCATCATGGAAGACCTGCACTGGGCGGACACAAGTTCCCTCCAGCTACTGGAATCCCTCTTCCGCCTGGCGGAGACCCAGAGGATCGTATTTATCAACCTCTTTCGCGACGGCTTATCGGAGACCGGGGAGCGGATCCTCAAGACATTAAGAGAGCGGCTCCCCGTGTACCATCTGGAGATGGTTCTTGACAAATTGAAAGACAGCGATAGCAAGAAGCTCATCGGGAATATGCTGACCATATGGTAAAGACCTTCGCCCTACCCGATTACCTGACCGACCTGATCCTCAAGCGGGGGGATGGCAACCCCTTCTTCATCGAGGAGGTGGTACGGTGGCTCTTTGATCAGGGAGCGATCGTCCGGAGAGAGGGGGGGGTCGAGGTCACGGAGAAGGCGAGGGAGATCGCGGAGAACATCGACAAAGACAAAGCCATCCCTCCCACCGTCACCGGTATGCTGATGGCCCGAATCAACCGCCTGGACGAGAAGACCCAGCACCTATTGAAGGTGGCCTCAGTTATCGGCCGGAGCTTCTTTTTTCGTATCCTCTCCGATGTGGCGAGTGAGGTGGAGGATATCTCGGGCAAATTGGCCAACCTGAACGAGATCCAAATCCTCCAGCCCCAGGAGCGGATGGGGGAGGTGGAATATCTGTTCAGACATGCCCTGGCCCAGGAGGCCGTCTACGAATCCCTCTTGCTTTCTCGGCGGAGGGACCTCCACCTGAAGGTGGCCCACTCCATCGAGAAGATCTTCTCCGAAAGGCTCCCCGAGTTCCACGGTATGCTCGCCTATCACTATAGCCGGGCAGAGGATCTGGAGAAGGCGGAGGAGTACCTGATCAAGGCCGGCGAGGAGGCCCTGCGATCGGCCGCCTCCGACGAGGCGCTTCATTACTACGAGGAAGCCCTGCGGCTGTATTTGAAAAAGTCCGGTAACGATGCCGATCCCGAAAAAGTTGCCATGCTTGAGAAGAATATCGGGTTCGCCCTCTTTAACCGAGGCCACTACGCAGAGGCAGTGGAGCATTTCGACGAGGCCCTGAACTATTATTGGGGCGAGTTACCCAAAAATGCCTTGTCAACGGCATTAAGGTTCCTTTTGAGTTTCACGACATTCCTCCTGGCCCTATACTTTCCATCCCGCTGGTTCAAAAAACTTCCTAGCCACCAGGATATTGAAGCCGGAGATCTGTTTTACAAGAAGGCCCAGGCCCTAGTTGTCATCAACCCTAAGCGGGTTTTCATCGAATCTTTCTTCTTCTTTGACACAATGGTCCGTTTCGACCTCACAAGGTTCAAATTGGGGATTGAATTCCTCGTTGGTGGAACTGCCCTCTTCTCCTTCACCGGTCTTTCCTTCAGTATTGGCAGAAGAATCCTGGATTATGCAAAGTCCTTACTCGCGCCTGATGATGCCAAGCAACGGATCGTATACGATCTAATGGATACGCAGCACCTTTTTCTGAAAGGCCAATGGAAGGAGATTGCCGACTGCAACGAGGATTTGGTGAACAGGAACCTAAAAATTGGGGAAATGTTTTATGTCTCTCAGGATTATTACTGGCACGGACTCCCAAAAATCTACCAGGGGTATTTTGATGCAGCAAGACTGATCGTGATGAAACTGAGGGGAATTGCCGAAGCTTATGATAACGACATCTACCGCCTCCTGAAATATCTGCTGAATATCAACCTGCTGATTGAATGCCGCCAAATGAAGGAAGCGACTGCAGAAGTGAATCGAGGAATTGACCTTGTCCAAAAAAAAAGCATGTCTTTATCCGAGCTTACGATGCATTCCCTAAAGGCATTGATACACCTATTAATGAAGGAAACGGAGCAGGCCGGAGAGTCGCTTGATCAAGCCAGTCGGATCAGAGCTGAAGTAAAGGCTGTTCCTATGCAGTTATCGTTCTTCTATCGAAGTCAGTTTGAATATTACCTCCGTTGCCTGGAAGACTCTCTCAGGAACGGCCAAAGGCAAGAATCTTCTGAATATCGCAGGAAGGCTTTCAAATCGGGAAAGATGCTGCTCAAAGCCTGCCGGAAGGCGGCGTTATATCGAACAGAATCCTATAGACTCTTGGGTGCGTACAACTGGTTGATCCATGATCGAAAAAGCGCTTTTAAGTGGTGGTACAAAGCTATCAGCGAAGGAGAAAGGCTTGGTGCACGTCCCCAGATGTCGAGGATTTATGCTGAAATGGGCATTCGTCTGAGTGCGGTCAAGGGTGAATCCTCGGGGCTCGATGGGAACAAAGCTCAAGAGTTTATACAAAAGGCAAGAACGATGTTCCAGGAATTGGGGCTCTCCGACGATCTGGAGGATCTGAATTTGGTGATTAATCGAATGGGTCTTGAACCTTCTGAGGTCTGAAGTCTTTGGATGGAAGGTAAGAAAAATAGAGTGCGACCAAAATGACGGGCAGATTCAGGGATTTCCTACGTTATTGTAAATCTTTAGACTTTGGTAAGGTTAAGCTATCGAGAATGGAAAATATGTTTTACTGGCGGGTCAGCAATGAAATACTTTCGCTTTGCAGATCCCTGCCTGAGTCCGCCCAAACCGACTCGATCCTTTTCCTAATGCACTATTCAGGGTTGAAACTGGGCGATAGGCTAAATTTCTTTGCGAATTTTTATCCGCCCACTTGGTCCGTCCTTTACTGGCTCAGCCACGATTCTTCTCTTGCCGCCAAACGACTGAAAGAAAGAGATGTGACGAGTGCAATAACAGCTCAATCCATGGCGATGTTTCTTCACTCCTTGGATGATCATCTCACCGATAGCCAACTAACTGTTTCCCCTCTGACCCTGCTTTTGAGAAGCCAAGCCTGGACGATCATGAACCGAGCTTTTTGCAATCTGACTGATGGCGTTCCTTCAGGTGAGAAAACTGTTGCAAATTTCATTGATGATTACTATTCGAGCATCCAGGATTCAAAAGGACTAAAATCCCTCGATAGCTATTGTGATCTATTCAGAAGGCAGATGGGCATCGGCATGGTTGCCCCCATTCTCCTATCCATGAAGATGACCGGAACCTCAGATTTCACAAAAGACATTGAGACTGCCTATGGTTCTTTTGGTATTGCCTGGAGGCTTCTCGATGACATTAAAGATATTGACGGCGATATTAAAAATGGGACACATTCCGCAATATATCTTTATCTTCCTGAAAAAATTAAGACTTACTGGGGTAATAATAGAATTAGAAAACAAGCTACTACCCAAGATTCTACGAATGCTATCCTTAGCTATATTCTTGAACACAGCCTCATTGATAAAATCAAAGAAAAAATATGCGCTGAGCTAGAGATATCGGCATCTATTGTAGAAGTTCACAAAATGACAGGCCTTGCAAGAGAATTTCGATGGCTTGCGCAACCTCTGAGGAATAGCGGTTACTAAGGAAGAAAGGAATGGAAAATCGAGAATCCGACTGGAATCAAAGTGAGTGCCTAGGCATTGAAGTAACAACCCAGTGCAACCATTCCTGCTCGCACTGTTTTGTTCGTGCCCGAGGGCGGCGCAGATCAAATCTTGCCCCCGATCTAGTCCGGACAATGGTTCGTGAGGGGTACGAGGCAGGTTACAGGCGCCTTCACATAACCGGAGGGGAGCCCCTCCTCTGGGAAGGTTTGCAGGACATTCTCGATTATGCTTTTGGCCTGGGATACCAGACGGCCTTTTTGAATACCAATGGAACATTGCTGACCGGTAGAGTCAGCCGGAGATTCGCGACGTACAGTGGT
>Ga0316626_10000976_pt1 | contig 12225 bp, 9 predicted proteins | sample OWC_Aug_T1_C1_D5_FD_207656 | JGI IMG/M metagenome (GOLD analysis project Ga0316626, IMG submission 207656) | Wetland soil microbial communities from Old Woman Creek delta, Ohio, United States - OWC_Aug_T1_C1_D5_A | ecosystem: Environmental > Terrestrial > Soil > Wetlands | place: USA: Ohio...
ATTCGGTGCCAGATGTTTCGACTGCGCCGCGCTCCGCTCGACATGACAGAAGGCCCCGGAGGTCCTGCACAATCCCGGCACGGCCATTTCTTCCCGACACCAGCCGCGAAGCGACTCAGCGAGCGCAGCGAAGCAATCTCAGGCACACGATTCCAGGACGCGGCATCCGTCCAGGTGGATGCCGTCGCCCTGGGCGTATCCGGCCAGGACTTTGACGATCCGCTCGGCGGTCTTGCCATCCCAGAGTTCGGGCACGCTGCCCGGTTTCCAGCCGCCGGCCAGAATGCGCCCCGACTTCTCCTCCACGGTATCGAGATCGGCCAGCTCATTCGTGCCCTCGGTGACCGTGATCGGCCGCTCCGTGTTCGGCCGCAGTGTCACACAGGGCAATCCCAGGAACGTCGTTTCCTCCTGGATGCCGCCCGAGTCCGTCAGAATGAACCGGGCCTTTTTCTCCAGCGTGATGAATTCCCGGTACCGGACCGGGTCGACGATCTGAAAGGTGGGCCGGAACGCGATGTCGATGCCGAAGGCCCCGATGTTCTTCTTCGTCCTCGGATGCATCGGAAAGACCACCGGCGCTACGTCTGACAGCCTGTCGAGGTACTCCAGGATCCGACGCAGGCTCCGCGGCTCGTCCACATTCGACGGGCGGTGCAGAGTCACCAGCACATACTCGCCTTCGCGCAGAGCCCACCGTCGCAGGATGTCCAGCTCCTGCTCGTGGCCGATCCGGCTCAGGATGGTCACGAGCGAATCGATCATGATATTTCCGACTCGATGAATCCTTTTCTTGTCCACCCCTTCGGCGAGCAGGTTCGCGTCGCCGTCGGGCGATGGCGTGAACAGCAGGTCCGAGATCGTGTCCGTCACCCGCCGGTTGATTTCCTCGGGCATGGTTTCGTCCCGGCTGCGCAGGCCCGCCTCCACGTGCGCCACGGGGACCAGCAGCTTCTTGGCGGTCAGGCTGCACGCCAGCGTCGAGTTGACGTCCCCGAAGACGACGACCAGGTCAGCGTGGTCGCCCAGGAGGACCTTCTCGAACTCGACCATGATGCGCGCGGTCTGCTCGGCGTGCGAGCCGGAGCCGGTCCCCAGGAAATGGTGCGGCTCGGGAAGCTCCAGATCTTCAAAGAACGCCTGCGACATGGCGTAGTCATAGTGCTGGCCCGTATGCACGATGACCGGCGTGAGGTGGCGCGTCTGCGCCAGGGCAAAGTACAGTGGGGCCATCTTCATGAAATTCGGCCGCGCCCCTACAATCAGGAATATCTTCGGCATCAATGACCTCTCTTATCTGCGAGGACCTCGTCATAGATCCTCAGAAGTTGTTGGCTTTCTTTCTCCCAGTTGAACTTCTCCAGCACGGCCCGGCGGCCGTTTGCTCCCATCCGCCGGGCTTCGTCCGGATGCTCGATCAGGTGCTCCATCGCCGCCGCGATCCCCTGCGGCTTCGACGGATCGACGATAAGTCCACATTGACTCCCCTCCACGACTTCCCGGTACAGCGGGAAGTTCGACGCGATCACCGGCAAGCTCACCAGCATGTAGTCGAACAGCTTGTTCGGCAGACAGCTTGTGTTGTTCGCGTATGGCAGGTACGTGATCACGCCCATGGCGGCCTGCGACGAGAGCTTCTCCTTCTCGTCATAGGGCACCCACGCGATGAACTCGACGTTCGCCTCCACGCCCAGCTTCCGGGCCAGGTCCGTCAACTCAGCCTCAAGCGAGGCCGGGCTGTACGACCCGACCAGGCACAGTTTCCAGGTGGGATGTCTCTTCGCGACCTCGGCAAATGCTTCAATCAGCTCGACCAGTCCCCGGATTCTGGACATGCCGCCCAGATAAATGATCTTCTCCTGAGGCTGTCGAGGCAGCGCCTCGGACAGCTCGACGATCGGGTAATTCTCCACCCGGCCCGACCGGACCTTCATCGTCGCGTACCGCGCGCCCACGAGCGGCGTCGTGTAAATGACGTAGTCGAACCGGCGGACCACCGCCCGCTCGAACAGGTCGAACGACCGGCTGATCAGCCGTCGCAGGGGGCGCCAGATGTAGTACTTGTCGAGGATGCTGTTGGGATAGTGCTCGTGGGCGTCCCAGATCACCTTCTTGCCGCGACGCTTCAGCAGCAGGCCGACGATCATCAGCTCGGGGTCGTGAAAATGATAGACATCCGCGTTCTCGCGGACAGCCAATCGGTACAGCCGGCGCATGACTTTCGTCACCCGCTGCAGACGGCTCTTCGCCTCGGGCAACGGCAGCACATGCACGCCGCCCACGACTTCGTCCTTCGTGTGACGTGCGATGAGCGTGACATCGTAGCCTGCTTTCGCCAGGCTCCGACCCTCCTTGTGGAAGACCCGGCCGTCGAAGGGCAGGTGGACCGAGGTCAGAATGCAGACCTTGCCGCGAGATTTCGGCGTGTCACTCATTCGCCACCCCCGATCACTTCTTCGAACGGGACCAGAGGCTTGACCAGCGACCACAAAGCCGCGGCGAACGTGCGGGCGTTGCGGCTGGAGTCAAAGACCTCGCGGGCCCGGGTCAGTCCGTCGCGCCCGGCGGCCCGACGGAATCCTTCATCGACGATCATCCGCTCCATTGCCGCCTGAAGCTGTGCGACGTTTCTCGGCTCGACGAGCAAACCAGTGCGGCCATCGACCACCGCCTCCGGCACGCCACCCACCCGCGTCGCGACAATGGGCAGGCCGCAGTTCATCGCTTCCAGTAGTGCCTGCGGCATCCCTTCGCTGTACGACGGCAGCACGAGGAAGTCGGAGCCCTGCATAAAGAGCGGGACCTGTCGCGGCGTGACACGGCCGGGCAGTACCACGCGGTCCCGAAACGGTAGCAGCTCGTGCCGCGAAGGCCCGTCGCCCACGCAGACAAGTTGAAACCGCGGGTACTTCCCAAGCAGCGGCTCGGCGGCCGCCGCGAGTTCCTGTATCCCTTTGGTCTGAACCAGTCCGCCGACGTAAATCGCCACGATGCTGTCGGCCGGCCAGCCGAGTTGCTCACGAACACGCGCCTTGTCCTGTGGCGGCGAGAAGTCCTTTGTGTCGCGCCCGAGATAGACGCACAGCGGCTCACGCCGGCATTTGCCGGTCTCGGCGAGACGCCGGCACGCAGACTGGCTCACTGCGACAGGCAGATCGACGTGCGCGAGCGTGTCGCACAGCCGCCGCCATAGAGCGGCCATCCGGTCTGGGTACACCATCACGTCGCTGCCAACCGCCAGACCGGCGACAGGCAACCCGAGCCCGGCGCCGATCGCGACGGCCGCCTCCGCGTCGGGCAACATAGAAACACCCAGCACAAGATCAACGTCATGCTGCTCGTGCCACCGGCGGGCCTCCGGCATCAGAGCGCGGGCCATGAATTGCCCTTCGAATCGGCGAAAGCCGAAGCCCGGCGGCCGCAGGTACGCTACAGCGCGGGCCTGCAACCCAGCGGGCGGAGCCAGTGGATTCGCTGAGCTGTAGGCACGCCAGTGAGGAAAACAGTATAGCGGCCACGGCGTCCAGGGTCGCGGAACGAGAAACGACAGCTCGATGCCGTACGCGGCCAGGTCCTGCGCCTCGCGGCAGATGAAGACGCCGTACTGCCCCGACCCGGCCGTCGGGAACATGTGGCTAATCGCCAGTATCCGGAGCTTCTGCATCCGCCTCCTCCGCTTCCTCCTCAGCGGGCTCAGTGTGCCACCAGCCCAGACGCTCCGCCGCCAGTACGAAGGCCAGGAAGACCCAGTAGTACTTCGCCGAGACCTGTTTGATGTTGAGTCCCATGACCAGCAGGAACGTGAGCACTGCGCGGGCATAGAGCTTTTCCAGCGTCAGAGGCGTTCGCTTGACCGTCGCCATCAGCAGGATCACGAAAACCGTGAACAGAATCGCCCCCGGAATTCCATAGACGCCAAGCGAGAAGAAGAAATCGTTGTGGGGCCAGATCTGGCTGCCGGTCCGCTCGAACCAGCTATAGTAGCCCGTGCCCGCCGGCCAGAGCAGTGCAGCGTCGCAGGCGTTTCGCACCGCCGTCACGCGAAACTCAATCGCCTCCTGGGCCCGGCCCAGATTCGTGAGCCGCTCGGCGACCGAAGTGGCCAACCCCTGCTGCTTGGCCAATAGTCCCGCCGAGGCCGAGGCCGCCACGATGGCCAGCAGCAGCAGCGCCGCCAACGCGGGCCGGCGCAGCACCTGTCTCACGAACAATAGCGGCGACAGCATCGTGAAGGCCAGCGCCACCAGGCCGCCACGGGAACCGATCCTGAGCATCATCAGCGGCAGGAATGCCATCGCCCCACAGTAGACCGCCCGCCAGAACAGGCTCCTGTCCCGGGCGAACAGGTAGACCGCCGACAGAAACGCCAGCGCCGTCAGCGCCGCCAACATGTTCGCGTCAATCGCGTGACCCAGCGTGGCGGAGAACCGCACGTCTCGCGTCTCCTGGACCGCGCGAATCGCCGCGCCGGTCTTGAACGCCAGGACGACGGTCCCGAGCATGCCGACGACGTAGCTGCGCAGCGCCCAGCGGAACGTGCTCTCGTCGTTGGTTTCCAGAATCCAGTAGGCGATGAGAATGAGCACGAGGAGCTGGAACTGTGTGAAAGCCCGCATCACCTCCATCTTCAGGTATGGCTGGGCCAGGGACACGCAACCGATCCACACGCACAACATCGCCGCGACCCACAGAGCTTTATGCCCAATCCGCAGACCCGGACGTGTCAGCAAGACATTGAGCCCAAAGCCGCCCGCCACGGCGACGCCGATGGCCCGGTCGAGGCTGAAGACTCCCCCGTATCCGACGCCCGCTCCCGTCGGCAGCACCATCATCAGCAGGCACAGGGCAAATGTGGGCTTGAGCACCATGCCGATGAACGTGGGCACCGCGATGATCACGACGCCCACAGGGACACTGCGCGCCAGGAAGATGACGCCGAAGCCGATGGCGCAGAGGAGCAGCCAGCTCGCCAGCAGCAGGAAGCTCATCGCCGGCGGCAACTGGATATCGGACGTGCGCTCCTCGGTTTCTTCGAGCAGCCCGTCGGCATCTATTTCATTGGCGTAGATAGTATCCATCGTACTCGTTATCGGCCGCCTGCGACCTCGGCGTTACCTGCTCGCGGCTGCGTGAACTACTTTGGCGGGGTGCCATATCTACGCTCGCGTAGACACGCGTGATCCAACAGCGAACATGCTTGCGCAAGCGCAAGCATGGCACCCCATCCGAAGGCAACGAAGAGATGCTGCGCGGGGACGCTTTCACACCCAAGTTACTGCTCATGTGCAACCATCTCTCGCTCGACGGGGTCTTCTCGCTTGCCCTGTTTCGGCCGACGGACGATGCGCAGGAGCCCGCGCAGGATGCGGTGATTGCCCGAGAGCACATACCTGGCGATGAGCAGCTTGAGCATGTTCACGTAGTCACGGGCGACCGGGTCCATCAGCATCTGGCGATAGACCGGTACGCGCCGGCCCCACAGCCGGGCCAGCAGCATCCGGGCCTTGAGCTTCCTCTTTTTGAACAGCGCTTGGCCCTGCGAGGCCACCAGCGACTCGACGGCCAGCTCCGATAACTCGACCGCCTCGCGGGCCGCCGCCGTTTCGAGCAGTTCGTCCGCCTCAGGCGTCCGCGAGATGACGAACGAGCTGCCCGCCTTGTCGGTCCGCAGGAGCTCGGGCAGCCACGCGTCGCCGCAGGACAAGTCGCTCAACTCGCCCAGCATGTCGCTGCACAGCAGGCAGCGCCACAGCGAGAACGGACCCAGCGTTCTGTAGTACTCGGCCAGCGGGATCACGGTCGCGCTGCCGTCTTTGAGGCGCAGCAGCATACTGCCGGGCCAGCCCCGGCCGCGATATTGCAGCTCCTGCACCTCCTGCGGCGGGATGCCCAGGCCCTCAATGAAGCGCCGCGTCCCGTGGAAGCTGTAGTTGAAGCTGCACGCGATGCTGATGCGGTACCGGATGCGCTGCGTCAGTCCCGGTATCAGTTGCTCGGCCTTGCGAATGCCCTGAATGTGACACGGCAGTCCGACGACGGCGTAGCGGCCTTCCGTGTTGAGGATCTCCCGCAGCGCCGTGCCGGCCGCTGCAGGACAATACTTCGAACCCGCGGCCGAGAGAATCTCCTGCTTCGTTCTGGCGACGAACGACTCGGGCGCCAGCGGATTGTCGCGTCGCATCCGCGTCACCAGCGCGCCGTCGATCAGGTGATGCTCCAGCGCCATGGTCAACAGCGCGGTGACGATTCCCCCCGAGGCGCTGTTGTACCGGATGTGTACGTTGGCGGCGTGGCCGAGGTAGCAGGCGAGGTACCGACCCAATGCGAGATCGTGCGAAATATCGCCGAACAGTTTTTCACTCAATCCGTCGAAATCGACGCCGTGGCCGGGACAGGCGCCGTAGCACAGCCCGCACGGCCGGCAGTCCTCGCGCCGCACCTGTGGCACGAAACAGCCTTGCGGCTCATCCGTCGTCATGTCGATGGCACCACGCGGACAAACCGCCGCACACACGCCGCAGCCGGTACACAACCTGTGTTTCACGACCCACTCTGCTGTCTGTTGCTTGTGTTTCACGATACTTGATGTGGTCTGCTATGATGCTTTCACGAGGCGTGCGACAGCCTCGATTTGTTGGGCTAAGTCCCTCCGTACTTCCTCCAGCGATTGCCGCAGCGAGGTGCGAGCCACGAAGACATCGCGCACTTTCGCCGAGGCGCGTTCCTCGCCCGTGACGTCCATGTCGATGATATTGTCTGCGCAGCGGCACATGTCGCCGATGATTCCATGGGTCCGCGTATCCCCACGATTCGTCAGTGCGACAAAGGGCGTGCCCAGCGAGACGCTGCCGATCAGCGAGTGGGTGCGCTCGCCGACGAGGAAGTCGCACTGGCCGATGAGGCTCTTGAGCAATCGCGGGTCGCAGTCACGCTCCAGGATCAACGAGTCGGCCGGCCCTGATTTCATCTGCTCAATCACGTGCCGGGCGGCGACGACGTCGCTGCCGTCGGGCTCCAGCGAGTGAGGCAGAAACAGGACGAACGCGCGGCGCTCCTCGACCAGCGGGTCAAGGATCGCGGCGAGGTACCTGGCGTGGGCCTGCTGCTTCGCCTGCCCGTGCAGGTCGGGCCGAAAGCCGGTGTACACTCTGCCCTTTTCCAGGGCCGTTACGGCGACGAGCGGCCTTCCTTCTTGCCGGGCCCGGCGATAGAGCTCGTACGATTCAAGGACCTCGCGGGCCGCTTGCGGCTCGGCAGGTCGCATCGCAAACGCAGGGTCAGGACCGACGACCAGTTTGGCCGGGTCCCGGCAGACCTGCGCCATGCTGTCGCGCGAGTGCCTCTCGCGGAACACGCAGAAGTCGCTCGCCTCCATCGTCCGGCGGTACAGCCCTGCCTTGTAGAACCGCCCGCCGGCAATGCCCGTGCTGGCACCAAGAATGCCCGACCGCTTGCCGTGACGCTTGGCCAAGTGGATGATGCCGCACGACTCGACACAGAAGACGCCGTCATGACCGACAAGAACGTATTCGGCCCGCTCGAAGAACTCCTGAAGGGGTTGGCACGGTCCCTCGCCGCCGGTCAGGTTCTTCAGCGATCCATAGATGCCAAGCTGAAGCTGCACCGCGATAGCCACTTGTGTCAGGATTCGCCTCCGGCCGGACAGTCGCGGGTTACCCTCGAAACGGAAGATCCACGGCCTTGGGAAGATGGTGATGTTGCCACGCTGCGTCACGCCCTCGACATTATCGAACAGCCCCAGCGCGACCGGCCGGCCGTCGCAGAGCATGTCCTCGATCCCGCGAACGATGGCCTCTTCGCCCTTGTTCGCAATCGGCACATAATCGGCGATCAGGATGTGCAACGCATCAGCCATGCATTGGCCTTGTGGCCTGATGGGTGGCATCGTCAAGCGCAGCTTGGCGATGGTCTGCCCGATGCGACGCAGCCACCGCCAAGGCCTGCGGCCTTGACGACGCCACCCGCGCGTGCGCACTTGCCTCGAAGAGCATGCCTCATTGAACTTGGGCCGGGGCGGCGGGCTTGCTTCGGGTGCGACGAAAGACGTGAAGCAGCCGTTGCCGCTCGCCGCTTTCCAGGCTCACGAACCAGGCGGCGATCATCGTGGTCGCACCCGTGACGCCGACGGCGGCAAGAATCTCGCGCCACGAGTCCGGCGGCGCCAGGCGATGCCACAGGACGAGAATCGCCACGCCCGGGATGCCGCCGAGCACCGCTGGCCACCAGACATGCCGGAGACTGGCCCACGCCGAGATCTTCATCTTGCGATTGAAGTAGATCGGTATGATGAGGCCCGCCACCAGCGCCATCGGGATGAAGTTGCTCCAGGCGATGCCGCGCAGCCCTGATTTGAGGACATACACAGAAAAGATGACACTGGAGACGCACAGAACCGCTTCCACGGCCGTCAGGATTCCGAAGACCTTGTGCTCGCCCCGGCCGGCCAGGACCAGGAAGTTGCTGTGCTGGCTCAGGATGAAGAAGTAACCCGCCGTCAGGATGGCCAGCACGGTCGCCATAGATTGCACGACCGCCGGGTCCTTGATTCCCGCGCCGACCCAGACGGTCAGAAACTGGCGGCCCATGACGATCAGGAAGGCGCTGGCGGGAATGATGATGAGCAGGCTGTACTTCTGCGTCAAGAAAGCAATCTGCTCGACCCGCGCATGGTCGTCGCGAGTGTCGAGGTCGCTGACGGCCGGCTTGATCGCCGCCGTGAACGCCTGCACGAACTCCGACAGCAGCAACACGCCCACGGCGGCATAGGAGAATTCCGTCACCCTCTCCGGCGGAAAGAAGATGCCAATCAGGGTCTCGCTGGCCCGGTAGATGATCAGAGCCCCCATCGCATAGAGAAACGTGTTCATGCCGTAGAAGAGCATCTCTTTGAGCAGCACGCGATCCACGTTGCGCCACGAGATGTAGCCCTTGGGCAGCAATCGCCTGGCAAGGACGTGCTGCACGCCGCGGGCGACGATCTCGCTGATGCCGTAGATGAGGCCAAGGGTCAGCAGACCGTAGCCGCGAAGCAGCAGGACGACGGTCAACACTGTCCGGATGGTCAGGACCACGAGAGTCGTGATACTGACCATGTCGTATCGCTGTAGTCCGCTGAGCACAGCCGTCGTCAATTGCAGCGGCGTCGAGAGGGCAAAACACAGGCCGACGACCAGGACGAGCATACTCGCTGTGCCAACGAGTTCGGACGGGATCTTGGGGAACCAATCGCCGATCTTCACGTGCAACACGAAAGTCAGGACTACCAGCACCACGGCGATGATTGTGAAGAAGAACAGGGCCGTGCTCACGACCTTGCGAATGCCTTCTTCATCATCCTTCGCAAGATACATCGGGATTCTGCGGTTGATGGCACTGTTGAGCCCCATCCCGAGGATGATCCGGTACCGAAACACGGAGCCGATCAGTATCCAGACGCCAATGGCAGGCTTGCCGAGCTGCCCAAGAAGAAATGGGGCCAGCAGAAACGCGACGATCGCGTTGCTCATCAGCATCAGGATGTTGAAGAACGTGTTGCGGACCAGCGCCCGCGAGGTTGTGACTGTCTTGGCCATATCGTGCTACGTGTGCTTTCTTGCGACGCAGAACAGGTTTGCCGATTGAAAGTGACGGGCATCCCAGGCAATGGCACGGCGAACCATCGTCCGTAGCGGCCCGAGCCGCCCGAGGGTTAGCTCCGCGCCTTTGAGAATCCGCAGGAACAATCCTGCCCCGTCGAACTCGACCACGGCAAAACCACTGCGATTCAGCACGCCCTCCAGGTTGCGGCGGGAGAAATGGTCGTGCCAGCGCTTCTTCGCGGAGACGTCGCCGACCAGACCGTCCGGATTGACCACATACCGCCGCTCGTACTCCTCGCGCGAATGCCTGCGGCAGTAGAACCACCGATGCAGGCGTGGAAAACGGAACTTCAGGTTACCCATGTCCAGCACTGAGAACACATGTCGCCCGGGAACCGTGACGATCAGCGTTCCATCATCGCGTAATGCACGGCGCAACTCCGCGAGCAGGGCGTCCGGCTCATCCACGTGTTCCAGCACGTCGAGCAGGGTGATCGAGGAGAACTCGCCGTCGGCAAAGGGGAGAATCCGCTGGCCATCGACGTGCACGCTCTCCATGTCGCTGCACGCGGCCTCTGCCAGCCGCACCGCCTCCCGGCTGACATCCGCCCCGACGACGCGGGCGATTGCCTTGTTCCGCAGCCCGACCAGGAACCGCCCGTCGCCGCAGCCGTAGTCCAGGTGAGCCACCCCGCCCGCAGGCACCTGCTGCCACGCAAAGCCGTAGCGATCCCACCCATACGGATTGTCCGCGTCGATCTTAGTGTGCATCAGTCCTTTGTCATGTCGAGCGCAGCCGAGACATCTGGCTGCGAACCATGCATGACTCTCAGTCGCGGCCAGACCCCTCGACTGCGCTCGGGGTGACAGATGTATGTCGGACCACTCTCCACAGGACGCCGGCGCGGATTGATTCGCACTTCTCGAGCACGAACGGCGGGCAATAGCCTCGCTGCTTCGAGGTGACGTACATCGGCTGCCTCCCGACAAGCTGCTCCAGCGCTGACGGATCATAGGCGGACGCGCCCTGGCTGCTGATGAGGCCAGTGACGATCTTGACATCCGGCCGCAGGCCCTTCACTTCCTGCACGTACAACAGCGGACCCACGGTCGTCGTGTCCGCAAGGACGATCGCGTTGGGCTCGGCGCCGGTCAGAGCTTCCGTCGCGAAACGGTCCGCACCGGTGTCCCCCGTCTTCCACGGCTTAAGGAAGAAGTCGTAATCATTCCGGTATGGGATATCGCCTCGCGTCCCAATGGGCAGATGCATTCGCTCGGCCATCGCCGGGGCGGCAACATAGGCAATGATTGGAAGCAGCGAGCAACATGCCACGACGTACGCGGTCGCCCTGTGATGCGAACACACCTCGTGGACGCCGAGGCCGATCAGGATCGCGGTGAGGCTGTAGAACGGAATGAAGAACGCATAGCGGTCCGACACGGTGTACCTGAACGCGAAGACGAAGAACAGGATGAGAAGCGCAACGAGCACGATACGAAACGCTCGCACGTGAGCGGTCCTGCATAGGGCGTAGCCGCCGACAAAGAATAACAAGATGTTGGGTGTCGGGCAATTCAGTCCGAGGAAGAGAGCATTCTCTCTGACGATCTTCCACGACAGGCTCGTGTTGAGCACGTCGCCGCGCCAGCGGTCGGCAAAGGCGGCCGAGGCCAGTGTGCCGAGGACATCGCCGTTGTGCGCGATGTTCTTGACAATCAGGTACTCGTACGGCATTGCGCCCAGGACCCACAGGGCGGCGGCGACGGCCACGTCCTTGCCTCGAATCGCTTTTCTCACCAGCAGCACAACGAGCAACACGGCGTAGCAGGCCAACGCGATGGCCGCGAGCATGTGCACGGCGATGGCCAGCCCGTTCAGCAGGCCGAGCAGGTACAGATAGCCCACCCTGGTGGTCCTCGTGTATTGCAGGAGCATGATCAGCTCGGCTAAGAACAGGGCCGTCCACAGCGTGTAGGTTTCCGCGATGCTCGCGTGCTGCCAGAAGGTATGTGAGACGGCCAGCGTCACAGCGGCGATGATCGCCGGAAAGTCCGAGCCGAGCCACAGTCGCACCAACAGGTAGAGATTCGCGACCGCCAGCGCCGCCGCGATCGCCGAGACGAGATTCACCCGGTGAGCGACCTCGCCGAGCGGGACGAGTTTGGCCGCGATGGCGACCAGACAGTACAGCGGATGCGAGATCGCCAGGCCGAGGAAACCCTCGATGTCGTTGTGCCACACGCGATACTGGATCAGCCCGCTGTCCTGCCACAGCGCCCCCGGCGCGCAACTGACGACATACAGCGCCCCGGCGGCAAGGAGAACCGCAAGGTATCTGACGCGAATCGTGGATGATGACCTTTGCAGTGTGAAACCTTAACGGGTGCCATGTCTACGCTTGCGTAGACATGTTCTCTACGTGGGTCAAGGCATGCTTACGCTAGCGTAAGCATGGCACCCGATTGTTCCATGTGGCCACGGCTCTAACAGACCGTCACGACCAGGCCTTCGGTGCTTACGTTGAAATCGAAGAAGCGAGCACGGCGGTTCGGCGGATCGGCATCGAGCATCCGGCGCACCGCGGCGGCATCCTGCGGCGACTTGCAGATCATCAGCATGAAGCCG
>Ga0316626_10000978_pt1 | contig 12210 bp, 11 predicted proteins | sample OWC_Aug_T1_C1_D5_FD_207656 | JGI IMG/M metagenome (GOLD analysis project Ga0316626, IMG submission 207656) | Wetland soil microbial communities from Old Woman Creek delta, Ohio, United States - OWC_Aug_T1_C1_D5_A | ecosystem: Environmental > Terrestrial > Soil > Wetlands | place: USA: Ohio...
CCGGTCTCCGTTTATGCCGCGGCGCGGCGGGGGCTCGCCGATCGGAAGGCGTGGGACGCTCTACTTCCTGGTAAATAGCGTCGTAATGTATCGTCCCCGTGTCGATCGCTGGCGCGAGCGCTATGCCTCTTCGTATACTTTCAGGAACTCTTCGCGTGGGGTGTCCGATTGTCTGCAGATGGTGCGGAGGGTGGGTTAAAGCGTCGCTTCGGCTACGAAGGCTTCCAGCACAGGCTCGTCCACCTCCAGCGCCTCAGGCCCAAACGTCTCGAGGTGGAACCGGATGGCGGATTTCACGTCTGCGAGCACTTCGTCGTACGAATCCCCTTCCCCGACTGCGACGCCCTTGATCCCGACCGGATAGGCTACGGATCCGTCCGGATGTTTTTCGATAAGAATCGTGAGGTGTTTCATTCTCTGCCACCCGAAGAATCGTGTGGTGCCCAGGGACCGGCACCAACGTTGTGCGCACGGTTTAGACTGGGCAGAAGTCTTGGCCTGGAAAGTGGTACTTCCGCCGTGTTTCTGGTAGGTTAGCAGTGCTATTCTGCAATTGCAGCAACGGATTCATGGGTAGCCGCCCCCACTTCTCGTAGCCTCCTCATCTACTCAGGCCACTCCGAGCTGCCCGAGCAAATGGTCCACACGCTCAAAGGCATCGCGCTGCCGCAGGTCGCGCGCCTCTCGATCCGTGACCTCCTCGAAGTCTGCCACGGATTTCGGTCCGATGTGGATGGGCGAGAGGAATTTCTCGCGGATCTTTCGGAGCCCCTCCGCGACAAGGCCGTGCGCCAGATGCGGACGAAACTCCCGGACCAGGGCGTCGAGTCCGCCCGGGTAGTTCGTGACGCAAAAGTAGATGTCCCACGCATCCTTCGGCTTCAGCCGATCGTGGAGAGCCATGCCCTTCATCACCAGGAAGGGCACGATACCGGCGACTCGCACTTCGGCCGCGTCCAGCCCACCTCCGGGAAGGGTACCCTCGATCTTGACCTGGGTGTTCAACTCGAAGGCCAAATCCCACCCCCGTGCTTTCCGCGCGGCCACATCTTGCACAGGCTGGGTTCGATGACTTCGACCGGCCCCGCCATACTCCCCGGCCAGGAAGTCCACTTTCACCGGGATGGGATGGCCGGCCAACACGACCTCACGGAAGAAGATGAAGGGCTGTGTCCCTGCAACGTACCCGTGCCGGAGAAGGTGCTCGCAGATCGTCTGGTAGCCGGCCTCGCTGATCCGCCTATGGTCCAACGCCAGATCGACATCGATGCTGCCGATATGCCCCGGCCGGGCAAGTGGCAAGAGCAGCTCTGGGACCCATCCCCCGACAATCACGATCTCATCGTGATACTCCCCAAGAATCCGTACGAGCTCCAGCATCACGGCCCGGGCGGCGGCCACCGCATCGGCGGAATAGTCTGTGCGGGTGTCTACCATGTGTGTTCTATCACCTTTTCCAGCACGAAGGCGGCCGCCTCTTCACCACGACCGCGGTACCCGACCAGGTCCAGATAGACCTGGACGGGCGCGACCATCTGCAGGCCGCCCACCTCGGCCGTTCCATAGAAGACGCCGTCGTCATACGGGGAGAGGAGGGTCACGTTTGCTCCGGACGGCACCTCCTTGAGGCTGAGCGCCGTCACGACCGGGGTCGGATCGCCACTGATATAGGCCATGACCCTCTGGTAGCGGACCATCGGCGCCAGACGCGCCGCCGCCGAAAACCCCGTGAAGGCATACGACACCGCCGCGTCTCGACAGGCCGCCGCCAGCTTCCGCTCGACCTCAGGGGGCGTATCGAGCGAGTAGAAGTCTCGGCCCGCATTCTTGCGGTAGGTGTAGTGCTGCGACCACTCCTGGAGCAGGGCGCGGGGGTCGGCGAGCCGGAGCCCGCCCTCCTCGCTCCGGATCCATTCCCGATCCGCCAGCAACTTCTTCACGTTGTATGCCTGCCCCAGGCTGACCCCCGCTTCCTGCGCCAACGGCTGCAGACGCCAGGGCTTCTTGGGGTCTCGAAGGAGCACACGCAACACCCGGGTCGTCCGTGGCGCATACAGCGAGCGAAGCTCTCGGCGCTGGGGAGCCGGGTTCGGCTTCCCGTCACGCTCGACGTAGACGGAGCCGAAGCTCAACCGGCAATTGCCGGCCAGGTCCACATATCCGATCCCATTCTCCACACAGAGCCGGGCGGACTGCGGCGAAATGTACGGCGCCACCAGAACGCCATACGCCCCGGAAGTCTCGGACTGATACCGGAGGAGTTGATTGATGGCATCGCGGACGATTCGAGGCTGGCCGCTCCCCTTGACGTCGACCAGCACCACCTGATCCCCGGTGGACGTCCTCAGGGTGAACACGATGGCCGGGCGGGGGGTATCACGCCGCGGCTCCCTTCGGGTCCGCTTGATCGCGAGCGAGGCCACCGGTTCCAGGCAGTCCCGCACCGCCTTTTCCGCTTGGTCCAGCAATTTCACTTCAGTAGGTTTCACCATACTCGTAACTTTCAGCCTGTGCTGAAAATGACTATACAGTGCACCTCGGCATCAGTCAATCCATTTCACATAAATACAGCATTTCAGCACACGCTGAAAGTCTAACTGACACTGGATAGATGGATGGTGCAGGAAGGTGCACTGCTCAATGGCGTGGACTTCTCAGCGTAACACCAATCGGGCAAACGCAGTTCGCATCAATGCGCGTGTCCAAAAACTCGACGCCCTTCCTCCAGTCGGGAGACTCCCCCGGATTCGGCCTCCTCACCGAGGGTTTCAACAGATCCGCCCATTACTTTCCCGGTTCCTGTGATAGGATCGCTCTCATCCTAACGTGACCGCATGCCGCTCTTGCCATCCACATCGTCTCGGACGCTCAGATGGATCGGTTCCATAGGAGGGGGACCAACGAGCGATGGCTGACGCCGACCCGAATGCTCCGCAGGGTGAGCTGGCCAGTGCGGAAGCCGCGCTCGCGGAGCTGGAGCGGAAGACCCGCGAGGCGCGCGTCCGCGTGCAGGCACTGCGGGCACGGAAGACGGCCGTCCACGAGTTCCAGCCGCCGTATATCACTCCCCCATGTCCCCCGACGGCACAGGGCAGCCTGACGCCGGATCGGATCCGGCTCTTCCGCCAGCTCTTCCGCGGTCGGGAGGATGTCTTCGCCCGGCTGTGGACCAATCCGAAGAAGCAGACCAAGGGTTACGCGCCCGCCTGCGCCAACGAGTGGGTCCGGGGTGTCTGCGAGAAGCCGCGGGTCAAGTGCGGAGAATGTCCGCACCAGGCGTTTCTCCCGGTTGACGACAAGGCGATACGCGGGCACCTTGAAGGCCGGCATGTTCTCGGTGTCTACCCGCTCCTGCCTGACGAGACGTGCTGGTTCCTGGCGGTCGATTTCGACGGGGCGGGGTGGCGCGACGATGTGGCGGCATTCGTCGAGAATTGCAGGGGCGTGGGGTGCCCGCCCACCGTGGAGCGGTCCCGCTCCGGCAATGGGGCCCATGCTTGGTTCTTCTTCGCGGCCACCGTCGCCTCCAGCCTGGCGCGAAGCTTCGGCTCCTTTCTCCTGACCGAGACTATGGGGCGGAGGCACCAGCTCAGCATGCGCTCCTACGACCGCCTCTTCCCCAACCAGGATACCTTGCCCCGCGGCGGGTTCGGGAACCTCATCGCCCTGCCCCTCCAGCATGCGGCCATCCAGAACGGCAATACGCTTTTCGTCGACACGACCTGGACACCATATCGCGACCAGTGGGCCGCGCTGGCCGCCGCGCCGCGATTGCAGCCCGCCCGCGTGGAGGCCCTAGTCAAGGACGCTGCGCGACGGGGGCAGATCCTGGGCATCCGGTCCGCCGGCCTCGATGACGAGGCCGAGGACGCCGGCCCGTGGACGCGTCCGCCCTCCGGGGCGTGCAAGCCTCCGGTGATCCCCGGGCCGCTTCCCCCGGAGGTCCAGGCCGTCCTGGCCCAACGCCTCTTCGTCGCGAAAGCCGGCCTCCCCTCCGCGCTGCTCAATCAGATCAAGCGGCTGGCCGCCTTCCAGAACCCCGAGTTCTACAAGAAACAGCGGATGCGTTTGTCCACCGGTGGGACTCCCCGCGTGATCGCCTGCGCCCAGGAGTTTCCCGAACACCTCGCCCTTCCCCGGGGGTGTCGTCCCGATCTCGAGGCCCTGCTCCACCAGCATGGGGTGCGCCTCGTCATCGACGATCAGCGCACGGTCGGGGAACCCCTCGACGTCCAGTTTCACGGCGCGCTGACCCCCGTGCAGGCAAAGGCCGCACAGGCCCTCCTCCAGCACGACACCGGCGTGTTCGTCGGGCCCCCCGGCATGGGGAAGACCGTGGTCGGCGTCTACCTCGCGGCCCAACGGCGATGTAGTACGCTCGTGCTCGTCCATCGTCGGCCGCTCCTGAATCAGTGGAAGGTGCAACTCGCCCTGTTCCTCGACGTCGACGAGGTGGCCATCGGAGAGATCGGCCGCGGAAAGCAGCACGCGACCGGACGCCTCGATGTGGCCATGCTCCAGAGCGTCACCCGCAAAAACAGCGTGGACGATCGGGTTGCGGCCTACGGCCAGGTGATCGTCGACGAATGCCATCACATGCCTGCGGTGTCCTTCGAGCGCGTGCTCTCCGAGGTCCGGGCCCGTTACATCGTCGGCCTTACGGCGACGCCTCAGCGACGCGACGGCCATCATCCCATCACCGCGATGCAACTCGGTCCAGTCCGGCACACGGCGGATCGCGTCGGGGCAGGAGACGGGCGACCGTTTCGTGCCCGACTCATCATCCGGGAGACGCAGTTCCGGCTCGTCTCCGAGCAAGCCACCCTCCCCATCCAGGCCCTTTATCGAGAGCTCGCGGCAGATCCAGTACGGAACGACCTGATCCTCGCCGACGTCATTCGCGCCATCGACGAGGGCCGGTCCCCGATCCTCCTCACGGAGCGGAAGGATCATCTCGCGTTCTTCGCGGAGCGCCTTCGCGGATTCGTGAAGCACCTCATCGTCCTGCAGGGCGGGAAGACCGAGAAGGAACGCCGGGCGAGCGGGGCCGCCCTCGCGGCGATTCCGGATACCGAGGAGCGGCTGGTCCTCGCCACGGGGCGCTACATCGGCGAGGGCTTCGACGACGCTCGGCTGGATACGCTATTCCTGGCTCTTCCCATCTCATGGAAAGGGACGCTGGTGCAGTACACTGGCCGCTTGCATCGACCCCATCCCCGGAAGACGGACGTCCGGATCTTCGACTACGTAGATCGTGCGGTGCCGATGCTCCAGAAGATGTTCGAGCGACGCCTTCGCGCGTACCGCGCCATCGGCTATGAACAGGAGAAGCGGGGCGAGTCCACCGGGGCACGGCCCGGTGTCCGCGTCGAATCGACGCCGCAGTTGCCCATCCTGGCGGAGGACAAGAAATGAGGCCTCGCAGGCCGCAGAGGAACAGGGGAAAGGGAGAGAATACCAGCCTCTCGGCAGCCAGGCTCGATGCTCTGATTGAAGAGGCGCTGATCGATGCCAGCGGCGACTCCGAGCAGCGCACGGCCTTCTTCACAGTCCTGGAGAACTCCCTGGCCATCCCCTTCGCTACGCAAGGCCTTGGCATTGAGGTGTCCGTCGAGCGCCTCGATCTCACCGCCGACGAGCTGATCGTGGCTGTCTGTCGCCACGGCCGGGTCCGGCAGCGGATCCCAATCCTGGACCTGCCGCTTCCCAGCCCACCTCCGCAAGGAGCCGACTGGATCGCGGCTTACCGGCGCTGGGCGTCCGCGGCATCATAGCGCGCATCGATCACCGCCTCCACCTCCCAAACGGCTGCTGGCGGGAGAATGCTCCTGATCCACTCGCGCGGAATCCCCACCTTGCACATCCCCCGGATTCGCTGCCGCCCCAATGCCTTCATCGATTGCTCCCTCATTCGACCGGCCAATGCGCGCGGGTCACAACCGTTCGGCGCGCCCTTCCCGCATCGACGGCGGCATGTGGCCAATGCGAAAGCAGAAGCCGTGCCCAACCCTCACGGCCTAATGACCGAAGGCGCCAGTTCCACGGCAGGCTTCAACCACTCCAGGGAGGCGATGAAACCGGCGTGTTGACGATAGGTTACAGAAGAGCGGAGGCCCCAATGGTTTGCGACTGAAACAGAGGGTAAGGAACAATTTGGTGCCGGGGGAGGGAATCGAACCCTCATGAGCCGAAGCCCGCGGGATTTTGAGTCCCGTGCGTCTACCAGTTTCACCACCCCGGCATTTCGTGCGTCCTCTTTTTAAGCCAGCCCCCTCCGGCTGTCAAGGCGAAAGGGAGAGAGACAGCTAGCAGGAGGCAGTGGGCAGCTGGCAGGCGGCAGGAGATGCAGAGCGCTCGGCGCAGAGCGCTAAGCGTGGGACACCAGGAAGCGGAACGCTACGCGCTATGCGCTTCGCGCTTTGCACCGGAGGGAAGGGCAGCGGGCAGGAGGCAGTGGGCAGCTGGCAGCGAGCAGAAAGCAAAGGGCAAGGCGCAGAGTGCGGAGCGCTAAGGGCAAAGAGCAAAGCGCTAAGCGTGGAGTACCAGGAATTGGAGGGTTATGCGCTTTGCGCCATGCGCTATGCCATCAGCGCTATGCGCTTGGCGCCAGCGGCACTACGTTACGACGAGTGGCCTAGGTGCCAGGAAGAGACACCCTGTCTGCTCCTGTGCCGTGTCCGAACAGAGACATCCCCGCCGACCGGTCCGGGCGCGGCGGCGCGAAGCCGTGAATTCGAAAGCACTTCTCGACACGTCGGCACCCGGGCGCCTACCGGCACGCCGGATGCTCTCTCATCGGCTCAGGCCGAAGCGGTTCACCACACAAGGTACAAGGGGCACAAGTTGCACAACCGCTGGAGGCATCCCTGATGGCTCGGCTCGAGTCGTGGCGGGGCATACTGGCGAGCGGGATGGTTTTCGCGGCGGTGGCGGTCCACGCGGCCGGCGCCGCGGGACAGAGTGCCGCGCCCGTGCAGACCAGTTCGCCCACCTATGCGATTCCGTTGAAGGACGGGAACACGGCCGTCGTGTGGTGGGACGCGGTGAGCGACCCGGTGCATCCAGCCTGGCGCTGCGAGGTCCCCCCGCCGCGGGGCGCCGACGCGGGCCGGACGATCACCGCCCTCACGGCGGGGCCCGGTGACTGGCGGGCCGCCTTGGCGGAGGCGAGAGCAGCCCTCACGGGCCGGGTGGCGGACGGTGAATGACAGGCAATGACCAATTCCCAATGACCAATGGAGAGGAGATACCCGGTACGACCGTTGCCTCGAATCACGCTCGACGGGCTGCCACAAAGGAGGAGCAACATGGTGGATTGGATCATCATGGCGGGCGGAGTCGGGCTCTTCGCTGTGCTGCTCTTCTTCTGGGTGCGATGGACTGAGATGGAGCGCGAGCTGTTCGCGAACGGTAACGGGCGTTACTTGGAGTAGGCTGAAAGGATGAGGCACAAGACGCACAAGTGTCTCTAGACCCAGGATCATGGGCGCGGGTGCGGGAGGAAACGCTTCTCGCATCACGAGCGCGCCTCATGGGAATTTGCTCCGAGGATCTCTCGCCCCAGGGCGGTCAACTGCAACGATGGGCCTATGGCGTGGGCGGATCAGTCACACTCGCTGCCGTGCCCACGGGCCGCCTCGCGATCGCCCGCCGAACTTCCTCCAGGAGCCGCGCCTTTTCGCACGGCTTCGTCACGTAACCATCGCACCCGGCTTCCTTGGCCTTCACGGCATCCTCGTCCATGGCGTGGGCCGTCAGCGCGACGACGGGAATCTCGCGCGTGGCCGGATCCGCCTTGAAGTGCCGGGTCGCGGCGAGACCGTCCATCCCGGGCAACTGGACATCCATGAGGATCAGGGCCGGACGCCGCGCCGCGGCGGCGGCGAACGCGTCGGGCGCGCTCCCGACGGCGCAGACGTCGTAGCCGCTGGCCTGCAGGAGAAACGCGACCTGCCGCCGATTGATGAGATCGTCCTCGACGAGGAGAATCCGCTGGCCCCGGCCGGCGCGCTCCCGCGTCGCGCTCCTGACGGCCGAGCCGTTCGGACTCACTTCGGCGCCGGCCGGCGACGGCCCTGAACCTGCGGCCGCCGGCAGCGTGAGGATGAACCTGCTGCCCCGCCCCACCTCGCTCTCGACCCAGAGGCGGCCGCCGTGCATCTCGACGAAGCGGCGCGCCAGGGTCAGCCCCAAGCCCGCGCCTTCGGGGCGACCGGCTGCGTGCGCGACCGGCGCCTGCTGGAATTCGGCGAAGATGCGCTCCTGCTCCTCCGCCGGGATGCCGGGGCCCGTGTCTTCGACTTCGATCCGGAGTCCGCCTTCCGGCTGGGAGGGGAAGGCCCGCACCCAGACGCGCCCGCCCTCCGGGGTGAACTTGAGCGCGTTGCCGACGAGATTGACCAGGGTCTGCCGCATCCGCATGGCATCCATGGGGACCAGCCCCAGTCCATCCGCGCACTCCAGGTCCAGTTGGATGCGCTTCTTCGCGGCCAAGGGCCGCATCGCCCCGTGCACGACATCGAGTACGTCTCGGGCCGGAGTCTGTTCGATTTTGAGGTCCAGCCGGCCCGCCTCGACCCGGGAGAGGTCGAGAACGTCGTTGATCAGGGCGAGGAGGTGCCGGCCGCCGGCAAGAATATCCCGCAGGAACTGTTCCCGCTCCTGCGCCGTGACGGGCAGGGAAGCGTCCAGGAGGATTTCCGAGCAGCCGATGATGGCGTGCATCGGGGTGCGGAATTCGTGCGACATGTTGGCGAGGAAGATGGACTTGTGCCGACCGGCCACTTCGAGTTGTTGCGTCTTCTCCTGCAGCGCGCGGAGCGCCTCGCTGAGGTCCGCCGTGCGCTCCTGCACCTTCCGCTCCAGGCTCGCATACGACTCCTGCAGCTCCGCTGCGGTCCGGTTGAATTCCTCGGCCAGGGCCTCCAGCTCGTCGCCTGTCCGCAAGCTGATGCGCTCATCGAGGGATCCAGCCCTGATGCGCGCCGCCCCCTGCTGGAGTGTTTGAATGGGCCGGAGCAGCCTTCGGGCAAGCAGGAGGCTGGCCACGGTGGAGAGCGCGACGCCCACGACGAGCAAGATGCCGGTCCGCCGGATTGCCGCGTACAGGGGCGAAAACGCCTCGCGGACCGGCTGCTCCACGAACACATGCCAACCAACCGGCGCAATGGCAGCATGTGCGGTCAGCACCATGCGTCCGTCTAGGTCTGTGCCGACGGTCGCCTCGGAGCCTCCGCCGCCCGCGGGCCGCGGCGCGGCGGCGAGGGCCGCACGCACCTGCGGCAGGGCGCCCATCGTGGTCTTCTGCAGGACGAGGCTGATGTCCGGATGGGCGATGAGGACGCCTCCGGAATCCACGACGTAAGCGTACCCGGCCCGGCCGATCTGCATCTGGGAGATGACGCCCCAAAAGAACTTCAGGTTCACCTCCGCGACCGCGACCCCCGCGTCGGGACCTTTCAGCGGCAGCGCGATGGTCATGTAGGGCTCGGACTCCCGGCGGAAATAGACCGGCCCGAAGTACCTCGCGCCGGCCTGGGCGGCCAAGAAGCGGGGATCCTGCGAATGGTCCGCCCCGCTGCCGACCACGTGGCGTGCGAGGCGCGAGACCAGGAGCGTTTCCCGCCCGGCAGCGTCGAGATGCATCGCCTCGGTGATGGAGGGGGTCTGGCGGAGGAGCCACAGGTAATCCAGGTATCGCTGACTCGGGGCCTCGTCGGGTGGCAGGTAGGCGGAACGCGCCGTCCAGGCGATCGCGGTGACGATTTCGCGAATGAAATCCTCGATGCGTACGGCCGCCGTTTCCGCCTGGTCGCTCTGCACGCGGACCAGCGTTGCCTTCTTGTCCTGATAGGAGAAATAGGCCTCCATCGCGCCGCCGACGATGAGCACCGTGCTGACGAGGCCGACGATGACGACGACGTACTTTCGAAGAAGGCCACGCTGCATGTTCAGGGAATCCCTTGGGCGCAATGACCAATGACCGATTACCAAACGACATGAGAGTGTGCAACGCAACGTCGGGGCCGTGTCGCAACCGTGTCAGCGCGCGTCGGATGACGCAGGCGTCGAAGCCTCCGTGTCCTGGGGAGGCGTCCGGACTCCGCCATTCAGGTCCGAGCGGATGTCGAGTTTTTGCAGGAGCCGCAAGAAGTACGTGCGATGGAGTCCCAGGAGTTTGGCAGCCTGCGTGTGGTTCCCGTTCGTGCGTTGCATGGCGGTCAGGAGGACCTGCCGCCGGTAGGCATTGATTTGCTCGTGGAAGCCGCCGGCCTCCACCACCGGGATCGGGTCAGGGGACCGCGGGGGCAGGTGCGCCCCCGGCAAGGCGAGATCGGCGGGTGTGATCGTCTCGCCCGCACACAGGACCACGGCGCGCTCGATCGTGTTGGCGAGCTCACGGACGTTCCCGGGCCAGGGATACTGCTCGAGCAGATCCATGGCCTCGGCAGCGATCCGGCGCACGTGGCGCTTCGTCTCCGCGGCGTACCGCACCAGGAAGTGCTGGGCGAGCGCCGGGATGTCATCCCTTCGGTCGCGGAGGGGCGGGAGGACGATCCGGATCACGTTCAACCGATAGAAGAGATCGGCCCGAAACCGTCCCGCCTGCACTGCGCCGTCGAGATCGCGATTGGTGGCGGCAAGGACGCGGATGTCCGTCGCGATGGGCCGGGTGCCGCCGACGCGCTCGAATTCGTGATCTTGCAGGACCCGCAGTAGCTTGGTCTGCAGCGGCAGCGGCATGTCCCCGATCTCGTCGAGGAAGACCGTGCCCCCGTTCGCCGTCTCGAACTTCCCCTTCTTCGCCTGGTGGGCCCCGGTGAAGGCGCCTTTCTCATGGCCGAACAGCTCACTCTCCAGCAGGTGCTCGGACAGCGCCACGCAGTTGACGACGACAAAGGGTTTGTCCCGTCTCGGGCTCCACTGGTGGATCGTGTGGGCGAAGACCTCCTTGCCCGTGCCGCTCTCGCCGAGAAGCAGGATAGTCGAATTCGTGCCCGAGGCTTTTTGCGCCGTCTGGATAGCCGCTCGGATCAGCGCACTCTCGCCGAGGATGTTCGCGGATCGGGCTGCCAATGCGTCGCGGAAGAGCCGATTGGAGTCGAGGAGTTGCCGCCGCTCCAGGGCGCGGCGCACGGCGATCTCCAGGTACTGCGGATCGAAGGGCTTCAGGATGAAATCGACCGCGCCCTCTTTCATGGCCTCCACGGCGGTGTCGATGCTGCCGTGTGCGGTGATGACGATCGTGGGAACATCTACGGCCTCGCGGCTAAGCGTGCGGAGGACTTCCATCCCGTCCATCTGCGGCATCTGGAGGTCGAGCAGGATCACGGCCGGCAGGTCGCGCTCGATGGCGGTCAGGGCCTCCCGACCGGTGCCCGCCATGGCCACCTGGCACCCCAGCGCACGCATGCGGACATCCAGCATCCGCCGGGCGGTCGGATCATCGTCGACGACCAGGACCAACGGGCCAGCGGCATTCATGGTGTCTCCTCGGACATCCGGATCAACGAATTACTTCCTCAGCTTGGATGAGAAGAGCTGAAGGGATAGTCAACCCGAGGGCCTTGGCGGTCTTGAGGTTGAGAATTAGCGTGAACTTGGTCGGCTGCTCCACGGGGAGATCGCCCGCCTTGGCCCCCTTGAGGATGCGATCTGCGTATGCCGCGAGGCGCCGTCCGGTGTCAAGCGGGTCAACGGCATACGCCATGAGCCCCCCGATCTCGGCGTTCGATTTGTCGGGGTACATGGCCGGCAGCCGGCTCCGTGCGGCGAAATCGACGATTCGTTGAATGTGGGTCCCCCAATAGGGGTGCGGCATCAGTAGGAATGCGTCCGACCTCGCTTTGGTCATGGCGACAAAGGCATCCTCCAGCTCCTCGGGAGCCGTGACGTAGTAGGGCCGGAGGACGACCCCGAGTGCCCGCGCTTCTGCCTCTATCTCCTTATTCACCTCGCTCATCCAGCCGGGCTCGCGTGAAGCAGCCGCATAGCGGAGGAGGGCGACGCGGGAGATAGTGGGGACGGCCTCTTTGAGAAGCTGCAAATACTTCGCATAGATCTCCACACCGGCCGTGTCCGTCACCCCCGTGACGTTGCCGCCAGGGCGAGCGAGGCTGGCGACGAGCCCCCTTCTGACAGGTTCGATGACATCATGCATGACGATGGGGATCGAGGTGGTGGCTTGTTTCACGGCACGGACCTGGCTGG
>Ga0316626_10000979_pt1 | contig 12210 bp, 8 predicted proteins | sample OWC_Aug_T1_C1_D5_FD_207656 | JGI IMG/M metagenome (GOLD analysis project Ga0316626, IMG submission 207656) | Wetland soil microbial communities from Old Woman Creek delta, Ohio, United States - OWC_Aug_T1_C1_D5_A | ecosystem: Environmental > Terrestrial > Soil > Wetlands | place: USA: Ohio...
GCGGCGAGGATGTCTCCGACCTGACCGGCATCCGGCGGCCGCGTACGCAGCGTTCCACCGACCCCGTCCATGTCGCGCTCCACTACCTGTGCCTGACGCGACTGATGGACATGCGACCGGAACTGGCCTGGGACATGGTCGGCGAAGCGTGGGGACTGAACCGGCGTGAGGTGCAGCGCCTCATCGTGGCGAATCGCAAGCCTGCATTGGCTGCGTTGCCACGGTTCGCCGCTGCGCCGGGCCGGTTGTTGCGCATCTGCGAGCGACATGCCCGCGGCGCGAGACCGGCGTGCGACCGGTCGGCCGTCCCGGCGTCGACGCAGAGTTCCGACGATGCGCTCGTGCGGATGTTGGCCCAACTGATGCAGCCTTCAGCAGCCACGGACGGGGCTGCGCCCTGACATCAAGTCGCGGTGTCCGGCAACGGAGACCCTGAAGGCGCGGCCGCAGTTCGGCCCGAGCGACCGAGCGTGCCGGCCTGGCTCACGCGAAGAGCTTCGCGAGGCTGCCGAGCGAGCGCCAGCCGAGGTAGATCGTGAGCAGCCAGCCGGCAACGCCGCATGCAAGGAGCCAGCGCGGGTAGCGGTAGCCGCCGAGCAGGTCGGCCCGGCGCATCGCCACCCACAGCATCACGCCCACGCCGAGCGGCAGGATCAGGCCGTTGAACGCCCCCGCGAAAATGAGCAGCGGGACGGGCGCGGCGCCAGCGGAGAGGAACACCAGCGTGGACACGAGGATGAACGCCACCACCAGCGCATTGCGCCGCTGCTCCAGCCCGGGTCGCAGGCTCGCCAGGAACGACACCGACGTGTAGGACGCACCGATCACCGACGTGAGCGCGGCGGCCCACAGGATCAGGCCGAATACGCGCAGGCCGAACTCGCCAGCGGCCGCCTGGAAGGCGGAAGCTGTCGGGTTGTCCGTCGACAACGAGACACCGGCCGCCACCACGCCCAGCACCGCCAGGAACAACAGCATCCGCATCAGCCCGGTGATGAGTACACCGACCACCGAGGCACGTGCGATCTCGGCCACGCGGCCCGGCCCGCTCACGCCGGCATCCACCAGGCGGTGGGCGCCGGCATAGGTGATGTAGCCGCCGACCGTGCCGCCGACCAGTGTGGTGATCGCCAGGAAATCGACCTGCTCCGGCAGCACAGCGTTGCGCAATGCCGCGCCCACCGGCGGAGCGGACACGACTGCAACGTAGCCGGTCATGGCGATCATGACGAACCCGAGCGCCACGACCACGCGGTCCATTGCCATGCCGGCGCGCCGCGACAGGAACAGGCCGACGGCGACCGCCGCCGACAGCGCTCCGCCCCACTTCGGCGGCAGGCCGAGCAGCGCGTCGAGGCCCAGACCTGCGCCGGCGACGTTGCCGACGTTGAACACCAGACCACCGAGGGCGACGATCAGCGCGAGCACGTGGCCGAGACCCGGCGCCAGGCGGTCGCCGAGCTGCTGGGCGCGCAGGCCCGACACGCCGATCACCCGCCAGACATTGAGCTGGATCGCGACGTCCACCAGCACCGACACCAGGATCGCGAACGCAAACGCGGCGCCGAGTTGCGCCGTGAACTGGGTCGTCTGGGTGATGAACCCCGGACCGATGGCGCTCGTCGCCATCAGGAACATGGCGCCGAGCAGCGGGACTCGCGCCGACCGGGGTGCCTGCTCGGGCTTCATCGAGTCGCTGCCATGAGGATCCGTAGCGTCGTTCATGCGGGCCGTCGAGCGCAACCCCGGATCTTGACGCCGCGGCCCGCGGCGGTCACAAACGATACCTGGCGGCGCCGAGCCGCCGGCTGCGGGAGCAAGCGTGAGAATTGCAGGAAGACTCGGGCTCGGACTGCTGGGCATGGTCGGCGCGATCGTCGCCGTGGTGGCGATCCGTACCGTGGCGTACCAGTCACCGGCCGCGCGCGGCTCGAGCGACGTACAGCTCGCCGACACGCCGCAGATCGACGTGCAGCGCGCCGCGCAACACCTCGCCGCGGCGATCGCGTTCCGCACTGTCAGCCACCAGGACGCCAGCGACAACGACTCGGCGGAGTGGCAACGCTTCCGTGCCTGGCTGGCGGCTACCTATCCGGCGGCGCACGCCGCGATGACTCGCGAAGTCGTCGCGAGCCACACGCTCCTGTACACGTGGCCGGGAAGCGACGCCTCGAGCCAGCCGATCGTACTGCTCGCCCACCACGACGTCGTGCCGGTGACGCCGGGCACGGAGCCGGACTGGAAGCACCCGCCGTTCGACGGCGTCGTCGCGGACGACGCGGTCTGGGGCCGCGGCGCAGTGGACAACAAGGGTTCGCTGGTCGCCCTGTTCGAAGCCGTCGAAGCGCTCGCCGCCTCCGGTTTCCAGCCCGGCCGCACCGTGATCATCGTTAGCGGACACGACGAGGAGGCCGGCGGAGCGGGTGCGGCCGCGGCCGCGCGCTTGCTCGAGTCGCGCAAAGTGCGCGCGAAGTTCATCCTCGACGAGGGTCTGCTGGTCGTCCAGGACTTTCCCCTGCTCGGCCGCCCGGTGGCGCTGATCGGCATCGCCGAGAAGGGCTACGGCACGCTGCGCATCACGGCTCCTGCCCAAGGTGGTCACTCATCCACGCCGCCACCGCAGACCGGCGTCGAGGTGCTGGCGCGGGCGCTGCTCGCGATCACGTCGAGCCCGTTCCCGATGCGTTTCGAAGGCCCGGCGGCCGACATGGTGCGGACGCTGGCGCCCGACGCGAGCCCGCTGGTCAGGCTGGCCGTGGCCAACGAGTGGCTGTTCGAACCACTGCTGGTGCGCCAGATCGCCGCGACGCCCGCGGGCGCGGCGAGCCTGCACACCACGATCGCGCCGACCATGCTGCGCGGCAGCCCCAAGGAGAACGTACTCCCGCAGGACGCGGCGGCGTGGATCAACTATCGCATCGCGCCCGGGCACAGCGCCGCGGGCGTGCTGCAGCACGCCGCCGAGGCCACGCGCGGCCTCGATGTGAAGGTCGAGTGGGTGCAGCCACCGTACGATCCGTCGCCGGTGTCGTCCATCACGTCGGACGGCTACCGGATCCTCGCCGCTGCCGCTTCGGACGGGGGACGATGGCCGGTCGCGCCGGGGCTGGTGAATGCTACGACCGACAGCCGTCACTTCACGGCCGTCGCGGACGACGTCTACCGGTTCCAGCCCGTGGTCGCCCGCCTGAACGAGATCGAGATGATCCACGGCACGAACGAGCACCTCACGCTCGACAACCTCGGGCGGCTGGTGCGCTTCTACGCGCGGCTGATCGCCACCGCCGCCGGTTGAGCGGCCCCCGCGCGCCGATGCACGGGCCGCCTACTTCGGACGGCGGTACTTGTAGGCTTCGCCCGGCTTGCCCCAGGCGAGGTACAGGTCCGCGAGGCGCGAGCGGCCGCTCTCCTGCATGTGCGGAATCGGCGACTCGGCCAGCCCGGCCTGGCTGTCGAGCAGCAGACGCTCGGCCGCCGCGTAGTCCCCCATGGCCGCCCGCGCGGCACCCTCGGTGTTCTTTGCAGCCGCGACCTGCCAAGAGTCCTCCGGCAGGCTGATAAGCAGCAGGCGCTGCCCCTCGACCGCCAAGTCGCGAGCCTCGCCGAAGCGGCGCTGCCCAAGGCGCAGGTTCGCCTTGACCGTCAGCGTATTTGCGTACGCCGGGTGCTCTGCCCCGAGTGCCGCACGCCGCACGGACAACGCCTCCTCGACGAGCGGTTCGGCCTCTTCGAGCTTGCCCATCTCCACCAGCCAGTACGCGAGCGTGGCAGCCCGGGCACCCACGTCCGGGTGCTCGGGGCCATTCACGCGTCGAGTCATGTCGAGCGACTGCCGCAGGAGGTCGACTCCCTCGGCCTGGTTCCCGAGCGCGATCGCGACGAAGCCGATGTTGCTCAGCGTGAGCGCGATGGTCGGGTGACTCTCCCCGAGCAGCTTCCGGTTGATGACCAGTGTCTCGCGGAACGCTGCGTCTGCTTCCTGCAGGTCGCCGCGCACCTGCAGCACGAAAGCGAGATTGTTCAGGATTGCCGCCGTCTCCGGGTGTACGTCGCCGTAGACCTGCCGCGCCATTGCGAGGGCCAGCCGGCACAGGGGCTCGGCCTCCTCGAACTTCGAGAGCCCCATGTACGCCCAGCCGAGATTGCCGAGCGCCTGGATCAGCGCGGGATGCGGCGTCTTGTGCAGTTCCCGCTGCATCGCCAGCGCTTCGCGCAGGTATTCGACGGCCTGCTCGTACTCCCCGCGCTGGTAGTAGTTCGTGCCGAGGTCCTCGATGCTCTTGGCGATGTCGGGGTGCGTGTCGCCGTAGAGTTGCCTGCGAATGCTGAGTGCCTCGCGGACGAGCGGCTCGGCAGCCGCGTACTCGCCCTTGTCCGACAGCAACTCGACCAGCCGGCTCAACGTGTCGGCGACTTCGGCGCTGACGTCGCCGAAGATCCGGCGACGCGTCTCCAGCGCCCCGCGCAATTGCCGTTCGGCCTCCTCGAAATCCGACTTCAGGCGCAGGATCTCCCCGAGATGCGTCTGGCTGCTTGCGACCTCCGGGTGCTCGGGACCCCAGATCCCGCGGCGCTTTTCGAAGGCCTGCCGAACGAGATTCACCGCCGGTTCATACAAGCCGAGGCTCGTGTACACGGTCCCCATCGTGTCCATCAGCGTCGCCTGGATCGCCGGCTGGTCCGCGAGCTCACGCTCGATCCGCGCGGCACCCTTGTCGAGGATTTCCCGCGCCGTGATGGTATTGCCGAGCGCCTCGCCCGGATCGGACACCTTGAACAGGTCCACCATGAAGCGCGTTGTCTGTCGCGCGGTCTCGGCCTCGGCTTCTGCGCGCGCGCGCTGTCGCTCTGCCTCGTTGCGGGCCAGCCACGCCGCTGCGGCCAGCGCCGACGTTATCGCCATCCCGACCACGGACGCAGAGACCAGCCACATCATGCGGACGTGGCGACGGTGGGCGTCGCGCTGCTTCAGTTCGTCGAGACCGACGCCCAGCATTCCCGCCACGAGCTTGAGCTTGACGTCGAGCTTGCCGTCCTTGCCCGGACGGACGTCCGCAGCGATCGGCTCGCCACGTTCGGCGGTCGGTTCCCCGTCCGGACCCATGCGGTAGATGAGCGCTGGCGGGAAGCACTCGAGTTCGGCGGTTGCGGGATTCGCCGATGCACCCGGCTCGCCGTCGACTACCAGCGCGAAGATCCGGTTCTCGCGGCCGAGGCGCTTGAAGGTCAGGATCTCCTCGTTGACCCAGCGCGACCGGGCGGCCTTGCGTGAGCAGATGACGATCTGGAAGGCCGACTGCTGCAGCGCGCGCGTCAGCGTTTCGCCGAGGTTCGTGGCGGTGGCAAGCTCGTCGCGGTCGCGGAACACGGGCGAGATGCGCGCCGGCACCGGACCGAACTCACTCTCCCGGCCAACCAGGCGCTTCGGTACGCGGTAGGTCTCGAGCGCGCTGTGCAGCCACTTGGCCCACTCCTCGTCGGCGTGGCTGTAGCTGATGAAGGCCTTGTACTTGAATTCGCTTTCCACCGGTGCGGGTCAGCCGAGTCGGGCAGCGTCCTTCTGGTCGATCGCGCGTTCGCGGTGCATCAGGATCCACTCGGCGTGCTCCTCGAGCGATGCGTCGCCGAGGAACTTGAGTATCCGGCGGCGCTCGTCGTCGCTCGCGGCCGCATCGATCCGGCGCCGGGCATTGTGGAAGATGCGGTGCATGAACTCGTACTGCTTGATCAACTCGCTCTCCGCGGTGCTCTTCGCGTAGGACTGCCGGACGCCGACCATCAGCAGCACGCAACCCATCATGTACAGGATCGGTCCGCGCACCTCCTCCAGCAAGCTCGCACCTATGAACAGCAGCGCCGCCAGCGCCACCGCCGTCGCTACCAGCCCGAGCCGCGCGGCACGCTGCGTCGCCTCGTGCCGGCGCAGGCGCTCGGCGCCCTTGCGCCGGTAGTAGCCCAGCTGGCCGGACGACTCGTCCCCGATCCACTCTTGCACCGCGAATTCGACCCCGGCCGGGTCGCGGTTGGGGGACACGTCGCACTCCATGCCGGCGACGCGCATCACGTTGCGAATCCAGCCGAGGTCCGGGTCCTGCATCTGCAGGAAGTTGTCGTGCGCGAACTTGGTGACGTTGCCGCTGGTGACGCCGGCCGCGGCCCAGTAGAACTGCACGCGCAGCCCCTCGGCCAGCGTCCGGTAGTCGAGGTACTTGCGGTGCCAGGACCCGCGGTTGGCGAGGTAACTGACGCCCAGCGCCGCGATCATCAGGCAGAGTATCAGGGCGATGAGCGGGCGCGCCGAGTTGAAGTCCGTGTAGGAGATGTAGGCGAGGCCGGTCAGGAACGCGAATGCGTGCATCGCCCTGAGCGTGAACAAGACTCGCTTCTGGTAACGGATCGCCAGCCAGTCGGCGGCACAGAAGACCTGGTTGATGTCCTGCAGTCCCGCCGGCATCCGTTGCGCCTGCTCCGCCGTGAGGAGGGAATACCGCTCGCGATCGATCGTCGCGGCGTTGGCCTGCGCCTCGCTGCTGAACTCGTTCGATCGCTCGAAGACCTGCCGGTGGCGCAGCGGCATGTCGGCGACTCGTGGCTGCACCTCGTCCGTCGTGAACCAGAATGCCTCGAGCGGCACGAGACCGGGTGCCGGCGCACCATCGGGCCGGTCGCGCGAGCAGACGATGTGGTACACGAGATCGCTCTCGTCGTCCGCCAACGTGAGCCGGCTCGCCGTCGCGCGCGGCGTGTAGCCGGGCATCACGTCGTCATGGTGGAAACGGACCACCTGGCTCGTGCCGCCCAGCTGGTCGGTAGACTTGCCGTCCCACAGCGCCAGCAGCACGTGGCAGTGCGCGCAGAGAAACACGCCGGCCTGAGCATACTGACGCGCCCGGTTATTGCTGGAATCACGGATCGAGGCCTCCGTGTTGCCCGGGGTGATCGGCAACTCGAACACGTCGACTGCCGCTGCGCACAACCGCTCGAACTGTTCCCGTGACTCCGGCGTCGCGAAGTCGCGGACGTAGAGTTCCCTGGGCATCGGCAGCGGGACGATCAGCGGCATCCGCAGGTCGAGCGCCTCCTCGGCAACCAGCCGATCGGCGCCCTCGGCCAGCGCGGACATCACCACCACGATTCGGCCCGGGTAGGCGCTGCGCATGCTTTCGAGGAATTCGCGAACGCGGGCCCGAATGCTCTCGATCTCACCCGACGCGAGATCACGGTGCCCGGTCACCGCCACCACGAGCGGTACGGCGTAGCTGCGCCGCGCGCGCCTCGCCCCGGCGCGCCGCGGCACGGACGTGAATGGAACCGGTTCGGCCAGTACGGGCGATGTCACCATGCGCGCGGGACGTTACCGCAACGGCTGCTGGCTTGCACCTCGCAACGGCACCTCATCGTCCCAGGCTGCCACCGCCGGCCGGCAGGCCGGCGATGGCAGCACCGGGATGCACGTCAGAGGCGGGGCAACGGCGGCAGGACCTCGATGTCGTCGTACGCGCCGTCCACGAAGCCATTGCTGGGCACCGACGGCAGGAACCGGTCGTTGAACACGTGCTTCAGCACCATCGTGCGCACCAGTTGGTCGCCACGACGGTTGGCGCGATCGTTGCAGCTGTCGAAGTTCGTGCAGGCCGGACTCGCAGCGACGGTCGCCGCATAACCGTCCAGCTGGCTGATGAACGACTGGCAGTTGCGGAGCGCCTCGCTCTGTTTCGGCGAATCCGCAGCCAGCAGGCACTTGCTCAGCTTGTCGCGGGCGCCTTCCCACTGGTCGGAGAGCGTGGTGCAGGTCGACCGCGCGAATGGCACCGTGCCCGCGGGGTTGCCGTCGGTATCGACACGGCTGCAAGCGGTCTTGGCGAGCGACCAGTACAGGTCGTAGAACAGCGACTTCACCTGCCGCGCGAAGACGACCTCCGAACGTTCCGTCAGTTCAGCATTGAAGATCAGCAGCGACAGGGTCGCTCCACCCTTCTTGACGCTGCCGCAGCCGATGTTGCCGAGGATGTCGCCATAGCCGAGTGCCGGCCCGGGCGACGCAAAGGCATCCGGGCCGACCACCGTCTGGTAATTTTCCGAGATCCGCAGCGTGATGTCCCACTGCAGCAATGTGTCGATGCTGACGGGCCAGGCGCTGGACGGATAAGTGGGAGTACAACCGAGGCTGGACCTCGTGGCCGAAAGCCTGTCGACGAAGAACTCGATCTCGTAGGTGTCGGCGAACACGACACGGTCTTCGAGTATGAAGAAGAAGGCGTCGAAGTAATAGCGTGGCGGTACCGGGCCTTTGCCCGACGGATCATCGGCCGGGATGCCGCGGACCTGCGCCCGATATTCCGGGGACATCAGCATCGGAGGCAACGGCTTGTTCACGAACTGGTCGGTCACTTCCTTGGGCAGCAACTTGCTGACGTCGAGCGACTGGGTCGCAGCCGACCCGGCACCGACGATGACGCCGTCCGTCTTGCAGATGTCCGGCATCGGCTTCCCGTCCTGCTTCAACCAGCGGCAGTCCGGCATGTCCACGATCTGGAACACGGTCGCGCCGGACTCGGGACCCACCAGCTTCACTTTGCTCGCCACGGCCGCTGGCTCACCCGTGTCGTCGGTGGCGACCGGGCAAGGGCCCGAGCACTTCGAGAGGTCGAGGCTGTCGCCCGGCGCCAGCGTCGGCTGCAGCGGCGGGTACGACACCGAACTCGTGCACGTATCCGTCGTGTACGGACAGGCCCGAGTCGACAGCGTCAGGTCCGCATTGTCGACGATGACGTTCTGAAGTCCAGACGTGGGCACGCCGTCGGTGATCGGTTCGAGCACCATCACCTCGCACCAGTTGTAGTCCGTTGCTACGATGCGACCGGACTTCTCGCCAGCGCGGATCCCGTACTGGTTGTCGAGATCGGCCGCCACGCAAAGCCGGGGCTGGAACAGCGTGCTGCGCGTCTCCCGCTGGGACGGGATGTTGAACACGTCGATCGCCACGTCCGCAATGGTCGTGTCCTTGGCCAGGATGCGCCCGTTCGTCGAAACGCCGAGGGCGTAGCTGCGCGTCGCATCCTGCATTCGGAACAGGCCGACACCCTGCAGCTTTTCACTGCCCCGCAGGCCCCAGCCCTTGCTGTCCGCGATCATGAACGAGCCGAGGGGCGACCCCGTCGTCAGGCATTTCGGGTTGGCCGCGTTGAGCTGGGGGTCGGCGAAGAACATCAGGGTCCGCCGCAGCTCGAGCGCCATGACGCCCGTGCATTCGAGCCCCCCTGGCAGCAGCACCTTCGCCGCCGTCGCGTCGACGAGCAGCGGACGATCCTTGGCGATTTCCTTGAAACAGTACTGTTCGGCCGGCTCCTCCTGCAGGTCAAACCAGCCCTTAGCGCTGTCGCAGGACGAGCCCGCCGGCTTCGCAACGACCTTGACCAAGCTGTAGTTGCTCTTCTTCTTGCCGGCCACCCAGATCGCCCGATCGTCTCCTACGGCCAGGGCCGTACAGATCTCCGAGGCGCGGGTGTCGAAATCGAAGGCCCGGTCCTCGCAACTGAAGACGACGCGATCCTGCCCCGTCTTCACGGGGTTCCACTGGCGCACCACCCGCCCCTTGTTCGGGCCGGACGCGTCCAGGCAGAACAGCCCGTCGGTCGCCGTAAGCTGGCAGGAGGACACGTTGCTGGTGGCGACCGGTGTCTCGAACTGCGGAACGAGGGTCGTATCCCGGAAGGACATGTCGAGCATGGCGCCCGGACTCACCGCACCGACGCGTTCCAGGAGCTGATTCGGGAGGAGCGCCTGGGCCTGCGCGCGGGGCATCAGGAGCCCCAGGGCCAGGAGCACCGTGACGACCATCCGTGTCCACTGGTCCCCGTTCCTTCGCATGTTCGACACCTCGGACTGAATGAGTGAGGGCAGGGTAAACCCGCCTTGTGAAGCAAACGTGAAGCCGCCGGGGAGCTGCCCGGCAGCCCACCTGGCTCGGAGTGGATCCATTCGCCCGAACGAAGCAGCCACTGCCTCGGTAGCGCTCACGCCAGAGCCCCCTGCCGATACGCCCTTCGGACACCGCCGTTGGTTCGGCGGTCACTTGTTGCCGTCAATATACCCCAATCTATCCAGAATGAGACCTGTTTCTCAAATTCCGACGTAACTGCCCCGCCAGTGCCAGGTCGCACCCCCTTGGGGGACCGTCGAACGGCCAGCCCCGGGCTGAAGTCATTACACTGTCTGGCGACGCATAACCCAGGTGCCCCATGAGTGCAGCGGACGAGCGTCTGGCAGGGCTTCTCAATCGCTGGAGTGCGAGCGTGGACCAGCACGCCCGCTACCTGGCGCTGGACGACGCAGCCTATGCCAAGGTCCAGGACTGGCCGAAGCACCAGCGCCCCAACGGCTGGGTGCTGGAGCTCGCCCGCGCACGGTTAGTGGAGTTGCAACGCCTGGCCGACGAGCGAAAGTCGCGCGGTGATGCGGGGTTCGCCGAGGCGCTCGAACTGATGGCCTTCCTCACCAGCCTGCTCGGCTCCGAGCACGTCGACCGATTCATCCCTCTCGCCCGGCCACCGTCGACTTCCCCGCAGGAAGCCCTGCGCAACGAGCGGCAGCGAGCGAGGCGCCAGGCCACGGCGGCGATGAAGCCCGCGGCGTCGGCGAGGCCCGCAGCGGCGCGCAAGCCGGCGCCCGTGGCGGAAGGGCCCACAGGCGGTGACCGGGCGACGGCGACGGTGATCGCCGACGCGGTTCGACTGATCAGCTGGGGACGCGAGTGGCCGCAGCTCGCGGGCCTCATCGCGCGACTCGCCAACCGCCCGCCCGAAGCCGAGGTCTGGAAGATCCTGCGCAAGTACCGCGCCGCGATCGAAGCACAGGCCCGCCGACCGCGCGACTGACCCCGGCTTGGCATCGCTGCGGACGCTGCGGTAACTTCCGCCGCTCCCCTTCTCCAACGGAACCGGAGTCCGCCATGCCCCAGAGCCGAGTTGCCCGCCTGCTTGCCCCCGCCCTGCTCCTCGCCGTTGCTGCCGGGGGTGCGCACGCCCAGGGCCAGCCGTCGAAAGGAGAGCAGGCCCTCAAGTATCGCAAGGCGGTGTACCAGGCCATCGCGTGGAACTTCGGGCCGATGAGCCAGATGGCGCAGGGCAAGATCCCGTACGACGCGAAGGAATTCGAGTTGCGTGCAGGCCGCGTCGCCGCGCTCGCGCCGATGCTCTCCGAATCGTATTCGGCGGAATCGCGCACCGTGACGGGCTCCAAAGCCAAGCCCGAACTGTGGGCCAATCGCGCCGACTTCGACGCCAAGATGAACGACCTGGTCGAGCGCAGCGCAACCCTCGCGGCCGTGGCGAAGACCGGCGACGCGGCAAAGTCGAAGCAGGCGTTCCTCGACACGGCCGCCACCTGCAAGGCCTGCCACGACAAGTACAAGGCCGACTGAGTCGCCCGGCTCAGTAGAGCGCGATCGTCGCCTCGGGCGCGGCGCGCACAACGAGCGCGAGCGCGACCACGAGCGCGGCCACGATCACGACGGCGAGCAGGACCCGCGAGCCGGCGATCGCCTCGGCCGCAGGCACGTCCGCGGCCGGCTTGCGCCCGGTGATCATCGCTCGCACCAGCGGCTGGCGACGGACGCGCACGTAGAACGCCACCGCGACGACGTGCAGGCCGATCAGCGCGAGCAGCCAGTCCGAACTGGCGCGGTGCAGGGTGGTGATGCGATTGCTGAGCTCCGGCGCGATCCAGCCGTAGAACGGCCCCATGCTCATGATCTCGTCGTTTGCGAACAGCCCGGTCGCACCTTGCAGCAACAGCAGTGCGAGCATGGCCAGGACGCTCAGCGCGCCGAGCGGGTTGTGGCCCACCGTCGCGCCTCCGCCTGCGCGCAGGCCGGCCAGCAGAGCCCGCGGGCCACGCACGAAGCTGGCGAATCGCGCGTGCCGCGTGCCTGCGAAACCCCAAGCGACACGGAATGCCACCAGCACCAGCACCGTGTAGCCGAGCCGACGGTGCCAGTCGAACCAGCCGATGCCCGCGTAATGGGTGGCCCAGCAACCCGCCACGGCGAGCACCAGGGCCCAGTGCGTCACTCGCACCGGCAGGTCCCACACCAGGCGTGCGGCCGGACTCGAAGTCGTCACGACGGGTGCCTCTGGTTGATCGCGAGGAGAGCGCGGCATTCTAGCAACGGGTTGCGTGACTCCGGCGCACGATTCGCATACCGTGGCG
>Ga0316626_10000981_pt1 | contig 12206 bp, 12 predicted proteins | sample OWC_Aug_T1_C1_D5_FD_207656 | JGI IMG/M metagenome (GOLD analysis project Ga0316626, IMG submission 207656) | Wetland soil microbial communities from Old Woman Creek delta, Ohio, United States - OWC_Aug_T1_C1_D5_A | ecosystem: Environmental > Terrestrial > Soil > Wetlands | place: USA: Ohio...
CACCATCTGGAACCAGGTGGAAAAGGCGTGGATCAGCTCGCGGGCCTCGGCCGGCGCACGGCCGCGCGTGCGCACGACCAGCTGTACGGCCTCGTCGGGATCACCCTGGCGGCGCCCGATGGCGGCCAGGCGGTCGCCCTCGACGGCGTCGAACAGTGCCTGGCCGCACTGGTCCTTGATCACTTCGCCGACGAGATTGCCGAGCGCGTGCACGTCATCGCGCAGCGCCGCGTCCTTGAGCGGAAAAAAAATGCCTTTGCGGGCCATGGCCGCGGATCGCGGGCTGTGGGAGTTTTGGTTTGCGTGTGCCGCCCTGCCGGGCAGCTGAATCGGTCATTGCTTACGGGGCGAATCGTACCAGACCTGGCCGGTGGGTTCATGTTGCGCCCGGACAACAACCAGGTGCCATCGAGCCCCCGCATGTGCGGTCCTCCGGCCAATTACTTGTCCGGACAAATTGTGGCCGCCAGACGGCGGTGGTATGTTCGCAACGCACGGGATGTCCGGCCGGACCGGGCTGATCAAATCACGACAGGGGGATTACATGAAGTTTGCCAAGTCTCGGCTGTTTGCGCTGGCCGCAGCGCACGGTGCCTCGCTGTGGGCAGTTCCGACCGTACTGCAGGCGGCGGAAACGACCGGTCAACTCGAGGAGATCGTCGTCACGGCGCGTCAGCGCGAGGAAAAAATCGAGGACGTGCCGGTAACGATCACCGCGTTCACTGCGACCGAGATCAAGAGCGCGGGCATCGAGCGCCCACAGGACTTCATCGCCCTCACGCCGGGCGTGTCCCAGGTGCAGACGGCTGAAGCCGGCGACCTGCAGGTCAACATTCGCGGCATCAACACCGGCCGCGACGCCGAGACGAACTTCGCCCTCGTCGTCGACGGGGTGCTGCAGACGAACCCGAATGCGCTCAACCAGGAGCTCTCGGGCGTCACCCAGATCGAGATCCTGAAGGGGCCGCAGGGCGCGTTATACGGCCGCAACGCCCTGGCCGGCGCGCTGATAATGACGACACGCAAGCCTGGCGAAGAGTGGGATTTCGAGGTGGGTGCAGGCTACGGCAGCGATAACACCTACAAGGGCAGTTTCTACGCGGGCGGGCCGCTCAGCGACGGCGTCAAGGGTTCGATTGCCGCTTACACGCGCCACACTGATGGCCAGTGGGAAAACCTCACTGCCAACTGCGACGATTGCGTGGATTACTTCGAGGAGACCGGCGTCGCCGGACGGCTGCTGTTCGGGCTTGCCGGTGGCGACCTCGATTTCAAGGCCAAGTACTCGCAGGTGGAGTCCGGCGCAATTAACTTCAACGGTTCGATCGCACTGGCCGACGCCGCGCCGTTCGTGGGCCAGGCCTTCTACGAGGACCCGAACAAGCACAATTTCCGTTACATCAACAACGTCAAGCCGGAGAACGAACAGGAAAACGTCAACCTGTCGCTGAAGGGCGACTGGGACCTGGGCTTCGCTACCCTCACCAGCTACCTCGCGTACAACGACCAGACGAACTACTTCCTGACGGACGGCACCAGCGCCGCATTCAACCTGTACACGTTCCAGCTGCCGACCTCGAATTTCGAGGTCGTCAACACGTGCAAGGCATCCAACGACGCGCACCTGAGCGATCCGGGGTATGAAGCGCCGTTTTTCCCACTGCCATCGAATCTGTGGTTCCAAGGTGGCCAGTACTCGGGCTTCCTGCCGCCGTACGGTCCAACCACCTGCGACGGCTACCAGTACCAGCAGCGCGACCAGACGGATACCAGCATCGAGGTGCGCCTGACCTCGCCGGGCGACCAGCGCCTGCGCTGGGTGGGCGGCGTGTACTTCGCCGACATCGACCGCCACGTCGTCGTCTCGCAGGGCTCGGACCTGGGCAAGGGTTTCGACGCCAGGGCGTTCGTGCCCACCGGCGGTCCGAACCCGACCGACCTGCTGTACGACGACGATTTCTCGAGCAAGGTCTACGCCGTATTCGGCCAGCTGGCCTACGACGTCGTCGACAACCTCGAGCTCGCACTGGCGCTGCGCTATGACAGCGAGGACCGCAAGGTCGAAAACAACGTCCCGACCTGCAGCGCGACGGACACCACGTCTTGTCGCGCTCAGACGCCCGGATTCGGCTTTGTTTATGACATTGGCGGCCCCGCTCCCTACATCAACCCGGCCTACACCACGAATCCGGGATACGCGACCAGCGGTATCCCGAATCGCAGCGAGACGTTCGACCAGCTGCAGCCGAAGGTGTCGGCCAACTGGAAGCTCACCGAGGACTTCGCGATCTTTGCCTCCTACGGCTACGGCTTCCGCAGCGGCGGCTTCAACTCCTCGGGCAGCGCGGCCACGACGCAGACGTATTACGGCGGCCTCGAGCTCGACGACGGCACGCCGAACCTGAGCGACGTCAGCGACACTTACAAGAAGGAAGTATCCAAGGCGGCGGAGCTTGGATTCAAGGCCTACTTCGCGGACCGAACGTTCAACGTGAACGCCGCGGTGTTCCACACCGATCTCGAGGACATGCAGTTCTTCAACTTCTTTGCGGGACCGTTCGGCCTGCTGCGCGTCGTGACCAACATCGACCAGGTGACGATCCAGGGTGCCGAGATCGATGCCCGCTTGAACGCCACGGATTACTTCACCTTTTTCGGCGGCTTCGCCTTCACGGACGGACAGATCGACGAGTACAACGGACGTCCCTACACGAAGGACAACGAAGTCCCCTATGCCCCCGAGTACACGGGCAATCTGGGCGCCGAGTTCCGCTACCCGGTCAGCGACGACTACCAGCTGCTCGCGCGGCTCGACGCGTCGTTCGTCGGCGAAACGTGGTTCCACCCGGTGCAGGACGAGCGCCTCCCGAATCTGTTCACGGCAGGCGGCTTCGGCCAGGGCGAGTTCTCGAAGATGCGCCGCGACCCGTACCAGACCCTTAACGCCCGCCTGACGCTGCAGGCGGACAGGTGGGGTGTGACGGCGTGGGGCCGCAACGTCACGGACGAGGACTTCCTCGCCGAGATCATCCCGGCGCCGGAGTTCGGCGGCTCGTTCATCCACGACGCGCAGGGCGCATCCTACGGCGTGGACGTAATTTTCAAGTTCTGATCGAGCGGGGTCCGCCCCTCAATAGCCCGGGCCGCGCAAGCGGCCCGGGCTCTTTCGTCAGGGCGCGAGCCCGAACACGCGCAGGGCGTTGTCGCGCAGCAGCAGCTTGCGCACTTCGGGCTTGAATCCCAGGTCCGCGATCTCATCCACCGTGCGCTTGCAGTCGAGCACCGGGAAATCCGTGCCGAACACGACCTTGTGGCGGAACGCTCCCAGCTGCCGATCCGCTGCGGCAAGCGGATTGCCACGATTGCCCAGGCCGCGGACGATACCCTTCGCCTTGGTTTACCATCGCGCATGCATGAACCCCGATGGCGCCCTTCTGCGACCGATCCAACCTGCCGACGACGAGTCGATGGGGCGGATCCTGCGCGCGGTGATGACTGAATTCGGCGCATGCGGCCAGGGTTTCACCATCGATGATCCCGAGGTGGACCACATGAGCGGCGCCTGTGTCGGCCCAGGCGCCGCGTACTTCGTGCTGGAGATCGCGGGGCGCGTGGTGGGTGGTGGTGGTATCGCAGCCCTTGCCGGCGCCGACCCTGGCGTGTGCGAGTTGCGCAAGATGTACTTCCTGCCGGAGGCGCGCGGACGCGGGCACGGCCGCCGGATGCTGGAGCATTGCCTGACCGCGGCGCGCGCGCTCGGCTATCAGCGTTGCTATCTCGAAACGCTGACCGGCATGGACGCCGCCATGCACCTGTACTCCCTGGCGGGATTCAAACCGCTCTGCGCGCCGCTCGGCGTCACCGGCCATTCCGGCTGCGACCGCTGGTTCGCGCGGGACCTCTGACGTCAGCGTCAGGCCGGGGCCCAGCCGCCCTCGCCCGTATCCCACGCGCGTCGCAGGGTCTGCGCAAACGTGTACCGCTCTCCCGGGTGCTCCGAAACGGACACTTGGATGAAGTCGCCCTTCTCGTCGATGTAACGGCGTACGACGGTCATGCTCGGGCTGCCGGGCTCGACGCCGAGCACTTCCGCCGCGTCGGCCGGCATTGGCCGCGCCATGGCCTCGGCCGCGACCTTGGCGACGTGCACGCCGAACCGGCGCTCGATGAGTTCGTAGACCAGGTCACGGGTGCGGCCGACCTGCTCGGCCACCTCGGCATACTTCGGCCGCAGGTAGAGTTCCAGCCGGCAGATCGGCGGACGACCGCCGGACATGCGCCGCACGGCGCGGATGCGCAGCCAGCGACTTCCGGGCTTGCCGCCGACGAGTTGTGCCGTGTCCGCGCCCAGCCGCACGTATCCGGAACCCAGCACGTCCAGCCGGCTGTCCCGCGGGTACTGCAGGAGTTCCGAGGGTGCGCGCACCCGGTGCACGTAGGCGCGGCGCGGCCGGCGCGCCAGCACGCGCGTTCCGACGCCGCGACGTCGCTCCACGAGGCCCAGTTCCTCGAGCTGCCGCAGCGCGTCGCGGATCGTGTGGCGGCTCGCGGCATAGTCGCGCATGAGCTGCAACTCGCCCGGCAATACGCTGCCGACCTTGATCTGGCCGCTGCGGATCTGCCCAATCAGGTCCTCGGCGATCTTCCGGTAGCGCGTCACGACTCCTCCCATCCCCGGCCGGGGCCACCGCCGCAATTGTCCGGACAATTGACGGATGATATACAGGGCGCTTTCCGGCCGCCGCCTCGGCCGGACCAGGAGGATGCCATGGTACAGAACGTCAAGCACCTGGGCGGGCAGCGCTACCGCGAAACCTTTGGCCGCAGCTACGAAGACTTCCAGGTCGGTGACGTCTACGAGCACCGCCCCGGGCGCACGATCACCCAGGCCGACAACATCTGGTTCACCCTCCTCACCATGAACACGCACCCGCTGCACTTCGACGAGGAGTATGCGAAGGCCAGCGAGTTCGGCCGCTGCATCGTGGCGAGCCCGCTCACGGTCGCCCTGATGGTCGGCATGAGCGTGAGCGACGTCAGCCAGAAGGCCATTGCCAATCTCGGCTGGCGTGAGATCAAGCTCACCCACCCGCTCTACGCCGGCGACACGCTGACCTCGGAGTCCGAGGTGCTCGAGACCCGCGAGTCGAAGAGCCGTCCCGACGCGGGCCTCGTCACCGTCCGCACCACGGGCAAGAACCAGGACGGCGTGGTCGTCTGCACCTTCGAACGGACCATACTCGTGGCGAAGCGCGGCCACAGTGTCGAAGACCGCGCAGCCTACTGAGCGAATGCCACAGGACACCCCACGATGACCGACGCAGCCACCAGTCGCCGCATCACCGCCTCGCCCGATGAGGAGGCGCAGGTCCTCGACACCATCGACCGCTGGGTGGAAAAGGAGGTGCGACCGATCGCGCGCAAGTTCGACCAGGCCGACGAGTACCCGCACGACCTGGTCGAGCAGATGAAGGAACTCGGCCTGTTCGGCGCCACCATCGGGCAGGAATGGGGCGGCCTGGGTCTGTCCGCCACGACCTATGCACGCCTCGTCACGCGCATCTCGCAAGCCTGGATGGCGCCGACGGGCATCTTCAATTCCCACCTCATCATGGCGGCCTGCGTCGAGCGCAACGGCACCGAGGAGCAGAAGCAATACTACCTGCCGCGCTTCGCCGCAGGCGAGTTGCGCGGCGGCATCGGGCTAACGGAGCCGGATGCGGGCACCGACCTGCAGGGCATCCGCATGGTCGCGCGACGCGACGGCGACCACTACGTGATCGACGGCACCAAGACCTGGATCACCAACGGCGTGTACGGCACCTGTTTTGCCCTGCTCACCAAGACCAATCCCGAGGCCGCGCCGCGACACGCCGGCATGAGCATGTTCATCGCCGAGAAGGGGCCGGGATTCACCGTCGGCCGCAAGATCAGGAAGCTCGGTTACCGGTCCATCGACAGCGCGGAACTCGTATTCGAGAAGTTCCGCATCCCGGCCGCCCAGCTCGTCGGTGGGGTCGAGGGCCGCGGCTTTCACCACGCGGTCGGCGGCCTCGAACTCGGCCGCATCAACGTCGCCGCCCGCGGCGTCGGCCTCGCCACCGGCGCGCTCAACGACGCGCTGCGTTATTCGCAGCAACGCAAGACCTTCGGCAAGCCCATCTGCCAGCACCAGGCGATCCAGCTCAAGCTCGCCGAGATGGCAACCCGTGCCGAGGCCGCCCGCCTGCTGGTCGAGCAGGCGGCGCGCAAGTACGACACCGGCGAGCGCTGCGATCTCGAGGCGGGCATGGCCAAACTGTTCGCGTCTGAAGCTGCGGTCGAGAACAGCCTCGAGGCGATGCGCGTATTCGGCGGTTACAGCTACTCGGTGGACTTCGACGTCGAGCGCTACTACCGCGACTCGCCGTTGATGTGCATCGGCGAGGGCACGAACGAGATGCAGCGCATCATCATTGCGCGGCAGCTGGTCGAGAGGAACCCGGCGTGAGCCCTGCCCTGCCGCTCACCGGGATCCGCATACTGACATTCGAGAATTTCGGAGCGGGCCCGTTCGGCTCCATGTACCTCGCGGACCTGGGGGCCGAGGTCATCAAGATCGAGAACCGCGAGCAAGGCGGCGACGCGACCCGCGGCATGGGTCCATTCTTCCTCGGCGAGCACGACAGTCACTTCTTCCAGACGTTCAACCTGAACAAGAAGAGCGTCACCCTGAATCTGAAGCACCCGGCGGGACAGGAGGCCTTCCGTCGTCTGGTGGTCACCGCGGACGCAGTGATGAACAACCTGCGCGGCGATCAGCCCGGGAAACTGGGCCTCGACTACGCCGCCCTGGGTCCCGTGAATCCGCGCATCCTGTGCGCACACCTGTCGGCCTACGGCCGCGACAACGAGCGCAAGGGCTGGCCTGGTTACGACTATCTGATGCAGGCCGAAGCGGGCTACCTGCACCTGACCGGCGAACCCGGAACGCCGCCCGCGCGCATGGGGCTCTCCATCATCGACTACATGACGGGCATGACCCTCGCAGTCGGCCTGCTGTCAGCGCTGATCGGCGTCGCGAAGACCGGTCGGGGACACGACCTCGACGTCTCGCTGTTCGACGTGGCGCTGCACCAGCTCTCGTATCCCGGCAACTGGTATTTGAACGAGGGGCTGCGGACGGAACGGCTGCCGCGCAGTTCACACCCGTCAGCGGTGCCCGTGCAGCTCTTCCGCACCTCGGACGGCTGGGTATTTGTGATGTGCATGACGGACAAGTTCTGGCAGGCGTTGCTCAACGAGCTTGGACGCGCAGACCTTGCGACCAACCCGGACTACGCGACGGCGGACGCCCGCCGCCGCAATCGCGACCGCCTGACCGAGGTGCTCGACGCGGAATTCGAAAAGGCCACGACCCAGCACTGGCTCGATCGCTTGCAAGGCCTGCTGCCGGTCGCGCCGGTCTACGACATCGCGCAGGCGCTGGACAATCCGTTTGCACACTCGGTCGGCATGGTGCGCACCGTGCCCCAGCCGGCGCGCCCCGACTTCCGCGCGCTGGCTAACCCGATCAAGCTCGATGGCGATCGTCTGCCGAGCAGTCCCGGTCCCGGGCTGGGCGCGGATACCGATCACTATCTCCGCGAGATCGGCTACATGGAGGACGAGATCAGTCGCCTGCGCGCGGACGGCGCCGCCTGACCATGAAACTCGAAGGCCTCCGCGTCCTCGACCTGGCACTGTTCCTTCCGGGGCCGCACCTATCGCAGCTGATGGCCGATCACGGCGCGGAAGTGGTCAAGCTCGAGCCCCCCGGCGAGGGCGACCCCGGGCGGCACATCGGACTCGGTGAGCACGGCCACAGCGTGTTCTTCCGCAACCTGAACCGCGGCAAGAAGAGCGTGAGCCTGAACCTCAAGTCGCCCGCGGGGCGTGAGGCACTGCTGCGCATCGCCGAGGGCGTCGATGTCCTGATCGAGGCATTCCGCCCGGGCGTCGCAGCACGGCTAGGCTTCGACTACGAGACCGTGCGCGCCCGTAACCCGCGCATCGTGTACTGCTCAATCTCCGCCTTCGGGCAGACAGGCCCTTACCGCGACGTGCCCGCGCACGACCTCGCCTGCGAGGCCTACGCCGGCATCGTGAGCGTCAATCTTGGCACCGATGACCAGCCCGCGATGCCGTCGATCCCGGCCGCCGATTTCGCGGCGGCCTCGATGGGTCTCGCCGGCGTGCTCATGGCACTTTACCGGCGCGAGAAGACCGGCCTCGGTGATCGGCTCGACATCAGCATGCACGACGCGGCGCTCGCCTGGCTGCCGAACGTGCTCGGTCCCGTGTTCGTCGAGAAGCGCTCGCCGGTGCCGAAGCACGAGCGCACCTGGGGCGGCAGCGCGTTCTATCGCATCTATCGAACGTCCGACAGCCGTCACGTGGTGCTCGGCGCTCAGGAGATCAAGTTCGTCCGCAACCTGCTGACGGAATGGGGCCGGCCAGACCTGATCGAACCCTGTGAGCGAGGCCCAGGGCCCCACCAGCAGCCGGTCATCGAATTCCTTCAGGGCGTGTTCGGAACCAAGTCGCAGGCCGAGTGGGTCGAGTGGTTCCGCGGCCGCGACATCTGCTTCGCACCGGTGAAGAACCTGCGCGAGGCTTTCGATGATCCGCAGGCGAATGCACGTGAGATGCGGCTAGTGGACAAGCTCGGGCAGGAGCACATCGGCTTGCCCATCAAGTTCGCTAACGAGCCCGGCCGGGCTGATTTCCGCATTCCGGCTGCGGGCGCACACACCGAAGACGTCCTGCGCAGCGCGGGATTCAGCGATGCGGATCTCGCCCGACTGCGCCACGATGGAGCATTCTAGCCACACAGGCTAGTCAGTCGGCGGCGTAGAGAAGCGCCAGAATTTCCTGCGGAAATAAATCATCGCATCGCTGGCCGGCTCGTGGTTCACGGACTGCACTTCGCCGACGATGATCGAGTGATCACCGCCGTCGTAGTGTGCGAACTTCCGGCAGATCAGCACTGCAACGGCGCCGCTGACCGTGGGCAACCCTTGCTCACCGACGACCAGCTCGTCGCCGATGAACTTACGCGCGCCGCGAGTCGCGAATCGTCGAGCCACGGCTTCGCCGTCCCCTGCAAGGATGTTGACGGCAAACACGCCCGTAGCCGCGAACGCCTCATGACACTCGGCGGACTTTGCCAGGCACACCAGGACCAGCGGCGGATTCAGCGAAACGGACGAGAACGAGCTGGCCGTAAATCCCCACGGCTTGCCCTCCCCATCCAGCGTAGTCGCGATCACGACTCCGCTCGGGAAGCTCCCCATGGCCGCCTTGAAGGCACTGACATGGATCATCGGGCACTCTCCTGCGCATTACGAAGCACGGGCGATCGCCGATGCCAGTCCGTGGCACTCTCGTGGGCCTGCGCGACGCGCAGCAACGTCGCCTCCGAGAACGGTCGTCCCACCAGCTGGAAGCTCGTCGGCAGGCCGTTTTCCGTGAAGCCACAGGGAACCGACAGCGCCGGCAGGCCAAGGTAATTGAACCCGGCCGTGCAGCGTACGAGCAGCGCGATCTTCTCCCACATCGCCGCGGCGCCACCGACGTCCGTCTCGGCCAGCGTCGGAACCGGGATGCCGAGCGTCGGCAGGTGCAGCACGTCGCACGCACCGAATACCTCCCGCACGAATCCCTCGAGCAGGACCGGACGCAACTGCTGCGCCTGCAGATAGACCGGCGCCGGGATCGCGAGCCCGGTGGCGGCGCGGACCCGCACCTGCGGCGCGTAATCCGCTGCGCGATCACGCAGCCAGGGACCGTGGACGCCCGCGGCCTCCGCGTACACGAGGGCGCGGCTCAGCTCCGTCAGGTGTTCGGCGTATGGCACCCGCACGCCCACCAGCTGCGCACCGAGCGACGCGAGGACACGGCGCGAGTCCTCTAGCGCCCGCTCGACATCCGGCGCCACACGCTCCAGGAAATAGTTGTCCGGTATACCCACACGCAGGCCGGCGATACTCGACTCCAGTGCACGCATGTAGTCGGGTACCGGCAGACGGCTGGTGCGGGCATCCGTGGGGTCATGGCCGGCGGTGACCTGGAGCAGCGCCGCGATGTCGCCAGCAGAGCGCGCCAGAATGCCTGGCACGTCCACCGAGTGCGACAACGGCATCATGCCGGTTCGCGTCACGCGACCGTTGGTCGGCTTGAGTCCATACAAGCCCGTCACGCTGGCCGGCAATCGCACCGACCCGCCGGTGTCCGACCCGAAGCTCCCGAAGACCAATCGCGCGGCAACAGCCGCCCCGCCACCGCTCGAGGATCCGCAGGCGATGTGATCCGTGTTCCAGGGATTTCGGCAGTCGCCGAGAAACGCATTGTGCCCCGTCGGCCCGAGCGCGAACTCGCACATGTTGAGCGTGCCGAGTTCGATCGCACCAGCCGCGTCGAGTCGCGCAAGGACCGTAGACGTCGCATCCGATGGCGGCGGCGCCGCGCGCGAGCCCATCGTCGCGGCCCGTCCCGCGCGATGGAACATGTCCTTGTGAGCCAGGGGAACGCCGTGCAATAGCCCGCGCGACCGCCCGGTGGCGAGTTCTGCATCCGCGTGGTCGGCTGTCGCAAGCGCTTGTTCCGCCATGACGGTCACGAAGGCGTTCACCGCCGGCTGCCACTGGGACACGCGCGCGAGGCAGCCCTCGACGACCTCGCGACTCGAGACATGGCGTGCCGCGATCGCGGCGGCTGCTTCCGTCAGCGTCCAGTCGGGCAGCATCATTCCAGTTCGCCGGCCAGCGCCTCGAGCGCTGGGAGGAAGTCGGCCGGATCGCGTGTCAGCAGGCCGGGAGTCGGTTCATGCAGCGATGCCATCACGGCCGCGATCGCCGCCACGACGCCCGCGGCGATGCGCTGTGCGGTCGCTTCGTCCACCCACTCCTGCTGCTGCAACCGGGCGAGCTGCAGCACCGTCGTCGCGTCGAGTTTGCTCAAGAATTGGTCCTCAAGGGCCCGTGCCCGGAGGCACCGGCGTCAACATGTCGACCGCCACCCGCCATTCGCGACCATCGTGTCGCCACAGGCGCACGTAGACCGCGCGGATCTTCGGCGCTGCACCGGATTGCGCCGGCTCGACGATTTCGCCGTAGGTGTACCCCATGTCCGAACCCGGAGTCGCGATCGCCGACTGGGTCCGGGCATCGACACCGCGGCCAACACTCGCGTCGTCGACGGGCCACACGTCGCTCAGGTGCGACGGCGGCGACTCGTCGCGATACGCGAGCGCGCCGGCGGCGGCAAACCGGCGCAAGGCGACATCGATGCCACTCGAGCGGATCGTTTCATTCAACCGGCCGTCCTCCCTGGCGAGGTCTTCCGGCTCTCCTGCCCCGTGACACTGCCGCGGCGCAGCGGCCGGCCAAAGCCCGTCCAGCGCGGCCTGCAGTGGGCTGGGCGCTGTTGCGTCCCGATCATGATCGATGCCGTGATCCAGGACGACCGCCCACCCGCCGTCGGGCTCCTGCCGCCAGAGCGAGAGGTAATGGCCGGCCGCGGGCTCGCCCCCCTCCGGATTCGCATAAACCCACGGACCCGTGCTGACGGCCAGCTGGCCGGAGCACGCGACGGCGGCGGCCGCGGGGGTCCACTCCAGACGTCCACTCGCCTGCTCATGGGTCGCGAGCCAGTCCCGGCCCACGACGGCCGTCGGCCGGAAGACGACACCGTCGGTGGCCAGATAGGTTTGAAAGGCTGCCTGCTGACCGCGCTCGACCGAAAGGCTTGCGAACGCGCGGTCGGCGGCGAGCGCCGCGTCTTGCGCCTCGGAGGCCGCAAAGACGACGATCGGGCAGGTGCAGGCGAGCAAGGCCAGCCCGCGCAGGATGTTCATGGTCTTGATTTGGCAGCCCTTTTGTCGGCCCGAGCATACCCCGCCCGATGCGGCCCCGCCCAGCGGTATTCTGTTAAAGTCGCAGGCTGGACGAACCCACACACAGAGCGCAAATGCAGAGAATCATTGCCTTTCTTACCGTCGCACTCATGTTGACGTTCGGCAGCGCCGCGGCGCTTGCGGACGCGAAGACCGAACAGCGGCTCGACGAGTCCCGGCGGGTTTTCGAGTCCTTCGCAAACCTGAGTGAGCAGGCGATCCCCGTCTGGCTCCTCGAGCGTTCCTACGGCATGGTGGTCGTGCCGAAAGTGATCAAGGGCGCGCTGGGCCT
>Ga0316626_10000983_pt1 | contig 12201 bp, 10 predicted proteins | sample OWC_Aug_T1_C1_D5_FD_207656 | JGI IMG/M metagenome (GOLD analysis project Ga0316626, IMG submission 207656) | Wetland soil microbial communities from Old Woman Creek delta, Ohio, United States - OWC_Aug_T1_C1_D5_A | ecosystem: Environmental > Terrestrial > Soil > Wetlands | place: USA: Ohio...
GGATCGCGAGGCCGGCACGGCCGGCGTCGATTTCACCGGCACGTCGCCGCAGCAGGCCAACAACCTGAATGCGCCGCGGGCCGTGACGGTGGCAGCGGTGCTGTACGTGTTCCGCACCCTGGTCGCGGAGCCGATCCCGCTCAACGCCGGCTGCCTGCGGCCGCTGACGCTCGTGGTGCCGCGCGGCACGCTGCTCGATCCGGCGCCGCCCGGCGCGGTGGTGGCGGGCAACGTGGAGACGTCGCAGTGCATCGTCGATGCCCTGTACGGGGCGCTCGGCATCCAGGCCGCGGCGCAGGGGACGATGAACAACTTCACCTTCGGCAACGACCGCTACCAGTACTACGAGACGATCGCCGGCGGCGCCGGCGCCGGCCCGGGTTATGAGGGCGCGAGCGGCGTGCAGACGCACATGACCAACTCGCGGCTCACCGATCCGGAGGTGCTCGAGGCCCGCTTCCCGGTACTGCTGCGCGAGTTCGCGCTGCGCGCCGGTTCGGGCGGGGCCGGGGCGTTCCGCGGCGGCGACGGACTGGTGCGCGAGGTCGAGTTCCGTGAGCCGATGACGGCCGGCATCCTCGCCAACCACCGGCGCGTGGCACCGTTCGGGCTGGCCGGCGGCGGGCCGGGCCGCGTGGGGATCAACACGGTGATCCGCCGCGACGGGCGGTCAGAAACGCTGCAGGCGACGGCCGAACTCGCGGTGGATGCGGGCGATCGTCTCCGCATCGAGACGCCCGGCGGCGGCGGCTGGGGCGCCCCGGTCGGTGGCCACGACTGAGGGCACCGGGCGCGGCTCGCTGTAGTGACCGAACAGTTCCTGCGCGAGCGTGCGGGTCGGCTGCGTGTCTGCCGCGGACCGCGCGGCCGCCTCGGGCACCGTCACGGTCATGCGCGTCGCCGGCGCCAGTGCGTTGGTGCGCACCGATCGCACGCGACTGCCGCTGCGCGACTGCGTGACCATGAACGACCGCCACTGGCCCGGCCGCCCGGCCTGCAGTGACACCAGCAGGTTGATGCGCCCGGCGGCGACGTCGTCCGGCCCGTTGATGCGCTCGTCGCAGACGACATCGAGCGTGGCCGGGCCTTCCGCCGGCCCGAACAGGCCCGACCCCGCCAGAGGCTGCAGGAACGCCTCGACCTGGCGCTGCAGTTGCTGCCAGACGGCGTGTCCCGGCGCCTCGAACATCGCCCAGCGCGTGCCGCGCTCGAGGCTGGCCATGAGCAGCAGCTTGCGGCGCTGCGAGGTGAGCAAGCGCGCGTCGGCGCTGGCCGCCGAGCCGCCTGCCAGGGTCCTGAGCGGGAGCGGCCGCGGGCTCGCCGAGCGCAGCGAGTGCAGCGGGTTGATGCCGTGCGCGGCGAGGCGCGCGCCCTCGGCTTCGGTGAGCACGAACTCGGGCCGCACCGCAGGCCGCAGCAGCAGTTCCTCGTCGGATCCCGGCTGCCAGGGCGACCGCTGCTCGTCCAGGCGCGCGAGCGTGCCCGCGACGGCACCGCCGTTGGCAAACGTCTCCGGGCGGGCGCGCAGGCGGTCGAACGCCTGGATGCGGGGGAAGCACATCAGCGCGTGCTCCGAGCGGAACTCGAACTCGCGCAGGCCGCGCAATGCGTCGTCGCAACTGCGCCAGGCCGCCGGCGGGTCGACGATCAGCAGCGCGTGGTGCTCGCGGCAGTAGCGACTCGCCACCAGCAGAGCGCCTGCGCCGACGTCGCGGTCGCGCTCGAGCGGCGGGATGCAGACGAATCGCACGTCCTCGGCGGCGGCGAGCGCGAACACGCCGGTGCCGGCCTCGGCCGAGCCGATCACGTCGTAGTCGGTGAGCGCGCCCCCGTCGTCACCGTCGGCGTTCGAGTCGACGTACCCCACCGGATGCCGCGATCCCGGCGAGAACGTGCGCGCCGGCCGCGTCGCGGGCACCGTCCCGCGAACGCGCACGAGTTGCGACTCCTGCAGCACCGCGGCCACGTAGCGCGTCGTGCCGGGCACCACCGAGACGCGGCGGAAGATTTCCTGTTCCTCGATGTGGTCGGAGCCGCGCGCGCGCACGCGCTGCACGATCAGGTTGAAGCGGTCGGTCTCGGCCGCGCCGATGTTGTCGTAGTCAACCGAGGCACGCAGCGCTTCGCGCGAGCCCGGACTCAGCGCCTCGAGCGTGAGCGACTCGTTGTCGCAGGGAAGGGAGATGGTGGCGGGCGCCCCGCCGTTCAGCACGCGGACGATGACCGCGCTCCGGCCACCGCACTCGAAGAACTGTTCGACGGCGTACGACAGCGTGCTCGGTTGCCACAGCCCGCCGAACACCTCGTGGAACTCGGCGAAGTTCCGCACCGTGACCGGCCGGTTGACCGGGCCGCGCAGGGCGCGGCCGACGAAGGCCGTGACGGCGGGCGGCAACAGGGCGATCGCGTTGTCCGCGCCCGGCCCTTCCGCCACGACGATGCCGCCCGTTGACGCTTGCCGCAAAACCTTGGTCCCCACACGCCTCCCGACTAAGTTAGCACAGGATCCAGTATCCTTGGCCGCTGCCCGCCCCAAGCTGTTGATGCACACCACCTCCGGACGCTGGCGCCTCGGCCTCGCTCTCGCCCTCACCACCGCGGTGTTCTGGGGCCTGCTGCCCATAGCGCTCAAGATCGCGCTCGCAGGCATGGATGCCTGGACGCTCACCTGGTACCGCTTCGCGACTGCAGGGGCCGCGCTCGGACTGTTCCTCGCCTGGCGCGGGCGCCTGCCCGCCTGGCCACCACTCACCCGGCGCGGCGCGTGGCTGTACGCGGCCGCACTGCTCGGCCTGGTGGCGAACTACGTGAGCTACCTGGCGTCGCTCGCTCTCACGGGCCCGACGGCGGCGCAGGTGCTCATCCAGCTCGCGCCGATGTTCCTGCTGTTCGGCGGGCTGATCGTGTTCCGCGAGCGCTTCGCGCCGCTGCAGTGGGCCGGCTTCGCGGTGCTGGTCGCCGGTCTCGGCGTGTTCTTCCACGACCGCATCGGCGAGGTGTTCGCGATCGGGACGCGCCTCGGCCTCGGCGTAGCCATCATGCTGTTCTCCGCGGTCGTGTGGGCGTGTTACGCGCTCGCGCAGAAGCAGCTGCTCACGCAGCTCAGCTCGAGCCAGGTGCTGCTCCTGCTGTACCTCGGCGCCGTGCCGCTGCTGCTGCCGCCGGCGCAGCCCGCGCAGGTGTTCGCGCTGGATGGCCTGCAGCTCGGCATGCTGGCGTTCTGCTGCGCGAACACGGTGATCGCCTACGGCTGCTTCGCCGAAGCCCTCGAGCACTGGGAAGTGTCGCGCGTGAGCGCGGTGGTGACGCTGGCACCGATCATCACGGTGCTGGGCGTCCACGCCGCGGGCTGGGTGTGGCCCGACGCGGCACCGGCCGAGGCCTTGTCGGGCTGGAACCTGTTCGGCGCGGCGCTGGTGGTCGGCGGGTCGATGACGACGGCGCTGGGCGCGCGCAGCGCCGGCAGACGCGTGCAGCCCGTGGACTGAGGCGTGGCCTACAGGCCGCCGGCACTCCCGCCCGGTGACGCCGCAGCCGATGCGGCCTCGGCTTCATCGCCGTCACGGCCGTCCCAGCTGGCTCCCTCGGGCAGCGTGTTCTCGACCTGGCGCGCGGCGGCGACGAAGCCGTCGTAGGTGATGCCCGCCCGCGAGACCGGCACCGCGACGCCACGCGCATCGCTGATGACCTGGTCGGTGACCGTCCAGTCGATCGTGCCGCCGTGCGGCTCGGCTCGCTTGCGCATCTTGGCCGCGAGGGCCTCGTCGAGGTGCGTGTGCACCGGCGGCGCCTTCGCGCCCTTCTTCCTCGCCTTCGCCTCGAGCAACTCCTCGTGCGGCGGATAGGACTGCACGTAGAGGCTGTCGCCCTGCCAGCGGTACACGATCGGCTGGTTCACGACCGTCACCTTGGTGCCGACCGCCACCATGTCGAACAGCGCCACCACGTCCTCGGGGTACATGCGTATGCAGCCGTGGCTCGCGCGCAGGCCGACGCCCGCCGGCTTGTTGGTGCCGTGGATCAGGTAGCTCGGCCAGCCGAGGTTCATGGCACGGTTGCCGAGCGGGTTGTCGGGTCCAGGCGGCACGCGCGCGGGGAGCGGGTCGCCTTCGGCGGCGTGCTCCTTGCGCACCGACGCAGGCGGCGTCCAGTAGGGATCCTTGCGCTTGGAGACGATCTTCGTGGCGCCCTCCGGCGTGGCCCAGCCCACCTTGCCGATGCCGATCGGATAGGTGATGACGATGCGCTGCCCGTCCTTGCCCGGCTTCGGGAAGTAGAACATGCGCAGCGCCGCCAGGTTCACCACCACGCCTTCCAGTGGCGCGTCGGGCAGCACGAACTGCGTGGGCAGCACGATGCGCGTGCCCTCCCCCGGCAACCACGGGTCGACGCCCGGGTTGGCGTTCACCAGTTCGTCGAAGCCGAGGTTGAAGCGGCGCGCGATGTCGGGGAGCGTGTCCTCGTGGCGCGCATAGGTCACCTGCAACACGCCGAGGACGCCGGTGGTCTCGGGGTCGAACGGAAAGGTGTGCGTGGCGAGCGGCGCCGCCAGCTTCGGCTCGGCCGGCTGCACGGGCGCCGGCGCGGGCTCGGGCCTGAAGATGCTGCAACCGGCCAGCGCGACCAGCGCGACGGCCGCCGATGCGCGGGCCAGCCCGGCGGCCGGGCTCACGAGTCCTCGATGCATGGATCCAACCCTCCCGGGCGCAGCGCCCGGCTCAGCTCACAACAGCGCCGGGCGGTTGGGCAACTCGTCTTCGTCTCGCTGCCCGGGGCGCTGCGGGTAGTGCGCGCCGATGATCCGCCCGACCTCCTCGACGCCGGCGACCACGCCCTCGGCATGGCGACCAGCCCGAAAATCGCGCTGCATATCCTCGCACACTGCGGCCCACTGTGCTGCCGAAACCCGCCCGTTGAAGCCGCGGTCGGCCACGATCTCCACGTCACGGTCGGCCAGCAGCACGTAGATCAGCACGCCGTTGTTGGCCTCGGTGTCCCACACGCCGAGCGCCGCGAACACCTCGAGGGCGCGCTCGCGCGGCGACTTGCCGCGTGCAACTTCGCCCGGCTCGAGTCCGCCTTCGACCGCGACGCGGATCTCGCCCGCGTGCAGGCGCTCGGAGGCATCCACCGCGGCTTCGATGCGGCCGAGCGCCTCTGGCGGAAACGCGCGGCCCACGGCGCTGCGCGTCGCGAACGTGTGCCTGAACCACCGTGACCAGTCCATCATTCACCAGCTCCCCGACGCGCCACCGCCGCCGAAGCCGCCACCGCCGCCGCTCCAGCCTCCGCCAAAGCCACCGCCCCGCCCGCCGAATCCGCCACCGAAGCCGCCGGGGTGGCCCCAGCCGCTGCCGTGGCGGCGGCTGTACCAGCCGCCCCGGCCGGGCCCGCCGCCGAACCCGCCAAAACCGCCGAGCAGCGCGAAGATGAAGGCGACGACGCCCGCACCGAGCGCGAGCCCGAGGATGCCGACCAGCACCCAGGTGAGCGCGCCGACCAGTCCGCCGGTGGCCAGCGCGCCGCCGACGCGGCCGAACACTCGGCGCAGGATCGATCCGCCGACCAGCACGAACACGAACAGGAACGGCAGCAACTCGAACAGGCCCGGCACGCTCATCGCCGGCGAACGCCGCTCGGGCTCCGGCAAAGGTTCGCCCTCGATCACCCGCAGCATGCGGTCCACGCCAGCGGTGATGCCGCCGTAATAGTCCCCCGCGCGGAACCGCGGCACGATCTCGTCGTCGATGATGCGGTTCGCGGTCGCGTCGGGCAGCACGCCCTCGAGGCCGTAGCCGACCTCGATGCGCACGCGGCGATCCTCGACCGCCACCAGCAGCAGTGCGCCGTCGTCGACGCCCTCGCGGCCGAGCTTCCACGCCTCGGCCACGCGGATGGCGTACTGCTCGATCTCCTCCGGCCGCGTGCTCGGCACGATCAGCACCGCCACCTGGCTGCCCTTGCCCTGCTCGAAGGCGCGCAGCTTCGCGTCGAGCGCCGCCGACTGGTCGGGCGAGAGGATGCCGGCCACGTCGGTGACCGGCGCGCTGAGCGGCGGGACCGCGACGAGCTCCTGCGCGTGCAGCGCAGGCACGGCGAACAGGAGGACGGCTGCCGCGGCGCGCGCCGCGGCAACCAGGCGCGCGATCAATTCCCCGCCGGCGCCGGCGCGGGTTCCGGCGCTGCCTGCGGCGCGGGCGCGGCCGTCGAGAAGTCGACCGTGGGCGGCTTCGCGATCGCAGCCTCGTTCTCGACGGTGAAGTTGGGCTTCACCTTGTAGCCGAAGATCATCGCGGTCAGGTTGGTCGGGAACCGGCGCACCGTCACGTTGAAGTCCTGCACCGCCTGGATGTAGCGGTTGCGGGCCACGGTGATGCGGTTCTCGGTGCCCTCGAGCTGCGCCTGCAGGTCGCGGAAGTTCTGGTCGGACTTGAGTTCGGGATAGCGCTCGACGACCACCATCAGGCGCGACAGCGCGCTCGTCACCTCGCCCTGCGCCGCCTGGAACTGCTTGAGCGACTCGGGATCGTCGGCGTTCACCTGGATCTGCGTCGCCTTGGCCCGTGCCTCGGTGACGCCCACCAGCACGGCCTGCTCCTGGGCCGCGAAGCCCTTGACCGTGTTGACCAGGTTGGGAATGAGGTCGGCGCGGCGCTGGTACTGGTTCACGACCTCGGACCAGGCCGACTTCACCGCCTCGTCCTGCACCTGCAGCGTGTTGTAGCCGCAGGCGGAGAGGAACAGGCTCGCGACCGCGAGCAGGGCAACTCGAACGACACGCATCGCAGGCACTCCTTGGTCGACTACGCCAACCCCCGGGACGGATTATGGGGCAGGCGGCCGGAATCACCAGCCCCGGCCGCCGCTGCCGTGATCACCAGATGCGCACCACCTGCTCCGGCGGCAAGTAGAGCTTGTCACCGGGCTTCACGTCGAACGCGTTCGCGAACGCCGGCATGTTCCTCAGGATGCCGTTGCAGCGGTACTCGGACGGGCTGTGCGGATCGGTCTTGAGCCGCTTGCGCAGCTCGTCGTCGCGGTAGTTGCGCGCCCAGACCTGCGCCCAGCCGATGAAGAAGCGCTGGTCGCCCGTGAAGCCGTCGAGGACCGGCGCGGGCTGGCCGTTCAGCGCGATCTGGTAGGCCTTGTGCGCGACGGCGAGGCCGGACAGGTCGCCGATGTTCTCGCCGAGCGTCAGCTGGCCGTTGACGTTGAGGCCCGCGATCGGGCTGAACGCGTCGTACTGCGCCACCAGCTGGCCCGCCCGGGCCATGAAGCGCTCGTTGTCCTCCGGCTGCCACCAGTCGCGCAGCATGCCCTTGCCATCGAACTTGCGGCCCTGGTCGTCGAAGCCGTGGCTGATCTCGTGGCCGATCACCGCGCCGATGCCGCCGTAGTTCACGGCGTCGTCGGCCGTCATGTCGAAGAACGGCGGCTGCAGGATGGCCGCCGGGAACACGATCTCGTTCGCGAGCGGGTTGTAGTACGCATTGACCGTCTGCGGCGTCATGCCCCACTCGGTCTTGTCCACCGGCTTGCCCACCTTGGCCAGTTCGCGCTTCGCGTTGACCGCGCGCGCGCGGACCACGTTGCCGACGAGGTCATCGGGGTGCGTGACGAGGCCCGGGTACTCCTTCCACTTGCTCGGGTAACCGATCTTGACCGTGAAGCTGCGCACCTTTGCGTGCGCCTCCTTGCGCGTCTCCGGGCCCATCCATTCGAGCTCGTCGATCGAGGCGTCGAACGCCTTCAGCAGGTTCGACACCAGCTCGTCCATGCGCTCCTTGGCCTGCGGCGGGAAGTGACGCGCGACGTACTCCTTGCCGAGCAGGTCGCCGGCCGAGCCTTCGAGCTCGTCGAGAGCGCGCTTCCAGCGCGGCCGCAGCTGCGGCGTGCCGGTGAGGGTGCGCCCGTAGAAGTCGAAGTTGCGCTCGACGAACGCCGCGCCCAGGTACGGCGCGAAGCTGTCGACCGCGCGCAGCGTCAGGTAGTCGCGCCACGTCTCGAGCGGCACCTCCTGCACGGCCTGGCCGACGGCCTTGAAGTAGTCGGGCTGGGCCACGACGATCTCGCGGACGTCCGCCAGCCCGAGGCCTGCCAGCAAGCCCGACCAGTCGAGGCCCGGGGTCGCCTTCTCGGCGTCCGCGACGGTCATCGGGTTGTAGAGCTTCTCGATCTCGCGCAGGCGCACGGCCGGCCACGAGGCCTCGGCGAGGCGCGTCTCGAATTCCACGAGCCGCTTCGCCACGGCCGCCGAGTCCTTGCGCCCCAGCAGATCGAACACGCCCGCGATGTGCTGCTCATAGGCGGCACGGATCTCCTGCAGGCGCTGTTCCTTCGAGAAGTAATAGTCGCGCTCCGGCAGGCCGAACCCGGCCTGGAACAGCCACAGCGTGTTGACCTCCGGGTTCCTGGCGTCGGCGAACACGGTGCCCCCGATCGGATTGCCGACCTGGTTCAACTGCGCGGCGGCCAGGTACGCCAGCAGCTGGTCGCGGTCGCGGATCGCGGCGATGCGGTCGAGCTCGGGCTGCAGCGGCGCGAGCCCGAGGCGCTCGATGCGGGCCTCGTCCATGTAGCTGCGGTAGAAGTCGCCGATCAGCTGCTGGTCGCTGCCTGCGGCAGCCTTCGCGTTCGCGGCTTCCTCGACGATCGCGCGCAGGTTGCGCTCGGCCTCGTCGGCCAGCAGGGAGAAGGTGCCGTAGTTCGACTTGTCGGCCGGGATCTCGGTCTTCGCAAGCCAGGTGCCGTTCACGTAGCGGTAGAAGTCGTCCTGCGGCCGCACGCCGCGGTCGAAGTTCGCGAGCAGCACGCCGGACGGGCGCGCCGCGGCGGGGGACGCCATCGCGGGCGGGGCGGCCGCCGCGGGTTCCGGCTGCGGTGGCGTGGCAGCGTGGGCCGGCAAGGCGATCATCGCGGTCAGGGCGAGCAACCGGTGCTTCATTCGTTCATCTCCGTGCAGACGTGCCGCCGGACCGCGCATCGGTCCGGCCGAGAGGCGGCGCAGTATAGAAGATCACGCGCGCCCGATCCGCAGGTGGATCGGCCAGCGCAGCCGCAACGCGACGGAGCGTGGCCAGCTTGCGGCGAGACGTGACTGGAGCGCCGGCAACGGATCGAGGCCGGTCCGCTCCCTGTAGCGTTGCACCGACGACCACGTCTCGAGATACCCCATCACCTGCCCGAGGTCCCAGTCGGTTTCGAGCTGGAACGCGGGTGCCGGCAGCTCGCGCCACGGGAACGGCAGGGTGCGGTAGCCCTGCTCCACGTAGCGACGCTCGGGCGGCCAGTCGCCGCCCACGACGTTCGCGTAGAAATCGTCGATCACGGCGTCGATGGCGGCGTCGACCCGGAACTTGTCGTAGGCCCACAGGGCGACGACCCCGCCGGGCGCGAGCACGCGCCGGCACTCCGCGTGGAAGCGCTCCAGGTCGAACCAGTGCGCCGCCTGTGCCGCGGCCACCAGGTCTACGCTGCCATCGCGCAGCGGCATTCGCTCGGCCAGACCTGCGGCGTAGCGCAGGTGCGGGTGCGTTCGCACCCGGGACAGCTGGCTCGCGCTGCCGTCCACCGCCAGCACGAGGTCGAAGTACGCGGCGAGCGCGACGGCGGCCTGGCCGTTGCCGGTGGCGCAGTCCACCGCGACATGGCGGCCCGGCGCCTGCGCCGCCGCGAACTCGACGAGCTGCGGAGGATAGGCGGGGCGGTAGCGGCTGTAGGCCGCGGCCTGCCGCGAGAAGTGATCCTTGAAGCCCATGCGCGCCTAGAATGCGCGTTCATGGGCCGGGAAGAAAATGACCCCGGGCTTGTGGCCCGGGGTCGAGGAGCGGACTCTGGTCGAAGGGAAGGGACGAGTCCGCCAGGGGAACCGATGCTCAGGCCGTCAGTGCAATCGCGCCCACTGCAGCACCTTCACCTCGCGCAGCGACCGGCCCATGTTGCGGGCGATGATGTTCGCCGCCTCGCGCAGCTCGCGGCCGGAGCGCCGCGGCAACCCGTCGAGCTCCACGACGCCGCGGTATTCCTGCAGGCCGCGCGGATCGGGCTCATCGATGAGGAAATGGGCGTAGTACTTGATGGCCATGGCCGCGGAAGCTACCCGGGCACTGCCCCGCAATCCGTGACACGGCGCACACTGCGCGGGCCACCTCGCCAGGAGTCGTCGAAAGCATGACGCGTTACCGCCGGGCGGAGCCGCCGGGCTCCAAGTACGCCACCGCCGAGGGTGCGCGGCGCCTGCGGGAGGAACTCGACTACCTGTGGCGCATCCACCGCCCGCAGGTGACCCGTGCCGTGGCCGAAGCCGCCGCGCAGGGCGATCGCTCGGAGAATGCCGAGTACATCTACGGCAAGAAGCAGTTGCGCGAGATCGATCGTCGCGTGCGCTACCTGCGCAAGCGACTCGACGGCCTGGTGGTGGTGAGCCGGCCGCCGGACGACCGCAGCCGGGTGTTCTTCGGGGCGTGGGTGATGCTGGAGGACGACGAGGGCCACGAGAGCGAGCTGCGCATCGTGGGCCCCGACGAGATCGATCCCGCGCGCCGCTACATCAGCATGGATTCACCGCTCGCGCGCGCACTGCTCGGCAAGCGTCGCGACGACGAGGTGACGGTGGAAGTGCCGGGGGGAAGGCGGAGCTTCGTCGTCGCGGGGATACGCTACGAAGAATAGGGGACAGGGGACAGGGGACAGGGGACAGTTAGAAGAGCGGCATATCCAGGCTGCGGTTCAAGCTCCGGCATTCAGGAGTTGTCGCCACAGCCCCGGGGTGCCGCTTTTCCGACTGTCCCCTGTCCCCTATCCCCTGTCCCCTTCCCTCACACCACGCGGACGTTCTTGAACTGCCAGGGATCGGTCTGGTCGATGTCCTCGGGGAACAGCCGGCCGCGCTCGACCAGCGGGTGCCAGTCGGTGTACTCGCCCACCACCAGGCCGAGGTACGGGCGGCAGATCTCGAGGATGCGGCGGAAGTCCAGCTCGTCGGGCTCGACGATGCCGCTGTTCGGGTTCTCGATCGCCCAGATGAGGCCCGCCATGGCCGACACGGTGACCTGCAGCGACGTGGCGCTGTTGTGCGGGCAGAGCTGGCGCGCCTCCTGGATCGACAGCTGCGAGCCGTACCAGTACGCGTTCTTCTTGTGGCCCGCGAGCAGCACACCGAGCTCGTCCACGCCCTTCACGATCTCGTCCATCATGATCCGCTTGCGGTCCTGCAGGATCCAGTTGCGGCCGGCGAGCTCGTGCACCGACAGCACGGCATCGTCGCTCGGGTGGTAGGCGTAGTGCACGGTCGGACGGTACACGACCTGCTCGCCCTTCTTGATGCTGAGGTAGTCCGAGATCGAGATCGATTCGCCGTGGGTGATCAGGAAGCCGTGGAAGTGGCCCGCCATCGGCGTCCAGGTGCGCACGCGCGTGCCGGCGCCCGGCTGCATCAGGTAGATCGCGCTGCCGCGGCCGAAGTCGTGCTTCTTGCCGTCGCGCGGCCAGTTCTTCTCGTGCGAGCCCCAGCCGAGCTCGGCCGGCTGGCAGCCCTCGCTCACGAAGCCGTCCACCGACCAGGTGTTGACGAACTCGCCCGGCTCCTTCGCGTAGGAAGCGACCTGGGTGTCGCGCTCGGCGATGTGGATGACCTTGATGCCGAGCTCGTGGGCGAGGCGCGCCCACTCCTCGCGGGTGTTCGGGTCGCCGTGGGCGACGCCGGTGTCGGTCGCGATGTTGAGCAGCGCTTGCTTCACGAAATGCGACACGAGGCCCGGGTTGGCGCCGTGCGTGAGCACCGCAGTGGGCGCGCGCTTCATCGTATCGCGCAGGGCGAGCGCCGACTCGCGCAGCGCGTAGTTGGTGCGCTTGGCCGGCGCGATGGTGGGGTCGGTGTAGCCACCCGGCCACGGCTCGATGCAGGTGTCGAGGTAGAGGGCACCCTTCTCCCAGCACAGCTGGACCAGCGCGATGCTCGACACGTCCACCGACAGGTTGAGCACGAAATCGCCGCGGCCCACCAGCGGGTCGAGCACGTTCTTGTAGTTCTCGCGCTTGAGCGGGTGCTTGACGAAGCGCACGCCGTACTCGGCGGCCACTTTCTCACCGGCCTCGTCCGCGGTCACGATCGTGATCTGGTCGGGCTGGATGCCGACGTGGCGCAGGATGAGCGGCAGGACGCCCTGGCCGATGCTGCCGAAGCCGACCATGATCAGGCGA
>Ga0316626_10000984_pt1 | contig 12196 bp, 11 predicted proteins | sample OWC_Aug_T1_C1_D5_FD_207656 | JGI IMG/M metagenome (GOLD analysis project Ga0316626, IMG submission 207656) | Wetland soil microbial communities from Old Woman Creek delta, Ohio, United States - OWC_Aug_T1_C1_D5_A | ecosystem: Environmental > Terrestrial > Soil > Wetlands | place: USA: Ohio...
TTGGTAAAGACGAAGCCCGTCGAACCTGAGGCAGTTGGGCTGGCCAAGGCTTATGTAGAGAGCACGGGACGTAACTACGAGTCCTTGCCGCCAGAGGCACTTATATTTCATGATGCCGCACCGGAAAATGTCGTTTCTGCTGCGACAAAACACCTTGGGGAGTACGGTCAAGTGTCTCGCTCAGCCCGTGCGACAATGGGTGACCGTGCCGCTTTGGAGGCTATTGGCAAAGCGGTCGCTGCGGAGCTTGGACACGAATCAACTGCGGTGGCTAGTAAGCACTATGCGCAGGAGCGATTAAAGACTCTCAGTGCAGAGATCGCAGCGTCGGATGTAGGCAAAAGGGTGAGTGCCCAGGCGGAGGAGAGGCTGCGGACTAGCAAGAAAGCGCCTGAGTTGGGTGGACCTGGCTACACAACGTTGATGGCTGAGGTAGAACAGGCGGTGTTAGATAGAACAGTCGCCGCTGCACGAGCCGCTTACCGCTCTACCTCGAATGCGGCACATGCCGTCGTCGAGGGGTTAAAAAGTTTGAAGCGTCAGCTTGGTGACCGCTTTGCCAAATACGCAAGCGCAGCACGGGAGTGGCTGCGCGACATGTTTCGCGCCCAAGAGCCAGCCCGGACGAAAGGCATAGGCGCGGGTGCGTTAGAACGAGCGCAGGCTCGTCGTGGTGAAACTGGGGCAGTCTTCCCTACCGGGGAAGAAGGTCGATATGTGGCACCAGAGAAAGGTGGTGAGGTACGTGAAGGGCAAGAAAAAAGGCCGGAAGTGCCGGTAGCGAAAGGTGGTGAGAAAGTTGCCATACAAGAGCGAGGCTCAGAGGCGGTTCATGCACGCCCGACACCCGAAGATCGCGGCAAGATGGGACAAGAAGTACCCGTCGAAGGGAAAGTTGCCAAAGCGGGTGAGGAAACGCCGCTAAGCAAGACTCCGCTTCCCGACGTGTTTCGTAAGATCGCACGGGAAGCGGACGTCGCTTTAGAGCCGTCCGAGATGCCTGGACTGTCCGCCTCGTCGGACGAAGCCAAGCAGGTGCTTAAAGGAGTCACAACGACAAAGCCTATCAATCGTCGCGTGACGGACCGAGGCTTGGCCGACCAGCAGACGCAGTGGTCTACTGTCCGTAACAACGTGCAAGGCTATTGGGATGAGATCGTTAACAAGGTGTGGAACAAACTCGATAAAGCTATCCTGCCCGCGGACGCAATGATGGATTTGCTAGACGGTGGCAGAGCCGACTTCAACGGGTTCTTGATGAGCTATCTGAGAAAGCCGTTCGACGTTGCCTACAACATCGAGTTGAACATGCGGGACAAGTGGATTGACAGCGTCGTCGACCTGAAGAAGAAGTATCGCATACCCAATCGTCGTGGTGAGGCAATGGGCATTGTCGCACAGGCGGAACAGGAAGGTGGACGTGCGATTCTCAACCGAATGGGTATCTCGGACGCCGTGATCGAGAGGGCTACCCGCTCCATCACACCACAAGAACGTGAAGTGCTTGAGGCGATGAAGCGGACGTACGACAGAATCTTCCCGCTTGTCGACGACGTCTTACAGACGACGCATAAGCGTAAGCTGGTGCCCGTCGACAATTACTTCCCCCGCCAGCGTGACCCGCGCCGCTATGTCGCCCAACCAGGAGATGTAGACACGTTGGACCTGCCGCTCAAACCTACGCTCGACGCGTTAGGAAAGCGGAAAGGCACTGTCGACTACACGTCAGAGGGCACGTCGGCAGAACGCGGTTTCACCATCGAGCGGGTGCCGAACCCACAGCAGCCCATACGGCTCAACGCATTCGATGTGTTCGAGAAAAGTATGCGCGACGTTTCCCATTTCGTCGCAATGGAAAAGCTGTTGCAGGAACGGGGCCGCTTGGTCAGATCGAACACCTTCCGCCAGAAGTACGGCGACATGGGCCAGCAGATGATTCTGGACTGGATGAATACCGTCGCTACGCAGGGTCGGAATGCAAAGCGGTATTTCTGGTTAGACCAGTTTAGGAAAAACACGACCGTCGGCGTCATCGCGTTTCGATTGGCTTCCCAATTCGTCCACTTAGCGAACTTGCCCTTGGCCGTGATGCGTATGGAAATGCGGTCGCCGGGGCAAGGCTTTCGCCTTTGGTACGATGGCCTACACGCTACACTGTCGAGGGATGGCCAACGCTTTTTGAGGAAGAACGCCCGCGAGACGTTTGAACGTGGCGGTGGTGAGCCCGCGATAGAAGAGCTTAGTCTAGATGAGACTAGGTGGCGGGGTAAAGCGGTCAAAGCGGGGTTCTATATCCAGCGTCAGATTGACCGGCTGAATACGCAGGCCACAGTCATGGGGCTTTACATGGACGCCCTGGCAAAGAAAGGCGTTGACCCGTTGAAGTTCAACGACCTACCCGTCGACCGTAATGCAATGGCACAGGCGTTGGTTGAAGCCCGCCGTGCAGTAGCGTCGCCTATCTACAAAGACGTGCCGTCTATCATCGGCAAGGGTGGTTCGCTTGCTAGGACGTTCTTCCAGTTCCAGAACGTGTTCCTCGACCAATACAGCAATATGAGGCTTGAGGTTGGAGAAGCGGGCTTACGACGGGCACTAGAGGGTGATCCGAAGCTGTTGGCCCTTGGTGCAGCGGCTATTGCTGGGATGTTGGTTATTGAAACGGGCATCAAACACTACTTCCGCAAGGGTCTACAAGCGGCCGCCAACTACGAACCAGCCAAAGAGCGTGAGTTCGACGAGACGCTAGTCCACGAGGCGCTGAAGCGTATACCGTTTATGGGGCAAGCCCTGACGTTAGCCCAGACCATCACCAGGGCCACGAAGGGTGAGCAGACAGACGTTCGCTCAGGCATCCCCTCGCTCGACGTTGGCTTGTCGCTGGGTCAGAAAGCGTACGAGACGGCGGTGACGGAGCCAGAGTCGCGGCCTATTACAGGTATGCAACTAGCTGCTGCTGGAGCGGAAGCGTTGGGTGGACCAGCCGCCAGTCAGCTGTCGGAGTTCGGTGGTTACGTTCTCAAAGGCCAACTAAAGCGCAAGACCGCCAGAGAAGTGGCTGCCAGGGCGGGGGTGGAGTCGATTGAACAGGTTCCGCTTTACAAGCGTGCGCAAATCTCCCGTCAGATGAAAGCGGAACAGCCGCCGAAGACAGAAGAAGAAAAGGCCCACGAACAGGTCCGAGGCGCACGTGCTCAGTTCAGACGTCAGAAAGAGATGCTGGAAGCACTTCCTAAAGAGCAACAGCGGTGGGTCAGGCTGAATGGGTTGCCTATCGCAGGTTACAAAGCTACGCTAGAGCGTGGAGGCGGTGCCGCCACTCTGTCAGCGGAGGAAGCGAAACGCTATCGCAAACTGCTAGACGCCGCCATGCAAAAGATGATCGCCACCGCTATGACGCGAGGTGCGCTTGAGCGAATGCCACAACAGCGGAGGATCGAGTATTGGAAGATGCTGCAAAGGCGGGCGCACCAGCAGGCGGAGTTAGAGTTAGAACGTTCAATGCGGGGAAAGGAATAATAGACTGTGAGAGTTGCAGTGTTCGATCTTGAGACGTACAGCCTCAACGCAGATACAGCTATATTGCTGTGTGCAGTAATAAAAGAGTGCGGGAAAGCACACGAGCCGATTGTCGTGAGGGCAGATCGGTTTTGGACGTGGGACAAGCATAGGAGTAACCCTGAGCCGGTGGTTCGGAAAGTGATTCAGACGCTACTGGACGAGCCGGGGGAAGGGGACCAGAAGGGGTTCGATATCCTCGTGGCACACAACGGGCAGAAGTTTGATAAAGCCTTGTTGAACACGTGGGCCTTGAAGTACAGGCTCAGGATAGACATTAGGTTTGCTCGTTTCATCGACCCCGTCATGCTGCTCCGTCGGCATTGCCGCTTACACCGTAACAGCCTTGCCGCCGCCATCGACTTCTTTGACATCCCACATAAGAAAACGCCAATCGACTGGAACCATTGGAGGAAGGCTGCGTTTGACGGGAACAGGGATTCGATGTCGACTATCGTAGAGCACTGCCGGGCGGACGTGGCTTCGTTAGAAGCGTTGTACAACATAGCAAAGCGGCTCGTGAAAGGTATAGATGAAAAGGGAAGCGCGTATTAAGTGTAGCGACGAGATCAAACGGGTGATAGACCAAGAGGCGGAATCGGTCGCGGAGATAAGTGAAATTACCGGCTATAGTCGTTCCCACACCGCTGAAATAAGCTTGGAGAGAGTTAGGTCTGGCCAGTGGGAGAAGGTATGGAAGCGGGAGGGAACGCGGATTATACAGGCTTACCGGGTCAAGCCTTCTTCGTCTTGATGTGCTCTCGCGTAGCGAGGACAGAACGCTTTAAGGTCGTGTTAGGTATCTCTTCTAGTAGCTCAAACAACTGACCCGAGTCCTGCAAGAACCTGATGACGCTCATAAGCTCCATCGGGTTCATCTCGTTCCCCATTCGACGCATTAACTCTCGCCGCTCCATCTTGCCCCCGTTTGCTTCTACGGCCTCAAGGAGTTTCTGTTGAGGGACGGCGAGAGGGTTGCGTCCAGCGGCAACGGACAGCTTAGGCATGTTGACCTCGATTGTGTCTAGCATTGCGAGGCTTTCTTCAAGGTGAGGCACAGTAAGGAGAAGCCTCGGTTCGGGATACGAGGCGGCGACCGCCATAGTGGTTTTTAGAAGTTGTACGTCTTTCGTCCGTCGATAGCCACGCATGATGGGGTCGTTGGGCAAGGTGCGACGGTTTTGAATGTACCACTCGTCCCAGAACTTCTCGGCCTCTGGGTGCCATTTGAACTCTCCCGCCAACGTGTTGATCTTCAGCAGATGTTGGCGAATCCGCTTCTCCGCCTCACGCGCTTCTTGGGTTATCTTAGGACGCGGCTTGGCAATCTCTACGACCGTGCGAGGATCTTCTATCTCGTACACGTAAACCATCCGGCGGCTGAACCCACCAGCGATGATGTTCAGCTTTAGCTTTTCGATGATCCAGTTCGGGGTCTCGCACGCCAAGATGGAAACGCTTGGGTTAATGATAAGCTCAGCACCCCGCTTTAGCGTCCTCGCGTCGAAGCTTTTGCGATCATAGATGTCGGTCAGGAACTCAACCATCCCGGCAGGGTTGTACGATAGGAAGTTCTTGAGTTCGTTAATGAAAAACGCATAGGGATGGTACTCGACCAAAGCCCCGTCTTCGTTCTTATACGACCGGGTAGACTCCTCAGACGCAAGGTACTTGATGATCTCTTCCCTGGACTGCATGGCGGCACCCAGTGGCGCGTCGGGGAACGCGTCGACGAAGAAGTCCCTGGCAAAGTCTTTCGCTGTCGACTTCTTACCGCCTTGCTCACCAACCAGACAAAGGTACATATTGCCATGCAGAAGAATGTCACCTTGCCGAACGTAGACCTTGCGGTTAATAGTAGCGCTAAGCAGACCGACTCCAGCCCAAATAGCATAGTTTCTTGGGATCTCATAACAACTGCAGTATGTCCAAAAGTCACGAAGCAGAGACATAGAAGGCGAATTGGCGGAGGACGTTTGACCTATTCAAATTGTTCATCGAGCGGTTGGCTGCACGGAGGTTCTCTCGTGTGTTGTTAAGCGGATCGCGGTCGATATGGTCGAGTTCCCAACCGGGTGGGATGGCTAGGCCCGCCCGTAAGGCAACTTCGTGTTGCAACCAGAGATAGCCACCGCCACACCAGCGGCGCACGTACCCATTACAAAAGGTCCAGCGGAAGCCGCACAAATCCTCGAAGTCCACGTCGCTGACCTGCGTGTACTTGTCGGTGCGAAACAGACGAATCTTTCGCATGGTGTGGTCCTATTATCGGACGAGACATGGCATGGCTAGATTTTTCCAGCGTCCAGCGCACCCCAGGACGCTCCGTAGTTGCCCTCGAACGGTATGACAATAGGCTGGCCTGCTATTATGATCTCGTTGTTGAACCACTGTTTGATCTTCTTAATCGCCCACTCCGTGTCTTCTTTACGGAATTGCCCCAATAACGCGTCATGCACTTGATGTAGTGACTCAACCTTAAAACGTCCCTCAACAAAGTTATCGCCATCCGTCCACAGCCTAGTAGCAGCAAGGTTTGTAGCATAAGTAGTGTTGGACTGCGGCTCATGAGCGAGAGCTTGTCCGAGGATTTCTTGGGGACGACCGAAGAAGCGGCGTTTGTGGCCGGACGCTGATACGATTTCTGCGCGCTTGCTGAGTAAGCGGGCAGTTGCATCGTGCCAAAGTTTAACGCGATAACGAACGCTAAACAAACGCTGAAGCTCAGCAACTTCACGTTCCGATAGATTGACTTTGCCTTCACTTTGGATAAAGATAGAGTTGGCTAGTTTACGTGGTCCCCCCAGATAGCACGTCATGTGCTGACCTATTTTGCAGGCGAAGTAGTCCCAGTCTTCTTTACGGACTTCGCTGGACAGCGTTTTGATTTCTTCCCTGGAGCGTCCTTGTATGCTGCCTGCCCCGTGCCGCAACATGTAGCAGAGGACTTTGGCGGGTTTGATACCAAAGAGATAATCTTCAAGTAGAGTTCTGTCCCCGCAACGAGCAAGATGCGCCGCCACTGTCCATCCGTCAGCCCCAGATAGGTCACATTGGAAAAGCCAGCACCCGGCATCAGCGGTGAATAGGTCACGCATGCCATCTCGTAAGGGATGGCCGGGAGGTTTAAGAGGGTCTTTGTCGGGTATCGTTTGTAGATTGTAACCTGATCCGGTAGGCGACGTGTAACACGTAAGTCGGCCGGTTTCAGTCCCCACCACGTTATAACCACACCGGATTCTTCCATCGCTATCTGCGTGTATTGCCAGCATTTGCGCTCTAGTGCGGAGACTAGATAGTTCAATCGCCACTCGGACAGCATCGTAGTTAGTAGCCTTGTAGATTTTAAGTAGTGCTTCATAGTTTGTAGTTAGTTCACCCGTCACCGGGTGATATTGTTTAGGACATTTTAATGTTTCGTAGATAAATCGTTTGAAGGCGGGGCTTTTTATGTTCATCGACAAGCCGCAGGCTATGTTGAAGCGACCGAGGAACGCTTTGTCCAGGGCTTTGCCCTCGTCGAGCAAAGCGGCTTTCAGCGTTTCGTACTCCGCTTCGTTCCCCTTCTTCGGACGGTCTTGGTCTCGCTTATAACAGAGCTTTTCCTGGAGCGTATTAAACAGATTTCCTCTAGTAATTGGCGATACGACGCCACACCCTGCAACTTGGTCAAGCTCGGACTGCAACTGACAGACAACTGCTTCGATTTCCACCATGCGTAGGGATGCTTTTTCTTGGTCATATTTGATGCCTCTGTTCTCCATGTACAAGATCGGGTTGAGCAACAGCATGTTGAATTGGTAGTGTTGCTTCTGCTGCTGGTCGAGAAGGCGGCTTAGCCGCTCGTTAATCTCAAACGTGACCGCACTATCACGACAGCAATAACGCCAAAAAGTATCACGATCATTAGACTTTCGGTCGGACTTGTAATACGGTTCGTTCGTATAAATCGAGGCTTGAAATCCCAGAGACTTTTCCAGTTCGCAGTAGAGTTCCCAGTGCTTAAGCATTGTGTCGTCCACCACCCCGCGAACCACCACATCGTAGGTGTATTGCAGAACAAATCTATCATATAGTGAGTTCTGCAGTACTTTAGGTATATTCGGGTCCGCAAGAACCTGACTAAGCGTCCGCCATAGTTCGACCTCGATGGATTCAGACCAAAGCGGTCGGCCAGCCATGTCCTCAAACGGTACGATAAAACTCCTCGAAGCGGACTCTGCGATGCTAATACAAGACATCCCCCAGACACCGCCTTCGATGTCGATTGCGATTTTTGGTTTTCTTTCATAGACCGATTTTAGTTCATTGATTAACCACTCAGGTGTGACGTCGACGATCAAGTCGCGCATCGGCACGACAAGCGCAGAAGTCGCCGCCTCACGCCACGCTTTCTTAATGTCGAACAGCAGCATCGGCGTCCAGGCGTACTGGCGGAGGCAAGCGGCGGGGTGGTACGAAGCAAGGCATTTCAATCCGACAAACGGAGGCTTCGACCCGACGAAGACCGAACCCCGCCAGTTGCCAATGTCGTCGACGCCCTTCGCTGCCCACAGTGCCGTCTTGCCTAGCAGCAGACAAACGTGCGGGTGGAACTTACCCATGTCTTCGCCCAACGCCGCCAAGCCAGAAGTGATTTCGGGTCCGTCTCGACGGAAAGCGGTGATTTCGTTACCTGGCGGTCTTAGCTGACAGATGTTGCCAATAAAGATGCCATCCCGGACTATACCCGCTTTGGACAACATCGCTGTGAGGAAACGACCCGACGCTCCGACGAATGGTTCGCCCTTCAAGACTTCGTCTGCTCCTGGGGCTTCGCCTATGACGGCTAGACGGTTCGAGATGGTAAGGCGGGGATGTTTGTTGGGGACGCATTTGCCGACGGGTTTAAGGTTTTCGACTGGTTCATCAAGATACTCTGATAGGCTAGGTACGTTATTCACTTGGTGATATGTGATCTGCCATACGGTTAAGGATTGTGTACTGCACGTCTTCTGAAAGGTCGTCTAACTCGACCTCTCGTGGTGTTTGGCTGTCGCCAATGTATTTGCGGATGCGAACGATTAGGTGGTCACGCACGGTGACCTCGTAGAAGTCAGGGCCATAGGGTATGTTTAGTAGGGCGGTCATTCCACGTTATTAGTGGCTTCTCGTTGTATCTGATCTTGCATCGCCACCCATTCATGGACGAGACCAAGGCTTGCGTAGAAGTTACCCCGGCCAGTGGAATAAGACGCTGTGTCTTCCTTGCCGCCATGATGCCGCGTGACAAAGATTCTGACAGAGTCGAAATGCTCTGCCAACTCGTACGCATGACGGTCGACTAGTTGACGGTCTATATCAGTCATATAAACTTGGCGTTTGGGGTGAACGACAGGAAGTATGCCCGAAGGTTCTCCAGCATTGCGTTGTAGTGCGTCTCGTTGATCTCTACACCTATCGCACGGCGGTCCATGCCCAAGAACGTGATCAACGACGAGCCACGTCCCGCGAAGGGGTCTAGGATAAGTTGACCCTCGAAGCTGACGTGATGGGCGAAGAACTTCCACAAGTCGCTAGGCTTGGCGAACTTGTGGCCAGTCAGTTTCACCATCCCTTCGTTCGAGGCGGCTACGACGCACGTGTTGGCGTGGTTCATCATGACGGCGTTGCCCTTTCGACAAACCATCGCCAGTTCAATGTCCTTCGTGAAGTTGCACTGGGCCGCTTGGTTGGAACACCTGTTTAGCTTGTGCCAAATAATCGGCCATCGCTGCACCTTAAAGCCAGCGGCTATCGCCAAGTCGTACATGTATTGCCATAGCATGATGTCACAGCAGGTGATGAGGAAACCAGCATCTTTCAAGGTCGTGAAAGCGGCCGGAAAGAACCGTGCCATCAGTTCCTTATTGGCGTCGACGTCGTGTTCTTCCTCGACGGTGTCTATGTCAACCATCCCCGTGTTAGCCTGCGCCAACATCGACATGTCAATGCCATAAGGTATGTCAGTAATGATATGGTCAAACGAGTCAGGACGGCCCAGCATATAAGTAATGCAGTCGCCACAAACAGCAAGGTTAGACAAGCGGATACTATCACGCAGGTCACTATCCCGCTGCTGTTTCTCTTCCCAGTAAGATTCAAACAGGTTGGGGTCATTTTGTGGATTGCTTAGGTAGCGCTCACGCGCGTAGTCTTTTTGTATGTTAATCGCCTCGACGGGCACGTCTAGATAGTCGTCCAGCCCAGGTGGTGGGGCCGCTTGTGCGGACTCCAGGCGGCGGCGTGCAAGCTCCGCATGATCCGCCTCTTGCTCTAGCCTTAGTAAGTAACGCCAAGCGTCCGCCATAGACGCTTCTTTCCATATAGGCGAGTCTTTGTTTTCGAGTTCGTTGGCAATGGTTAGGCAGTAGTGGACTTGTGATTTGCCTGCGCCTAGCAGTTCTCCTGTCTCGCGGACTCCCCACTGCACTCCGTCTAGGGCACCCCGCTGTCGCTTCAGCGTGTGGATCTTTGCGATGGTCAGGCAGCGTTCTTGCCATGAGAGGTCTTTTCGACGGACGTTCTCTTCGAGTTCGATCTCGAACGCTTCGTCAGCGGTAAGGGTTTCACGATAAACGACATCAATATCCCGCCATCCCAAAGACACTGCGGCGGCCATACGTCGACCACCTGCCAACAGCCTTTTGTCTTGAGTAATAACAACAGGTTGTATGAGACCGTACGTCTCGAGGCTTTTAGCCAACTCTGCAATGTCGCCCAGGTCTTGGCGTTGTCTTTCTTCAACTTTGATTTCATTGATAGGTAGTTTAATGCGGTTCATTCGTTGGATGATTTGTAAACAAATGTCTAGTTCAAGTGCTCGTTATATCGAGTAGACATAAACAAGGGCTGAAGTGGGTTACCGAAAGTGAGCAACGTGAGATAAATACGACCAGCGAATAAAAGTTTAAGTCGCTCCTTCCACGTAAGTCTCCAGCAAGAAGTTACAGGTACGTAAGGTTTTTCTACCTGCCTCCAACACGGAAGGGGTATGTATTCCTCTTGATTGCTGCCTGCGACCGAGTTAACTTGTTTGAAGTAGACGGGTTTCATGTTTTGTCTATTCTTTCTTCGCTGATGAGTAGGTTAATGCGGTTCATATCATAGTGACCTGATACATCTTCCACGTTTCTTTGTGGTATTTATTCCATTGACGCAACGCGTCAGTAAAAGACTCAGCTTCAACTTGCCACACTGCAAAGGGCAGGCCAAGACAAGCGGTGTCGCAGTACAAGATAAGGTAGGTTTTCATGTAAGTTATTTCTTCGGTGCCTTTGCCGCCTTCCACAACCTCTCAAAGAAGTCGGCTAGTGTTTTATTATAGATATAGTCTACCCGATACATCAGGTTGATCTGAGTACCGTGCGAAAGGTTTTGACTACCGACGTAGCAGACTTGAAGGGCTTTGTCCTCGGCGTAGCAGAGGTAGAGCTTGGCGTGGTTGTTTATGATAACGCGGACCTGCTTTGGTCGGAGGCCGCTTCTTGAGACAAGCGGGATGTTGGTTATCAATCGGTCGATGTGACGAAGCGGCGCATCCTCGCTGCGCGACAAGGAGTAGGTTAGGACGTCGAACGTTTCGTACTCGTCTTGAATGTGGTGCAGAAAGCGGTCCCCATCGAAGAACAAGATGGGTTCGCACTTGGTAGGAGTGCGAACCCATACAGGTTGGTCTAGGTCGCTCACGTCAAGGTCGAGTGGGTTTAGCATCTTCTCGTCCTTTGTCGACCTCGGGCCATTTGTTCGTCTCTAACATGTACGCTATCATGGCGTATATGCTAATGTCGCGGAAGGTGTCGCGGATGGACTCGTTGACGGCACGGCGGCGGCGGCCTTTGTTGAACAGCGATTTGATCCGCTCAAACTTATCATTCATTCGGACGACGACGCCGAAGGTGCCGAACGACGAGATGTTCTTCGGACCATAGTCCATCTGCTTGGCGTCGAACAAGATGGTGTTTTCCAACATCAGCTTGAGCATCTCTTGTGCCGCCGAGGTGCGCAGCTTGAGTTGGTCGTCTAACATCTGTAGGTCACGCGGAGTGAATTCTTCTGGTAGCTGAGGCTTCATAATAGTCTAGTCCTATAATCGGACCACACGGGGGAGCGGTGGCTCCCCCATGAGGTTTGGAGTTTACTCCACGTCTACGAACTGCGAGATGCTGTTCGAGGCGGGGTAGTCGTCAGTTTCCTTCTGCACTTTCACCTTGCAGCGAACGACCCGACCAACGACCATCTTCGGATCTTGCGTGAGTTGGCGGGGCGAGACGCCGGATTTGAAGCCGCAAACCTTGAGAATACGGGCTAGGTTTGTGGCGACCTTCTTCGCAGGCATGTCCTCAGTTGGGGTCAGGCCGGTCCGGTAAAAGATCGGGTAACCTTTGTGGAGGGACTCGCCCTTTACGTCCAAGCTGTCCAGGGTCGTCACGAATTTGATCGTCAAGACCTCGCGGCTCGGGTCGTCTTTCTTGTGTCCAACCGATGCCTCGTTGATCTCCATGTCGTAGAGACCTGGCGAGAGCAACGGGAAGGACGTGTCGATTCCGCCAACGTCTTGATCGAGAGGATCAACTTCGGCGGCTCCGACTGCGTCGGGACTTAACATGATGTATGATTT
>Ga0316626_10000985_pt1 | contig 12196 bp, 10 predicted proteins | sample OWC_Aug_T1_C1_D5_FD_207656 | JGI IMG/M metagenome (GOLD analysis project Ga0316626, IMG submission 207656) | Wetland soil microbial communities from Old Woman Creek delta, Ohio, United States - OWC_Aug_T1_C1_D5_A | ecosystem: Environmental > Terrestrial > Soil > Wetlands | place: USA: Ohio...
GACCTCGCCGGAAAGCGAGTCGGCGGCGAGGTAGACGGGGGCCTCCGACCCGGTGAGCTTGCCGCCCGCCTCCCGCCGCACGCGGTCGAGAGCGCGAATGACGAGCGCCATCTCCTCGGCGGGAAGGTCGACGACCATGCGCGTCGTGTGCGCGTTCATCGCGCGGGTGAGGAGGCGCCGGCGGAGCGGCTCGCCGCGCGTCGAGCGCGCCACCATCACCTCGATCTCCTCGGCCGTCCGCTTGCGGGCGGCGGCGAGCCACTCGGCCTCGGTCTCGGCGGTCGCCACCCGGCTCACCGCGCGCACCTTGGAGTAGGAGATCTCGCCGCGCGCGAATGCCTGCTCGATCGCGGGCAGGGCCTCGAGCGCGAAGGCCACGCGGACGCGCTCGCGCGCCGCGGTGCCGGTCACGCCGCAGACGAGCTCGAGGTACTGCGCGAGGGTCGAGCAGCCGTAGTGCTCGTGGCCGGAACAGGCGTCCATGCGCCGGATGAGAACGAGGAGGCGCCAGCTGTTCCAGTTCGCGAGGGACACCTGGGCCTGGAACTCGCGGTGGAGGGACTCGGGGGTCGGATCGGAGTCGGGCGCGGAGGTGAAGGCGAACCCGAACCCGCCGGCGGTGGCGCCGCCGCGCTCGGCCGTGTCGGCGGAGGCCGTGTCGCACATGACGATGCTCCTTCCGGGGGGAAGTGGTGATCGACTCGTCTGGCGAACGCGGGGAACGGGAATGACGCTAGAGGATGTGCAGTGCGGTCGCGCAAGCGTTTTCTTTCGAGGCGCACGCATTTTTCATGCGCTGCAGGGCGATACTGATCGCGACCGACCCGTGCGGTCGGTTACTGGTTCCGTGTCGAGTTCGTCTATCACGAGTTCGCCTATCATGAGTTCGCCAACCCACGCGCAACTCTGCCGAAAACGAATCCGCAACAAGGTCCCTCGGTGGCGCCAGTCAAGCATGAGCCGTGACATCATCGGATGCAGTCCAGTCCCGCCTGGAGCGCACATGATCCGCCAGCTCTCGCTCGCAGCCGCCATCTCCGCCCTGCTCGCCCTCGCCGCCCCGCCGGCGCGCGCCGGGACGATCCAAGTCCCTGCCGACCGCCCCACGATCCAGCTCGCCCTCGACGCGGCCGTCGCCGGCGATACGGTGCTCGTTGCGCCCGGCGAGTACGCCGGCCCCGAGAACCAGAATCTCGACTTCCACGGGCGCGACCTCGTGCTGTCAAACCGGATGGTTAGCGCAGGGCCGTCGGCCCGGCCGCCTGCCGCAGCCCTCGGTCAGGCTGTGGTCAGTCTGTCAGACGTTGATCGGCACCTTCGACTCCATGTCAGGTGCTGCCGCCCGAGCCCCCATCCGTTCCTGGCCTGACCGCGCAGGTTGCCGCGCATGAACGAGTTGTGAGGCCGGCCCAGGGGAGCCGGAGCAGCCGGCTCGTGGCTCGATGGTTGCACTCCCTCACTCCACGTTCCTCGCTCGATCGTGTCCGTTCTCGACTCCCCATGTCGCCTGGGCCGAGGAGATCCACCATGTTGCGAGATACCGCGAGTTCCTCCCTTCTCCGGAACCCTCGGCCGAGCTCGATTCGCCGGCCGGACTGCCCGCGGGCTTCAGGGAGCCAGGCCCGGCTCCTCGAGGTGGCGGCCACAGCGGCTCTCGCCGGCCTCCTTCTTGTCGTCGGACCGGGAGCTCTCGGCCGGGCGTCCGCCGGTACCGCCGACATCAATGACGCTCCGCCTCCGTACATCACCGAGGATGTGGCCGGCGCTGAGTCGGCGCGCAAGATCGCCGCCATGAAGCGGCTTGCGGAGGAGATGCGCCCGCCGACGGCAAACCAGCTCGACTGGGATGCGACGACCTACAGCCTGGACCTCGTGCTCGATCAGACGATCTCTCGGCTCACCGGGACCGTCGTCGCCGAAGGCTTGGTCCTTGCTCCGAGCATCAACCAGGTGGAGCTCGACCTGAAGGCGAACATGACAGTGACAGCGGCCCGGTCCGCCGGGTTGCCCACCACCTTCTCGCGTTCCCAGGATCTCCTGACCATTGCTCTCGATCGCGCCTATGCGGCCGGAGAGGTCTTCTCGGTCGCAGTCGACTACTATGGCAACCCGGCCGGCGAGTCCTTCGGCTGGGACTCGCACAATGGTCAGCCGATGATCTGGACCCTGTCGGAGCCCTTCGGCGCCCGCGACTGGTGGCCCTGCAAGGACCAGCCGGCTGACAAGGCCGACGCGGTCGACATGCGGGCGACGGTGGATCAGAACCTGATCGTCGCCTCGAACGGCCGTCTCGTCTCCATAACCCCGAACGGCACGCGGCACACCTATCACTGGCAGGAGAGCTATCCGATCACGACCTATCTCGTCTCCCTGGCAATCCACCCCTACACGCAGTACTCCGACTGGTATCGATACGCGCCGGCCGACTCGATGGAGATCCAGTTCTTCGTCTACCCGGATCAGGTCGGGTCCGTGCAGCAGAACTACGGCAAGACCAAGGACATGATCGCGCTCTTCGCCTCGCTCTTCGGCGAGTACCCCTTCATCACCGAGAAGTACGGCCACGCTTCGTTCGAGTGGGGCGGCGGCATGGAGCATCAGACCTGCACCTCGCTCGGCGGATGGGGGGAGAGCCTCATCTCGCACGAGCTGACCCACATGTGGTGGGGGGATCACGTCACCTGCAACAGCTTCCATCACATCTGGCTCAATGAGGGTTTCGCCACCTACGGCGAGGCGCTGTGGTGGGAGGCCACCCTCGGCGAGCAGGCGCTGCACGAGGACATGGCAGCGAACGCCTACTACGGCCCGGGCACCATCTACGTGGAAGACCCGGGCGACTTCAACGAGATCTTCAACTCGAACCTGTCCTACCGGAAGGCTTCGTGGGTGGTGCACATGCTCCGGCACGCGGTCGGCGACGAGGACTTCTTCGATATCTTGCGCACCTATTACAACTCGCATGGCGGCGGCACAGCGACCACCGAGGACTTCAAGGCGGTTGCCGAGTCGGTGTCGGGGCAGGATCTCGATGCTTTCTTCCAGCAGTGGATCTACGGTGAAGGATTCCCCGTCTACTCCTTCGAGTGGACGGCCCAGGAGGTGGGCGGCAGCTGGGAGATCACCCTCGACATCGACCAGATGCAGACGAACCAGGTCTTCGCCATGCCGATCGATATCGAGATCGAGTTTGCAGGGGGCTTGAGCGAGATCCAGGTCATACAGAACAATGCCGCAGCGCAGAGCTACCTCTTGACCGTGGCCGCGGAGCCCACTGCCGTGCGGCTCGATCCCGATAACTGGATCCTCCGCCAGCTCCTCGTCCCGCTCCCGAACCCGACCTTCGACCAGGGCATCCTGGTCGTGAACGGTGTGTCTTGGACCTCCTACGGGACCGAACTCCAGCAGGCCTACGCGGCGCGGGCCTTCTGGGGCGATCACGATATCGCCTTCTGGGACCTCTTCCCCGCGCCCGCGAGCTATCCATCGACCCTGCCGGCGCCGCTCGGTCACGGTCCGGTCGACCCCGCGGTGATGGGCCGGTATTCCTCGGTCGTGTGGGTGGGCAACAACTACGGCGGCGACCTCGAGCACTGGTTCAACTCCCCGAACCTCTCCTACCTGGCGGCCGGCGGGAACCTGCTGCTCATGACCCGTCTGGGTCAGGACTTCTTCATCGATCCGCTCCGCGACTACCTGGGAGTCGAATGGACCGCGGCGCAGGCCACCCTCAATCTCGCGACCTCCACCTACACCGGTCTCGGCGACATGACGCGCACGAGCACGCAGAACTATGCGGCCACCTTCGACCGGGATCTGCTGGGACCGGAGACCACGCTGCTCTTTGTCGACACGTCCCTGAACCCCGATGCCGGGATCGGCGCCTGGCGCACCGCGGCCGTGGGCGGCGAGTTCGTCTTTCTGTCGGGGAGGCCATACCGCTGGAATCTCGCCGCGCTGCACGACAACACCGACTTCATCCTGCGTGAGATCTTCGGTGAAGGCGGCTCGAGCGCGGTCTCAGACCCGTCAGGCGTCGCCGGCTATCGCCTCCGGCTCGGCCAGTGCATGCCGAACCCGATGACCCCGTTCACGCGCATCCCGTTCGAGCTGCCGCAAGCGGGGCCGGCCGCGATCAGGATCTACGATCCTGCCGGCCGGCTCGTGCGCACGCTCTTCGCGGGCGATCTCGAGGCGGGCCCGCAGAGCATCACCTGGGACGGGCGGAGCGGAGCCGGACGCGCCGTGGGATCGGGCGTCTACTACGTGCGTCTCGACACGCGGGCCGGGAAGGTCGAGCAGTCGGTCATCCTCATTCGCTGATGGTCCGCTGACAGGACACGGACAGCCCACAGCCTCCTGGTGAGCCCGCGAGCGAGACGCTCGCGGAGGGCGGCTGGGCGCCTCGCGGGGGCCAGCTTGACGCCGCCCCGGCGCCGGTGCAGGATCCGGCCCGTCCATGCCCGCCAGTTCCCGAGGTCCGGAGGGATGAATTGCTGTCCATGTCATCAGCACAGAGGCTAGATGCCGTCTGCCTGCGAGTCGCATCCCGTCCTGGACTCGCGCTGCAGGTGTCAGCAATCGTGCTGGCGACCGCGCTGAGCTGCGTCACGCAGCCGGCGCCGCCGATCAATGAACAGCTCATGCTGGTCGCCCTCGCGATCCTCGCCGTCATCGCCGGGTGCTACGGCACCCTGAGCATGTCGGTGCCGATCGGCGGCGGGTACCACGGGCCCTACGGGTCGGTCGGCATCCCAGCGGCCCCATCTTCTTCTGACAGGCTCTGATGAACGAGTGACGGAAAGCAGCGCCCGTCCGGTGATCGCCAGACAAGGAGGTCGTGATGTTGGCCAAGTTGCTGTCCCGCGGCTGGTGGATGCTCCTCATCCGCGGCATCGTCGCCGTTCTCTTCGCGTTCCTCGCCTTCACGCGGCCGGGGATCACGCTGGCGGCTCTCATCTCGCTCTTCGGCGCCTTCGTGCTCGTGAGCGGGGCGGTGGCCATGTGGCACGCCTACGCCGCACGCAAGGAGAGCTCGCAGTGGTGGGTCGTCCTGCTCGAGGGGCTGGCCGGCGTGGTGATCGGGCTCATCATGCTACGCTCCCCCGGGCTCACGGCGCTATCCCTGGTCTTCGTGATCGCTGCGTGGGCCATCCTGAACGGGCTCTTCGAGATCATCGCCGCGATCCGGTTGCGCAAGGAGATCGAGGGCGAGTGGATGCTGATCCTGGCCGGGGTCGTCTCGGTCCTCTTCGGGATCTGGCTCGCGGCGCGGCCGGGCGCCGGAGCTCTCGGGATGGTGTGGCTCATCGCGCTCTTCGCGCTCGTCCTCGGCGTGATCCAGATCATGCTCGCTTTCCGCGTGCGGAGCCTCGCCGGCAAGGTGAAGGCGGCGATCCGCGCCTAGCGGCTCCAGGGAGTCGGCCGTGGCGCCCGCGTGCGGTTGGTGAACCGGAGCGGGCGAGCCGCCGTGCCGGCGAAAGTTCGAGCGGGCCTTCGGTGTCGTCGTGACGCCGCACCGCGCGGCGATCGCGCGGACGCTCGTGGATCAGGGAGGGGACATGAAACTCACAGCCTGGTGCAGCACTGCCGCCGGAAACCGTGGTCAAGATGGTCGAGCAGGTCTCGGGCCCGCGCGCGGGATGAAGGCCATCGCCATCTGTTCGCTCGTCTTGATGGCATGGTCGTGGCAGCCGGTCTCCGCCGGCGAAGAGACGCCGGCGGCCGGCCAGCTCCGCATCGCCTTCGTGTGCGGGAACGATGAGATCTGGACCGTGGGACCGGCGGGTGAGAACCCCACGCGGATCGTCAAGACCGAGGACGCCGTCTGGGCTCCGGTCTGGTCTCCCGACGGCTCGCGGCTCGCCTTCTTCACCGTGAAGCGTCGGGGTCCGGCCGAGCTCATGGTGGCCGACGTGGCCAGCCGCACGGCGAAGCCCCTCGGCAAGTTCGAGTTGCGCATCACGGCGGATGCGCTCGCGCTTGAGCCCCCGGTCTGGAGCCAGGACGGCGACAGCCTCCTCGTTCACGGCAAGGAGGGCACCTATCGTGTCGCGAGCAAGAGCGATACGGCGAGCGTCGTCCTCGTGGCGCCGGCGCCCAGGGACCAAGCATTGGCTCCCGAGTGGCAGGAGCTTCTCGGCAGGAAGGACGCGGTGGGACCCGTGCTCTCGCCGGCGGACTCGGTCCTCGCCTTCGGCGTCGGCAGGGGTCTCGTCCTCGTCGGCCCCGGACGCGAGAAGCGCGAGATCCACGAAGCCTCCGAGCCGATCCGCTGGATCACATGGCTGCCATCTGGCCAGCGACTTCTCTACTTGAGCGGCCCGCTGCCGCCGGCTCCCACCATCCCTACCGGGGACCCGGTCATCGATCTCTTCCCCGGACTCATCGAGCTCGTTTCCGTCGATCCGAGCGGTGGCAGGTCGATCGTCCTTCATGAGTGGACGGGCCGCGTGGGGCCCCGTCAGGCCTATCCGGCCGTGTCACCCGACGGATCAGCGGTCGCGCTCATCAGCAGCGACGACGAGCTCATGATGGTCTCGATCGACGGTTTGAAGAAGACCAAGATCTTCACGAAGGACCGTTGCCACTCTCCGGCGTGGCAGCCGTCCGGTCCGCGATGAGTGGCGGGAGCCACTGGGCTCCAGCAGCCGGCGCGCGCGGGCGGCATCACGCTCCACTGAGGTCCTCTCCCCGCCGGCGAGCGCAGTGCTGCCAGTGTGACGCACACCGGGCGCCAGCCTGATGGCTCACCGCGCCGGAGTCGTGACGCGGACGAACTTTCCCGTCAGCTCGGCCTCGGGGGACGCCAGCTTGTAGAGATAGACCCCGGACGGCGCCGCGTTGCCCGCTGCGTCCCGGCCATCCCAGCGGATGAGGTTCGGCTTCCCGTCCGCGCCCGGTGCGAGCGTGCGGATCAGATGTCCGCGCACGTCGTAGATCCGCGCGACCACCCGCGTGTTCCCGGGCGTCTCGAGCTCCAGCATGACCTCGATCGCAAACGGGTTCGGTGCCGCAGATCGCAGGCGAAGGGCGGGCCCGGCAACAGCCGCGCCCGCCGCGAGCGCCTCGGCCTCGATCGGACCGAACCACTGCTCGTTTCCGCGGCGATCGACTGCCCCGAGACGGTAGGCATAGCGACGGCCGCCCACGACATCGACGTCGAGCCACGAGCACTCGTTCCGGGCGCCGATGAGCTCGCGGGTGATGCGTGCAAACACGGTCTCCCCGGGCCCCCGGCGTTCGAGGATGTATCCCAGGTGATCCGCGTCGGCCATCGCGCTCCACTGGATCCGGATCGCGCCCGGCTCGGAGATGGCATGGAAGCCGGTGAGGACGACGGCGCTGGGCGTCCGCACCTGCAGGAGCACAGCGGTCTGGGTGCCGTTCACGTTGACCACGTCGGCCCAGCCGTCCCCGTCGATGTCGCCGGCCAGGAGCTTCCGCGGCCAGAAGGCGAGGCCGACGGGCGGATCCTCCTCTCCGAGGAGCACGCCGCTCTCCGTGTAGACCATGGCGACGAACAGGTCGTCCCCGGCCTGCGCGTCGAAATCTCCCACCGCGAACGTCTTGCCACCCTGGTTCTGGCCGTTGCCGACCGCCTGGATGGTCGTCGCCCAGTGCCCTGAGGGCTGGCGCGACATGATGCGTACCGGGTTGTGCGGGGACTCGGGAACGACGAGGTCGGGGATGGGATCCCCGTCCCAGTCGAGAACAGCGAGATCCCTGACCTGGTAGACACTCACGACCAGCGTGTCGAGCGTGAAGCGCCCCGCGCCATCGCCCATGAAGATCCCGACGTCGCTGTCGCCGTTGATGCTGGCCGCCAGGTCGGCCGCGCCATCCTGGTTGAAGTCGGCTGTGACGAGCAGACCGGCCGAGGTGGCCGTCGTGACCGAGGTGGGACCGGTCGAGAAGCTCCCGGACCCGTTGTTGAGATAGGAGGACAGGAGCCCGCCGGGGTGGAAGGCCACGAGATCTGTCGTGCCGTTGGCGTCCACGTCAGCCGTGGTGAGCGCCTCGACGGCGTTGCCGGCGATCTCGACCAGGGGATACGTCGTGAATCCATCGCCGAGCGCGACGAGGAGCGCTGCCTCTCCGGCGACGGCGAGGTCGGGATAGACATCCCCATTCAGGTCGGCGCTCACGATCGCGCCGTCCGCCTGCTGCTGCTGTTGCTGCCACTGCTGCTGCTGCCCGTCTGCGGGCGGTCCGCTGTGGACCCGGTTCCCTGCATCGGGAAGGAACATCCCGGTTCCATCACCGAGGAAGGACGCGGGCGAGACCGTCCACCAGGCCGATCATGTCCATCTGCCCGTCGACGTTGACATCGGCGAGCGCGGCATCCGCGACCGCGACTCCGAGATCGCTGACCGCGGCCTGCTCCGGCAAGCCATCGTTGCCCGTGTGGTACGTGACGAAGAAGTCATCGGCCTCGTCCTGGATGCCGTTGTTGACAACGCCCACGATATCGGGGACTCCGTCTCCGCTCATCTCCACGAGCAGGGGCCATGGTCGAAGGCCACCGTTGCCACCGCGGTCAGGAGGCCGGCCGGACTCCGCAGGTAGACGACGTGGTCGACGACGAGATCGATGCGACCGTTGCCGTCGAGGTCTCCTGCGGCCACATGCATCCCGTCCGTGAACTGCGGGTCGGGCGCCCCCGATACGAGCTCGACCGCCGGCGCGAGATCGCCGTCCCCGGTCGACTCGAGGAAGAAGAGCTGGCCACTGGACCACGCGACGATGTCGTCCAGCCCGTTGGGTGTCAGGTCGGCGACGGCGGTGAAGACCGGGGCGGTGAACACCTGATAGGAGCTCCGCTCGAAATCGCCGCCGTCGAGGTTTCTGTAGAGAGCAACGGTATCCCCGAAGGTCGCGACGAGATCGTCGAGCTCATCTGCGGTCAGGCGTCCTGCGGCCACGATGGCCGGCGTGGCGAGCAGCGCGGATGTGAACGTGCCGTCGCCGGCTCCCGTGAAGAGGCGCGACCCCGTTCCCTCGCCGGCAATCCAGTCGGCCGCGGCGCCACCTCCGAACTGGCCGACGATCACCGGGGCACGCAATCCGGCGTACGTTCCGGTCGTGGTCCAGCTGCCACCCTGGTTGCGGAGTGCGTCGATCGCTCCGGAACGGCGGCGCGCCAGGAGGTCGCTGAAGGCATCGCCATCCAGGTCGATGGCGTGGACCCTCGGCCAGCACTGGAGCTCGCCCTCGCACTGGCCGCCGTTGACGTTCTCGTGGTGGTAAGCAGCAGGAGATGCCCCGTCGCTGAGCGCCAGGTGGATCGCCTGGCATTCATACTCGAAGCCCGGAAGCCGGCCACATCCGGCGGCGAAATCGGGGACGCCGTCGCCGTTGAAGTCCCCGGTCGTGATCCCGGTCGGGGCCAGTCACCAGGCGAAGTCGACGCGGGCCTTGAAGTACGGCTCTTGCCCGGCGACTGGCTGGACCACGGGGAACGCGGCCGCGATGGTGAGGACGGCCGTCACGGCCAGGAGACTTCGCACGGACATGACTGAACCCTCCGTTCTCCGTTGTTCAGGCAGCCTGGTCTTCGCAGACGACCGGCATTCAGATGGATCCCTCATCGCGTCACGACCACGCGGGTTGCGCTCATCGTAGTGCCATTGCGCTCGAGCGTGAGGAAGTAGATGCCCGAGCGCAGCGCGTCGTTCCCTACCACATCGCTCCACGGAAGCTCGTGCGCGCCGGCGGCCACGCCGCCCAGATCGCGCTCGAGAACGAGACGCCCGAGCACATCGTAGAGCCGGAGGTTCAGGGGGCCGGAGACTGCGCTTGTCCACAGGAGGCGACCATCGGGGCGCACGGGATTCGGGACGATGCGCAAGGTGGAGATCGGAGCCGGTGTCCGGTCGGAGGCGATGCCGACCATGCCGCAACCGATCGGCAAGGCACCGATGAGACCGCACTGCCCCGGGGAGCCAGCAGGTGCACATGGCGAATCGGCGTCGATCCGGTAGTTGCCACTGGACGGCTGGCAGAAGAGCGGATCCGCCGAGAAGTTGCCGCCGGCTCCTTCCTGGCCGGCAATGCACCCGACCCAGTCACCGCCGGCATTGCCATACAGGTCGGTGCAAAGAAGGAAGGCCGAGGTTCCCCCGGCGCAGCTGACGGCCTCGGCTGCGGTCGAGAACGCGAGGATCGAGTTCTCGATCGTGGCAGTGCCTCCCGCCCGGACATGGACGGCGGCACCCGACGTGCTGGCCGCGTTGTTCACCAGCGTGCAGCCGATCAGGTGCATCCGCGCCTCGGTTGCCACGCCGCCACCGTGTCCCTGTCGAATGATCGGCGGCTCCGCAGCGGCGGAAGCCGAGTTCCCGTCGAAGAGACAGCCGATCAGAAGCAAGTCGCCGCCGACCACCGCGCCTCCCGTGGCGTGATTGCCGTCCGGGTTGCCTTCGCTCTGCGCCGAGTTCCCCGAGAAGACGCAGTCGCTCATCGTCACTCCCTGACACGAGAGCGCTCCGCCCTCCGCTTGATTCCCACCGGTGGAGAAGGGGCCGGAGAGGGCCACGACCCGGTTGTTGCGAAAGACGCAGGCATTGAGGACGACGTTCCCGGAAAGGGACGCTCCCCCGCCCCATGCCCTGTTGCCGACGTGCGTGTTGTCGTTGGCGGCGGAAGCGAGGTTCCCGGTGAAGGTGCAGCGGGTCAGGTGGATCTCTCCTCCGGCTGACATGCCACCGCCTGCGGACTGCGTGTAACTATCGTCTCCGGAGCTGTACACCGCGTTGTTCGAGATCTCGCAGTCGACCGCGGTCAGGGATCCCCCGGCTGAAATCCCTCCGCCGTATCCGAAGTCGCCGCCGGCCTCGTTGTTCGAGATCGTGCAACCGATGAGAGTGATGGCGCCATCCTGGCTGACAAGGCCGCCTCCGTTATGGGTCGCCGTGTTGCTGTTGATGATGCAGTTGACGAGAGCGGAGGAGGAGTTGAAGAGAGCGATGCCGGCGCCCGACCAGTCGCTCGTGTTGTCCTCGAGGATGCAGTTCCGGATGGTCGGTGAGGCGGAATCGCACCTGATCCCGGCCCCCTCGTTGCCCAGGCCTCCGCTGACATAGGCGTGCCTGACCTTGAAACCCTCGATGACCGCTGCGGCGGTCTCTCCTGATCTGATGTGGAAGCCGCGCCGGTCCCCCGTCCCTGCGCAGTCGATGATGGTCGTCTGCGGACCGGCCGCGGAGCGGAACACGAGGTCCTTTCCGTGAAAGTCGAGGTTCTGATTGCTCGGCCCGGAGTACGTGCCAGGCGCCACGAGGACGGTGTCCCCGATGGCGGCAGCATCGATGCCCTGCTGCAAGGTCGGTTGATCGGCGGGAACGCGGATGGTCGAGGCGTGAAGAGGCGCGGCCAGGACGAGACCTGCGGCCACCCCTGCGACGAGGAGCTGACGTGCGACCATACAACCTCCTCTCCGGGACCTACAGAATGGTATCAAGGTCCGCCAGGGCCTGCAATTCAACCCGGGTGACGACAGGCCGGCCGCCACGGAAGCGACTGCGGTCGGCCTATGATCTCGGCTCGGCTTCGAGCAGAGTGAACGCGAAGTGCCCCTGGGAACGGTGTGGCCGAGAATGACGACGCGATACCTGCCGCAGAAGATGTCGATGTAGGCGCATGGGTCGTAGGCATCGAAACCGGCCCAGGTGATCTCCTCGACACGTCCGCGCACACGGAGCACCGGCACGCTCGACGGGATCTCCGGGTTGAGTCCTGGCATCGATGCTCCTGACAAGGCCGCCGCAGCCGCTTCTCGCTCGACGTTCATGAGGCCGGTCGGGCGACCATCCTCAGATAGATCGGATTGGGCTGGCGGCCCTCGACCAGCGCTTTGAAGCCGAAGAAGATCATCCACTTGTGCATGTGAACCGCGCGCAGCAGATCCCAGCAGCAGACGGGGCGACCGTCGTCCCAGGTCCCGCCGTGTTCAGCGGTACCTTGAGTCGGGCCGTGGGAATCTCGCGGAGCGTGCTGACGAACTCATCGTGGGCCGCCATCAGGTCATCGATCGCGGCCTGCCAGGCGGTCTCCGCGGCCTCGGATGGCTCCGCTGACCGCCGTGCCCAGGGTGCGTCCCAGTTCGGTTCCGGCGGGCCATGGAGCAGCCACCTCCGTGTATCCCGGATCCACTGGGTCAGGTGAACAACAACGTCCCAGATCGCGCGATCGCCAT
>Ga0316626_10000986_pt1 | contig 12193 bp, 12 predicted proteins | sample OWC_Aug_T1_C1_D5_FD_207656 | JGI IMG/M metagenome (GOLD analysis project Ga0316626, IMG submission 207656) | Wetland soil microbial communities from Old Woman Creek delta, Ohio, United States - OWC_Aug_T1_C1_D5_A | ecosystem: Environmental > Terrestrial > Soil > Wetlands | place: USA: Ohio...
TGACGGTCAAGGAGAACATCAACATTGGATAAAGCCCTGAAGTATTTTGTTGCCATGATTCTTCTGTCTTTGGCCCTCAGCGGTCCAGCCTTTGCTGGCGGCCCGGTCCCGGTCAAAGGTGGAACACTTCCCTCCATTCTTCTTCCCATTCCCGAAGATGAAGACGCAAGAATTTATTTGGGACTTTCAGGAGAGGGATTTTTTGAAATCCCTCAAATCAAGGCTGAAGGTGTGCTGATTATGGTTTTTAATATTTATTGCTCCGTCTGCCAAGGGACTGCATTAGCTATGAGGAAATTATATCATCAAATTGAAAAGAATCCAGACCTCAAGAACAAGATAAAGTTGATTGGAATTGGGGCAGGGAACACCCCTACGGAGCTTGAGGTCTTTAAACAAACAAATAATATTCCCTTCCCTTTTTTCCCGGATGAAGATCTTGCAATCCATAATTCGTTGGGAGAGCTCAGGGTCCCAACTTTTATCGCCATTCGAATGGAAAAAGATGGCTCCCATAAAATTGTTCACACCCATTTAGGGGAACTCGGTGATCCCGAACTGCTTTTGGCTTTAATGGCTGAAGCCTATGGGATCAAACAGGGGGATGGGAGGGCAAGAGAAGCGGCCCTGCCACCCAAGGAGTCTCGATTAGTAGTAGAGGGTGTCTTGAAATAACGGTGGTTCAAAAGGAGGACGACCATTCAATCTGGCAAAATCTTGATTGCGGATGATGAATTCTTGATCCGATGGTCTCTTACCCAGGCTCTTTCGCAGGAGGGGTATGAGGTCACTTCCGTTGAGGATGGGAGGAAAGCCATCGAGGCAGCCAAAGTCCAGCACTTTGACTTTATCATTACCGACCTGATTATGCCAGAATTGGATGGGTGGGAAGTATTGAAAATGGCAACACAGACTCAGCCGCAACCTCGGGTCATCATCATCACCGCAAGGGGAAATGAAGAGACTAGAAGGATCGCTAAAGAAAAGGGGGCCTGGGCCTACGTTGAAAAGCCCTACATTATCGAAAAGATCAAAGCGATATTAGGGGAGGACCCCAACGGCGGTTTCGGATCAAATTTGAACCTTCCCCCCTTTTGACAGCCCAAGATCTCAGACCTTGCTGACATCCATCGAAAATATTCCCTCAAATACGATCATTCCGCGATTGAAGAAGAGGCAACCCCATTCCTAAAATCCTTTTTCACATGTTCAAACATCCTTGCATTTTCGACGGCGAGACCGCTTTGCATAGCAATGGCAGAAAGAAAATCGATATCGTCCTCTGCGAACCTGCAGGGAACTGCGGTATAGAGCCGCAGGACGCCAATCACTTTCTCCCTTAAAAAAATCGGGAGAGAGACGATGGAGGCAATTCCTTCTTGCCTTGCTTCGAGAGGGTACTGAACCCTCGGATCTGCAGCAGCATCTTCGATGATGACCGGTTTGCCTTTGAGCGTATCGAAGATCGATTTATCTGCGGAGAGAGGGCCTTTTCGAACATACTGATCGCTCATGCCGTGGGAGGACACCACCTCCAGCTGTTTACCCTCTTCATCCAAAAGCATGAGGGTACATCCCTTCGACCCCGTGGTCTCACAGGTGCTTTTAACAATCTGATGAAGGACTTCTTGGAGTTCCAAGGAAGAGTTCATTGCTCTGGCAATATTAACGAACGCTGAAAGATAAGTGTATTCGGTCTTCTTCATCCTTTCTCGCCTCCTTACTCCTCTAACGGAATGAAATTGAATTCCTTGTCTTAAGGACTCTCAACTTCTCCTCGTCCCTTTTCGGATTAACTCCTTAAACATGACAGGGGGAGGGGATTCCTTTGAAGGGGTTACATAAAGGGATAAAAGGATTAAACCCGTTAATGGAATAACCCAGAGGGTGGCAGCGAAGAAGAAGGTTGTCATGACCGCGATCAACCCTTCCAGAAGAATCCCATGCTTCAGAATGACAAACCAGGTTCCTATGAAACAGACGATTGTCCAAGAAAGAATGGAATAAGACACGATGGGGGAAAACCAATTCTTACTAAACGCCCTCGTTTCCATATCATCCTCCTCTCCGTCCGACCCTACTCTCCTTAGGGCATGGCAGATTGAATCAGCCTGGGGTCAGCTATTCCGACCCTTTTGAAAGGGACTTCTGCGCCGCCAGAACCCTTTTTTCAGCCTCCGCCATGAGTCTCTGGGCATAGATGAAGTTATGGACCCCTTTGCTTTTATCTTTATCAATCGCTTTCAGTACCTCTTCCACCTTTCCGGTGAGGGCCTCTATCTTTTGCTTTTCCGGGTTGGGAACCCCCTTCTTCTGGACCCTCCACGCCTCGAGGGAGTGCTTCAGCCTTTCCATTTGGCCAGAGACCTCTTTTTGCCATCCGTCTGTCATCTCATCGTATCGAGTCTCATGACATTGGACGCAAGTCTTTTTAATTTCGGCCGGGAAGTGCCCGCGAGAGATGGACGTATGGCATTCCACGCACTTCACGCCTTCCGCCATGACGTCGGGCAGGCTATCTTTCTCTCCGAGGGCTTCTCCCTGAATGAACTTTACTTGACTTTCGTGACATTTTGTACAATTCGATGCGGATTGATGATGACACCTCAAGCACTCTACTCGGGTCTTGCGAATCTTTCCATGTTCGTCTCCTGAAGCATGACAGATACCGCAGTTCAATATTCTTGCAATATGTTTTTTGTGGGGAAAGGGAAGGTCGTAAATCCTAATTTTTACGTCCTCAAATCCCTTGTGGCACTTTCCACACTCCGAATGAGAAACTTCCAATGTCTTGGGGAGTGGAATCGCCTTTTGGGGATGGCAGGTTGAGCACGAGGTCTTGTCCCGACGATGACATTCGAAACAAGCCTCTTTCGGCGGCCGAAAAGTAGGGGGGTCATGGGGATCATGGTAAATATTGTAGTGGCAGGAGGTGCAGGAGTTCTTCAGTTGTTGAATATGGAAACGGTGAGGAATCGAGATACTATAAGGATTGATCCTGGGGGAAGCACGTTCCATATCAAAAACACGCGGATGGCAACGGATACAGTTCGGATTGATCTGGTCCAGTTTAGCGGAAAACCCGGCGTGCTCCCCTTCGCTGTTAAGAGGAAAGATATTGATGCTCGGCATCAGAGCATGCCCGGTGGCATGACATTCCGAGCAGTTGATCTTGGGATGCATGGCCGACTGTTCCCAGAAAGAGGGCTCACGCTGCTGGTGGTGACAGGTGACACAGAATTCCTTTTTGGTCGTGGTATAGGTCGGGAGTGTCACCGCGGCATTCACACCCAGAATGACCAGAACGCCTCCTAAACTCCAGGCCCAAAAGGGAAGATGTGGAATCTTAAACTGCATCCCATTCTCTCCTAACAGCTTGCCAAGAAAGTGATTGTTTCTCAGGCTGCTCAAAAATGCCCAGATGCAAGGCTCCCGGAATCCTGAGGAATGAGGCGTACTTGGATGTACGCCACAATGACGAAGGATGAGGGAAACGCAGCAGATGGGCGTTTTTCAGCAGCCTGCTACTCATTCGTAAGCATTCCCGGGGCACCCACCTTTTTTCCGATGGCGGAGATGCCGTTGGCGATGTCCAGCGAAATGGGGATGATCGTGCTATTTTTCTCGCCGGCAATTTCAGTGAGTGTCTGAAGATATCGTAGTTGAAGGGCAGCAGGCTCAATCGAGATGATCCGGGCTGCCTGCCGAAGGGTTTCCGCAGCCTGGTATTCCCCCTGGGCATGGATGACCTTGGCCCGTTTCTCCCGTTCCGCCTCTGCCTGTTTGGCCATGGCGCGCTGCATGGGGTCGGGCAATTGCACATCCTTCACCTCCACCACGCTCACCATGACTCCCCAGGGTTCGGTATGCTGATCGATGATCTCACTCAAGCGTTTGTTGATCTTGTCCCGCTCGAAAAGGAGCTCGTCGAGGTCCGATTGCCCGAGGACGCTTCTGAGCGTGGTAAGAGCAATCTGGGTGGTTGCCTTGATGTAGTCGGCTACCTGCAGAACGGCCTTCACGGGATCCACCACCATAAAGTAGACTACAGCGTCCACTTTGATTGTGACGTTATCTTTCGTGATCACAACCTGGGGTTCCACGACCATGGTGACCACCCGAAGTTCCACCTTGATCATGCGATCCACAAGGGGAATGATCAGGTTAAAACCAGGCTCTCTTGTTCTGATGAGTCGGCCGAACCGAAGAACCACGCCTCGCTCATACTGCCTGACGATCTTGATGGCCAGACCGAGAAAGGTCAGCCCCAAGAGCCCCAGGATGACAATCAGAGACACCCACCGGATGGTTTCCATTTACGAACCTCCTTTGCTGAAGAAATGTCAAATGTCAAAGCTCGCACGAAGTGATGAACCGAAGGTGAATCAAGTTCAAATGAATTCCAGATCCCAATTGACGAAAATTTAATCATGAAGAATTAATGTCTTGACGTTGAATCACCTTTTGACGATTCGACATTTGGGTTTTGACATTTGGATTTGATTTACTCTATGTTTACCTAAATTCCCCCTACCTCCCCTTCAATTGGGGGGGGAAGAAAGGGAGGAAAGGGGGAATTAGGCCTTTTCAACCTTTATCACTGTATCCATCCATCCCTGCCCTTCCCCCATAGGGTCCTGCAGGATGGGGATGATGGGATTTGGATGAACCCCTGTCCCGCGTTTTCCCCACCAGAGAAGATGGGTCTCTGGGTCCAGACTTCGAAACGGTTTTCCCTGGGGAGTCCGGCCATAGTTCCAGCGCCCCAAGCTGTCGGAGAGGGCAACGACACGCGGATGAATTCCTTGTGTCACAACAACCGGAGTAATAATGGATCCCAGCGAAGAGGTCACCCTGACCCGATCGCCATTGCTTAAACTCATCTTTTTAGCGGTCTCTTCATTGATCCAGAGTGGATTCCGATGGACAATTTCCGCAAGCCATTTGCAGTTTGCCGTCTGGGCGTGAGAATGGACGTTCCACTGGAAGGTGGTGAGGTGAAATTCGCTTTCTCTCAACTGCTGGTGATGAGGAATCGGGGAATATGTTGGAAGGAAAGGCTCGAACTCGAATTTGCCAGAGCCTGTTCTTAATTTCTTTCTTTGCGGTTTCATTTCTGGATCGACCCAGATCCCCTGATCCATCAAGAAATCGATGCCCCCTGCGTCCATCAGTCTTGGAATCCTGCGGATCATGGCTTCGATATAATGCTCCATCCTTCCGAATTTGAAATATCGCTCCATCCCGTTCCCGACGCGATGGGCCAGTTCGATGAGAATCTCTGGAAAGGGCAGCGCCTGTCCCATGGGTTTGGCAAGAGGTTGTCTCAAGGCGATATAAGGAATTCCTTCCATGGGAGGAGGTGAAAGGAGATCCCACCGTTCCAGATAGGTTGCCTCGGGCAGGATGAGATCAGCATAGAAGTTGCTCTCATTGAGAAATGGATCGATGGAAACATGAAAAGGAACTCGTCCCTCGTCCTGAAGGACGTGTGAAATCAGTTTTGAATTCGGTCCGGTGTATACGGGATTATCCATGTGGGTCATTAAAACCCCGAGGGGCTGAGTCCCACGGGAGACCCGGACAAAAAGGTTCTGGGACTCGGGGTTCATCCTCCGCGATTTTGGAGGCTTCGGATCAGGGGGATCCAAAAGATAACCCTGGGGAAAGATGAAACCCCCTTTTGAATCGAGACTCCCTACTACGGCATTGAGGAGGAGAATAGCTTTTTGGTTTGAAGTTCCATTGACATGTTTCAGAGCCCCCCCTCCTCCTATGACAACACTCGGCTTTGCCGAAGCAAATTCCAACGCAATCCGTTTGATATCCGACGCCCGCACGCCGCTCATGGCCTCTGCCCTCTTAGGGGTGTACGCACTGAGGTGTCGCAAGAGTCTGGCAGGAGAGGTGTTGGTCTGCTGCTCTATGAATTCTTTGTTCCACAAACCTTCGCTTGCAATGACATAAGCCATCGCCAATGCCACCGCACCGTCGGTCCCGGGGATGATCGGAAACCACTCATCGCTTTTTCCCGCCGTCTGGGAGATCCTCACATCAAAGGTGACGAGTTTTGCACCTAGATTGATCCTGGCATCAATGAGCCGCTGGATGAAAGGGACGTATAAATAATGGGACTCGTAAGGATTCGCTCCGAAATTAAGGACATATCGGGACCGGGCCACGTCCCCCACCCCCATGGCGTGGCCCGTGACATCATGAATCGCGAAAGCCCCGTTCGGAGATTCCAGAACAGCATGATGAAACGTGGTTGAACTGTCGAAGGCGGACGCAAATCTCCAGGCCAAATCATTGCTCGACAAATCCCAGGTATTCCGGAGGACAAAATCGTGGTGCTGCTTTTCCGCCTGAAGCGCTTTCAGCCGGAGGGTGATCTCATGAAAAGCTTCGTCCCATGAAATTTGCTTCCACCGGCCCTCGCCTCGCTTTCCGGCCCGGCGCAATGGAGAAGGAATGCGATCGGGATTGTAAAGATGGTTCAGCCCTGCAATCCCTTTGGCACAGAGTCTGCCTCGGCTATTCGGATCGAGGGGGTTTCCCCCAATGTTCACCACCTTTCCATATTCTAAATACCCCAAGATCCCGCAGCCGGCGGGACACATCATGCAGACACTGGGGATCGATTTCCGCATTCTTCCCGTAGTCCTTGAGATACTCTTCCCTTTTTCTGCTGGGGTCCCCTCCATCGGAAGTCCACCGGCCAAGACGGCCATTCCTCCTACGCCCCATTTGATGAAATCTCTTCGACTGATTCCAGACATCTCTATTCCTTCAACTTAAGGGGAGGGTCAATCCCCCGATCACCATGATGCATCGCATTGCAAAGATCCCGATCATGACCAAAACTGAGGCGACCGCGTACGCGGGAATCCAGCGTTTTGTGAAAGGGGAAAGAAAGAGTAAGAGCGGAATGACCGCACCGGCCATGAGCTCCACTCCCAGGAAAAGGAAACTGAAGGGTCCGTTCAAAAGCATCAAGGCTACTCGGTATGCTTCCGTGGTGGAAGTGAGGAGAACGGAGAGATCCATGCCGATTAAGATGAGGTCCAAGGCGATACTGGCGACCAAGAATTTTCCGAGAGCGTAAATGAGATCCCGATTGGGCTCCTTTCCTCTCTGAAGGATGAAGTCTTTTATAATCACAACCAGAATCATCAAAGCGAGCCCTGAAACCATCGCTGAGACAAGGAAGATGGGGGGCATGATGGCCGTATTCCAGAGGACCCGCGCCTTTCCAAGAGCCAGGATGAATCCGGTATAGCCGTGAACCAGCAGAGCTAAAGGAATTCCGATGAGACCAAAAATCTTCGTCTTCTTCATGTCTCCTTTAAACATGAAGTATCCGTAGACCATACAATTCATTGGATAAAGGCTCAGAAGAAATGTCCCCCACGTGATGGGAGAAGTAATTCTCAGGTAAAAGATGAGGTGCCAGAATCGCAGGGGTTGCTCCAGATCAATCAGGAGGATCATCGGAGCGATCATTAAGAGACAGGTGGCCATGACGACCCCTATCTTTCCTAAAGGCTTAAACTTGACCATTCCAAATCCATAGGCCATGGTGGAGATGATAAAAGACCCTGCACTCAACCCGGTCAGGTAGAAGTAGGTCGCGATGGGGATGCCGAGAGGCATTTCATGTTCGACGTTGTAAATGATATTTACGTCCATTCTTCCCTCCCGGCAAAAGGATCCATCGCATCGAGATCGGCAGCAATATAGTAGACCTTCGGAAAGGTCCCCATTTCGGGTTTTAGCACCTGAAAGGGATGTTTTGAGATGAGCTTGCTAACCTCCTCTTCAGGATTGTTCAGGTCGCCAAAGATCCTGGCTCTGGCAGGGCAGACCTCGACACAAGCGGGATCGAGGCCTGCCTGGACCCGGTGATAACAGAAGTAGCACTTCTGGACGATCGGAATCAGAGGGTTAATATATCTGGCATTGTACGGACAGGAGGCAAGACAGTATTTGCACCCGATGCATCGGTGCTCGTCAATAATAACGATCCCATCTTCCCGCTTCCAGGTCGCCTGGACAGGACAGTTGATGACACAGGGGGGGTGTTCACATTGATTGCAGAGATTGGGAAGAAAGTGACGCGTGACGTTGGGATACCTTCCTTTTTCTATCATCTTCACCCAGGAGCGATAGACTCCTATGGGAACGCGGTTTTCTGCCTTACAGGCGACTGAACAGCTATGGCATCCGATGCAACGCCGGAGATCGATGACCATTCCGTATTTTTTCTTTTTGACCTCGCTCTTCTTCATCTCTCTTCGACCGCAGTTTATTTTCTGTTGAAAGTTTTGTCTATCGGCGAATTCATCTATATTTGAAAAAAAATATCCCTATTTTTGTGGGGCGTTTTACTTAAACAGTCATCAGGCAGTTAAGGAGGATTGCTCCGGGAGTAACCTTATTAAATCCCTCCCAACATTAAATCCCTCCCAACCTCCCTTTACCAAAGGGAGGAATAAGATCCCCCTCAGAAAAAGGGAAGGTGTGAAAAAATCAGACTGTATTCGTCTCCCCGGTGAAAACCGGGGTCCAGAGTATTTGTAACCTCATGAAAACACTGGATTCCAGCTGGAGTTTACCCTGTACTTGATACGGGGCCGGAATGACGTGAAACAACACCAAACCAATTTTTTCACGCCTTCAGGGGAACCCAAGGGGATTTTCATGATTCGAGGGTAATGACCCCGTCATGACCATTGCATGGCAAACACTTTTAGATATTGGGATTTAGGACTTACTGAATCTCAGAGTTTTGTGAGTCCGGACCGGATGGCATATTTGATGAGTCCCACCTTATCATGGATGTTCAGTTTCTCCATGATGTGGGTCTTATGGGCTTCGACGGTCTTTTTGCTGATACAGAGGAGGCTTGAAATCTGAGGGACGGAGTTTCCCTCGGCGATCAATTGTAAGATCTCTCTCTCTCGACCGGAGAGGAGATCTTCAACCCCTTTTTTCTCGCCCGATTCCGCTTTCCGAATGTATTCCTCGATGACCATTTTCGAAATAGAGGGACTGAGATAAGAATCCCCCTGATAGACCACCCGAAGGGCAGAGGTGAGATCGGTCATTGCTGAATCTTTGATGAGGTAGCCGGATGCACCCGCCTTCAGGATCTGAAAGATCCACTCCTCGTTTTCATACATCGTGAGGACGAGAATCTTCATGGAGGGGAACTGTCTTTTAATTTCCCGAGTGGCCTCAAGCCCGTTTAATTGCCGCATCCCGATATCCATCAAGATCACTTCAGGACTCAGTTTCTTTGCCAATTCGATGGCCTCCAATCCGTTCGAGGCTTCTCCAACCACCTCCATATCGCTTTCAGCCCCTAAGAGCGCAGCGATCCCCTGACGGACAATCGTGTGGTCCTCAGCCAGCAGAACTCGTATCTTTTTCATCTCCGCCTCTCACGTTTTCATACGGAATCTCGAAATGGATGAGGGTTCCAAAACCAGGCTTCGTTTGGATATCCATCTGCCCTCCCAGGAGAGAGACCCTCTCCTGAATTCCAACGACGCCAAAACCCCTTTCCGGGGATTCCAGGTGCAATACCCTCTCCAGATCGAATCCCTTGCCATTATCCTGAATGGAAGCGTAAATTCTCGAATCCCTCTTCACCAATGAAATCTCAACCCGGTCGGCTTGTGCATGTTTCGCAATATTGTTCAAAGCCTCTTGAACGATTCGATAGAATGCTGTCTCAATCTGTGGCGAGAGTTTCTCCTCAAACCCCGTGGTTTCGAAGTTAGAGTAAATGCCCAGGCGGTTTGAAAAATTCTGGATATACCATCTCAATGTGGGGATCAAGCCCAGATCATCCAGCATAGTGGGCCTGAGGTCCAAGGATAGCCGGCGCATGGCCGTGAGGGTCTGACTCGACAAAGATTTGGCCTCCCCCAGTCTCCTCTGGATGACGGGGGTCGTATGGGGAAGATCTTTGTCGATCATTTCCAAATTGAGCTTAATGGCATAGAGAGCCTGGCCGATCTCGTCATGAAGTTCTCGTGAAATTCTTCTCCGCTCATTTTCCTGGGCCTCGATGATCTGGGAAAGATATTTTCGCTCCAGTCTCATCTTCTCCGTCAGTGTTTCGGCCATCCTGTTGAAGGACTCTGCCAACTTTTTGATCTCATCGTCACTTTTAAAGCTGATCGTTTTCTTGAATTCACCTCGACCGAAGAGGGAGGCAGCTTCCACGAAACGTTGAAGCTTTTTGATCACTAATTGATTCAAGGCAATGCCGATGACCAACGTAGAAATACCAATGGCAAAGAACAAAAGAAGGATGTTTTCCTTAAATTCGGCCTGGAGTTGTCTCTCGATTTGATTCAACGTGAAATCGGTAACGAGGACACCGGCGATCTTCTCTTCGAGCTTGTGGCAGGAGAAACACTCCGTACGATTATAAATGGGGTTAACGTTTCTGAAGATTTTTTCTCCTTCGAGGGAGGAGTAAATGACTGTCTTATTGAGCGCCTTTATCGTTCCATGGTGGCAGACCTGGCAGGTAGGGTCACGGATATCGATGATTCTCCCTATATCCTTATCGTTGATCGACATGACAATCCGGCCGGTTCGATTGAGGATGAAGATACTCTTCACATCCGGATATTGACGAACCGCTTCAAGGATGTATTTCATCTCATCCTTGTTTTTAGATACCATAGAGCTTTTCAGAACGTCATTAACTATTTGAGTCAGATGGGGGCTGACGTTTTCCTGGAGATTGGTGATCATCTTTTTCCGATGGTGAAAGTACTGGACGATGAAGAGGATGGTCATGGTGAGGGTGAGCAGAACAATCAGCCCGAGAATGATCTTAAAGCGGAGGCCTTTATAAAACTTGACTTGTCTCATTCAATATCCCATCTTTCTCAACCCGAGAAAGGAAAGGTTAACGAGACCATACTGATTTTAGATATCCGCAATATGATATTTTTAATGGAAGTCTAGCAGACAACTACTCGTCTATTCTGGAAGCATTTCTTCCAAGATCACTCGGGATTCTCCCCTTCTTAAGATCTTAAGAATCGATTGGAATTCATCAGTCGTGTCGGCAAACCCCTTCACCCGAGGACTTCTTAACCCAATGGACGTCCTGTGTCAAGAAACAGAGGCCTTCTGTGGAAAACTTCTCGTCGTCTTGTGGTATTTCACGCAGCGACATACATAAAAGATTTCCTTCAGACTCCGCAGGAGATGGCCTCAACTGTCCATTTTTCATTTGATTAATCTGTGTTTATAAGCTATTTAATCATTAATTACGCATGGAAAAAGGAGAATTTAAGATGAAAAAGGAAACTGTGATCTTGTATGTTGTCATTGCCCTTGTCGTTGGATTCGTCGGCGGAGCGACAGTTGGAATTCTCTGGATGACAAAAGGTACCGGAAAAACAGCCATGGTCCAAAAACCCCCAATGGCACCGCCGGGAGCCCCAGCCCCTGCTGCTCCTCCTCCGCGTGATTCTATCGAAGCGACCTCTCAGATCCAGACCTTAAAGGAGATCGTCAAGAAAGACCCCAAGAATCTTCCAGCCTGGGTGGAATTGGGAAATCTTTATTTTGACACGGACCAGCCCAAAGAAGCGATTGAGGCTTACAGTCAATATCTTGCAATCAAACCTAATAACGCAGATGTCAGGACAGATATGGGGATCATGTATAGAAAGCTCGGACAATTTGATAAGGCCATCGAAGAGTTCAGAAAGGCAGCTCAAGGCGATCCAAAGCATGTCAACAGCCGGTACAATATCGGCCTCGTCCTTCTGCATGACAAACAGGATATTCAGGGGGCGATCAAGGCATGGGAGGAATATCTGAAAGTGGATCCGAATAGTGAGAAAGCCCAGCGCATCAGAGCCCAGATCGAAAAGATGAAGACGATGGGCGTTCCGGCTAAATAAGAATTCGGATTTCGGAATGCGCCTGCCTGCCGGTAGGCAGGGATTGCGGAAGGGTAATTCCTGAGAAAGGGAAATACACAAGAAATTTTGCGCGATGCGCTATGCCGGTGCGCCGAACAGATTTTGTGGCAGGCGGACGTTCTGCGCTTCCCCGTTTGCAGAGATGATGAAAGACGATAAAGAAGAAGAACTCCAAGAGGCAAAAGAATTGTTTAAGGAAGGTCTGAAAAAGATCTTCCAGGCTACGAAAAAGG
>Ga0316626_10000987_pt1 | contig 12188 bp, 9 predicted proteins | sample OWC_Aug_T1_C1_D5_FD_207656 | JGI IMG/M metagenome (GOLD analysis project Ga0316626, IMG submission 207656) | Wetland soil microbial communities from Old Woman Creek delta, Ohio, United States - OWC_Aug_T1_C1_D5_A | ecosystem: Environmental > Terrestrial > Soil > Wetlands | place: USA: Ohio...
CCGAGAGTCCACGCGCGGTGCGGTCTCGGACTCGGGGTTGTGGCTGTCGGGGAGGTGAGGTGCGGCCGTGGGGCTGTGGTGTTCTCAAGGATTCAGGTGCGGGGACGCCTCGTTCCAGGCTCTTCGTCGGTTGGGCTTTTCGACCGCCGCATTGATCCCGTCGCGCAGCAGTACCTTTTCAATCTTCTGGGGGCCTTTCGATGACTCGGGCGCTGACAATCGCCGCGGCGGCGCTCTGCGCACTCTCCGCCTGGGTTGGTCAGATCGGCTGCGGCCGTGAGGAGAAGACCGTCCTTTCGTTCTGGGTGCTTGGCTCGGAAGGCGACAAAGTGAGGAGCATGGTGGAGGAATTCGAGAGGACGCACCCCGGGATTTCGGTGGCGCTGCAGCAGATTCCCTGGACGGCGGCCCATGAAAAGCTCCTCACGGCGTATGCTGGTGATGCGACGCCGGATCTTTGCCACCTGGGGAACACCTGGATTTCCGAGTTCGTCCTTTTGCGGGCCCTTGAGCCGCTCGATGATCGGCTCAGCCGTTCGGACGCGATCGATCGAGGCGATTTCTTCCCCGGCGTCTTGGCGAGCAACATGATCGATTCGGCCATCTACGGGGTTCCCTGGTATGTCGATACCCGAGTGCTTTTTTACCGGAGCGACCTTTTGGCGCAAGTCGGGTATCCGAACGGGCCGAAATCGTGGGATGACGTGATGACCGTTTGCCGCGTCCTGAAATCGGATCGCTACAATATCCGGTATCCATTCTTCTTCCCAACCAATGAATGGGTTCCCGCAGTGATCTTGGGGGTCCAATACGGATCAGCTCTTCTCCGAGACGAGCAGACGTACGGAGATTTCCGCGGCCCAGCGTTTCGCCGGGGATTCGATGCGCTCATCTCATTCTACCAAAAAGGGTATACCCCCGTGGGCATGACTGAGGTATTGAACCGGTATCATGCCTTTGCCGAGGGATACTATGCGATGTACATTACGGGGCCGTGGAATATCGGCGAGTTTCAGCAACGCCTGCCTGCCGAAATGCAGGATCGATGGATGACTGCGCCACTCCCCACGGCCGACTCCCTCTACCCGGGGCCGTCACTCGCCCTTGGGGCAAGCCTTGTATTGTTCCGAAGCTCGGCCCACAAGGAGGAGGCGTGGGAGCTCATGGAATTTCTTTCCACGAAGGAACACCAGCTTGAATTCTACAAGGCAACCGGAAACCTCCCCTCACGGATTTCGGCCTGGGAGGATAAGGCGCTCGTGTCAAATGCCTATGTCGGGGCCTTCAGAAGGCAGCTCGAGCGCGTGGTCCCCTTGCCTCAAGTACCGGAGTGGGAACAGATTGCCATGAAGCTCCAATATCAACTTGAGCTCGCAGCAGCGGGGGAACTTTCTGTTGATGAGACGCTCGTGTCGGTTGACGAAGCGGTGGACCGGATCCTTGAAAAGCGGCGCTGGGTGAAAGAGCAGGCGCGGGAGCCATGAAACGATCCGTGGGACATCTGAATGCCGTCCGCTATTCGGCGTACCTGTTCCTCGCGCCCGCTCTGAGCGCGATAGCCCTGTTCTTCGTCGTGCCGGTGCTCGCAGCGTTGGTTATGAGTTTCACCGATTTTGACATCTACGCCCTCGCGGATTTCGATATGCTTCGCTTCGTTGGCCTGCGCAACTACGCCGAGCTCATCGACAATCCTCTCTTCTGGAAGGCGCTCAGCAACACCTTCTATTTCGTGCTTGTCGGGGGTCCGTTGTCCGTGGTGGTCTCCCTCGGGGCTGCGTTGCTCGTGAACGCCCGCTTGGCCCGGTTCAAATCGCTGTTCCGCACGGTGTACTTTCTGCCTGTCGTCACCACCCTTGTCGCTGTCGCCGTCATGTGGAGGTACTTTTATCACCCGAGGTTCGGACTTCTGAACTACATGCTTTCGTTCGTCGGGGTCGATCCGATAGACTGGCTTGGGGACCCTGGCTGGGCCATGCCAGCGATCATCATTCTGGCGATCTGGAAGAACTTCGGGTACAACATGCTCATCTTCGTAGCCGGATTGCAGAACATTCCGGACCAACTCTATGAGGCGGCGCGGATCGACGGGGCGGGATTCATTCAAACCTTCCGGGAAATCACACTCCCGATGCTTGCCCCGACGACGGTGTTCATTGTCGTTATTACGATGATCGGTTATTTTCAACTCTTTGCCGAACCGTACGTCATGACCCAGGGGGGGCCGCTCTACAGCACGTTCAGCATCGTGATGCTCATGTACGACCAGGGATTTCGTTGGTGGGACATGGGGTATGCTGCTGCGGTCGCGTTCGTGCTGTTTTTTCTGATCCTCCTTGGAACGATTGTTCAGCTCCGCATTCAACGGGCGGCAATGACATGAACCGGACCTTGGCACAAACACTCCTTCACGTGGCTCTCCTCGCAGGAGTCGTGCTGACGCTCACCCCAATGCTTTGGATGCTTTCCGCATCCTTCATGTCCTTGGGAGAGGCGAGCGTGTTCCCTCCCCGATTCCTCCCGGAACATCCAACACTGGAACACTATGCACGACTCTTTACGCAGCTTCACATCGGTCGTTACTTCTTCAACAGCGCGATCACATCAGTCCTGGTCACTGTGATCGCGTTGCTCGTAAACTCCATGGCAGGGTACGCCTTTGCCAAACTCCGGTTCCCTGGGCGGGACCGGTTCTTTCGGGCCCTTCTGGCTGCCATGGTTGTTCCCGCACAGGTGACCATGCTCCCGCTGTTCCTGATGATGAAGAATCTAGGGTTTGTGAATTCGTATGTGGGGATCCTGATTCCGGGGCTCGCAAGCGTTTTCGGGATCTTCCTCATCCGCCAGTTCACGATGTCGATCCCTGACAGTCTGATCGAGGCCGCCCGGATTGACGGGGCAAGCGAGATCAGGATCTACCGCGAGCTCATCCTCCCGCTGCTGCGACCGATTCTCGTGACCCTCGGGCTCTTCACCTTCATCAGCACATGGAACGACTTCCTGTGGCCACTGATCATCATGAAAGATGACTCCATGTACACCCTTCCTGTCGCCCTGGCCAACCTGAGCGGAGAGCATGAACAGGACGCCGAACTCATGATGGCGGGGTCGGTCATCACGATTCTCCCAGTGATGCTGATCTTCCTGCTGTTTCAGAAGGAGTATGTGAGAGGCATCATGATCGGAGGAGTGAAAGAATAGCGGTGAACGAGATCGCCGATCACGGTGGAGCCGTTCTGGTGAAGCGCGCCATGTGGATCATAGTCCTTCCGCTTGTCCTGCTGTGCGGCGCCGCGGGGCAAGAGCGAACGATAGACTCCTTCGAAACGCTGCAGAACTGGAAGGCGTTTTCCTCGGATGGCGTTGAAGTCGCCGTCAGGCACGTTGGCGGTGTTCGCGGGCGCGCTCTCGCCTTGAGCTACCGATTTCACGGAGGAGGCTACTGTGGCATCACTCGAGACCTTCGGATGATGCTCCCCGCGAACTACTCCTTCAGCTTCATGATCAAGGGCGGAGGCCCCGCGAACACTCTGGAGGTTAAGTTCTCTGATACAACAGGCGAAAATGTATGGTGGAAGAACCAGAAGAATTTCCTGGCATCCCCGTCCTGGCAACAGATGCGCGTCAAGAAACGGGAGATCACCTTTGCGTGGGGACCGGCTCCCAGTCCTTCCCTGCCGTACCTGGCACGGATCGAGTTTGTGATCTCCGCGGGGGAGGGGGGGAGCGGTGAGATAGTCATCGATGAACTGGTTTTCGAAGAACTGGAACGCGTGCCAGCGGTCTACCCGACCCCTCGCGTCAGCGCATCTGCCGAGTCGGGCACATCACGTGCTGCGGAGGTGATTGATGGCAACCCCGAGACTGCGTGGGAGAGTTCGAACGCCGGAGGGGGCAACTGGATTCAGTGGGATTTTGGGTGCCTCCGAGAATTCGGTGGGCTCGAACTGCACTGGGATGAGCATCGCTACCCGTCGTCCTATGCCGTTCTGGGCTCCCGCGACGGCCAGTCTTTTGACACCCTGTATGAAGTCCGTCGAGGCAGGGGCGGAAAGAGAATTGTGCCCCTGCCCGAGGCGGAGGCCCGTTCTATCCGTCTCCATATCTCGGACGGCCAGGGGCCGGCTCGACTCTATGAATCACAGATCCTCCCGCTCGAGGCGACGCTCACTCCCAACAGCCTGTTTTCACTGATCGCCCGGGAGCGGCCAAGAGGGATGTTCCCAAAATACCTCCTGGACGAGGCTTCGTACTGGACAGTGGTCGGGATGCCCGCTGATCCGTCTGAAGGATTGATAAACACGGATGCCGCCGTCGAGGTGGACAAGTCCCGTTTCTCCCTCGAACCTTTCCTTTTTCTCGGTGGGCATCTCTACCAGTGGAACGAAGTGTCCGCAACCCAGCGTCTCGCCGATGGCGAGCTTCCAATTCCCACCGTCCTGTGGACAGGACCAGGATTTCGGTTGGAAACCACGGCCTTCGCCTGGGGCCAGCCGGGATCCTCAGAGCTCCGGGTTCATTACCTCCTCACGTGCACCGGCCCCCAGCGCCTGCGTGGCAGGCTCTTCATCGCTGTCCGGCCATTTCAGGTCAATCCGGCCTATCAGTGGCTCAACACGCGCGGGGGCGTCACCTCGATTCATCAGATGAGCTTGAAGGAAGGACTCCTTTCCGTTGATGAGAAGACGGTTTTCGTCCGACCGTTGCCCGATGTCTTTGGAGCAACCGAATTCGATGAAGGTGACATCACAGAATATCTCGCCGACGGGAAGCTTCCGCCCTCTGCAGCGATGACAGACCCTCACGGGTTTGCCTCAGGCGCCCTTGGCTATGATGTGGATCTGGGAGCCGGAGACTCGCTCGCCGTATCAATCATTGTACCGTTCCACGATGGCGCCGGCCGATCCCTCGCCTCGGGCCAAACGAGTGAAGACGAGATCGCCAGGGCACGACAATTCTGGATCACGAAGCTCTCGGGTGTTCGAATGCACCTCCCCGAAGCATCCTCGAAAATCGTGAGAACGCTGAAATCCAACCTCGCCTATATCCTCATCAACATGGACGGGCCCGCGATCCAACCTGGTTCCCGTTCGTACGAGCGTTCGTGGATTCGTGACGGCTCACTGACGTCGGCGGCGCTCCTCCGCATGGGATTTACCGACGAAGTCCGATCGTTTCTCGAGTGGTATTCGCACTATCAATACCCAGATGGCAAGATCCCTTGCGTCGTGGACCGGCGCGGCGCTGATCCGGTCGCAGAACACGACAGCCACGGCCAGTTCATCTTTGCGGTGATGCAGTACTACCGTTTCACGCAGGACAAGGCATTCCTCGTCGCACACTGGCCGGCGGTGCAGAAGGCTGTTGACTACATTCAGTCACTCCGGGCTCCGCGGCTCACAGACGATTTTGCGGGGGGGAACGACAGCGCTCGGGCGTTCTATGGGCTCGTCACGGAGTCGATCAGTCACGAGGGGTATTCGTCGAAGCCGATGCACTCATACTGGGACAATTTCTTTGTTCTTCGCGGACTGAAGGATGCAGCCCTTATGGCCCTCGTCCTCGGCGATGCCGAGAGAAATGCGGAGTACGACTCTCTCAGCAAGGCTTTCCGGTCGCTCCTCCTCGAGTCCATCCGTCTGACAATGCACCATCACGCGATTGACTACGTGCCGGGATGTGTGGAGCTGGGAGACTTCGACCCGACGTCAACGACGATCGCCCTGTATCCCGTCGATGAATATCGCAATCTCCCTGGGGAGGCGCTCCGCTCGACCTTCGACCGGTACTTCGACTTCGCACGGGAACGAGCGGCCGGGGAGGCTCCCTGGACTGCATTTACTCCATACGAAATCCGTGCCGTGGGTTCATTTGTCCTTCTCGGCGCAAAAGCCCGGGCTCACGAAGTGTTGGATTGGTTCTTGGGCTATCAACGTCCAGAAGGCTGGAATCATTGGGCAGAGGTGGTGTGGAGCGATTCCTCCCGGGGAGCGTTTGTGGGCGACATGCCGCACACGTGGGTGGGCTCTGATTTCGTGAACGCCGTGCGCATGATGTTTGTGTACGAGCGGGAAGAAGATTCGACGCTCATTGTCGGGGCCGGCATTCGGGAGTCATGGCTTACCGAGGGCGACACTCTGGACGTTGACGGCCTCCCGACCTACTATGGCGCCTTCGGATATATGATGACACGCCACGCCGACACCGTCCGCGTGACAATCAAGCCCGGGATGGGTTTCTGCGCAAGGGAAATTCTCATCCCCTCCCCCCTCGATCGACCGCTGAGAACGGTGGCGGTTGATGAGCGGCCTCAACCGTTCGTGTCACGCGGAGCCGTACGAGTCGCCGCGTCGGCTGGTGTCGTGACATTTGTCTACCGGTAGACTTTCGCAGGGGTCGTCTGATTTGCGGGGAGGGGCGTCCACGGGTGCTCGGACAGCCATGTGCGCGTTCAATGACGCGTGCCTCCTTGAATCCCTCGCCGGCAAAACCCTGACGTGGTACTCTCGAAATCACGTCTCTTCCACGTCACGCGGCGGGCAAGTTGACTTCCCGTCGGAACTTTTGTAGGTTTATCGAGGGTCCGGCGAATTGCTCCGAAGGCATGTCGTCGGACACTGACTCCAGATGTACACCTCAACGCTTCTGCGGCATGGCTCATCGATGGCACGTTCCCTCCAGTTCATCCTCGTTGTCCTGACTCTCATGCATCCCCCAGATCGGCCCGTGCCGGGACGTCGGCTTCAATTTGACGAGCCCCAATCGCAGGACCGGAGCGAGGCTCAAAGCCGCGACAACATGGTGAGGACACAAATCCTTGCTCGAGGAATCCACGATTCCGCTGTCGTGCGGGCGATGAGGACGGTTCCGAGGCACCGGTTCGTCCCCGAAGAGCTGAAAAGCGACGCGTATGACGATGGGCCGCTGCCAATCGGCTACGGGCAGACAATATCACAGCCGTACATCGTCGCGCTTATGACGGAACTCCTCCAGGTGAAGCGCACGGACAGGGTGCTTGAGATCGGGACCGGCTCGGGATATCAAGCGGCAGTCCTTGGCGAGATCTGCGATTCCGTGTGGACGATCGAGATCATTGATGAACTCGCCTCGGAAGCCCGCAGTCGTTTAAATCGGCTGGGCTACGACGGCGTGAGCGTCCGATCGGCCGACGGCTACTACGGATGGCCTGACCATGGGCCGTTCGATGCCATCATGGTAACGGCTGCTGCTGAGCACATTCCGCCCCCTCTCGTGTCGCAACTGGCAAACAACGGTCGCATGGTCATTCCGGTTGGCCACCCGTTCTTTGTCCAGAATCTTGTTCTGGTGGAAAAACACAATGGAGCAGTCACCACACGCACAATTCTCCCGGTTCGGTTTGTCCCGCTGACGCGCTCACAATGAACGCCAGCGCTCACACCTCACCCGGATCCGCCGGCGTACTCCTCACGGTCGCTGCACTCTCCTTCGGGCTCCTTGGGTTTCAGATTGCGATCATGCGGCTTCTCTCCTACACGCAGTGGTATCATTTTGCATCACTCACCATCAGCATCGCGCTCCTCGGGTTCGGCGCAGCAGGCACAATCCTGTCGACACTCGGCGGGGTCGTGTCCCGACGAGGAAAACATCTCCTTTTGCTGGCCTCCCTGGCGTGCCCGGTGCTGATCGCGCTCTCGCCGACCGTCCTGGCCTGGCTGCCGATCGATCCCTTTTTGGTGTTGAGCGACTCCACATCTCTGGTGCGCCTTGCGCTTCTGATCGGATTCCTGGTGCTTCCGTTCTTCGCAGGGGCGATGGTGATTGGGTTGTCCTTCCAGCTCTTTCCCGAGCAGATTGGACGACTGTACGCCGCGAATCTCGCGGGGTCTGGCGCCGGGACGATCGGAGCAGTCGCGCTCCTGGAATTTGTGGCCCCCGAGCGCCTCCCCCAGCTCCTCGGCCTGCTCGCCATTGCCTTTGTGTGGATCCTGGTGATCCGCCAGCGGTCTCAGCGGGCGGTTGCCGCCGCTGCGACGGCGGCTGCGCTGATGCTCTTGTGGACGGCCGATCCGGCTCTCCCGATGTCGCAATTCAAACCACTCTCGAAGGCACTCCTTCTCGGAGGGTCCCGGGTCGTCCACCGCGTTACCAATCCGCTCGGGATCCTCGAAACTGTCGAGGGACCGGCTCTTCGATACGCTCCGGGCGTGAGCTTAAACTTTGGGGGGGCCATCCCGGCCCATGAGGTCGTGTTTCAAGACGGGGAATGGATCGGGCCGTTGATTGGAGATCAAGACAGCGTCTCGTGGATGGTCTATGGGCACTCGACAGCCTCGTTTCCGTACTGTCTCGGGATCCCTGACCGTGTTCTCGTTGTGGCAGCCGGAACGGGAGCCGACATGCTCTATGCCCGTTCCGCCGGGAGTCGGTCGGTGACTGGCGTGGAGCTGAATCCCGAGCTGGCGCGAATGTTCGCCGAGAGGCGTAGCGCGCAAGGGGAGAGCGGCGCCGACTCGGTCCAGGTGGCCATGGTCTGGGACGAAGCGCGTTCGTTCCTCCAACGGGACACACGCACGTACGGTCTTGTTGTCCTCCCGATCCTTGAGGGCCAGACGGCGAGCGCGGCTGGCACCCATGCGCTGTTCGAGAACTACCTCCTCACGGTGGAAGCTTTTTCCCTGATGATCAACCGATTGGAGAGCAACGGTCTCCTGGTTGTCAACACATGGATGGATACGCCCCCGCGAAGTTCGGCAAAGATCCTCGGAACAATGATCGAGGCGCTTCGCGCAAATGGCGTCGGTGATCCTCGTGCCCACCTTGCGGCAGTCCGCAGCTGGAATACGGTTGCGATCGCCGCGTCCCGGCAGGCCCTGACAAACGATCAGCAAAACCAGGTCCGCTCCTTCTGCAAGAATATGGGTTTTGACCTTGTCTGTCTGCCGGGATTGACGGAGGGCGAATCGAATCTCTTCCACCGGCTGGAACATCCGTATCTCTTCGATGTCGGGAAGGCGCTCCTGGGGGATGGGAGGGGGGAATTTCTGCGCTCCTACCCGTTCCGGATTGAACCAGCGACTGATAACAGCCCCTATTTTTCCAACTTCCTTGCATGGGGGGACCTCCACCGTGTGCTTGAAGCCTATCCGTCGGCACAGGTCCCGTACCTTGAGCTCGGGACCTTCTTCCTTGCCGTAACGGCGGTTCTGGTCGTACTCCTCAGCCTGGTGCTCCTTGGAATTCCCTTCGTGCTTGCAAAGGAACCGCTCCCACTGCGAGGACACGGAGGACGAACCTTGGTGTACTTCGGGGGTCTTGGACTCGGCTACATGATCGTGGAGATGGTCCTGATCCAGAAGACGATCCTGTTTCTCGGTGATCCGATTTATGCCGTTGCGCTTGTGATTGCCTCTCTTCTCGTGTCCTCATCCGTGGGGAGTTTCATCTCCCCAATGCTCGAAAGACTCACCCGTCAGCGGCCCTGGTTGTTGCCGGTCGTGCTTGTGAGCCTTTTGGCGCTGTATGCTGCGGCGCTCTCGCCGCTGCTGTCCATGAGCCTTGGCATGGATGCGTGGACGCGCCGGCTCCTTGTCCCGGCGGTCCTCCTTCCGATGGGCTTCGTGATGGGCGTGCCGTTTCCACTGGGCCTGTCCCGAGTGACCCAACGAGTACCCGGTCTTGTTCCCCTGGCATGGGGTGTCAATGGATGTGCTTCCGTCCTCGCGGCAAGCACGGCGCTCCTTGCGAGCATGGAGTTTGGATTCGGCGCGCTCCAGCTCTTGGCCGTCGTTGCGTACGCGGCTGCCTTCGGGGCAGGTCCCGAACCACGGCGACGTGTGGCAGGCTCGCCGTCGTGAGATCGCACGGATCGTGGTGTCCTGCATCACAGGCAGCGGAGAGGCAAACACCGGTCGTTTGATTTTGTGGAGAGCATTCAATACTATCTGAAGGCGCGCGCGGTCTTCCTGGTTCTATCATGAGGGTACAGCGATGAGTCGTTCATGGAAGTCCTTCTTGGCCGAGCTGAAGGCAACGAAAGGCTTCACCCAGGCGGACGACCTCAAGAACCTGCTCGAACAAACCCAGAAGGATCCCCTCGGTTTCCTCATGGTCCAGGGTGAAATGTTGGAGATGTACCTGGAACAGTTCGCGAACAACGAAATCACGACCGACGAATTCAGAGCATCCGTGGCAGCAATTCGGGATCTCATTGAGATCGAGTCCGTGAAAATGTCCCCCGACGCGTTGTTGCGTGCAAAAAACATGATGCGGGGGATTGAAACACTGATGCTGGGCTCGCTCCTGCCGAAGATCATGCCGTAGCCCCATCGACCCCTCAAAAGAATGCCATCATCGCGAGAACGACCCAGGCGGAGCGTGTACAGCCCTTTGACATCACGCATACCGACCGCGGGATTGCCAGGTTCACAGCACAAGGAGTGAAGCGTGGACAAGGAAGCGAAACAAAAATTCGTGGAAGCGGAAAAGCTCGCAGACCTCACGTTCGAGCTCGTCGATCGCTGCCACGAGAAGCAACAGATCATTGCAGGCACCGTTGGCCTGACAGTCGCAGAGTTCAAAGTCCTCCGGGCGTTCGGCACCGACAGCCGCTTGGCGGGGATGGAACTGTCTGAGCGGGTTGGGTTGTCGGGCAGTAGGATGACCCGCATCGTTGATGGGCTTGTGGCAAAGAAACTTGTTCAAAGGGAAATCGGGGCGAAAGACCGCCGAACGATGGAAATCCTGCTGACGGACAAGGGGAAGCAAACAACGCAAGAACTGCGGTAATCATACGTCAAGACCCATGTCGATATCATGCAATTTCTCCCCGAAGGAGTGGAACAGTCGGTCATCCTTGCCATGGAAAAACTCCGCGACGCCATGAGGTCGTGGGGAGCCTGAGGAGTAATCAGAACTCGCAAGCCATCCAGGCGCAGAAAGGGTCCCGCCCGTATTGATTTTTTCCCCCTTTTTTGGGTTCTTCATAGCTGATTTTGCAGGGAATTCAGAAGCCCCCTCCCGCACATCGCCGGTTCCCACACTTGATCATCGTCATCACGGAGCACCATGTCGATCACAGTTCGTAATCTGACCAAGTTCTACGGCCCGGAAAAGGCAGTCAATGACATCTCTTTTGATGTCCAAACCGGGGAAATCCTCGGGTTCCTCGGTCCAAATGGGGCCGGGAAAACGACGACGATGAAGATCATCACCTGCTACATGCCGCCCTCGTCGGGGACGGTGGAAGTCGACGGATACTCGATCGAGGAGCATTCACTCGCAGTCAGGAAGAAGATCGGCTATCTGCCCGAGATGAACCCCCTCTATCTTGACATGAATGTCCTTGAGTATCTCGAGTACTCCGCTCGGCTCTATGGTATGCCCCGGAACCTCCTCGAAACACGGCTCCGGGAGATGGTCGAACTGTGCGGTCTGGGCGAGGTGCGGCACAAGGACATCGGCGAGCTTTCCAAGGGATATCGTCAGCGGGTAGGGCTTGCTCAAGCGATGATTCATGACCCCGAAGTCCTTATCCTCGACGAACCAACAAGCGGCCTCGACCCCAACCAAATCGTCGAAATCCGCAACCTCATTCGCCAGCTTGGCCGTGCAAAGACCGTGATTCTTTCGACCCATATCCTCTCAGAAGTCCAGGCCACATGCAATCGGATCGTCATTATTCATGAAGGGTCGATCGTCGCTGACGGAACGCCCGAGCAGCTGCAGCGCGATTTCAAAGGGTCCGAGTCGGTGAGCCTTGAGATCAAAGCCCCGGCCCGCGACCTGTTGAGCGACCTCTTCCCAAAACTCCAGTCGGTTCCAAACGTGGAGGCCGTCGAAGCCCTGAGCAGCGAAGGGGATCGTCACCTCTTCACCGTCGTTGCTTCAAAGGGGAGCGATGTGCGTGAGGAGCTGTTCCGGCGGGCCGTTGATGAACGATGGACAATCCTCGAGATGTCCCGTCGGCGGACAAGCCTGGAGGAAGTCTTCCATGCGTTGACCAAGGCCGAGCACCAAGACGCCGGCGGCATGCCGCAGTACGTTCAAAACAAACAGGAGAACTGATGGCTCCCAGCCTGCATTCACTCGTTGCGTCAACGGCGAACGTCCAGACAATCTGGAGGAAAGAACTTCGTTCCTCCTTCAACAGCCCGATGGCCTATGTCGTGATCGTGGTCTTCCTCTCGATCGTCGGCTGGTTCCACACCTCA
>Ga0316626_10000988_pt1 | contig 12186 bp, 10 predicted proteins | sample OWC_Aug_T1_C1_D5_FD_207656 | JGI IMG/M metagenome (GOLD analysis project Ga0316626, IMG submission 207656) | Wetland soil microbial communities from Old Woman Creek delta, Ohio, United States - OWC_Aug_T1_C1_D5_A | ecosystem: Environmental > Terrestrial > Soil > Wetlands | place: USA: Ohio...
GGATTTCTTAATACATAGTTGGTCATCATTTCCTCTTTTTAATAAATTGCTGCCACCACAGAACCAGTGTCAGGAGGCCCCAAATTTGATGGCTGTTATCAGCTCTGTTTGCGAAATGATCGTTCAGAAGATCATCCACTACCCTGCTGTCGAGGAGGCCCGTGTCTCGGATATAGGTCGGTGATAGATGATCCATGACGAAAGACTTGAGGTCACTCTTTATCCAGCGAGCATTGGGTACATTAAATCCCTGTTTTTTCCGCCAAATGGCTGAGTGGGGAACTTTCCCTTTCATGGAGGCTTTCAATAGGTACTTTTTGTGATAGAAATGCTTGAGCTTGAATCGCGGGGGCACAGACGCCAAGAATTCGACCAAGCGATAGTCCAAGAAGGGTTCCCTTGCTTCGAGACCATGGGCCATTGTCATCCGATCTACTTTGACCAACATATCATTGGGGAGATAAAAGCGTGTATCAACGTATAGCATACGATTCAAGGCATGACGGGCATTGGTCCTGGCAAACATAGTGCGATAAAGGTTGATCGCATCTGCGGCCGCTCCTGGACGATCGAGCACTGGCGACATCAACTTTTCCCTGGCTGCTCTGTCAAAGATCATCCGCCAAGTGGCATGGGCATCTTCGGGCTGGAATTCGGCTCCTGCCACAAAACGCCTGAGCTTAAAATCCCAGCTCACCTTCGCATCAGACATAGGAAGGAGATTGACCATTGGTCTGATCACCTTCTGACGCAGCCAGGTAGGAAAAAACCTTAATAGACGATGCATATAGTGGGCCTGATAAGTCTCGTAGCCCGCAAGAATCTCATCTGCCCCATCCCCACTCAGAACCATTTTAACGTGTTTGTGGGTTTCTTGGGCCAGGTAATAGACAGCGACCATGGAAGAATCGGCTGTCGGCTCTTCTGCATGCCACACTAACCTTGGCAAAATGACGGCCGCATCTGCTGCAACCATACGCTCATGGTGATCAGCCTTGATGGATTGAGCCACCTCGCGTGCATAAATCAATTCATCAAAAGACGGCTCTCCGAATCCGATGGAGAACGTCTTAACCGGCCCATCCAGATGTCGAGACATCCAGTAGGCCACGCTGCTCGAGTCGATTCCCCCACTCAGAAACAGACCAAAGGGCACATCACTGACCAGGCGCAGACGCACGGAATCTTCAAGAAGGCTGCTAAACTCTTCCAGATAAGTCTTTTCGCTGCGGTCATCCCCTTCCCGAAAGATGAGTTCCCAATACTCCACATCTTGTACTTGGCCCGATATGTCCACCCTCAGATAGTGACCGGGCAACAGTTGACGGACCCGTGCAAAGAGCGTGTACGGGGCTGGCATATAATTCAATGCCAGATAGTAAGCCAACGCTTCATAGTCAACTGTTCGATCTATCCTTGGGTCGGTAAGAAGGGCCTTGATCTCAGAACCGAAGAGCAAGCATTCAGGCAGGTGACAATAGAATAACGGCTTGACGCCCAGTCTATCACGCCCCAGCCACAAACGCTGTTGCCCCTCGTCCCACAAGCCAAATGCGAACATCCCATTGAGGCGTTTTAGGCAATCAATCCCCCACTCCTCATAGGCGTGAATAACTACTTCTGTATCCGTGGCCGACTGGAACCGATGTCCCTTTCTTTCCAATTCCTGGCGCATGTCCATGAAGTTATAGATCTCACCATTAAACGTAATCCAAATGGTCCTGTCTTCATTGGTCATCGGCTGCTTACCGGCAGGGGATAGATCAATGATGGCCAGTCTTCGGTGGCCCAAACCCATCGACCGGAAAACATAAACCCCTTGATCATCTGGGCCACGATGAGTGAGAACATCTGTCATCGCCTGAATGCGGTCTGCTTCGACGGGGGCTCGATTAAAATGGAGGGCCCCAGCAATGCCACACATTATTCAAATCGCTCCAAACGTAACTGGGATATTTGGTCACAGATTAAACCAAGAGCAAACAGAATCAAAGAGGTTACCATTAACAATATAGGGGCACCAGTGATCGTGAAAGCCTTAATGATATAGTAAACACCAAGTAATATGCCAATGAGGCCAATCGAGACACTTAATGGAATAAAGATCCGCAAGGGACCAAATAGACTGGCGATTCGTAGAATCAAAATGAACGTGTCTAAGCCCGTGCCGATGGACACAGTACTCTGGCCGGAGTATCTTTTTCCCACTTGAATCGGTATATAAGTAACATTGTACTGCCGGTTGTGAAAAGCTAAGGTCATGGTCGTTGAGAACGAGAAACCCGATGGACAGATATGAATGTATTTCAATGCCAAGTCCCTGCGGATCAGACGGAGTCCAGAGTTGATGTCAGGGATGGTCCGCCGTGTTAGGTAGTTAGCCATTAGCCCAAGGAACCACTTCCCCGGCATGCGCCAAAGGTTGCTATGGACCACGCCGGTTCGGTGACCTATAGCCATGTCACATTTACCCATCAATTGCGATAAGCTTAACACATCCTCGACACGATGCTGTCCATCCGCATCCATGATCAATACCCATTCTGTTTGGGCGTAATGAATCCCTGTCTTAATGGCTGCACCATAGCCCATATTTTGATTGTGGCGGATGACGTGAGCACCGGCGGCCTCGGCGATCATGTTTGTTCTATCATGAGACCCATCGTCGACCACAATGATTTCTTGGATAAGATTGAAACAATGGGTTTGAACCTGCTTCACCACTTCTCCAATGGCAAACTCTTCATTGAAAGCCGGGATGATGATAGTCAGTTTCTTTTGAATATTAGAATCCATTCTATTTTCTTCGCCAAAATTGGATTACGATCAGGATCATCCCCTCAGTCATTTATTTATGTTCCAGAATCACCAGATTCAATGTTAGGATCTCCTTGGTATAATCCAAGGACCTGATCGATTCTCACAAATTTAAAGTGTTTTAAGAGATATTCCAATTTTCTCAGCATAGAGTGATTACCATAGTATAAAATAAAACGATCGTAAAGAGGGATTTTCAGTCTGGGCGTTTTCCCATAGCTTTCCCAGGGATGGAAGTAAAGGATAATGGGATAGTGCCGATTGATTCGTTTCAACCCCCAGGATAGAAAGGGAAGTGGAAATAATCGAAAGTAGAAACCACCTACGAAGGGAATTTTGAGTTTTCCAATAGTTAAAAGAGACATGGGAAATTCGATCAAAGGACTTTGAGGATCTTCCTGAGTCACATCCTCCAAAGAAATTCGGTAAGGTCGAGTGGGTACCCCGTCCATCCCGTAGAGGCGGCTCAACCTCACAGGGAAAATACTCGCATCATATTGATACCCAAAGTCACGAAGCACCCCAAGGGCCCATTTCGTCCGGTCGTCAAGTGAAAAAGTTGGAGCCCGAAATCCCTTAATCTTCACCTTCCCTAAAATCTTCTCCATGACCAAATGGAAATGCTCCAACTCTCCACGAAAGTGACTTTCCGTCAACTCCCACAAGGGTTTGTGTGAAAAACTATGGCAGCCAATCTCATGTCCGCCCTGATAGATTAATTTGATAAGACCTGGGTTCCTCTCTGCCACCTCTCCGACGACAAAAAACGAGGCTTTCGTTTGATATCGGTCCAACAGATTGAGAATGGGAAGGGTCGCCTCCACAATCTGATCGGTCGTATTCCCAGAAATCCTCTTTCTGACAAACTCTGGATGGTACCAATCTTCGAGGTCAATGGATATCCCATATGAGAAAAAATCCCTTCTTTCTCGCCTTTCAACATTCCCATCCATTTTAACCTCGACCCACCCTCTTTCCCTTCCTTGAGCTTCTCCTCTCGGCCTCCTCACGAATTGGTAGAAGGGATCAGAGGACATCGGTATCCCCCCAGTTCACATACCATTTCTCGGGAGAAAGAAATATCTCCCTATCCGAATGGGAGTAGACCATAAATTGAAATGTTTTAGGGCTGGGAAGAAATCCCATGCCCTTCAGTGCCTTATAATAGAGATGATTTTGGGGGACCATAAAACCCAAAAGATCCGCTCCTTCCTTTTGACTGTATTCAATTCCCCTCTTCACTAAGGCTGCCAACGTTTCCTCATCCAGTGCTAATAGGTCAACAATTACAGCGCTGTTGAAATTTAAGAGATCAACTTTTCTCAGAATAATATATCCGGTCGTTTCCCCTTTTCGTTTTCCTCGAAAGAGGGTGTAATTCCATGTTGGATGCTTAAGATAACGCCATTTTAAAAAGGGACGGTCTCGTACCCCTATGATCGGAGAAAGAAAAATGGCCTTTTCCCAAAAGAGATCAAACTGATCGTCCAATTCTGCTACTTCCTCAATTTCAATCCCTTCCGTTCCCATCTTCTTTTTCAATCTTAAGAGGAGAAAATAGAAAACCTTCCCTGCTCCTCCCAACAGAAGGCTGAGGGGTCGAAAATGAAGATAACGATTCAGGATCCCACTAAAGCTTATCGGATAGACCAGAACTGGAAGGTCCACTATTTCTTGCCAGCCAAGTTTTTTCAACCCATGGATGGTCTCCACGCGTATAGGATAGGCGGTCAAAAAAAGTCCATGTTCTTGTTTCACTCGTTGGATTCCATAACTTCCCAATGCTGCGAAGATACCTCTTCTCCAGTAATCAGGATGGACCATCAAATCAAGCGAAAGGGTTCCCAGGACGACTTCCCCTTGGACCGAAAACCGTCTTGGGATATCTGCAAAGTGCCCGATGATTTTATTCTCATCCTCTACAACATAGATCCATGCTTTTCCATCAGCGCCTTCCTCGAATTCCCACCTCCAGAATTTTTCATCCAGCTTCTCCTCCTCCCCCTCTCCAAAAGCAACCCTCCTGAGAGAGAGGATCCCCTCTAAATCTCCTTCATCCCCCTCCCGAACAACCCAGCTAAAACTTTTCTTCATGGCTCCTTTTTCTCTGGATAAACAATTTCGAATACTACCATTCTTCGATCTTTATCTTTAAACTCTTTTAAAAGGATTAAGTCTTCTCCTTTGATCTTTTCAGAAAAGCCAGGCGAATCCTTCTCGATGCTATCATCTAGAATAAGATACCGTACTTCTTTGGAACGGGCTACCGTTAGGATCTTCTCATAACTTTTTACAGGGATGCCGATTGGGACCCATGGCAGTTCGGCATAAAAGGCCTCCTGAGGGAAGCGGCTCATTATTTTTGACCCTCTGGGAAGATCGCTTTTCATCCATAAACCTGTCTCTTTCCGGATGATACGACTATCTCGGGGATGGGTCACCCTTCCCTCGATGAAAAGCCCCCCCAAAAGAAGGAGGAGTAAGATGAGGGAAACCTTCTTTCTTAAACTTTTCTTCTCTACCCACCGATGAAGCCATCCCGCCACCTCTAAACATCCAAGGGCTGCCCAGGGAATGGAAATGGAGACCATTTGAGAAACATATCTCCGTTCAATCCAAAAAAAAGGGAGAACGATGGCAAAGAAAAACAAGTGATGTGAGAGGATATAGTAATTTGCTTTGAAGGTATAAGAAGATTTCATCTTGAAGATCTTTATCCACCCTAAAATAGCTAAAAGGAAAAGGATCGGGTTAAGGGCCAGGGGGAAAAATCTAAAAAAAGATTTTAAAAGTCCACCCCCTATTTTACCTAACAGAGCCAGAGGTTTTTTAGCGAGAGCGAGTAAATCGATTTTTTTCTTTACTCCCGCAGCCTTCAAGGAGATGCTTTCTTCCCCAGAAAGAGATCCGATTGAAAAAAAGGCCTTCTTTGAAATCTGCCATCTCCCTAACTCTTTTCGCAATTGGATGAGATAAGGGGAAGAAAAGAGAAGAAAACAAAAAGTAGCAAGGAGAACAATCCCGGCTCTTTTCTTCCAAACTCTCTTTCCCTCAGGGGGGTTGATTAAAAGGACCCAGATGAAAAAAACAAAAAGAAAACCGATTCCTTCTGGTCTTGTCATGTAGGCCAGTGAAACAAAAAGGCTGAAAAGAAGAATAGTGTGAAACTTCCCCTGGCTAAAGGCATGCCAACCGAAAAGAACGGTTGTCGCTATAAAAAAATGGTAAGTCGCTTCGGTCAAAACAGACCCGGAAGGTGTATGGAGAAAACGTTGAACGGCTACCAAAAGACCTGAGAGCACCCCGACCTTCTCATCAAAAATTTCTTTACCTAAATAAAAGACAGGAAGCACGAGGAGGGTTCCGAAGATCACAGAAACCAAAATTCCAGCCAGTTCATAATTTTTTATCAAGGTGTAGTAAGCCAATGCAATCAAGGTGGGGTAAACAGGACCTGATTTCTGCCCCATCCAGTTTCCAGCCAAGACCTCTTTGGCTTCACGAATATACTCTGTCCCGTCATTATGGATGACTTCAGGCTGGAAGAGAAGAACAAGGCGCAGAGCGAAAGCAATCAAGAGTATAAGTATAATGACGTGCCAAGCCTTAAATTTATAAAGTCTGGGTTCTTCCTTTTGGGCGACAAATTTCACCCCCTTACCTCCCATTATTGAGAACCCTTTTATGATCGCCATCTTAAATGATCTAGCCTTTAAATAAATCCTTAATATCTATCCCCAAGTATAGCTGGGGATTCTTAAATGATGAACATTAACACTGTTCATCGTTTCATGCTTCTTAGTAATAGAAAGACCGTATGGGACAACATCACAAGAGTGCCCAGCTTTAACCAGGCCTTCTTCTAATTCCCATCTCCAGAATTTTTCATCCACCTTTCCTCCACCCTCACTCCAAAAGCAATTCTCCTGAGAGAAAAGATCCCCTCTAAATCTCCTTCATCTCCCTCCCGAACAACCCAACTAAAACCTTTCTTCATGGCTCCTTTTTCTCTGGATAAAGAATTTCAAATACTACCATTCTACGATCTTTATTATCTTGAAATTCCTTTAAGAGGATCAAGTCTTCTTTTTTTATCTTTTCGGAAAAGCCCGGCGAATCCTTCTCGATGCTCCGATCTATGATAAGATACCGGACCCCTTTGGAACGGGCTTCACTTAGGATCTCCTCATAACTTTTCACAGGGATTCCGATCCATGGCAGGTCGGCATAAAAGGCTTCCTGTGGCAGGCGGCTCATCATTTTGGCCCCTCTGGGAAGATGGGTTTTCATCCATAAACCTGTCTCTTTCCGGATGATACGACTCTCTCGGGGATGGGCCACCCTTCCCTGGATGAAAAGCCCCCCCAAAAGAAGGAGGAGTAAGATGAGGGAAACCTTCCTTCTTAAACTCTCCTTCTCAACCCATCGATGAAGCCATCCCGCTATCTCTAAACATCCGAGGGCTGCCCAGGGAATAGAGATTGAGATCATCTGAGAAGTATATCTCCGTAAAACCCAGAAAAGAGGAAAAACAAAGGCAAAGAAAAAAATGAGGTGCGAGAGGATATAGAAATTTGCTTTGAAGGTATAAGAAGATTTCATCTTGAAGATCTTTATCCACCCTAAAATAGCTAAAAGGAAAAGGATCGGGTTAAATCTCTGGAAAAATCCATAAAAAGATTTTAAAAGTCCACCCCCTATTTTACCTAACAGAGCCAGGGGATCCCTTAGGAGGGCAGAAACATTGATCTTCTCCCTTAGTACCGCTGCCTCAAAGGAAGTGTCTTCTTGATCAGAGAATGATCCTATTGAAAAAGTGGTCTTCTTTGAGATCTGCCATCTCCCTAACTCTTTTCGCAATTGGATGAGATAAGGGGAGGAAAAGAGAAGAAAACAAAAAACAGCAAGGAGAACAATCCCAGCCCTCTTCTTCCAAACTCTCTTTCCCTCGGGGGGGTTGATCAAAAGGACCCAGATGAAAAAAACAAAAAGAAAACCGATCCCTTCTGGTCTTGTCAGGTAGGCCAGGGAAACAAAAAAGCTAAAAAGAAGAATAGTGTAAGACTTTCCCTGGTGAAAGGCATGCCAACCGAAAAGAACGGTTGTCGCTAAAAAAAAATGGTAGGTTGATTCGGTCAAAACAGACCCAGAATTCATGTGGAGAACAGGGTGAACCACTGTCACAAGACCTGAAAGCATCCCGACCTTCTCGCCAAGAATTTCTTTACCCAAATAAAAGACAGGAAGCACGAGGAGGGTTCCGAAGATCACGGAAACCCAGATCCCGGCCAGTTCATAATTTTTTACGAGAAGATAAATAAAAGCGATGAAGGCGGGGTAAGCGGGAGTGGATTTCCCTGCGTTGGGGGCATCTGGAGTGGATTCCCCCCCACTCCAGTTTCCAGCCAGAACCTCCTTGGCATGACGAATATACTCTGTTCCATCGTTGTAGATGTTTTCAGGATAAATAATAAGGAAAACTCTTAAAACAAAAGACAAAGCCATGAAGAGGAGAAGAATCTTCCAATGATTCCTCTCTTTATATTTTATCTTCCCTTCCCGACTAAAGTTTAATGCCGCCGCTTCCATGCTAGCCAAATCGCTTTTTTAATATGCGGACGATTTCCCTACCTGCTTTTCCATCTCCAAATACACCGGGCCTTTTCCCCGGAAGACACTTCCCTGTGAATTGACTCACCGCCTCTACAATTCTCTTCTCCTCGGAACCTACCAATTTGTTCCACCCTTGTTTGATGGTTTCCACCCATTCGGTTTCTTCCCTTAAAGTAAAACAGGGGACCCCGAACCAGTAAGCCTCTTTTTGGATGCCTCCTGAATCGGTCAGGATGGCTTTCGCATTTTTTTCCAATTTGAGCATGTCGAGATAAGAAATAGGTTCAATCAATTTAATATCTTTGAATTTGGAAAGGAGGCCATAGCCCTTCATCACCTTCCTTGTCCTTGGGTGGATAGGGAGGAGGACAGGAGTATTTCTTCCAATTTTGTTCAGGGCCTTTAAAATTGATTGAAGCCTGTTTAGGTTATCAGTATTCTCAGCGCGATGGAGGGTAGCAAGATAATATTGCGGATTGCAGATTGCAGATTGCAGATTGACAAGATTTAAATCACGAAGGATGGTGGATTTTTTTTCCGCTATTTTTGAATAATAGAGAATCGAATCGTACATCACATCCCCTACCTTTTTAACTATCACTCCCTCCCTATCCTTTATCCCTTCTTTTAACAAATTCCTGATAGATTGATCCGTAGGACAGAAAAGGAGGCTGGAAAGATGATCGGTGAGAAGTCGATTCATTTCCTCTGGCATGTTCCGATTATAACTTCTTAAACCTGCCTCCACATGAGCGACAGGAATGTTTAGTTTTGCCGTGGCCAAAGCTCCTGCCAATGTCGAATTTGTATCCCCATAGACCATGACCACATGGGGTTTCTCTTTCTGGAGAACAGCCTCGATCCGCTCGAGCATCATTCCGGTCTGTCTGGCATGAGAACCAGAACCCACCCCCAGGTGGTAATCCGGTTTAGGAAGATCAAGTTCTTCAAAAAAGACCTTATCCATCAGGTAGTCGTAATGCTGGCCCGTATGGACTAGAATTTCTCGAATTCGTTTCTCTTTTTTATTGAATTCTTGAGTTGCCCGCATGACCGCTGCGGCTTTGATAAATTGAGGTCGAGCTCCAACAATCGTGATAAGTTTCATTCCTTCGGCCCTACTCATGACAAGCTTTTTAAATCAACCTCACTCCGGTCGTACCCTTTTTATATTTTTTCCCACAGGCCTTGCAAACTCCTTCTCCAGATCGAAAAGGTATCTCCTCGGCACACTGGCAGACCCATCCTTTCACTTTCCCCGGATTTCCATAGACCAAAGCATAATCCGGAACATCCTTGGTCACCACAGAACCGGCTCCTATAAAGGCGTACTGACCAATCATATTTCCACAGACAATTGTCACATTGGCACCAATGGTCGCTCCTCTTTTTACCAAAGTCTTCCGGAACTCTTTCTTCCTCGATATGAAACTACGAGGGTTAAAAACATTCGTAAAGACCATCGAGGGCCCACAGAATACATCGTCCTCTAAAATAACCCCGTCGTAGAGGGAGACATTGTTTTGAACTTTAATATTATTGCCAAGAATAACTCCTGAACCGATAAAAACATTTTGGCCGATAATACATTTCTCTCCGATCTTGGCACCCGACATGATGTGGGTGAAGTGCCAGATCTTGGTCCCCTCACCGATCTCTGCACTGTCATCCACGACAGCCGAGGGGTGGATAAAGTATTCTTTTCCCATTGGCTTATTCTCCTTCAAGGGGAATTGGAAATCCTTTTCTCTTTAAAGACTCCTGAGCGGCCATTAGAATCTTTACCACCTTGAGTCCATCTCGGCCTCCGGTTTTAGGTTCCTTCCTTGATTCGATGCTTTGAATAAAATGCTCAGCCTCAGCCCTGAGCGGTTCCGCCATCTTAATACTCGGAATCATAATATCTCCAAACCTCAGACTGAGATATTCTCCATAGGTATCATAAGAAAGATTCTTTACCCCTTTATCATAAACCTTTAATTTTTCAGAGGCTTCCATGTCATCAAAAACTACCATCTTCTTTGATCCTACGATTGTAACCCTTCTCAACTTATGGGGGTCCAGCCAACTGAGATGGATATTGGCCATCTTTCCATCAGAAAATCGAAGGCTGAGAAATACTACATCTTCAATTTCCTTTTGAATATAACTTTCTCCATGAGCCGTCACCGCAACCGGTTCTTCTTCGAGGAGGTATAGGATGACAGATAGATCATGAGGGGCAAAGGAAAAGAGAGCATTTTCATCCTGACGGATGACACCGAGATTAACCCGTTGTGTATAAATATAATAGACCCTCCCCAATTCACCAGAGGCAAGCATTTCTTTCAACCGATCCACGACGGGGTGATAAATGAGAAGATGCCCCACCATGAGGATTTTTTTCCTCTTCTCTGCGATCTTCAACATCTCCTGAGCATCCTTGGTATTTAAGGCCATCGGTTTCTCTACCAACAGATCCTTATCCGCCTCCAATATCTCTTTCGCCAGGGGAAAATGAGAAAGGGCTGAAGAGGCCACCACGACTCCCTTTACCTCTGAATCCTGAAGAATGGGGTTCAAATCCTGAACCATCTTCGTTCGAGGATAGGTCTTCTGTATGGATTGTAATTTAGAGGAATCTTGATCACAGACATATTTCAATCGAACATTGGGAATTTCTGAAAATACCCTGATGTGGTTCTTACCCCATGCCCCCGCTCCTACCACAGCAATATTGATCATATTAATGCTCCTAATAAAACGATGTCCCTATTCCATTCCTTATGAAATTCACCTGTTTTCCTCTTAGTAAAAAAAGGGATTTACCAATTTCCATTCTACAATTTGCATTTTACAATTTTCAATGAAAAATTTTTAAATTTGTAGGTCTCAGCCTCATCTCTTCGGGGCAGAATCTTAGATGCCACCACATTAGGTAGGCATAAATCGAAAGTTTTTTTCGCCACCCTTTGATAGTGAAGAAAGTAACCAGAGAAACAAACAACATACCCAGAAATTCAAATCCCAATCTTATCATCAACCCGCAGAGGAGAATGAACCATTGTAAACTTCCTCTATTTTTTTTGAAGAAATGATAGCGAGAACGATAAAATTCAACCCGGGCCCTCTTTTTCACGGTTTCAGCACTCTTCCCTTGGAAATGATCGACTTCGGCTTGAGGGACATGGTAGATCTTCCAACCTACCTTCGCCATCCGATAGCACCAATCCGTTTCTTCGAGGAAAAGAAAATAATCCTCGTCCAATAAGCCAACCTGATCTATCGCATCCCGTCTCACTATCATACAGGCACCAATCACTGAATCGACTTCAACAGGTTCAGAATAATCTCTCTCTTTTCCCGGAAACTTTTTTGGGAATAACCACCTCAAGAGACTCTTGTTGAGAAGTTCTGTCGCCAGGGATGGGTAATTGGCGATCGAGTTCTGCTTCGATCCATCCGAATTGAGGAGCTGTGGTCCAGCCACTCCGGCCTCTAAATGGGTCTCCATAAAAGACCTTAATTGTTCAATCGCTTCACCCTTCACTTGAGTGTCCGGATTCAGAAGGAGCGCATATCTCCCTGATGCTTTTTGAAGCCCTTGATTGGCGGCCTTTGCAAATCCCAAGTTTTTTTCATTTTCAACAAGATGGACGAAGGGAAAGGATTTCTTCACCTCCATTCCACTCCCATCCTGGGAACCATTGTCAATCACAATGACCTCCCAATTCATTCTCTGTCCCAATTTAAAAATCGATCCCAGGCAACGAAGAA
>Ga0316626_10000989_pt1 | contig 12183 bp, 2 predicted proteins | sample OWC_Aug_T1_C1_D5_FD_207656 | JGI IMG/M metagenome (GOLD analysis project Ga0316626, IMG submission 207656) | Wetland soil microbial communities from Old Woman Creek delta, Ohio, United States - OWC_Aug_T1_C1_D5_A | ecosystem: Environmental > Terrestrial > Soil > Wetlands | place: USA: Ohio...
CCCAGACCAATAAGTCCGGCACTCTTAAGGAATGACCGCTTATCCATTGCTTTTTATTGTAAAGATAAAATTTATTGACCAGTTGGTCACTGACCAATAAGAAAGCAGGAAAGACAAAAAGAAAGGGGGTATTAATTTAAAGAATTTCAAGATTAATTCTGAGGTACTATATAACTAGTAAGTCTATCTGAATTTTTTATGTCTTTTATAACTGCTGTTTTTATGGTATTTCCTGTATGCAGCTTTCTTGGTCTTTATATTGAATTTAGAGTAATATGCCCTGTTCCTTCCCAGCTCTGTATTTTCCTGAAGCATCAGGCCTCGGAGCACACTCTGGTGTTTCCTTTCCGAGGCGCAACCTGCCGTAAGCGCGGCAAGCACAATCAGAATAAATAACGTTAATATACTCTTTTTCATGATAGTAGATTGACTTGGATCAACAATAAACTCTTCCTTTTATTCAACAACAACTCTGAAAGTACGTGTCATATTACCGGCAGTTATCCTTAACAGATAAACTCCCGGGGTCATTTCAACGACTTCAAGCTCTTTATCAATCAGCTGAACCTGTTTAAATTCTTCCCTGTAAACCGGGATCCCTGACAGGGTATACAGCTCCATCGTGATGTTTCTGACTCCTTCCATTTCAATCACAACATGCAGTAAATCTTTTACCGGATTGGGATATATCGTGATTTTCCTGGGGAATATCTGCAGATCGTTCACAGAATGAGGTGAATGAACATACACAGAATCCCTGGCTGTACATCCCCGGTCATCGGTGACCATAACCCAGAACAGATTCCATTGGGTTACGGTGATTGTACTGCCCACTGAACCATTCTGCCATAAATAGGAGGTGAATCCTGTACCTGCATCAAGTATGACTGGCAGGCTGGTTTTAAGAGTATCTTTGCCATCGCCGATCTCAACGACCGGGACACCCCAGACACTCACGGTGCTGCTTGCTGCATTGTTCACCGGATTTTCGTCCGGTGTGTAATCGAGATTTACGCTGAGCTGATAGGTACCGGGTAATGAAAAATCGTATCCGGCAGCAAATGTCACAATCCTGGTGTTACCAGGCTGCAAAGTGCTGCTCAGAGTGATATCCTCATTCACCGGTATACCGCCATCGACAGTATAAGAAATTGTGAATGTCTCATCAGTTGAGATCCTGTAGTAGCCATTATTGATGATCTCAATGGATACCGGATTATTCTGATCAAGTTCACAGGACGAGACAGGTGCTGCGATCCGGGTTATCCCGATATCAGGAACATCATAGGCCACGTGGATGCTGTCACTGGCATAGCAGCCGTTGCTGTCAGTAATTGTCACCCTGTACATTCCGGCACCCGGAGAGCTGACATCATATGAAGAGCCTGTGCTTCCGTCCTGCCATAGATAGGATACGAAACCCGGGGTGGCATTCAGAGTAACAGGATCATAGGTAAGGAGAGTATCCTGGCCGCTCTCTATTTCAACCACAGGAGTGGCATATGCATTCAGGCTGACAATTATCGTATCATTCGACGGAATAAGATCTATTCCAAAAATTGTACTGGCCCTGATCTCATAGCTGCCCGGAAGACTGAAATCCTCAGCTCTGGAGAATGTGTGATTAATGATCTCGCCATTTTCAAATGTATCCTCCAGATCAACAGTCTCGATCACTGCAGTCATACCGTTTATGGAATAAGCAACAGAAATGTTTGTTGTCTGGTCGATATCGGAGTTACCAAGATTCTGAATAGCCACCTGTACGTGCTCATCAGTTCCAAGGCCGCAGGAGCTCTGAGGATGTATGAGCTCAATTACTCCAATATCAGGTACAGACAGCATAAAATTGATTTCATCATAACCAGTACATCCGTTCATGTCCGTAACTGTTACACTGCATGAATTGATACCGGGAGTAGTCACAGTGAAAGTCTGCCCTGTGCTCCCGTCGTGCCAGAGGTATGAAACGAAGCCAGGTCCTGCATCAAGGACATGTTCCAGGGCAGTTATTACCTGGAAATCAGGCCCGAGATCCACTACAGGAGTTGCAAACACACCGACAGGCATCAGTATGGTATCGTTCCATAATTTCATATCGGCAGTGTAGTTCACATAAACTGTGAAATCATACCATTCTCCTGCAACTACCTGGGTTTTCTGAGAGAACACAAAGTTGATGGTATCACCCGGCAGGAAAGCTTCCGACAGCAGGATTGGTTCCACTGACGGAGTTCCTTCGTCGACCTTATAACCCATAGTTATGGTCTGTCCCGCCTGAATGGTCTGGTTCCCCGAATTCCTGATCCTCGTAGAGACGGTTATGGTTTCGGACAGACCGCAGGATGTTTCAGGAGAGAGTATCTGTTCGAGTTCAATATCTGTCACATTCAGTGTTACTCTTACTGAGTCGGTGGCTGAACACTCGTGGTCATCACTTACAGTAACCTTATAGAGATGCTGCCCCGGCATATCCACAGTAAATGTATTCACGGTGGATCCGTCCTGCCACAGGTAGCTGTAATAGCCAGGTGTTGCAGTAAGCAGATATTCCGGCGCCATCAGAATAGTATCACGTCCAAGTTCCACAAAAGGATAGCCATAGACTTCCAGGGTGTATTTTAAAGTATCGTTATACTGGTGATAATCATCCCTGTACCTTGTGTACATCTCCATCTGGTAGATCCCCGGGACTGAAAAATTGTAATTCTGCGAATAGGTATAATTCCTGGTGCTGCCCGGAGCCAGCTTTTGAGTCACCAAAAGTGTATCCTGAAGCAGGACGGAATTGATCTCCCTGTAGATGAATATGGTGTCATTTACATCTACGGTATCGGTTCCGAAATTCTGAAGCATTATCTGTACAGGCACCTGGGTTCCGAGAGCACATGCCGATTGTGGTGCAATAAGTTCACCTACTCCCACATCAGCAATAAGTTCGGTAATCTGAACTGTATCCGATGTCACACAGCCAAGATCGCTGGTTACCCTGACATAATATTTCCCCTGTGTACCGACATGGAATACAGAATCTGTTGAATTGTCCTGCCATAAATAATCGTATCCATAGATTCCCGAGAAAGCACTAAGTATCACGGTATCGGGTCTGACGGTTGAGATATCCGGTCCGAGGTCCACTACCGGTTTATTTACACGGATAAGCCTGTAAAGTGTATCGTTTGATGTCTGCTGATAAAAGAAAGGATCAGGTCCGATAGTAAATACATTGGTCTTATATTCCCCGCTGACACTGAAGTCAAATTCTTCGGTCATGATGAAATCGCGGGTAGCACCCGAAGCAAGAGGTTGTGCCAGGAGAATAGTTTCTTCTGCAGTCTGTATCATGCCATCTCTTTCAATGTGGTAGCCAATTTTTATTGAGTCTCCCGCCTGAAGGTTGCTGATTCCATAATTTTTCAGACGCAGGGTAAATTTCTGGTTTGCACTCAGCTCACAGGCAGTGACGGGCGCAAGTATTTCATAAACACCCATGTCATCCGGTGCTTCAAAAATCCTGATATCATCCACACCGATACCGTCGAACTGGTTATTGAATTTATCTGCCATGAAGTTAAACCGGAACTGTACATTCTGCTTGTTTATCAAAATGGCAGGAAGAAGGTGGCGAGCTGTTATCCATCCGCCGGTCTGTCCGCTCCAGCCGTTTGTTCCGAGAGCCGAAACAGGTTTTCCGGTATACCAGTTCCAGTATGTATCGAATCCGGAGGTGTTTGAAACCGGGTTCCAGTTATTACCATCATCCAGTGAGTAGAGCAGGGTAGCGCCATCAACATCCTGTTCAGTATCAAGCCACAAGCGGGCGTCAAATACAGGATTTACCAGTCCGGTCAGATCAAAGCTTGGAGAAGTCAGTGAACCTTCAGCGGTATTAACAAGGTCTCCGGTAAGGGTAAAATCGTCGATACTCCAGCCCTGTGCAACCGGACCTGATGCTGAAGACTGGTAGAGTGAGAATCTTAACCTGAAAGCACTTGTATTTGTAAGGTTATCGGGTATTGAAAACTCCCAGACAGCGAAATCCTCGTCGGATATGGCTCCCTGGGTATTTCTCCATATTGTATGCCAGGAGGCGCCGTTATCGTTACTTACCTCGAACCTGACCGAGTCACCGGTCTGGATGGTTATCCATGCAAGGTAGCTGACATGCAGATTGCTGTAATTACTTATATCAAATGCCGGCGTTGTGGCGGTATATGCTGTGCCGGGCGAAATCCCGTTTTCATAATTGTAAGGATGTGCACCCTGACCCGAGAGGTCTGTACCTATACAATAGTACCCCGAAAAAGCAAAATAAGGGAGGTAAGCATAATTTGGGATATTCCTCTCAAATTCGCCGGTGAAGGTCCAGCCTTGGTCATATTCGAAATCGTCGTCAAAGATGATCCTGTTCTTCCGGGAAATAATATCTCCATACGTCTGAGAGAGTCCGGTTACCCAGCTTTCTGTTCCGGATGAGGCCGAATTGATGACGGATCCGGCAGGTGTACCATATTCCCATATCTGGTTTCCGACTGATCTCCAGAATCCTTCATTTGTTTCAAAATTTTCGGAATAGGGTGTTTCATATGTCGGTACAATATAAACCTGCGTGGAGATCTGGTCATTGCCTGTATACTGGTCGCCCGGGAAGATCGTTTTTGCAAGTACCGAAGGTTTCAGTCCCGGAACCGAAAGATCTGTTTTAGTGGGAAATGTGAATACAACCGTTCCGCCGAGAGGTATATCCTGGTTCATATTGTCTATCGTCCATGTTGTTCCCCCATCGAAGGAATATGCAACAGGCACCGGATCCGTTATTGCAGCCCCGCCGTAGTTCGTTATCCGGACAATAACCGAGTCGTCAGATGAATGACCGCTTCCGCTAAGGGGATATATCCATTCAGAAACGCCCACGTCTTTTGTGATAAATTCTCCTGTGAGGTAGATATCATCGATGTTCCAGCCTGAATAGTTTAGCTGTCCGTCTGTCGGCCCCAGCTGAAAGCGGAATTTAAGCTGATTTGTCCTTGAATATTCATCCGGTATTGGAATCTGATATTGTATCCAGCGATAATCACTCAGATAAGAAGTGCTCTGCCAGATGGTATTCCAGGTAGTGCCATTATCACTGCTTACCAGAACCGATGAATGATCCCAGACCTCTATATTAAGGTGCCGCTGAAAGAATAGATTAAGGATTTTATAGTAAAAAAGGTCAAGCGTCGGTGAAGTGGCAAGGTAACTTTGTGCTTCGCCCAGATCAGATTCGTAATTATAAGGAAAAGATCCAAGCCCTGACAGATCGGTGCCAAGTACTTTCGTACCACTGTATGCGGATGAAGGATCAGGGTTTCCGGGAATGCCTCCCATGCCGGCTGGTGTCCCAACCTCGAATTCTCCCGTGAGGGTCCAGTTGTGAGATCCTTCAAAATTCTCGAAGTACTGGGTTTTATATAGCGTCCTGTTGCCGGGAGGTGATTGCTCGACTGCAGGATAGAGCGTGTCGTTGGCGAAGATGCTGTTGGCTGCTAACTTTACATCGAGGATATTTCCGTAAGCAACATCGAGCCTGACATCATAGGTGAGCCAAAGGTAAGAATGACCCGGGGGCAGCTTATGGTTCAGGTTGGTAAATCCGGCAACACCTGACACAAAACTGGCAGGTGTACCCACAGAGTTTTCAGTGCTGAATATCTGGCTTAATGTGCTGTAAAGCCTGACTCCATTTGGCTGAAGATCACTATCAGTTGTATTAAGAGAAGTAAAGGAGATATTGTCGAGAATAACTGTGTCAGTATTTCCATAAACAGTAAAGTCAATTCTTATTACCGGCACGTTAGCCGAACCTGACGGGACATAATTGGTAAACGGCTGCTGGAAGTCGATCTCTTTTATCCACATAGGCTGAACCCCTTTCGACTCAATAGAGATCTTATCAATGCAGGTACCGTATCCCCAGCGTGTATGACCTTCAAAACCAACATAATAAGTTGCAGATGGATTTGGGAGCAGCAGTCTTTGATTTTCCCATTCGAATACCGGATCGAGGTATTCGTGCAGAAGCACCCACGGGGCGCTTTCGGATGTTTTATAATATACCCTCAAGACATCCCAGCCAGTTGCCCCCTCAAATGTCCAGGGGATCTGGCAGAGGTAAAAACTTAGTTCAATATTGGCGCCGCCTAACAGGTTCATAGGCGGAGTGACAAGTTTTGTACGCTCATTACCGTATCCCTGTTTGAAAAATATCGCATTATATGTGCCCTCATAAGCTGATGGAGGATTCCTCGTAATATCAACCTGTTCGGGCGGCACCTGCCAGTTATTGTCGTTAGGGCTGTGCCCCCCGTTCCTGTATCTCCAAGGTTCGGTACCGTATGTGAATTCTTCTGTCCAGCCGTCAGGCTTGCCTCCTACCTCAAAACTTTCGGTCAGGTAAATCTGGGATTTCCCCGGAAAGACCGGAAAAATAACGACACATATTATCAAAAATCTTAACAATTTCTGACAGGTGTGCTTACTAAACATATATGGTTATTTTTATTGAATTACAGACTCAGAAATAACTTATTATCCTTTTTTACGTATTAATGGGTGAGAATGTTTTAAATCTGAGCATGAATCTGTCCGATAAAACCAGAGAAAAATCTGTAAAATACCTTATTTACGCTGGACTGATTGCTTTTCTTATCGGACAATCTTCCCTTTCTTATTCACAGGTTGACACGGAATTCTGGTTTGTGGTTCCCGAATTGTCCCACCGCGGAAATACGGGCGGAACTCCCGGTACGCTGAGGATTGCCACACTTGAGCTGCCTGCAACCGTTACCATAAGCATGCCGGCTAATCCTTACCACCCTGTATTGAACCCGAACGGATTCCAGGACATTGTGGTCAATATACCTGCAAACGCAACTGCAGCTGTAAACCTCACTTCGCTGATTGATGTGGCAGCTAATCCGGCAAACAACAGGCTTGAAAATAAACCGCTTACTCCCAGTGGCATAAATAATTTCGGATTGCATATTACGGCGACCAACATGATAACTGCTTACTGGGAGGTAAACTATGCCTATGGTTCCGATCTCTGGACATTAAAGGGACGTAACGCGCTGGGTACGCTTTTTTACACTCCTTTTCAGACAGTTTACAATAACAGGAATTTAACCCCTCGTACGTATTCTGCAATAGATATCTGTGCCACCGTGGATAATACCCAGGTCACCATTACCCTTCCGCCCGGGAAGGCCGCGAGCTACGGATCCCTTTTAACAGGAATTCCTGCAGGCGGCACGTATGTTGTGACTCTTAACAGCGGGCAGACCTTTTCACTCTTCCCTTTAAATTACAGCATCTGGGCAGTCGACCGTCTCGCCGGAACGAGGGTCCAATCGACAGAACCAATATGTATCTCCGTAAAGGATGACGCTATTGCCGTCGGATCACAGGGACAGGATGTGATTGGCGACCAGATTGTTCCTGTGAATATTACCGGGAGCAGTTACATTGTACCTGATATGGGTAATCCAAATCATGTTTATGTGCTGGCTAATGCTGATAACACCAGCATCTATGTTACAGATGGAAATGGGGTACCGATCGGACCCACACCATATGCCACTCTGAACAGAGGACAGCAGACACTGGTAGTTGTTCCAGGGGGATCAAAATATGCCTATATCACCTCAAACGATCCTGCCAAGACATTTTACGTATTCCAGCTGGGGGTTGAGAACCAGGCACGGGGAGGAGCGCTGGTCCCCGCTATAGGATGTACCGGTAACACGCAGCTTGCGTTCACCCGCGCAAGGGATGAAAACAAATTCCAGTTTTTCATTATTGTTAAAAAAGGTAATGAAGACAAATTCCTTCTGGACGGTATACCGCAAACTGATACTGATATTATAAAACCGGGCGACTTTACCGAGATACCGGGCACCGGTGGTTATATGGCCTGGTTCTCAAATTCCATCAATACCAATGTCCTCTCGATTGGTCAGCACCTGGTGGAGAATACAGGCGATATTTTCCACCTGGGGATCTTTAACGGATTCCCGGGTGCAGGACAGGGAGGCCTCTATTATGGTTATTACTCTGACTTTGGAAGATTGAATATTGGGGCGACTGTTGCGGGCACGAACTCAATAGTTGTCAGAGCCTGTTATGGAGATTCAGTACAGCTGTATGCCTATGGCGGTACAAACTATCTCTGGACCCCTGATACTTATCTTGATGATGCAACCAGCAACCTGCCGACGGCGATCGGCTTGCCACCGGGACCACATAACTACACAGTCCAAATCTCAGGTGCCTGTGCAACCGGTACAAGGGATCTTACAGTTGTAGTATCAACACCTGTTGAAGGATTTTTCCAGACGAATGTATCATCAGGCTGCTCACCGCTGGAAGTGATCTTTGAAGACCAGTCGACGGGAGTCTTCTCGTGGCAGTATGATATCGGAGATACTCTGATCAGGTACGATCTCGATCCTGCTACTCCATACCAGCCTCCGCCAAACTATCCAGATCCTTTCACAATCAGTTATCTCTACAGGAATACTACCAACCTTCCGATGACAGATACGGTAACCCTTCTCGTCAAGAATGAGAGTGGTTGTGCTGATATTTTTACAAAAACGATTGTTATATATCCCGAGATATATTCGGAATTTTCAATTGCCGGTGCAGACAGAGGATGCGATCCGCTTCCGGTCCAGTTTATCAATACTTCGACAGGAAACACCGATACATGGTACTGGGAATTCGGAGATGGGGGATCATCAATAGATAGGGATCCACAGCATACCTTCAGGAACCAGTTTGGTCCCGACAGCCTGGTATTCCAGACACGGCTGATCGCAATTTCGCCATACTATTGCCGTGACACTTCATATCACACTGTAACTGTAATGCCTTATATTGAGGCTAACTTTGTATTTGATACAGTCTATGCCTGTACACCTCACCAGATTATCATCACCGACCAATCTTTCGGAGCAGATACCTGGCTCTGGGATTTCGGAGACGGAACAACATCAACATCACCTGGCCCCCGGATAACAAAGACCTATGTTAATAACTCTGATGTACCTGTTACTTACACTATAAGACTCCGTGTCGACAATGAGGAAGGATGTTTTGACGAAATAAGGCGGGATGTTATAGTGTATCCTGAGATCAATGCCTCATTTACACCATCACCGGTTGAAGGATGTTCTCCTTTCGCAGTTGATTTTCAGAACAGCTCTACAGGTGCTGCTTACTATTACTGGGATTTCGGCGATGGCGGAACATCGTCGGATGCCAATCCGGTGCACCTGTATGAGAGGAATTTAATGGATCACGACACGATTTATACTGTTACGCTTATTACAACATCAGAAGAATTTTGCCGGGACACTGCTCAGTTTGACATTCTCGTACACCCGTACATCGAAGCAGTGTATTCAGTGAGTGATATCGTAGGCTGCCATCCTTTCACCATTACTATTGACAACCAGTCGGTCGGGGTTGATCAGTATTTCTGGAATTTCGGAGATGGCAGCCCGATATCAAACACCAGTGCAGTAACGTTTGTGCATACATATCTCAATACAGGCAGCAGTTCTGCTGTATATACCCTGCAGCTGGTGGTAATGAACGAGGAAGGATGCACAGATACGCTGACAAGATACATCACGGTTCATCCGGAAATAACGGCTAACTTTACAACAACTGCATTTGAAGGGTGCCACCCTCTCACCGTTACATTTACGAATCTGTCAGTTAATGCTGTAACTTATTTCTGGGAATTTGGTGACGGCTCTTCATCAGTTGAATTCTCTCCTGTTCATACCTTCACCAACTTTAGCAATTCGGATACCACATACATGGTAAGCCTTACTACTTCAACCGCAGACGGAGAGTGCGTCAAGTCAGTTTCGTGGCCTATGGTTGTCCATCCCCATGTTATTGCAGAATTTACCGTTCCGAAAGTGATTGACTGCAATCCTTTCGAGGTCACATTTGAGAACGTTTCAACAGGCGGATCATATTATTACTGGGACTTTGGTGACGGAACTGATACAATTACTACAGACCTGAGCCCTGTGACGCATACATTTATTAATAATGATTTTATATTCATCCGGAATTTTGATGTTACTCTTATTGCTGAGAATGACGCCGGATGTTCTGATACGGCCAGCAAGATTGTCGGTGTATATCCGGATATCCGTGCTGATTTTACAGCCTCCCCGACTGAGGGATGTCATCCACTGACCGTTGAATTTACTAACCTCACCAGCGGAGGCCAGGTCTTCTTATGGGATTTTGGAGATGGCACCTCTTCAGATCAGCATGATCCATCTCATACATTCCTGAACACAGGTAATACTGATACAACCTACACAGTGATACTCACGGCACTCTCAGCCAACTATGAATGCCGTGATACTGTATCGCTTGAGATAACCGTTCATCCATATATTCAGGCAGGTTTCACCATACCCGAACAGATCGGATGCACACCATTTGATGTTACATTTTATAACTCATCCATTAATGCAACACTCTTCAGGTGGGATTTTGGTGACGGAACGGATAGTGTCACCTATACTTCGGATCCTGTTTCACACTGGTTTATAAACACCGATTACAATAATCCCAGGGATTATGTAGTTACTCTTGTTACAGAAAATGCAGCAGGCTGTACCAGTGAGATCTCCAGAACGGTTACTGTGAGACCGGCAGTGAATGCTCTGTTTACATCAAGCCCGGCCGAAGGATGTCATCCCCTTGAGGTGAGCTTTACTAATATGAGCAACGGCGGTTATACCTATCTGTGGGAATTCGGTGACGGTTCTTCCACAAGCGCCGATTCACCGGTACATACTTTCACTAATTTTGCAGATAGCGCCATAACAAGACAGGTACGTCTGGTAACTACATCCAGATTCGACTGTGTAAGCGAAACTACCGGTCAGATAACTATTCATCCCAGGCCAAAAGCAAGATTTGAAACTGATAAGATCATAGACTGCCCGCCTTTTGAAGTCACAATCACCAATACCAGCATTAATGCTGATCATTACACCTGGGATTTTGGAGACGGAATAATACTCGATACAGACACAATCGTTCCGGTAAATCATATATATCAGAACTTTACCAACGACATTGTTACATATACTATCAGACTTGTTGCCATGTCGGATTATGGCTGTACTGACACAGCACGTCAGATTATTAATGTTTACCCGGCGACAATTGCCGATTTCAGTGCAAATGATGAAGGCTGCACGCCGTTAACCAGCTACTTCACAAATGAATCAACTCTTGGAGAATCGTTCATCTGGGATTTTGGCGACGAAACCAGCACTACATTGAAGGACCCGACGCATATCTTTTTCAACTTTTCAGCCGGTGATACCGCATATTATGTTACACTGACCTCGGTTTCAAGATATGGCTGTATCGATACTCACGCTGATACAATATATGTTTATCCGCAACCCAGGGCTGAATTCATACCACTTCCAACCCATCAGGTATACCCGTCTGCAACCGTCAGTCTCGGCAATGCCACTAACCCCGGGCCATGGTCATACCTGTGGGATCTGGATGATGGCACTACTTTGACCCAGGAAAATCCGCTGCCCCATACATATGCCTCATGGGGAGAATACAATATTAAGCTTTATGTTTCATCACCTCATTGTTATGATTCCGTATCTCATGTGATCCGTATTTTTGCAGGACCGCCTATCGCTTCGTTTGACACTCTGTATGCAGGTTGTGAACCGCTCACCATACAGTTCAGGAATACCTCACTGTACGGCGATACATATCTCTGGGAATTTGATGACGGTACAAGTTCCACCGCGTTTGAACCCTCACATACTTTTGACAGCGCCGGAATCTATAATGTCAAGCTGACAGCAACCGGGCAAGGTGGCCGCGATTATTTCTACAGGCAGGTCGAAGTCTATCCAAAACCGGTGGTTAATTTCAGTGTGGCGCCAGTTCTTGTTATGCTGCCCGACCAGGAGATCCAGTTATACAATCTTTCGGAGAACGGAATTACGTTCCTCTGGGATTTCGGCGACGGATCGACCTCTACAGACGATAATCCGAGGTACCTGTATTCGGAAGTGGGAGTCTATGACATTACTCTTGATGTCTGGACAGAGCATGGATGTACTG
>Ga0316626_10000990_pt1 | contig 12180 bp, 21 predicted proteins | sample OWC_Aug_T1_C1_D5_FD_207656 | JGI IMG/M metagenome (GOLD analysis project Ga0316626, IMG submission 207656) | Wetland soil microbial communities from Old Woman Creek delta, Ohio, United States - OWC_Aug_T1_C1_D5_A | ecosystem: Environmental > Terrestrial > Soil > Wetlands | place: USA: Ohio...
GATGTGGCTCAGAAGGTTGCTGAGGCTGCCAAGTCAAGGGGCACTGTCCCTGGCGGCATGGCGCGATGGGCTCAGGAGTTGCTGAAACCCAAGATCGACTGGCGCAAAGAGCTGAAGGCTACCGTCCGACATGCAGTAGAGGATCGGGCAGGGGATCAGGACTACAGTTATGCCCGTCCCTCGCGGCGGCAGATTCCTGATGTAGTGCTGCCTTCGATGCGTGACCCTCTGGTTACGCCTGCCGTTGTAGTCGACACATCAGGATCCATATCTGATGACTACCTGAGGCAGTTCCTGGGAGAGGTTCAGGGCTGCATCAAGAGCTGCGGCCTGGATCAGATTCCAGTGATCTTCTGTGACGCTGCCACTTATGGGGTGCAGAGAGTCAGCAAGGCCCAGAAGCTGAGGGCTCAGGGGGGTGGCGGCACCGACATGGGTGTGGGCATTGCCGAGGCTGAGAAGCTGCGACCCAGGCCCAATATCATCATTGTGCTGACCGATGGCTATACTCCATGGCCTCAGGAAGCACCCAAGGGAGTGAAGGTCATTATCGGTGTGCTGCACACTGAGGGCAGTGACTACCCGAAGGATCAGCCCAAGTGGGCCAAGACGATTCCGATTGAGATCAAGGGGTAGCGCCATGGAGAAAGCACCTGAAGTCATCACATATCGATTCTCAGATAACGAATCTGTGTGTATTATCAGCTACAAGGGATATCGGTACTACGTAGGACCCCACAAGGTAGTGGTAGATCGTGGACCAATCGGCCCGATTGAATTCGTAGAGTTTGAGTACCTGCCTAAGCAGGTTAAGAGGGAGTATTTGCTATGGCGACTAAGCAGATAAAAGGCGAATGGAGAATAACCAACAGGGGCCGCTACAGCTTCAAGCGTCAGCTGAGGCTGAAGCAACGCAAGGGCAAGGAGTGGTACATAGCCCGCAATGGCTATGGGCCTATGGAGGCTATGCACCTCTATCACTATGTACCAGAGACTATCACAAAGATAGTGCTGAGGCGTCTACTGGTGCCCCTGAGCGAAGCGCCGGAAGAGGTCAGAAACGAGGTCATGCTATGGAAAATGAGCCAGAAATAGTGATAGCAAAGTGCTACTATTATCCGGTGGATAATGACTACGTTTTCACCATTATCTTCACCTTTTTGGTGAGACTGTCATTGTCCACTGTCCACCGGACAGGAGTATTGGACAATGGTGCCGTTCTTAGATGTATGTAGTAATACTGGACAATTGGACAATCTTGTCTACAAGTATATGTCTATAGGGGACTTGCAGATTGTCCAATGTTCCTGTCCACTGGACAGTATTGTCCAATTGTCCAATATATATATGTATGTAAGGAGGGTTCACCTTTTCTTCACTTTATTGGGTTACGACAACCTTGACCATCTGGAGGCCGGTATCGGGATCCCGAAGCTCTTTTATCTTACCCTTTTCTACCAGACGCCTAATGGCTTTGTAGATACTGGTAGGGTCAGACCCGAGCGTCTGAGCGAGAGCCTCAGCAAGGTTGGACTTGCTGACCGAATCGCCACTTTTGGGCAGGGCTTCCAGAACCTTCTCCTGCAGAGGGGCAGTAACCAGTTTGTCGGCAGAACTGAGCCCCGCTTCCAGGGCTTCCTGTTCAGTGCAGACCTCATAGGGCATGTCAACCCCTGTCTTGAGGTAGATCGGCCTTCTCCAGGCCCTGCAGTGAATGGACAAGGCTATTCTGATGTAGTGCGTATCTGCCTCGACATCGCCCGTGAGGTTCTCGATTGTCCAGGCTTGACCCGTGCCCCCCACAATCGCCTGAGACCCCAGGCTGCGGTCCTGAGTCCTGAGGCTGGAATCGTTCATGCTCTGCTTCCGCATGTGGTGAACACCCAGGAGGGAGACAGTGTTCCAGTGGCACCACTGCCTGAACGTTCGCATTCGCAGGACAGACGACCCGTAGTCATTGACATTGCTGACGTTGCGGCTGCCGTTGTCATGAATGAGGAATTGCCCCATAGTATCGAGGATGATCATCTTGGGCATCAGGGCCTGAGAGATCTCGTGCAGGACTTTGAGGGGATCGGCATTGAAGGCGGCTGCCTCAGCGCGAGTCATGTCCCCAATGGTCATCAGGTGGAAGTTGGGGTTGCCTTCGAGGTAGTTGATACCCAGAAGATGCATCTGTTCAATAACTTCGGAGGTTCCTCTTTCTGAACAATAGAGAACAGGGAAAGGGTCTACCTTGGGCCAGAAGAGGGTTTCGCCACGGGACATCATCCAGGCGAACTGAGTCCAGAGTCGGGATTTGCCCACATTGGGCTCCCCGCTGATGATGGTCAGGTTTTCGGTAGGGATCATGTCCGGTATCAGCCAGGACATGCGATGATGCTGCAAACCTTTCTGAAACTTGGAGATAGGCATTGGCGGTTTCCTTTGGGATTGTCATAGCGTCCAGTATCATTCTAAGACTCAAGCAGTGGAAAGGCAACACAAAAATAGTGATTGACAGACAGAAAAGGTGGTATTATGATATCAATATGCAAAGGGTTGGACAAGGAAAGGGTAAAAATGACAGGCAAGAAACAAGTGAACTTGTGGCTACCCGAAGAGGATGTCGCCGCTTTGGATAAGATGGCGGCGATCCAGTCGCGTAGCCGGTCCAATCTGGTGAAGCTGATTATCGCGGAGTTCGTGAGGCAACATGAAGTGGTGGAAACGGAGGCAGGCGGTGGAACGGCGAACGCTGGTTTATGCACGGGTGATCACATTTGACGATGCAAAGTGCCGTACCTGTGGGGCTCAACTGGTTCCAGGCTCTGAAGCAAGGCTGGAACTGGCTCTGGGCGACGAGGCTACGGGATTACCGTGCAGGGACCACGGGATCATCTGCATTCGCTGCTTCGGCCAGTTGCAGCGCGGAGAACAGATCCCCGAAAACCTGCTGCGGTGACGCAGGCATCTTAGAACTTAACAACGACAAAAGTAAAGGAGAATTTGATATGCCAGAACAATTGGAATTGCCCTTCGGGCAGTCGCCCAGCGTAGGCGACCAGGAGAAGTTCATGCAGGGGAGTCCCCTGCCGCTGGTGGGTGAAGTAACGATCAAGAGACACTCTCACGGGTTCGCCGTGATCGTGCCCAACAGTGTTGAGATTTTGGTCTTCCCCCACCTGGGGACGGCCCTGGCAGAGGCCAAGAGGCTTCTGCACGAATAGGGCTCCATGTCGGGGCTCGAACCCAGGCCCTGTACCGACACAACAGCCGGTCGCAGGCGCTAAGCACAGGGCCTGGGCGAAGGTAGAACAAAATCAGGTTTATACTGAAAGGTGGATATGTCCAAGTTACATGAATTGCTGGCAGTAGAAAACAACCTTCGGGGTCAGGCAGAACAGACCCGAAAGGATCTCATCAACACCTTCGAGAAGAAGAAGCATCACTTCTCCGAGGTCATCGTTACCTTCAAATCCAACAAGGAAGGCGTGGAGGACAAGGTGGAGTCCCAATTGGGGCTGCAGACCACCGTCCGCAAGGAGCTGGCGTGGATCGGCGAGAAGATTGCCGCCGCGACCGACATCGGTTACCAGATCGACCTCGCCAACACGACCGCGAAGGCCGATGTCATTCTTGAAAACGGCACCATCATCCTCAAGGATGTGCCTGCCACTTCCCTCCTGCAGCTTGAGAAGAGGCTGAAGGAAGTGCAGGAGCTGGTCATGGCTATCCCCACCCTGGATCCGGCGAAGGGCTTCGAGCCCGACCCCGACCGTGGCGAGGGTATCTATCGGGCGCGGGACGTCGAGAAGCCGCGCACCGAGAAACAGTTCGAGTATGTGGTGATGGTACAACCCACGAAGGAGCACCCCGCTCAGGTGAAGGAGCTGATGGTCGACAAGCCCATCGGCACCATCCTGGGGCAGGAGTGGTCCTCGCTGTTGACCACTGCGGAGAAGGGCGAAATGCTCGACCGCGCCGAGTCTCTCCTGAGAGCGGTGAAGAAAGCCCGTTCCAGGGCCAACGAGCAGGAAGTCGATGTGAAGTCGAATAAGATCACATCGAGACTGCTGGAGTATGTGGTCGACGGCAAATAACGATCTTGGGGTCCCTCGCCCCCGAACAGGGGAGGGGATCAGGTTCAGACTCATCCTCAGGATGAAGTTCATACCCGCAACGCAAAGCGGGTCAGGCTAACACCCAAGAGGATCAGGCTGAGGGTAAAGGACGCTGCCGTGAAAGAAGGCTCCAACAAACCGAATACGCGGGTTCAAATCCCGTCCCGCCCCCCAAAACTCATGGGCGGGTCGTCTAGGGGTAAGACATCGGGAATGAGGATCGGGCCTTCGGGACGGAAGCACACGACTGTGAATCGTGCCGATGATTGGGGTGGGGTGACAGGCACGTTGCCCCACCCTCTATATAATGGTTATGGAAAAGACAACACAAGAAGAAGCGGCTGAAGTCCTCAGGGCCATGGCACCGAAAGAGGTCAACGACATGACCATCGAGGAGTTCAAGGAGCTGCCCCATCGTGGCTGGGATGAAGATATCGGAGCATTCAAGTCGCTCATCATCCTGCCCACCGACGATATTCACGATTCCGATTTCAGATGCATGGAGTTCGTGGCTGTCGGGGATAATGGGCGTCCGATCTGCCGGATGTCGGGCTGCAGCGATGTGGTGCATCTGGGGGGAATCGGCGGGACGTATCTGCATCCTGAGTCGATAGCCGATTGGAACATCGACTGCCTGAAAACAAGCGGGTTGCTGCGGCTGTTCTGCCATCGACCGATAAAGGCTGGATTGGACCTCAGCTCTTTCGATGTGATAGCGATGCCGAAAGTTGACAAATAGCAAATAAGTGTTATAATAGTAGTGAGGTGACATATGAACGACGCAACGAAGACGACCGATCTTAAATGGAGATTCAGCCGATCACACAGTGAGGACTTCAAGAAGTGTCCCTGCTACTACTGGCTGCGCTATCATGAACAGGGAACGGGACTGCAGCCCAAGCGTCTCTCCCTTGGGCTCTCGAAGGGGTCCTGCGTTCATGCCATCCAGCAGACTGTCTTGACGTTTGTGCGGGATGAACACAGGATCCCTCCCCCTGACTCCCTGCGTAACTTCATCAATGCCCATACAGATGCATTCGTTCAGGCTGCAAAGGAGAGGATGTTCGAGGGTGTCGAAGACAACGACACCGAGCGGGAAGCCCTGCGCCAGGCGGCACTGATCGAGGGCATGATTCGAGCCTGGGTCAAGATCAGGCTCCCCTTCATCGTAGCCAACTATGACGTTGTGGCTGTCGAGGAGGAACGCGAGGTCGCAGTGGATGAAGAGGGTCAGATCATCCTGATGGACCGGCCCGATGCCGAGCTGCAGCACAAGGAGTCGAAACTCTATGCGGCCTTGGAACTCAAGACCACTTCTACGGACAGGGAACAGTATTTTGATTCGTGGCGCTACGCAACGCAGACCATGGGTCACATCCTGGCCATGGAAGCGAAGTATGGCGAACAGAAAGTGGGCCATATCCTCATGGAGTTCATGTTCTCTGGGACGCACAGACTCGATAAACTTTCTGGCCAGACTATCTACTACAGTCCGCTCGTTCGGGGGTTCGCACTTCCTGAAGATCCCCCTCTGCGACCGAAAGAGACCTTCAGCTCAGCCTACAAGAGCGGCAAGGGCTGGAGGCCCATCGATGTCTGGGAGTACTCGTTCGGGGACAAACCCGAGTGGATGACGCCCGTCGAATACTGGGTGGAGCATGTGCTGGACAACGAGACCGTCCAACAGCAGCTCTTCACCAGGGAGATCTTCAGGTCCGACACCGAGATGCAGGAGTGGAAGGAGAAGGTCCTGTCGCAACAGCGGAGGATTCAGGTCGGCGCACAGTCTGCCCAGGATCCCGCTCTCAAGAAACAGGTCATGAATTGGGCCTTCCCTGGCAACAAGGACGAGTCCTGTTACCAGAACAAGTACTTCAGGGCCTGCGAGTTCCTGCCGATCTGCTATCGGCAGATCGCGGGTGACCCGTTGGAGTCGGGGCTCTACGAGAAGCGGGAGCCCCATCACGACCAAGAGTTCTTGGTGGAGTAATTTCTCTTGACTTCCTCCCATCACGGTCTATACTGGCGGTGGGAGGAAGTCATGAACTACAAACATGGAGCGTGTGTGAAGAAACGGACCCAGATGCCCCCAGAGTACATAGCATGGGCCAGTATGATTGCCCGATGTTACTGTCCCTCGTCGGTAAGCTATAAAAACTACGGGGGAAAGGGCATCGAAGTCTATGTCAGTTGGAGACTCAGCTTCGCCGAGTTTCTCCATGACATGGGGCTCAAACCAGATCCTAAAGCCTCTTTGGACAGGATCGACAATTCGGGGAACTACACACCGAAGAACTGCCGGTGGGCTACCCCACGGCAACAAGCTGAGAACAGGAAGGGGACTATCTGGGTTCGCTACAAGGGAGAGAAGAGATCCCTGAAGGATTGGGCAAGACATCTGAATGTCAACTATTACTCCCTCAGAGATCGCTACCTGTCGAAGTGGCCAGTAAAGAAGATGTTTGAGACCCCGTTGAAAAGTAAGTTCTACGAAAGGTGAAGTAAACTTAACCGAAAGAGGTGGATACCGATGAGTTACCAAGTACTGATCGACAAACTGCGTAAAGAGCGCGACAAGATCGCGAAAGAATCCCACGACAAGATCGAGAAGATCAACATGGCCCTCGTGGCCTTGGCTGAGCTGAACGGGGATGTGCCCCGCCTGCTGGAAGTGAAAAACGCTGAGCCCATCGCCATCACTCATGTCAGGAAGCCTAAGGCCATGGTAGTAGTGAAGAAGCACGAGCGGGGCGGTGATGTTCTCCGCAGGATCGGGATGCACTACCGCGATGTCGCCATCGATGCGGCCCGTAAGGCGGGGCGTCCGGTGACGACCGAAGAGGTGTTCCAGCATCTCAAGAAGCTGTCGGGCAAGAATCTGAACCGCAAGACTTACTTGGGGCGAATGTGTGTCTGCCTCCGCTACGATGCGCTTCACGGCAAGATCCAGCAGACTAAGATCCCTGGCGGCGGCAGGAGCCTCTGGAACGCCATGAGTGCAGCTGATCTCCAGAAACAGGAGTTGTTGTCGGCTGATATAAAGTAGTTGACAACCAGCATAACGATGTTATAATGATGATATCGAAGTTAACGAAAGGAGCGATGTATGGCAAGCTGGGAAGAACGTAAGAGGGCAGTAAACCACAGTTTCTCAATCACCGGCAAGGACGGCGAACTCAGGATGACCGAGACGACCGACCGTCTGCTCGTGAAGGTGACGGTGGCCGACAACAAGGGCAAGGAAATGTCCTGTTTCCTGAACGCCAAGCAGTTCGAGGCCCTGTTCGACAACAGATACGAACTGAAGGTGCTGACGCCCGAAGAGGCAGTGGTGGAGAAGATGGCCAACGGCGCGGAGCCCAAGGATACAGCGGAGGTCGAGTCATGAAATGCATCGAAAGTATAAATGTCTATGGCGGTTCGGGAACGGGCAAGACCCACCAGTGCGGTGAGTTGGCCCTCTTCGTGAACGTGAAGTACGGCAAGAAGACCCGCCTCGTTTCGACGAGCGGCGGGGGCTGGACTCCAATCCAACCCTACGTCGACAGCGGAATCATCGAGCCTGTCTACGTCCGCGACAGGAAGTGGCCCTTCTACGTCATGGAGAAGATGTCCAAGGGCTGGTGGCCTGCCGATCCGAAGGACCCCGATTCGCCGCTGATCCCCCCGAAGGATCAGGGGCAGAGCTGGGACGATGTCGGGGCCATTGCCTATGATGGGCTCTCCGAAACATGCGACTGGCTCATGTCTTCGTCTGTCGCCAGAGAAGCGGCAGGGGAGATCCGCATCAGCCAGGAATCGCTGTCTGCCCGATTTACGGACGGCAACAAGGAAACGAAAGAGGTGGTGAACGTAGGCACTCCAGGCCGCGCTCACTACCTTGTGATTCAGAACGCAACAACGGATTATGTCAGTTTCAGTCGCAGCATCCCAGGCGTCTTCATTCTCTGGACGGCACTGGAGTTGAGGGCTGCGGATGATGTGACGAAACTGCCGATCTACGGGCCGCAAGTCTCCGGTAAGGCCAAGACCTCCGACGCGGCGGCGTGGTTTGAAGACACGCTGCACCTGACCGGTGTGATCGACAGCAAGGGGAAGACAGTCCGTAGGTTGTGGCTGCAGCGCCATATGGATGGGGATGACCCCGTTCCGTATCTGGCTAAGGTGAGAGCCAATTCGCTCTGCCCCTTGCCGCCTTATCTGGAAGGACCGGACTGCAGCCTTTACAAGTTTCTTGAGCTGCTTTACAGTAGCCAGGAAAAAGCGAAGGACCTGTTAACTCAAAAAATCAACCAATTAAAAGGAGCGAAGTAACGATGCCTATTGATCTCAATAACACACTGATTAGCGATGAACCGATCCCAGGTCTGGTGGACGACCAGCTTAGTTGGCAGCCCCCGACGGAGTTCCCAAAGCTCCCGAAGGGTCAGACAGCTTACAGCTTGAAGATCAACCAGATTCGGGAAGCGAACGACATCCAGACGGCCAACGGCAAGCGCATCAACGTCACTCTCGATTTCGAGATCGTCGGTGGTGAGCGTGACGGCACGAAGGTGACGTTCCAGCGGCTTAACAACGTCGAATTCAACACCAACGACCGTGGCCGAACCTCCTTCCTGTTGGACTTCATCATGTCCACGGGGGCGAGGCCAAATCTGCGGTCCAACAAGGACTTTCTCGTCCAGCTCAACGCCATGGAAGCAAAAGGCAACGTGGCGAAGGGCTATCTTGATTGGGAGGGCATGTGCCTTCCCTGCTTCGACAAGGCTCTGATGGAGAAGACTGGCGGCTCCGACCGCGAGACTTCCCTGAAGTTGGCCGACCCGAAGATCAAGAAAGAGGCGCGGAAGTTCGCCACGAAGGCCAAAAATTACGGTGAGTTTCCCGAGAACCCACTCAACCCCAAGGATAAGTTGGAGTACTTCGAGTGTCCGACTTGCGGGGAAGAGGTCAGGGCTCAGGTGAAGATCACACGGTGGTTCAGGGGGTAGTCATGAAACTGGCGACGGCACTTAAGCAGCAGAATCATCTCAGCTGCAAGCTGGAACTGCACAATGACTATCTCGTCGCCGACATCGAGGGATCCCGTTGTCTGATCGACACGGGGTCCCCCGTTACAATCGGCGACGGTCCATTCAAGATGATGGGGCGGGAGTTTCAGACCGTTCCCTCGTATGGACCCTGCTCGGTAGCGGAGCTGGGGAAACAGGTAGGGACGCATCTGGACTATCTGGTGGGACTCGATGTCTTGAGGGAGTTCCCCTGGGATGTCGATCTCGAAGGGGAAGTGATTACATTTTATCTTGATTGTCTTCCTACGTCTGTAACTGGACATTGGCTGAAACTGGATTGTGGCAGCTTTATGGGCGCTCCGATTCTAAATTTCACGCTCAATGGGAAAGAGCTGCGGGGGATTCTGGATACAGGAGCCCCGACTCAGTATGCGCCTCCAGACGCGGATCTCGGGCCGGTAGATCAGGTAGTTGATGATTTCTTTCCAGGGGTGGGTTGGTTCAAAGCTACCCACCACAAAGCCACATTCGAGCTGGGCAACCGTACCATCGCAGGCGGCTTCGGTAAATTCCCACCCGACAGCCCATTGGCCAGCTGGCACACTTGGATCCTCGGATCGGACGTTCTGAAATCGGGGCCGATTGCCTTCGACCTCCAGAACAGGAGCGTCTATCTATGTTAGGCGATCCGGAAGTAGTCGAATGCCACTCGTGGGATGTGGCCAAATACATGAGGGAGTTGAAACATGAAGAAAGGCGAAAATCCGAAGTGTCTCGTGCCGAGTTGCGACCGACACGCTTTTTCAAGGGGGCTCTGCAAAGGGCACTATATCTATGCCGCAAGGATGGTGAAACGCGGTGAATATATTTGGGATAAGCTGGAGAAGAAGGGCAAAGTCCTCACCCCCGCTTACGGGGCAAAGGTCAATGCCCTCCGACTCTGGTTCGAGTCCAAGTGAGGAGGTTAAGATGGGTGTGAAAATGACGGGCATCTGGACCCGAAAACCAGATATGGAGTTCGCCGACATCCAGGCGATGCAACGGGCGTACAGCCTGATTTGCCGCCATCCGTACACGATTGCGAGTACGCCGGAATTCGCCGACGAGTACGCGGCGATCTTCGGGGCTGACGAACTTCAGGTGCTGAAGGACTCTCTTCGGGGGACTCAGTACAGCATGGTCATGAGCCCCAACGAAGAGTGGGTGAAGGGAACCAAGACTTATGTCCCGCCTGCGCCTAAACCCGAAAGGGTGCTGCTGCCTGGAAACAAATGGATCGACACCTCATACGGGAAGGCCCAGGTTCCGAAGGGACAGGTGACTGACGGAGTTCCCGCCGCCGTGTCGGAATTGTCCGACGAGGTGAAGAGGGAGTTGAGCAGCATCGTTTACGAAGCTGTAACTGCAGCCCTCAAGGTGTGGAGTCAGCAGTAAGGACCGGCTTGTGGCGCAGGGCCGACGTGGGGCCGCGTAGTATTTCGGCAGAGGGGTTTCTACTGAGATACTGCAGTCTCATGCACTTTCGCGGTGCGAACGTGGCATCAGCCAGGGGGCTGACCCTGCGCCTTCAGTTGTGAGCGGAGAGCCTTTCGCTATGAGGCTGGTAAGGATCGGAAGGTACTGCCACGAAACAGTGTTCATAGCACAAGTCGGCAGACAAACGGTGCTGGAGTGGGGAATCCGGCCTCCGCTCACTCAGTTGTGGATGCGCTGCTCCCGAAGGGTCACAAGCTGGATACTCATTGGGAAAGAGTGATAAGTCCAGCCAGCGCATCCACTCGATTGCCGGTCGGCTGCGGTAGTCAGTTGCGGGTTGAGACAGGGGATCCGCTGCGGGGACGGGAAAGCGGCCAGCCGACCGGCAGGAGGATGAGATGATCTACGGCGTATCGCCAATCATTCAGGATTCTCTAGTGACCGAACATTGCTTTGGTGATTGTGGACAGATCCAGTGTGCTGGGGCCGATGGCGGGGAGAACGTTGGGCCGGTGTTTATCTGCATTCAAGATCAATGTCCGCATGAAGACAAGACAACTCCGGTTTTAGGTGACATTCAAGGCGAACCGTTCAAGGTGAGGAAGCTGAAATGACCAGCGAATTCGACTTTGACCGCAAGGTGTCTGTGAGGGCATCGGTGATCGAGGACGGGGAGAGGCGCATCGCAGAGCTGGAGGCCGAGCTTGCCAAGGCAAAACTTGAATTACAGCAAGAGGCAGAAGCCGACATTCAGACCATGGCAACGATAAAGAACATTGAGGCCGACAACGCCCGACTCCGCGCCTGCCTCAAGCGGATTGCCGAGGCCACGCCATGCGATGAACGGTGCGCCGCGCTTATGGCAAGGGACTGGCTGAACGCTGAGTGCAAGGAGGGGAAGTGATCTGTAAATCCTGTGAGAACCCGATTCTGAAATCGGAGAAATACTTTAGACCGCCTCATGGTGGATTTCGACACGAGGACTGCATGCCAGCGAAGATGCGACGTAACATCGAATGTTTACAGGACCGCATCACCCGCCTTGAGGCCGCGCTTGAGGAGAAGGAGGCCGACCTCGTCATAGCCCGAACGACCGAGGCGAATCTTCACGATCACATCCGAAAATTGCAGGAAGACTTCGGCAAGGCAAATGCCAAGTGGCTGAAAGCGAAGATGGCGCTGCGCAGGAGGATGAGATGAGCGACCTCTGTGATCAGGGTTACGACCATGAACAGATCGACGCCGACCTGAGGCGGCTGAAACTCCGCAACGAGGACGACGCGAAGGCTCTTGCCGCTTCCGAAACGGCCAACGGCATTCTGGAAGCCAAAGTGGAGCGGCTCGATGATACCCTCAGGAAGTTTCAGGACCTCTACCGGAAGGCGGCAAAGGAGCTGGACCAGCTGCGGGAGGAGAACTTTGAGCTTCGCAGGAAGCGAGTGGACTGACTGGTGCATTACCGGAGACGAGATCCAACCGACTGCCGGTGAAGAAGACATCGTAAAGAACGTGCAGTGGTGGGTGGACCAAATGGAAGCCTCAAGAGCCACGAAAGACCTGGGCCTCACCGAATACGCCGTCCCAGGCGA
>Ga0316626_10000991_pt1 | contig 12179 bp, 1 predicted proteins | sample OWC_Aug_T1_C1_D5_FD_207656 | JGI IMG/M metagenome (GOLD analysis project Ga0316626, IMG submission 207656) | Wetland soil microbial communities from Old Woman Creek delta, Ohio, United States - OWC_Aug_T1_C1_D5_A | ecosystem: Environmental > Terrestrial > Soil > Wetlands | place: USA: Ohio...
GAGATCACCGATTCCCCGAGCCTGCTCGGCGCTGTGTACCTGTACAACTTCGACGCCTACCACAGCAAGCTCACGGTGAACCTTGAGCGCAACACCATGCGCGACTGCGGGAAGGCCCCGCTGCTGGACTACTACGACCAGGGGTCGGCCCTGGACCTGTACGACTACGACGCGTCCATAGACGTCCGCAACAACACCGTCATCAACGCCACGTGGCAGGTGGTGAGGGCGCACGGCGACGTGGAGGTTCTCGACAACACCTTCACGGACTGCCGTGGCTACGTGCTCTACCTGCCCTTCCTGTACGAGCACATCCCGGTCATATCCGGCAACTCCTACGCGGGCTGCACCGACCTCATCTACATGGGCGGCAAGGCCAAGGCGCTGGGAGGGCTGGCCGTCACCGTGGAGGGGTACGTCCTGGACTGCCCCGGCAACGCGCTGCACTTCAACAACATGGTCGTGACGCTCAACGGCTGCACGCTCTCCGAGCGCACCAGCCCCGCGGTCATCGCGGAGAACTCGGTGGTCTCCATCGTGGGCGGCTCGGTCGAGGTGGGCTCGGGCGCCATCATCGGGACCGGCACCATAACCCGGTACCACTCCCTCGAGGCCGACGTCACCTGGGCGGACGCCAGCGGCACGTCCAGGGGGGTGCCCGCGGCGAACGTGCCCATGGTGCTACTCGACTCCAAGGGCGGGTTGGCGTTCGTCAGGTCGTCCGACGCGCAGGGGCACCTCGGCTCGCTGCTGGTCCCGGCGTGGAGGATCAGGAGCGTGTTCGTGACGTCCCTCACGCCGCACACGCTGCTCATCGGCACGCCCGGCATCGCGGAGACGATGGCGGTGACCCTCGACCGCGACCTCGTGGGCGATGACGCCCTCGACATCGTGCTCAAGGACGACTCGTTGCCCATCGTCCGCCTCTCTTCCCCCGCGGACGGCGAGCTCGACAGGACCGGCACCGTCACCGTCTCCGGCTTCGTCGTGGAGATGGGCTCGGGGCTCAAGGCGCTGACCCTCACCATCAACGGGGGCACTCCCCTCGCGCTCGTGGTGGACAGCAACGGCAGGTTCTCGACGCAGGTCGCCAACCTGCTGGACGGCGACGCCCTGTTCGTCGTCTCCGCGACGGATGTGGCCGGCAACGGGGACTCCTTGCAGGCCACCGTAGTCGTCGACACGGTGGCGCCGGCGCTGACCATCGTCGCGCCCGCGCCGGGGACCATCACGGCCGCCCCCCAGGTCAACCTGGTGGTGAGGTCGGAGCCCGGCTCGACCGTGACGTTCGGCGGCGTCGTCCAGACCCTGGACGGCGACACCGCGACGGCACCGTGGTCGCTCGCCGAGGGCGACAACGAGGTGCTCGTCACCTCCACCGACGCGGCCGGCAACGTGGCGACGGCCATCGTAACGATCGTGTGCGACAGCATCGCGCCGGCGCTCGTCGTCGTCGCCCCCGAGGCGGGCCTCCTGACGGGCTCGGCGACGGTGTCCGTGACGGGGACCGTCGAGCCAGGCGTCGAGTGCTGGCTCGTGGTCAGGCATGGCACGGACGAGGTCAGCAACGACACGGTGACGCCAGCGTCCGACGGGGCGTTCTCCCTCGACGTGACGCTACAGGAGGGCATCGCGACGCTCGTGCTCCAGGCCAGGGACGCCGCGTCGAACACCAGGACCGTCATCAGGTCGGTCACCGTCGACCTCACGCCGCCCACGCTGGCCGTGACAGCCCCGTCGGAGGGGGCACTTCTGGCCACGGGCATCGTGCACGTCAGGGGAACGGTCGACCTGGGCTGCGCCCTGTTCATCAACGGCGTGCCCATCGAGAACGATGGGACGTTCGACGTGACGCTGACCCTGAGCGAGGGACCGAACGCCATCCACACGACCGCCATCGACCCCGCGGGCAACGAGCGGACGTCCACGGTCACGGTAACGGTCGACACCACGCCGCCCGTCATCGCGCTCGGGACGCCCGTCCTGGACGGGAGGCTCGTGACCACGTCGGGCGAGGTCCAGGTCTCGGGCCAGGTCCTGGGCGAGCCGACCTCCCTGTCCGTCATGGGCGCGACGGTCCAGGTTGGCACCGGCGGCGCGTTCACGACCCTGGTGAGGCTCACATCGGACGGGCCCGTGGACATCCCCATAGTCGCAGGGGACCTCGCGGGCAACACGGCCACGCTGACCATTGACACGCTCGTCGACCTGTCGCACCCGTCCCTCTCGGCGGACCTGCTCACCGACGCGGGACCTGGCCAGTCCAGCAACGGGACGGCCGTCTTCTCGGTCGTCGTCGGCTCGGGCGGGCGGACCATCGTCGTCCTCATCGACGGGGCATCGGGCGAGAGGGTCCGGACCTTCAGCGTCGCGGTGGACGGGACGTACAGACTGGCGGTGGGGCTCGACGAGGGTGTGAACACCATCCTCATCAAGGCCGTCGACGCGCACGGCAACGTGAACGAGACGGCGCCCTACTCCGTGACCTACACGCCGCCCACCGTGGAGGAGGAGGAGGAGGAGGCGGGCATCGACACCCTCGACGTGGGCATCATCCTGCTCGCAATCGCCCTCGCGCTGCTGGTCACCATCCTGGTCATCTGGGTGGTCCGCAGGCGCCGCGACGCGTGAGCCAGGCGCCAAGAGGGGGGGGGCGCCGAGGGCCCTGGGCCCTCCCCCCCCCGCCCCCGGGGGCCTGAGGCCACGTCGAGGGCTAGCCCCCCCCCGCGAACGCCAGTGAATATCACGGATGAGAGGGCCCGCGGCCCCCAGACCAGCCTCCCGCGCTATGGCCGCGCGTCGGTTCTATGGGTGTTTTCCACCCCTGGTGATAATCATCTCCGCGACCTGGAAGGGTGGCCTTTTATGTGCAAAACGGCACCCCTGGAGCGGTGCAGCCATGATTCCAGACCGCGGAACACGCATGATATGGGTCGCCCTAGGGGCCCTCACCGTGCTCCTTCTCGCGGCCGCGGCCGCGCTCGTCCTCGGCACCGAGGAGGGGCAGGCCGTGACCATCTCCACCTCGACGACGTACAATGACAAGACGCTCGAGTGGACCGAGGACGTGACAGTCACGAACGGGGCCAAGCTGGTCATCCGGTCCTGCGACGTGACGTTCAGACCGTCGGGCGCAGTGCCCCTGGAGCTCGTCGTGGACTCCGGGTCCCTCGAGGTCCACGACTCGGACCTCGCCGGGCAGGGCGCTGGCTTCGTCATACGGGCGTACGGTCCGATCACGCTGCGCAACGTCACCGCGTCCGGCCTGGGCGCGGTCGCCAACTCGACCCTGGGGGCCCTGGGCCTGCCGCTGGCGGCCCACGGAGGGATCATGGCCTTCGGCACCACCCTCAAGGTCTACAACCTTGACATCTCGTCCGCGCCCGCGACCGCGCTGTACGCCGAGGACTGCGACGTCGACGTGTTCTCGCTGGGGGTCCGGGACGCGTGCTCGTCCTACACGACCGCCGGCCAGTGCGCCGGCGTCGTGCTCGTGTGGACGGGCGACCCCGGCTCCGGCGCGATGCCGCGCAGGGCCGTGCTGAACTCGAGCAAGCTGCAGACGTCCAAGAACGCGGGCCTCCTGGTCGCGGTCTCGGGCACCGACTACATTCCCACCGTCGAGCTCAAGGCCGTGGAGGTCAGCTCCAGCGCCACCGACGGCCTGGTCGTCGTCGAGCGCGGCGCCCACGGGCTGCTCCGCGTCGTCGGGGACACCAATGAGTTCAACCACAACAAGGGCGCCGCCATTTACTGGGCGCGCTCATCGACCTCAGGCGACGCAGAGATGGACATCTCCTCCTCGCGCATCATGTCCAATTTGGGCCCGTCGCTGAGAGTCGCTGCCTCTGGCTCGTCGGGCGAGTGCGAGCTCGTCCTCGACGGCTGCACCATCGAGGACAACACGGGCCACGGCGCCGTCGTGACGACCACGGGCAGCACGCAGCGGCTGAACCTGACGCTGCGCGACTGCACCGTCAGGCGGGCCACGGGCTGCGGCCTCTCCTTCACCGCTGACGGCGACGGCCAGACGTCCGAGTACCACATGACCCTCGAGGGGACGCTCGTCGACTCCCCCACCTCGCACGGCGTCTTCGCGCGCCTCACCCAGGGCTACGCCAACCTGAACGTCACCGTCGACGGCTCCACCATCTCGCGCGCGGGCGCCGACGGGGTACACGTCGAGTACGACCTCACCTACTGGACCTGGGACAAGGCCCCGAGCGCGGTGGGCAACCTGTCCGTCGTGGGCTCGACGGTGGCCGACTCCAGGGGCTACGCGGTGTACGACAGCCGGATGCTCCGGTCCTACTACCAGTGGGCCCAGGCCAGGTCCACGCTCACGGCGTTCCTCAACTTGATCGACTCGAGCTTCGTCAACCACACGAAGGCCACGGTGTACGTGCTCAACCCCTCGCAGCTGCAGTACGCCGCCTACGCCTCCGAGGTCGTCGTCGACGGCTGCGACTTCACGAACGCGACCGGCGCGGGCCTCTACGACCGGGTCGACAGCCTCTCGCCCATGAACGGCGGCACCACCGCCGTGTCGTGGTCGGTCCACGGCTCGAGGTTCGAGCGGCTCACCGGGGCGGGGTTCGCGGTCGAGCTGCGGCGCGCCGACGGCGCGGCGCTCGTGCTGGACGTGCGCGGCTGCTCGTTCACGGGCATCGGGGATTCGGCCATCACGCTGTGGGCCACGAGCGCGATGCAGGGCAACACGAACGCCATCATCGAGGGCTGCACGTTCCTGAATGTCGCCAAGTACGCCGTCTACCTGAGCCCGGGCAAGCCCGACTCGACCACCGACACCCACGAGCTGCGGCTGCACGGCCTCACGCTCGAGAACACGACGGGCGTCTACGCGAGCTTCGACGGCGTGGCCCCGGTGGACGTGTACCTGCTCGAGGTCGACGGGCTCGATGCGGCCGACACGCGCGGCGACGCGCTCAAGGTGCTGCTGCACCCCTATAACTCCGCCGAGATGACGACGGTCCTGCGCAACATGCTCACCCAGGACACCAACGGCACCGCGGTCCACGTGGCGCTCACCTCGGACAGGGCGCAGCCCCTGTGGGGCACCCTCGCGGGCGACAACGTGACGCTCCTCGACCAGGTGGGCGGCCTCTTCATCCAGGACCACACCGGACGCCTGAGCAACCTCACCATCAGGCGCTCGAAGGACTCCGACCTGCACAAGGCGGACCTGTGCGTGCCCGGCGACCGGTCCGGCATCCTGGAGCTGCACGACGCCGTGCTCGACCGCAACAAGGCCACGGTCGCGGGCAATGGCGCGCTGTGGGTGTACAACAGCCTCGTCGTGCGCGTGGACTGGCAGAACGGACGGTCCGCGCTGGGCGCGGGCGTGCAGGTGCTCGACCGCACCTTCTCGGTCGTGGCAGTAGGCCGCGTCGACACCGAGGCTGGCATGCGCCCGGTGGAGCTGCTCGCCTACATCAAGGACAAGCTGGAGTTCCGCTCGCGCTCGCCGATCATCGTCAACATCACGTTCCTGGACCTCGAGCAGACCGCGGTGTGCTCGCTCGACGAGCCCTCGACCGTGGTCATCACGCTCCACGACCGCGTCGCCCCGTCCGTCGTCATCCTCGAGCCGGACGACGGCTCGGCCCAGCGCGCCCCCCGGTTCGAGGTGCGTGGCTCCGCGCTCGACGCCCACGCGGGCATCCTGGAGGTCCGATACAGGCTCGACGGGGGCAACTGGACGGTCGTCGGCGACCAGTCGCCGTTCCGCACCGACGTCGAGGGCGTGCAGCCCGGCGCCCACGTGCTCGACGTCGAGGTCGAGGACCGTGCGGGCAACGTCGCGCGCGAGGTCATCCACATCGAGATAGACAACCAGCCACCGGCGCTCACCGTCACCGAGCCAGCCGGGGACGTGCTCGTCAGGTCCTCGCCCATAACGGTCATGGGCGAGACGGAGGACGGGGCGACGGTGTCCATAAACGGCATCAACGTCACGAGCACGCGCGGCCTGTTCATGGCCGCGGTGCACCTCGAGGAGGGGCCCAACACCGTGACCGTCGTCGCGATGGACCGGCTGAGCAACGTCGCCACGGTCAGGTTCATGGCCACGCTCGACACGGTCGAGCCGTTCCTCGACGTCCAGAGCCACGAGGACGGGGACTGGGTGAAGGCCAGCCCCCAGACCCTCACGGGCATCGTCGAGGCCGGCTGCGCGCTCACCGTCAACGGCGCCGCCGTCGAGGTGGTCAACCAGTCCTTCGAGGCCGTCGTGCGCCTCGTCGAGGGCCTGAACACCGTCGTGCTCACCGCGACCGACCCCGCGCAGAACGTGGCCACGCTCACGCTCCGGCTGCGGCTCGCCACGTCGGTGCCCTGGGTCAACCTGGAGGAGCCCGCCGAGGGCGCGGTGCTCGCGCAGCGCGAGCTGCGCGTCCTGGGCACGGCCCAGGACGGCTGCACCGTGCTGGTGAACGGGCGTCCGGTCACCATCAAGCAGGGCCTCATCGACGAGCTGCTGGTGCTGCCGGAGGGCGCGTCGACGATCACCGTGGAGGCGCGCGACGCGGCGGGCAACCTGGCGGTCGTGAGGCGCTCCGTCGTGGTCGACACCCTCCCGCCCACCATCTCGCTCGACACGCTGCCGCGGTCGACGCGCGTCGGCCGCGTCAACATGACCGGCACGACCGAGGGCGCGTCCACGCTGCTGCTCGGCGACGTGGTCGTCCCGCTCGCCGCCAACGGCTCGTTCAGCCTCGAGGTCGTGCTGCTCGAGGGCACCAACGCGCTGCGGCTGCGCGCCATCGATGCCGTGGGCCACGAGGCCGTGGCCTCGGCGGAGGTCGTGCTCGACACGACCTCCCCGTTCCTGCGGGTCCTCGCCCCCTCTCTCGAGGAGGGAAGCGGTGGCACGTACTTCTGCCGCGAGCCGATGCTCGTGCTGCAGGTCGTGTCGGAGCCCGGCGCGAGGGTGACCGCGGGCGGCGTGTTCCTCATACTCGGCTCGGAGGGCACGGCGACGTTCGAGGTGAGGCTCTCGAGCGACGGCCCGACCACCGTGGAGGTCGTCTCCGAGGACGACCTCGGCAACGGGGCGTCCGTCAGGTACGAGGTCGCCTACCAGAGGCCCGCGGAGGGCGGGGCCGGCATCGACGCCAAGGGGCTGCTGGTGCCTGTGCTCTACATCGCGGTCGTGGTCTGCATGTTCGCGCTCGTCGTCAGGTTCCGGTCGCTCATGCTCAAGGCCACCCGGCACAACGGCCGCCGGCCGCACAACGGCAACGGCCGCACGAACGGGGGTGGCCCCCAGTGACGCACGCGAGGCACGTCCGCCGGCGCGGCCTGGGCAGAGACACGCCGATGCTCCTCGTGCTCGGGGTGCTGCTGGCGCTGGCCGCGCTCGCGGTCGCGTCCCACCTCGCGCTCGGGGCGCCCTCGCCCCCGCCCACCGACGGCGCGTCCGACTGGGAGGTCGTCGCCGACACGACCGTCGAGGGGCGCACCATCGCCCTGGGCGGCGACCTCGTCGTCCTCCCTGGCGCGACGCTCGAGCTGCACGGCTGCACGCTCGTCTTCTCGGGCGCCTCCGGCCAGGCCCTCGACGTCCGGCGGGGCGGCGAGCTGCTCGCCGAAGGGTGCACCATCACCGCGGCCGACGGGGCGTCGGGCTTCACCTTCTCCGTCCTCGGCCGCGCGCGCCTGTCGCGATGCGACGTCTCCCGCGCCGTTGGGGGCGTCCAGGCCTGGAACGACGGGCTGCTCGTCGAGGGCTGCCGCATCCACGACTGCGACGGCCCCGCGATAGAGCTGCACGGGCACGACGCGCGCATCACGGGCTGCGAGCTGTACTCGGTCGATGTGGGCGTGTCATCCGTCGTTGGCCCCGAGGACGTGTCGCTGATGGCCATGGACGGCTGGAACGTCGTGGTCGCCGACACCACCATCACGGGCAGGACGAACGGCGTCCTCATGACGTGGAACAAGACGCTCACCGGAGACCTCGACTTGGACTTCACGACCGTCATCAGCAACGTGAACATCTCGGGCAGCAGCAGCCACGGCATCCTGCTGCACGCGGACCTCAAGGACAACTCCGGCTCGGGCGCGCTCGACTCGCTTTTCGACCTCAAGGTCACGGGCGGATTCTCCAAGAGCAACGGCGGCTCGGGCATCCACATCGGGCACTACATCAAGCCCACGAGCGTCAGCGGCACCCACAAGGTCACCCTCAACGTCGAGCTCGCGAGCACGAAGCTCAACAGCAACACGGCGCACGGCCTGTCCATCCAGGACACCTACAACTGCCAGCAGGGCGCCGCCCCCACCATCACCGTCAAGCACGCCGTGTCGCTCACCAACTGCGAGGTCAGCAGCAACGGCAGGGACGGCATCCACATCGACCGCCCGAAGACGGTCTACTACGGCACCGGCACCGGCGACAAGGGCCGCACCTACACCCTCGCGCTCACCGACACGAGCGTCAAGTCCAACAAGGACTACGGCATTTGGACCTACGACTGGCACTACGCCTACAGCGCGCGCGGGAAGCTGCTGTGGTCCAACACCGTCAAGCTCGTGCGCTCGACCGTCGAGTCCAACGGCAAGGACGGCATCTGGTGCACGCTCTACGAGCAGCTCTACTACGGCGACCGCGTGGGCGTGGACTATAAGCAGGTTTTCGACCTCCAGGACTCGACGGTCGGCAAGAACGGCCGCAACGGCCTCGAGCTCGGGTCCTCGGGGTACATGTACTACCATGGAACGATGACGCTCAACAACGAGCTCCGGCTCACGCGCACGCGCGTCCACAACAACACGGGCCTGGCTGGCAACTGCAACTGGCAGATGTACGGCTACGACTGGCAGTACACCTTCTACCGCAAGGGCGGTTGGTGGGTCGACCAGTCCGTCATCGAGGACAACGCCGGCGGGGGCCTCACGGGCAAGGCCGGCGGCTGGTCTTGGTACTCGGAGTTCGACATGGTCGCGCGCGTCCTCAACAGCCACGTGCGCAACAACGGCGCCGACAAGGCGGTCTACCTCGAGGGCATGTCCGGCAACAAGGGCGAGGCGCTCATCACCGGCAACGTCTTCGAGGGCAACGGCGGCGGGGGCGGCTCCACGTGCGTCGACATGGTGTACTTCTCGCAGTTCGTCGCCTACGCCAACACGTTCCACAAGGAGACCCACAGGGCGCTGCTCCGGTTCTACGGCCTGGGCACGCCGGGGCCGAGCCCCAACGTGGGCCCGAAGTACAGCGACTGGGTGCAGATCTACGAGAACGTGTTCGAGGACTGCGACGTGGGCACGTCCAGCGGCGACGGCGTGGCCGTCATCGACAGCTACCAGGGCGACGGGTCGCTCCTGTTCGTCGACAACGTCGTGCGCGGGGGCACGGGCAACGGCCTGGCGGCCAACCGCGTCTACGGCAAGGGCACGCTCGTGGCCAAGCGCAACACGTTCGAGGCCATCGGCGGCTCGGCGTTCTCCATCGCGTCCTCGTCCTCGGGGGCCAAGTTCCAGATCTCGGAGAACACCATGGGGAACGGCACCGGCTCGACCCAGAGCGCGTTCGTGCGCATCCAGGACGACGCGAGCGCCCAGATCACCATCACCGACAACCTAGCCGAGGACAGCTCATGCGCGGGCGTCGTGTCGACGGGTTCCGCGGGCCCCGCCGCGCTCGTGGTGCGCAACAACCGGCTCCTCGGCCTGGGCGGCAACGCCGTCGACCTGCTCGGCAACAAGTTCACGGTCGAGGGGAACGAGCTGCGGGACTGCAAGGGCTTCGCCATAGCGCTGCGCGGGTTCACGAGCCTCCCCACGGTGGGCGTGAACTCCATCACGGGGGCCGAGAACGGCCTCCTCCTCGAGGCCAAGCCGCGCACCGACGGCAAGCGGCTGAAGGTCTTCATGGACAACGTGACATGGCAGGTCACCGAGACCGCCATAGCGACCGACCACATGGACCTCGTGGTCACCAACAGCACGCTCACGGGCCGGCGCGCGCTCACGGCGTCCGACGGCACCATCACGACCATCTCGACGCGCGTGCCCTACATGTCGGGCTCGACCGACGCGGCGGGCCGCATCGAGGTCTACTACCTGCTGGGGCTCAACCTCACGTGGGCCAACGCCACCGGCGCGCAGAGCGGCCTCCCCTGCCCCGACGCCCTCGTCGTCTTCCGGCGCAGCACCGGCTCCTACTACACCAGCCGCATCGCGAGCCCCGAGGGCACGACGGTGCCGGAGCTCTTCCCCGCCTGGATGGTGGTCGAGGGCCACCCCGACCGCATCTCGCCCTACGACCTGGAGATCACGGCCTCGGGCCTCACCACGCACGCCACGCTCCCGCTCGACGACGACATGCAATCCGAAGTCTCCGTGGTGGACTGGGCGCTGCCCGCCATATCGGTCGAGAAGCCCTACGCGGGCGCGCTGGTCAACACGCAGGACCTCACAGTGAAGGGGTTCCTGACCGAGATGGGCTCGGGCCTCGCGGGCGCCTGGGCGAGCATGGACGGCCAGACATGGTCCCCGGTCGAGGCCGGGGACGTGTGGTCGGTCCGGTTCACCGGGCTCGAGCACGGCCCCGCGCGCCTCTACGCCAAGGCGATGGACCGGTCCGGCAACGTCAACATCACCCGGGTCGACTTCCAGGTCGACCTCCTGGGCCCGGACCTGGAGGTCATACGCCCGCTCGACCGCTCCTCGGTGCGCGACTCCTACATCGTCGTGGAGGCCACGACTGAGAGGACGGCCGAGCTCTTCCTCGACGGCGTCCCCGTCCCGAACCGCCAGGGCGTGATGTTCGAGCGCATGACGCTGAGGCAGGGGCTCAACATCATCGTCGTCGAGGCCGTGGACGGCTCGGGCAACGCGGCAATCGAGGTGCTGCACGTCTGGCTCGACACCGTCGCACCGGCCCTGTTCGTCTCCTCGCCCGTGGACGGGTCGGTCGCGGCCTCGCCGCTGGTCGCGGTCGAGGGCCGCACCGAGCTCGACGCGACGGTCACCGTCAACGACGAGCCGGTCGCGCTCGACGGCGCAGGATGGTTCCGCACCACGCGCGTGCTCACGGGCAGGGAGAACCTGCTAATCGTCGCCGCCGAGGACCGCGCGGGCAACGTCAACTCGTCCTACGTGCGGGTCACGCTCGACGACCAGCCCCCCAGCTTCCAGATAGGCTCCCCCGCCGACGGCGCGCTCACCGCCGCGACCCAGGTCGTGCTCGAGGGCTCGCTCGGCCAGGAGGACCTGGACGCGTCGGTCTACGTCAACGGCCAGCGCGTCGAGCAGGTGGGGCGGTTCACCGCGACCGTGGTCCTGGTCGAGGGCGAGAACCGCATCACCGTGGACGTCGTGGACCCCAACGGGCGCTCGAGCACCCAGGTCGTCAGGGTCGTGCGCGACACCACGGCCCCGCTCATCGCGCTCACCAGCCCGCCCGCGACCACGTGGACCACGCGCGACGGGAGGCTGATGGTCCAGGGCACGGCCGCGACCGCGAGCGAGCTGTGGGTGGGCAACGACCGCGCCCGGCTCGAGGCGGACGGGTCGTTCAACCACACGTTCCAGCTCCAGGCGGGCCCGAACACCGTCGAGCTCATGGCCAAGGACGCCGCGCTCAACGAGCGCACGGTCGTCCTCTCCATCACATGGGACCCCAGCCCGCCCGACCTGCGCGTGGACGCCCCGCCGCCGACGACCGAGGACGAGTACATCCTCGTGAACGGCTCCACGGACGGCGCCATCGTCCGCATCGACGGCGTGCCCGTGCCCGTGGTCGACGGCACCTTCAGCGTGCCCGTGCACCTCTCCCTCGGCACGAGCACCTTCACCATCACCTCCGAGGACGAGGCCGGGAACGTGGCCACCCACCAGCTCACGGTCGAGCGCACCGAGCCCACGTCGGTGGAGGCGAGGCAGGGCCTGCCGGTGGACATGATGACGCTCGTCCCGCTGCTGGTCGCGCTCGTGGCGCTCCTCGCCACGGCCGCGATGCTCAGGCGGGCCCCGCAGCAGGTGGCGGCGCGCCGCGACGGGCGCCGCCGCCCCCACAACGGGAACGGCAACGGCCACGGCAAGGGCAACGGCAACGGCCACGGCAACGCCAACGGCAACGGCAACGGATATATGGCCGCGCCCCCGCTCGGCGCGGTCGAAACCATGTACACGCCGGCCTCGGCGAGCGCGACCGA
>Ga0316626_10000992_pt1 | contig 12178 bp, 3 predicted proteins | sample OWC_Aug_T1_C1_D5_FD_207656 | JGI IMG/M metagenome (GOLD analysis project Ga0316626, IMG submission 207656) | Wetland soil microbial communities from Old Woman Creek delta, Ohio, United States - OWC_Aug_T1_C1_D5_A | ecosystem: Environmental > Terrestrial > Soil > Wetlands | place: USA: Ohio...
CTTGGAGAGGATGGCCGAGAACGAGGGGTCGGTCGACAGCAGCCCGTCAAGGTTGCTGTTCCACAGGAACTCGATGGCGTCGCCGTTGGGGTCGTAGGAGTCGCTCGCGTCGAAGTAGGTCACGGCACCGTAGCGGAACGAGGTCGTGCGGGGCTCGCTGAGCTGGACGACGGGCGGCAGGGGCCGGATGCCCAGCTCCGCGACGATGCGCAGGGGCTCCGAGGTCGCCGTGTTGCCCCCCGTGCCGTCCGTGACGCGGACGACGATGAAGTTCTGGTCCCCGTCCTCGACGTCGATGGCGAACGAGACCATGTAGAATGGGACCACCGGGCTCGCCAGCCTGTCGTACTTGTCGAGCCTCACCCATTCGGAGTAGCCCTGGGTGCTCGGCCGCGAGATGGCGTACTCTATCGTGCGCAGGTCCACGCCCGCGCCGTGGTCGCCGACGGGCGTGAGGTCGTCGATGCGCACGCTGAGCTCGAGGCGCTGCAGGCGGACGACCTCGCCTTCCCGCGGCGAGAAGTCCGAGAAGGACGGCGCCGTGTTGTCCACCATCACGCGCTGCTGGAAGGGCGCGGAGGCGTGGTCGGTGAGGTCCATCGCCTGCCAACGCACGTAGTTGTCGACGCCCTCCGGCAGCGTCACCACCGCCGAGCACTCGTAGCCCGCGCCCTCGCGAACGACGGTGGGGTAGTGCCACACGTCCTCGTCCTCGCCGACGACCTGGTAGCGCACCGAGCCCTCGACGACGCCCGACTGCGGGTCCGACACGAGGACCCCGACCGCGATGGCGTTGCGGCCCACCACGAAGGTGCCCTCCGCGGGCATCGCGTGCGAGAACGCGGGGCCCGTGAGGTCCACCTGCACGCGGTAGAGGGGCGAGGTGATGTACTCGCGCCGCTGCGTGTCCCTCGCGCGCCACTGGACATAGTTGGCGCGGCCCTCCGCGAGCCGCACGTCGTCGACGGACACCGTCACCATGGACGGGTTCTCGACGTCCCCCATGTTGACGGTGGTCCACTCCGAGAAGACGCCCGGCGCCGTCGATATGCGGTACTGGACGTGCGTGAGGTCGATGGAGTTGCCCTTCGTGTTCTCGATGGTGACGCCGACGGTCACGTCGGGGGTGCTGAACCACACGGCGCTGGACGGGACGGGCGACGTGAACGTCAGGTTGCCGAGGTCGACCCTCATGGGGTAGGGCACCGAGTCCGTGGGCCCGTTGCCCACGCGGTCGAAGGCGCGCCACTGGATGTGGTTGGTGCCGACCGTCAGCAGCTCCTCCGCGTAGGCGACCACCCTGTCCGGCTCCACCTGCAGGAACGCCTCCTGCCACGGCCCGAAGCCGCCATCGCCGGTGGCGAGCGCGAGCCTGTACTGCGGCACCCTGTACGGGGTGCTGGCGTCCACGCCGGGGCCCATCGGGTCGGTGATGACGATGCTCGCGTTCACCCGGAGGGTCGCGGTCACCTCGCCCTCGTCCGGTTTGGGGGAGGCGAACCTCACTGGCGTGGAGTCCACGCGCACCCCGAACGCGAGCGTGCGGAAGACGCGCACATGGTCGGGGGACTCGATGGAGACGGTGTACACCAGGTCGGTCCTCGGGGCCGACGGCGCCTGGATGTCGAGCGCCACGGGCTCGCCCGGCTCGGGCGGGGCCGACCAGGTGCCGCCCATGTCGTCCTTCGCGACGACCGACGCGGCGGTCACGGGGGGATGGTAGGCCCGCGAGGGGACGATGCCCGCCTGCGTCAGGTCGTACACGACCGTCACGCCGCCGACCCGGATGGTCTCGCCGCCCCGGACCCAGTCGCCAGGGGCCAGCGCGCCCTGGTGCTCGCCAGTGAGCGCGAGCTCGCCCTCGAAGGCGAGGGCGGACACGACCTGCCCGAGGCCCTCGAACGTGCCCTCGACGCGGAGGCCCAGGTTGTCGACGGCCGAGACGGCCACGCCGAGCGGGCGGTCCACGGGGAAGCCCCATCCGAGGATGATGTCGAGCCACAGGACGTAGGTATCGCGGTGCTCGGGGTCGTCGAGCATGCGGGCGGAGACGACGCGCGCGAGGCCCTTGGGGTCGGAGACCTCATCGATGCGGTCGTTCAGCTTGTGGTACGTGTAGGTCACATCCTCGCGCGACGGGTCGAGGACGACGTCTATCGTCCTGAGCTGGGTCGCGTCCGTGCGGTGCGTCACGGCCACCGCGAGGTGGTAGGGCCGCGCCTCGCACAGCAGCAGCGTGCCCTCGTCGCGGTCCTCGACCCATGTCGCACCGGCGCCCAGCGGCGGCATGGTGAGGTCGGCGCCCCTGAACAGCAGCACCGCGCCCACGTCGAGCCTGCCTGGCGCATCGAAGCCTGGGGCCCCGACCAGCACGTCCATGAAAGCGTCGCCGTCGACGTCGCCGGCGCCCGCCAGGCCGGCGGACAGGTGCTCTAGCGTGGACGAGCCGACCTCCTCGACCTTCGGCTCCGTGGAGAACCCGGTGTACCGGTCGCCGAAGAAGACGTAGACCTTGCCGCGCTCGGGCCTGTCCTCGGTCGAGTAGAGCTGCGCGCCGATGGCCACGTCGTCGCAGCCGTCGCGGTTGACGTCGCCGAGGTAGGCGATGGTGAACCCCAGGTGGGATTCGTCCTCCTGGCCCTCGATGACGCGCGATGCGTTGGCGCCGATGCCGCGCTCCGAGCCGAGGTAGAGCTCGACGCGGCCCGCGCCGGCGATGCCCGCGTCGGGTGAGGACACGATGAGGTCCGAGAACCCGTCGTTGTTGACGTCGCCCGCGAGGCGGATGCTGAGGCCGAAGTAGGACCGCAGCATCTTGCCCACGAGCGGGGGCGCCATCCACACGTCCTCGAGGCGGGGCGCGCCGTAGAAGATGTAGACCTTGCCGCGGCTGTCACCGGACACCGCGAAGGGCGCGCCGACCGCGAAGTCCATCCAGCCGTCGGAGTTCAGGTCGCCCGCGCCCGTCACGGCGTAGCCGAACCTGTCGCCGCGGCCCTCCCCGTCCCACAGCCAGGCGGGCGTGTCCTGGAGGCCCGCCGGACCGCCCAGGTAGACGAGCACGCGCCCGGTGTCCTCGTTGACGCCGTCGGCGCCCACGACTATGTCGTCGTAGCCATCGCGGTTGAAGTCGCCGAGCGCGTCCACGTCCATGCCGAACCGGCCGTCGGCCTCGCTGCCGTACAGGGCCTGGTCGGGCTCGTTGGCCAACCCCGCGGGCGTGCCGTAGAAGACGAACACCGCGCCCGCGGCGCGCTTCGATGGGAGGTACAGGCCGGGGGCCGTGATCAGCACGTCGTCGAAGCCGTCGTTGTCCAGGTCCCCCGCGGGCCGCACCTGGGATTCCTCGGTCAGCGGGACGCCCGTGCCCTCGAGCATCCGCACGGGGGCCTCGGTGACGGCCATGCCCCCCATGAAGACGTAGCACAGGCCCTTGGAGGGGGAGAGCATGCCGAAGTCGTCGAAGCCGTCGTTGTCCACATCGCCCAGGCCCGCGACCTGCTCGCCAAGGCGCTCGCCCACCGACTTCCCGAGGAAGGTCTCGTGCGTGTCCGCCACGTCGACGGGGTCGACGGCGTCGGTGCCCCTCGAGCCGGGCCCGGGCGCATCGGGCGCGGGGGGCGCGCCGGCCGCGCCGTCCCCGGAGCCATCGCCCTGCGCCAGCACGGGAGCGACCGTCGGCAGCAGCAGGGCTAGGACGATCGCGACGGCGGCGATCCCTCCTCGGAACCTTAGGCTCTCCATGGAGCCACCTGGCTCGCCCTACTTCTACGTGGCCCGCCACCATATACTTTTCGGTGTAAATTGGAACGGACCAGATTATCGGCCGGGGGACGTCCAGGCGATGCCCCGCCCTCGCATCCTGGAGCGGTTCTTGCGCTGCCGGCGAAAGGCCAGTGCGGATCCCCCCGCTTTCCCCGGTCGATTCCACCCGCCCGCCATCCTCAGGCGAAGACTTATCAGGAGGGTCGCGAATGGCTTCGCCGTGCCCGAGCCCAAGAGGATAACCATCAGGACCGACCGCGACGTCTACGAGCCCGCGGAGGACACCGAGCTCCTCATCCGCAGCGTCCGCCTCCACGAGGGCGACCGCGTGCTCGAGATCGGCACCGGCACGGGCGTCGTCGCCATACACTGCGCCAGGCTGGGATGCCGGGTCACCGCCACCGACATCCAGGCCAGCGCCGTCGAGCTCGCGCGCGAGAACGCGGATGCGAACGCGGTCGAGCTCGAGCTGCTCCACGGCGACATGTTCGAGCCCGTGAGGGGCGTCTACGACGTTGTCATCCTCAACCCGCCCTACCTGCCCACCGCCCCCGAGGACCTGACGCACTCGGCGCTCGACCGTGCGCTCGACGGGGGGCCCGACGGGACCGCGGTCGCGCTCCGGTTCATCGAGGGCGTGCCCCGGCACCTGGCGAGGGGCGGCCACGCCTACATGGTCGTGTCCAGCCTGCAGGACCTCGCGCGCATCCGCCATGCCGTCCACGACCGCGGCCTGGCCGCGAGGGTCGTGGGCACCGACAAGTTCGACCTCGAGGCCATCTCGGTCCTGGAGATAAGAAGGCCCCCCAAGAGGACGGCGTCGGCACGGGTACCTCCCCCCAAGAAACACAGATGAGGTGGACATGCCACCCTTGCAACCCCGGAGGGCGCGTGAGGGTCCTCTGCCTGCATCCTGGTACTTGGAGGCTGATGCCCATCGGGAGGTGCTCGCGCTCGAGCCGCGGCGGGCGGCCCGGCTGCGCCACCTCGCGCGCGAGCTGGCGGGGGCGCGGTGGCCATCCCCCGCGGGCCACCGGGCGCTCGCGCGGCTCGAGGACACGCCCGGCCTCCGCGCCCTCGCGAGGCCCATGGTCCGGCGCATGGCCGCGACCGAGGCGCTCGGCGAGGTCGCGACGCCCCCCGACGCGGCCGAGGCGCTGATGCGCTCGACCGCCGTGGCAAGGGTCGAGTGGACGCAGCGGGGCGCCGTCGTGCTCGCGCTGGGGGCCCTTGCCAGGCTCGTGCGCGAGGAGGGGAGCCGTGCCGAGCACGTGTCGCCCGCGTCCGCGCTCGTGGAGCTCCGCGCGGCGCTCAAGTCCGGCCTCACGGTCGTGGTGGTGTCGGTCGGCCCCCCCTACGTGGCCGCGGTGACCGCGCACGCGCCCGTGCTGCCCATGGGCCTGTGCGTGCACCGCGCGCTGTGGATGCCGGTCCGGCCAGGCCCCCGCCGGCCCGCCATAGACGCCACGCTGTGCAACGCCTGCGGGGAGTGCGTCAAGGCCTGCCCGACCAACAGGCTCGTGGTCAGGGGCGGGCGCGTCGCCGTCAAGTCCAAGTGCTCGGGGTGCGGGAGGTGCGCCGCCTTCTGCCCGCAGTCCGCCATCTCGATGGTCGTGCCCGCCCCGCGCGCGGAGGTCCCCCGGAGGCCGAGGGGCCCGGGCAGGCCCCACGGCCGGCGTGATGAATAAGATTATCACAGGGCTGGCGCATTGCCAGCGCGACCGGGTGGTCCGATGAGGTCCACACTCTGGATTGTCGCGTGCGCGCTCGCGCTTCTGATGGCCGGAACCGCCCTGCTGCCGCTCGCTGAGGGGCCCGCGGACGGCGCCGCCCCCACCGGGGACCGCGACGGCGGCGCAGCGTCGCTCTCGCGCGCGACCGTGCCGTTCAACATCGACTTCGACGTCAAGAACCCCTTCATCCAGGCGCGCCAATCTGACCTGGTTTGGGTCGACCTCGCGGCCCCCCCTGGCGCGCTCGCATCCCCCGGCCAGATCAAGCTCGTCGAACGACTCTCCCTTCGGGAGATCACCTATGGCGTCCTGCCCGAGGATGTCGAGCTCTACCCCGACGGCTCGGTCCATCGGGTCAAGCTCCACTTCATCGATTCATGGGACGCCAACGAGAAGCGCTCGTACCGCGCCATCATGGGCGCGAGCCCATCGACCCCCCCGTCCCCGATGCCCGACCAGCAGCAGGGCGAGTTCTTCGTCCTCCAGGACACGACCCTGAACGCGGATTGGCAGGTGCACATCGACGATTCCGTGTTCAGCCAGTACTCGGGCGTGTACTACATCTACATCGAGAACTCCCCCGTGCGCGAGGTGCGCGCGTCGGGCAGCGTGCTCGTGCGCGTGGGCGGTAACCAGCTCGACCCGGACCAGGCGAGCTTCCAGATGTTCTGGGGCGCGCACACCGACATCCAGGTCCAGCGCTCGCCGCTCGTCACGCGGCTCCGCCTGGGCTACCATGCGCCCGAGATAGTGCACTGGGGCCCGAACACGGCGACCGTGCAGCAGATCGTGCGCGACGTCGACTACATCAGCGCCGACCTCCAGCTCACGTTCGTGCGCGGCGTGCCCATGGTGGACGTCGAGAGCACGCGCACGGTCAACGAGCGGTTCTGGAACCACAACGGGTTCGTGATGGAGTTCAGCACTCTCCTGGGCAACTCGGCCCAGTGGGACGGGGAGATGCAGGTCGTCTACGGGACCGACATGTACGAGGTCCACCGCCCGACCACGACCGCCCCGACCTGGACGGCCGCGTGCATGACCTGGCAGGGCATCGACGTCGGCGAGGACGCGGCACCGGCGATGGGCGACCTCGACGGCGACGGCGACCTCGACCTGGTCGTCGGGGGCTCGCCCTCGGGGCCCGCGTGCTTCGAGAACGTCGGAACGGCGACGGCCCCCGTCCTGGCCAGGAACGCGACTTGGGAGGCGGGCCTCCCGCAGTACGACCGGGCGATGCCGACGCTCGGCGACGTGGACGGCGACGGCGACCTCGACATGATTGTCGGCATGGCTGAGGGCCGCCTCAGGGTCATGCGCAACGACGGCGCGGCGCCCGGCCCCCCGCAGTGGTCGGAATGGATGGGGTTCTTCGACCGCCTTGACATGGGGGACTGCACCGCCCCCTGGCTGGGCGACGCCAACGGCGACGGCCTGCTCGACCTGCTGGTGGGGCTCGCGGACGGCTCCCTCACGTGCATGCCCAACGTCGGGACGGCCTCGCTCCCGCGGTGGAACCCCGACGACGCGTGGGTGCGCCACCTCAACTCGGGCCCCACGAGGAGCCCCGCGGAGCGGTGGTCGGCCCCCTCGCTCGCGGACGTGGACTGGGACGGCGACAAGGACCTGCTCATCGGCTCGGACGACGGCAAGATAACCTACTTCAGGAACGAGGGCGACCGCCGCGTCCCGGCGTGGACCTATCTCGACGTCGCGTGGTTCGCGGGCCCCTGGGCGGGCGCGTGGGTGTCCGCCAACAGCACGCCGGTCATGGCCGACGTCGACGGGGACCGCGACCTGGACATCCTCATGGGCAACCAGGACGGCGCGCTGCAGCTCTACCGCAACGACGGGAACACCACGCCCTACAAGGGGCACTACAACCTGCAGCCCCTGCTCAACGGCAGCTACCGCCTCATGCGGGACAAGGACGGCAACGACGGCCCGTTCGTGGTCGAGGGCTACGGCACCGAGTTCTGGGGCTGGTACGCGCTCGGGAACCCCCGCACGGGGGACGCCCTCCTCAGGTACATCCCTGACTTCGACCGCCTGGCCTACAAGCAGGAGTACTGGGGCGACCGGTTCCCCTACTCGGGCGGGAACGTGTCCTACTACCCCTACGACGACGACGCGGGGGAGTACGTGACGCGCGCGATGATCACGGCCAACACCTACGAGCGCAGCGTCTCCGCGGGCACCTTCATCTCCCAGACCGGAACGAGCTCGGGCTTCGTCATGCAGCCCATGACCGCGATGACGTACCGCAGCCGCGAGGTCCTGTGGCTCGTGCCCTACCAGTCGGACCCCAGCGTGTACTGGCTACTGGCGGGCTTCCTGAGATTCCCGCTGCAGGTCACCCCGCCCACCGACCTTCGGGTCGCCTCCATCGAGCTGGATCCCGCCCACCCGGTCGACGGCGAGCTGGCACAGGTGGATGTCCACCTCGGGAGGGTGGTGACCGAGGCCCCGGTCACCGTCACGCTCAACGCCTCCTACGACGGCCCGGAGGGCGTGGTGAACGTGACGGTCGGTTCCGCCACGCTCGCCGCGGGCACCATAGGTGGGGACGACCCCGTCACCCTCGCCTGGGACACGTGGGGGTGGTCGGGCCGGCCCGGCAGTCGCCTCGTCGCGACCGTCGACGCGGACGGGAACTTGACCGAGATGGACGAGCACAACAACGAGTTCTCGGTCGACGTGACCGTGGCCCCCGAGGGACCGCCGTGGTCAGAGCCCACGGCCGCCACGACCGGTCTCCATTCGTCGCACCAGGTCGACCTGGTCGTGCGCCCCGACGGCAAGCTCTACGCCGCGTGGGAGACGGTGCAGGGCCTCGAGGAGATCGACATCGAGGGCGCGGCCTACGACCCGGCGACCGGCACGTGGGGCGCGGTCGAGACGCTCGTCACGGGCAGCCACTACGCTGTCGACCCCGCGCTCGTGGCCGTGGGCACCAAGGTCCACCTCGTCTACTCGAGCAGCATCGAGGAGCTCAACGACTACTTCCGCACCCGTTCCGCCATCTACTACTGGGGCGAGAAGTTCGACGTGTGGACGCGCTCGTGGGACGCGGGCGCGTGGAGCCCGCGCGCGCGCGTGACGCTCGCGGAGGAGTACAACGACTCGGACCAGGCCCCGGACGTGTTCCAGGCCGCGGGCGCGGTGCGCGCGGTCTTCCGCAACACGCACTTCGACTTCTACCAGGGCGGCAACCAGATGAACAACATCCCCTTCCAGCGGTGCGACGTGCGCATGGCCACGCGCGGCGCGACCAGCTGGGACACGGGCAACGCGACAATGGCCACCACGGCGGGCAGCCAGGCCTGGTGGGGCGGCCCCCAGGCCGCGCCCGAGGGCGACGCGCTCTTCTGGGTCGTGTACGAGACCGAGGTCGGCAACGCCCAGTGGGACGTGGTCGCGGAGGCGCGCAACTCCGTCGGCCTGGTCCGCACCGTCATGCTCACCTCGACGGGCGGCGCCGACGAGGTCCGGCCCTCCATCGCTTCGAGCGCGGCCGGGGACGTGCGCGTGCTCGTCGCCTACGAGACGACGCGGAACGGCAACCGCGACATAGCCGTGAGGTGGAGGACATCGGGGGCGGACCCGTCGACCTGGGGTCCCGAGGTCGTGCTCTCGCCCGACGGCGCAATCGACATGAAGCCCTCGGTGGCCTCGGACGGCCAGGGCAACTACTGGGTCGCGTGGGAGACCACGCGCGACGGCGACAAGGACATCGTCATGATGCGGTTCGACGGCACCGCCTGGCACGGCCCCTGCTGGATCGCCGACGGGCCGGCATCCGACGAGCAGCCGTGCGTCGCGGTCGACGCCGCGACCGGGCGGGTCTTCGTCGCGTGGGAGACCGACGCGGCCGGCCACGGCAACAAGGACATCCACATGCGCACCTACCTCGCGCGACCGCCCGTGGCCTCCCTCGACCAGGTCGCGCCGCAGCCCGCCGACGAGGACTCGGAGGTGCGCGTCGAGCTCGACGCGTCCGACGCGGACGGCGACCTATGGGGTGTGGCCTGGGACTGGGGCGACGGCAACAGCAGCACCGCCCATGGCGCGGCCGGCTCGCACGTCTACCCCAGGTCCGGCACCTACCGCGTCAGGGCCGTGGCCCGCGACAGGTACGGCCTCGAGGCGGCCCCCGTCGAGGTCGACGTGGTCGTGCGCAACGTGGCGCCGGTGGCGGTCATCGTCGCCCCGCAGCAGGCGGTCGAGGACGAGACCCTGGTCTTCTCCGCGGCCCCCTCGCACGACACCCCCTCCGACAACGGCAGCCTCGTGGCGCGGTGGGACTTCGGGGAGGTCACGCTCGTGAAGACGTTCCCGATCACTTCGTCCGTCTCGTACACCTTCACCAAGTCGGGCGTGCACACGGTCCGCGTGACGGTCATGGACGACGACGGCGCGACCGGCACCGCGGAGGTGCCCGTCATTGTCTCGAACCTGGCGCCCGTCGTCGCCGCCCACGCCCGCGACGCCGAGCTCGACGAGGACGAGGAGGGCGACTTCAGCGGGCGCGGTGAGGACACGCCGAGCGACTTCGCGCGCGGGCTCGTCTTCAAGTGGGACTGGGGAGACGGCAACTGGTCGACCGCGCTCACCGACCCCACCGCGACGCACGGTTACGCGCGCGCCGGCACCTACACGGCCGTTCTGCACGCCTACGACGACGACGGCGGAGACGGGGCCGCGACGGTGTCGGTCATCGTCTACAACGTCGCGCCCGCGGTCGCCGTCGCGGGGCCGTCGATGGTGCTCGAGGACGAGGGGATGGAGCTCGCGGCCGAGGCGGCGGACACCCCGTCCGACGTGCCCTCGCTCGACTTCCGGTTCCAGTGGGGCGACGGCACGTCCTCCCTGTGGTCGAGCGCCCCTTCCGCCAACCACACCTTCAAGCGGTCCGGCCAGTACGATGTCGTCGTCTCGGTCAGGGACGACCAGGGCAGCATCGGTGACGCTGTGCACACCGTGGTCGTGTCCAACGTCGCGCCCATCGCCAAGGCGGAGGCCGACCTCCTGCAGGTGGTGGAGGGCGCGCCCGTGCGCCTCACCGGGGAATCCTCGGTCGACACGCCGTCGGACCTGGCGACGCTGCGCTACATCTGGGACCTCGGCGCGCTCGGCATCAAGGAGGCGCGCGACGTCACGGTGACGTTCACCGAGTCCGGGCTCCAGATGGTGCGGCTCAAGGTCGTGGACGACGACGGCGCGCAGTCGAGCATCGGCCTGGAGGTCCTCGTCACGAACCGGCCGCCGCTCCCGCAGGGCAACGTCACGCCGTCCACGCTCAAGGTCCGGGTCGGTCAGGCCCTGCAGCTGAGCGCGGCCGGTTCCACGGACGACGCGTGGGACGTGGACGGCCTCACCTACTCGTGGTCGATGGGCGATGGAGGGAGGGTGGCGGGCTCTACCGGCACGTACACCTACGCGTTGCCGGGCGATTACGTCATCACCCTGACCGTCACCGACGCGGACGGCACCAAGGCCACATGGTCCACCAAGGTCACCATCGTCGCGGCCGGCGGGGACGGGGGCGGCGGGGGCGGCGATGTCATCAGCGCGCCCGTCATCGCCGCCATCGTCGTGGTGCTGCTCGTCGTGCTCGTCGTCGTTTGGCTGCTCATGAGGGGGCGGGGGGGAAGCGATTCCCCCGAGGGCACCGCCCCCGAGGGAGAAGCCACCGGGGATGTCGCCGATGCGACCTCCGCGGGGCCCGGCGAGGGGGACAAGGACGGGGGCGGGGCCCCTCCGCCCGGTGGCGCGTGAGCCATGCTGGCGCTGTCCGCGCAGCGTTTATATAGGGGGAGCCCCGTTCCCGATACACCCCGGCTGCGAGCGTAGTGTAGCTGGTTATCACTTGAGCTTGCCAAGCTCATAACGCGGGTTCAAATCCCGCCGCTCGCACCTACCTTCTCAAATCCCCGCTCAGAGCTCGAGCTCCCACGTCTCCGACGTGTGCCGGTGACCGAAGGCCTCGAGCGGCTCCTCGTGCACCTTCCTGAACCCCGCGCGCTCGTAGAGCGCCTGGGCCGCGTCGAGCCCCTTGATGGTCCAGAGCGTGAGCTTCCTGTAGCCGGCGGCGCGCGCGAAGGCCAGGGCCGTCTCCAGGAGCCGCCGGCCGATGCCGCGCCCCCTCGCGCGCGGCTCGACGAGTAGCAGCCGCAGCTGGGCCGCGCCGTCGTCCCCGGCCCTGGTTATCATGACCGAGCCCACGCGCTCGCCGCCCAGCTCGGCCACCCAGCACCGCTCGTGCGCCGCGTCCTGCGCGTCCGCGAAGTCCGCGACCACCCTGGCGACGAGGGCCTCGAACCGCACGTCCCACCGCTGCTCCTCCCAGTAGACCGCGCCGTGGCGCGAGACGATCCATCCCAGGTCGCCCGGCACGTGGGCGCGGATGCTGACGCCGTCCTCCCCCTTGCGCTTGGCGCCGAGCAGGCGCTCGACCTCGACCATGTCCTTTACCACGCGGCGCTGGTCCTTCCCGCCCAACGCGCCCAGCATGGCGCCGATGTCGGCCCGTGAGCGCGCGTCCAGGTCCTCGAACGCCGCCCAGCCCTTCCTCGTGAGCCACAGCATGTTCTGGCGGCCGTCCTTGCGCGAGACGCCCCTCGCGACCAGGCCCTTCCGCCTCATCCCCGCCAGCATGCGGCTCAAGTAGCCCTTGTCGA
>Ga0316626_10000993_pt1 | contig 12153 bp, 6 predicted proteins | sample OWC_Aug_T1_C1_D5_FD_207656 | JGI IMG/M metagenome (GOLD analysis project Ga0316626, IMG submission 207656) | Wetland soil microbial communities from Old Woman Creek delta, Ohio, United States - OWC_Aug_T1_C1_D5_A | ecosystem: Environmental > Terrestrial > Soil > Wetlands | place: USA: Ohio...
GATCAGGGAACGGACCGCAGATCTCGTTGCGGTCAACAACCGTCTTCAGACCGAGATCGCCGAACGTGAGCATGCCGAGGAAGAACTTAAGAAGCTCCTTTCCACGCTGAATACTTTGGTGGAACATATCCCGGAAGGGGTGGTTCTCCTTGACGCCGAGTACCGGATCATCCTTTCTAATACAATCGGAAAGGAATACCTGGGCACCCTCTCATCAGCCGGCGTCGGGGATATCCTGAGCCATATTTCAGGCATGCCAGTGCGTGAGCTCTTTCGTGAGGCGCAGACAAACGTCTGGCTGGAGCTCACCGCCGGCAGTCCCGTTCAACGGACCTACAAGATCGGCGGCAGCGTCATCGGCCAGGCAGGGGCTGACGAAGGGACAGTCCTTGTTATCAAGGACGTTACCGAAGAAAAAAACCTGCAGGAGGGAATGCAGACACAGGAACGCCTGGCTGCCGTCGGACAACTCGCCGCCGGCATCGCCCACGATTTCAATAATACCCTGACCGGCATCATCGGATTTACCGAGGTCATACTTTCCGAAACCCCGCTGGCGGCTGCGGACCGGGAAATCCTGGAAGCGGTGCGCCAGAGCGGTCTCCGGGCAGCGTATCTGATCCGCCAGATCCTTGATTTTAGCAGAAAATCGAGCAGCGAGTTAAAGCCTATCGAGTTGTACGCTTTTCTGAATGAGTTTTCGAAATTCATCAGGCGGACCATACCGGAGAACATCAACATTTCCCTCGTCTGCGACCCGGGAGAATACTTCGTGCGCGCCGACCCCGCAAAGATCCAGCAGGTCCTCACCAACATTGCCCTCAATGCGCGCGACGCCATGCCGAAAGGCGGGAAGCTGACCTTCTCGCTTTTCAACCGTACGGTCCTGCACGGTGAGAATCCCCCGTTACCGGATATGCCGGAAGGGGACTGGGTCGTCCTGTCCGCCACTGACACCGGATGCGGAATTCCATCCGAGATCCTGCCGCACATCTTTGAGCCTTTTTTCACAACCAAGGAAATGGGCAGCGGTACCGGCCTGGGATTATCGCAGGTATACGGTATCGTCAAACAGCACAGCGGCTTCATAGACGTGCGAACCGAGACAGGTAGCGGAAGCGTCTTCACAATCTACCTGCCGGTCTGTCCCGCAGTTGAACCGGCGACAGTACCGGAATTCCACTACGAACCGCTTGACGGAAAAAATGCGGGGATCCTCGTGGTTGAGGATTACGAGGCAATACGGACCATGATCAGGAGGACACTCACCAAGCTGAACTTTACCGTGTTTACCGCAGAAAACGGCAAGGACGCCCTTCAGGTCTATGAGAAGAACAAAGCGTCCATTCGTCTCATCATCACTGACCTGGTGATGCCTGAGCTTGACGGCATCGGGCTGTGCAAGATCATCAAGGCAAACAACCCGTCCATAAAGATCCTTGCGATAAGCGGCTATCCTCTCGGCTCGGAATGGAAGGACCTTTACCATGCAGGGATAACCGAATGCATTCAGAAGCCCTTCGAACGGAACACCCTCATCCGCACTGTCTGTGACCTGCTCATGAAAGACAACTGATCATCTCCTCTATGCCCCCACGAAATTGCAATTGAGCTGTCATCACCCATAAAAACCTCCACCCCGGAGGTGGCAGGATTTGCCGGGTGACATGGTGCGCCTATCCTCTATCAGGCACGCATGCAGAGAATATCAGGGGAGCAACAGGCATCATAGAATGCACGTGGAGAGGGGGTTCGAACTCTGTAGAGTTTGCGTATACTGCACCAGTGACCCATCGGGATCGGAGGCATTGTACGTCCTATATAGCCAAACTCCTTAGCGCTTTAGTGCAAGCTAGATCATCCTGGGTTCCCTGCCGAGGCCAATGGTGTCGCATTTTGCCGGAGTACCAGCCAGGCTAGGGCAGCTCCGCATTCCAACAAAAGATTGACACATGCAGGAGTCTGAAGGATAATCAAAAGCAGGTCTTTTACAAAGTAAATGTCCTGAAAATGCATGCGCATGAGGTGGTAAGCTATGAAAAGACGTTTCTTTGCCTCTCTGACTGTCCTGTTGTTCGTGCTTTCATGCCAGACCGTACCAATCACCGGAAGGCAGCAGCTGAGCATTGTGCCTTCATCGACCCTTATGAGCATGAGTTTCAATGAGTACGATGAGTTCCTGAAGAAGCATGATGTCATCACGGGCACGGCGGAATCCCAAATCGTCGGCAGGGTGGGAAGACGGATCCAGCGAGCAGTGGAACGATATTTCTCCGAGCAGAAGATGTCAGAGAACTTGGCCGGGTACCAGTGGGAGTTCAATCTCGTGAAGGATGATGCGGTAAACGCCTGGTGCATGCCCGGGGGAAAAGTCGTGGTCTACACGGGGATCCTGCCGGTTGCAGCGGGAGAAAACGGCCTGGCGGTCGTCATGGGCCATGAGATCTCGCATGCAATCGCCAAGCACGGCAATGAACGGATGAGCCAGGGGCTGGTCGCGCAGATGGGCGGGATGGCATTGTCAGCCGCCCTGGCAGAGAAGTCACAAGAGACACATGACCTCTTCATGACCGCCTTCGGTGTCGGATCGCAGGTGGGCATACTGCTTCCGTACAGCAGGGTCCAGGAGTCGGAAGCCGACCGCCTGGGGCTCATCTTCATGGCAATGGCCGGTTATGATCCTCGCGAAGCGGTCGGTTTCTGGAAGCGGATGGCAGGCGGCAAGAAGGGGGCTTCCGCCCCTCAATTTCTCAGCACCCACCCGGCAGACAGCAAGCGGATAACGGACATCGAAAACATGCTTCCCGAGGCAATGGGGTACTACCAGAAATAAGCCTATACCCCTGTCTTCCGAAAGGATCGGGATGAACGCGACGAGAGTCATATCCGGACTACAGAACAGGCTGTGAATCCTGCTGGCCTTAGGCATCCTCGCCAGAGTGATGAACCCGTGTCCGGCGCCCAGTCTCTTGCGGGCTTAGGCGATATGCAGAATCAGGAGTAGACTGGTTGCCGAATAAACAGAATGCCGACACCCTGTAAAAGAACTCTTGCATGACAGCAGGCAATGGCTGATTTGGTATGAGCGCCGGACCAGGGCTGCCATATGGTTATCTTGTCGATGCAGTCTGTTTATGAGACATATCAGGTGTTCAGTCTATTCCCTCCATATTATTTTGGACAGGCGATATCAGCATTCGATGATGAAGCCGTCTTTTCTGTGAAAGTCCGGCTGCGTGCCGGGATGGGTCAATGCCCAGTATGTGCAATCACCCTCTGAATACCTGACGACAGCGCAGATACCGGCCTTCAGGGCTTGGTCACGGGGGATGATCTTTTCGAGATCAAGTTCAACAGAAAGATTCAGTGCCCCAGGACGGAGGTGAACGGAAAAGGGCAGAGAAGCAAAAGCCTGCTCCTCTTGCATCCTCTGCCGGTAGGCTTCAAAACTAAAGACATTCCAGTGGCCGGAAGGCGAGAAGTTAAATTCCCAGTATTGGTCAGTTTTCTCAGGGCTAAAGAACAGCTCGAAACAGGTCTCATTCCAAAGACTGTCTCTGCGGAGAGGCATTGCCGCAGGCGAAGGGATCGCAATCGCGTCAACAGGGCCGAGAAGATCGTACTCAAGATACAGAAGACCTTCCTGGCGGCTCACTGTGCCGGTGATCTTCACCGCTGGCAGGGGGCATGCTGACGGAAAGGGTATCAGGGAAAAGCCCTGGCTTTTCATCTCATGTCCCGGATGATCGCGCGAATGGCGGTTTCCTGTTCCTCAATGCTCCTGGTGAGCCTGAACTGCACCAGCGCTCTCGCCAGATTGTGATCCTGGCTTTTGACCTTGAAATAGACATTGCCCTCCAGGTGGTCTGTAAAAAACCTCAGCCCAAGCTCAAAGGCGATAAGACGGATGGCTTCATAGAGATGTTCGAAATCATCTCCGGTGAGAAACTTTTTCGCGGTCTGGAGGTAGCCCTCAAGGATCGCCCTGCAGCAGTCGATATCGAACCGGACCTCATCCCATGCCCCGGTTTCTTCCCCAAGGGGATTAGCTCCTGATCTCAGGCAGTCGCCGATGTCATAGTGAACAAGGCCGGGCTTGACCGTGTCCAGGTCTATGATGCTGATCGCCTGCCCTGACGCAGCGTCCATCATGATGTTGTTCACCTTCGGGTCCCCGTGAATCACGCGAAGCATAAGCCTCCCCTCAGCCCGGGCGTTCTCAAGCACAGGTGCAAGGCTGCGCCGCTCATCCAAAAACCGCATGCAATACTGCACGTCCGGAGAGCCAACAGTCCCGCATTTTAAGAGAACCTCATCATAGTGCCGCAGATAGCGCGGCGTTACATGGAACCCATCCAGCGTATCTGCCAGCCGTTCAGCCGGCAGGTCACTGAGGAGGGCATGAAACATGCCGAGGGCATAACCCACTTCACGCGCGTGGTCCGTGTCCCTGATCGTGTCAAACGACGCGGCGTCAATAAAGCTCATCGCCCGCCAGAACGAGCCGTCACCGCCTGTCCAGTAATCGCTGCTGTCCCGGGCACCAAGCATGGCTGGGACCTCCCAGCGGCGGCCAAGGCCCGGAGGGGAACGGTCCAGACGTCCCTGAATATGGGCAATCGCAATGCGCATATTGCGCATGACGAGGTCTGGACGGGAAAAGACCTGGGTATTGATGCGCTGCAGGATAAAACGTTCTTCCCAGTTATTGTCCAGCGTGACCAGGAAGGTGCTGTTGATATTGCCATTGCCGTATTCCCGGACATCAACAACCTTATCGGAGCTGAACTGCTGTGCGATCGTGAAAAGGTCTTCCAGGTCTTACCCCCTCATAAAAAATTCCCGCAGTCTTGCAGTACATTCTATGGAAAAAAGCCTTCATGGTCAAACGACCAGCCGCCGACATCTTGTCACACGCTGAATAATTGCGACCAGAAACGTGTGCTATGTGTGATGGGGCCTCAGCATCGCCTGATCAAACATCCGTAGATTCCCACGGGCAAGCCCGTGGCACTTACTGCTACAGGCTTCGCCTGTTTGCCCTTTTTGGCATTCACCCACGGGCATGCCCGTGGAACTCTGCTGGCTGATTAGAACGCTTTCAAGTGGCATCTTCCGTCGAGCTAAATGGACGATACATTCCGGCTGGAGAACTAAAACTGGCCATTGCTACCCCTCACAATGCAACATCTCATATTGCTGAAATAATCAGACGTGCGCAAATTAAAAAGATTTAATCTACTCTTAACCGGCTTTTAACGCTCGGCAACTAGAGTACATCGTCCCGGCAAGACTCTGGAGGATCGAGTCTTTTTGAGACTCTCAAGAAAGGGATGGACTAGGAAGAGAAGGCCTCTCAAATTATATAAGGAGTTAGTGAAAAGATTTCTATTTTTGTGAACTTATTGGTGACTCTTGCAGATCGAATGTCATTGTCAGCCTTGGGAATGGCGACTTTGAATCTACAAACCTGTGCCGGCACCACGGTTTGATTATCAGTATATTTGAATTCATCCTGCTCCCGGGAGAAAGAACGGCCCGCTTTTCTCAGTGATGGGACCGCAAAGACTACCGTGTCTGAAACTTTATGGTCATTATTGGAGGTGACATGCTTTTTCATAGTTTACGCGGGTTGTTTTCGAATGATCTTGCAATAGACCTCGGCACTGCCAACACCCTTGTCTACGTTAAAGGGAAAGGCATTGTCTGCGATGAACCTTCCGTCGTCGTGATAAAGAAGGACAACAAAAAGACAGTAGCAGTCGGCTCCGAAGCAAAGAGAATGCTCGGCAAAACCCCCGCCAATATCATGGCTATAAGACCCATGAAAGACGGCGTCATCGCGGATTTCGACGCAACCGGCGAAATGCTCAAATATTTTATCAAGAAGGTCCATAACAGGAGAAGTTATGTATCGCCGCGGGTAATCATCGGCGTGCCTTCCGGGATCACGCAGGTGGAGCAGCGGGCGGTCAAGGATGCGGCCGAGGCGTCAGGCGCCAGAGAGGTCTATCTGGTTGAGGAGCCGATGGCGGCTGCCATTGGCGTAGGGCTCCCCATCGGAGAGCCATCCGGCAACATGATCGTGGACATCGGGGGCGGCACTACGGACGTCGCCGTTATCTCCATAGACGGAGTGGTTTACAGCAAGGCGGTTAGGATGGGAGGCGATAAGATGGATGAGGCGATCACAGCCTATATAAAGAGAAGATACAATCTGATGATCGGGGAAACGACGACCGAGCAGATAAAGATAGAACTCGGGTCGGCCTGCGATTCAGTCGATGCAGAGAAGAGGGTAAAAGACATCAAAGGGAGAGACCTGATATCGGGCATACCAAAGACGATAACGGTCAATGAGGACGAAATACTCGAGGCCCTGTCCGAACCGATCAACGTTATCCTCGATACCATCAGGGTTGTTCTCGAAAACACCCCACCGGAAATCGCCGCTGATATTGTTGACAAGGGCATAGTCCTTGCTGGCGGGGGTGCGCTTCTGCGCCGGATCGACCTGCTGATCAAACAGGAAACCGGTCTTCCCGTTACCATCGCTGAGAACCCCCTGACAGCGGTGGTTATCGGCGTCGGGAAGATGCTTGATGAATTGGAGATGCTCCGCAAAGTCGCAATAACCTGATGGATGGAGGAGGTGTTTTGAATAAAGCTCTTCTCCCGTTGAGCAGGCAGAACCCGACTCGGGTATTTCTCAAGAAATACTTTCAGCTTCCGATTGAGGCTTCATGAAAGATTATTATTACATCTTAGGATTAGAAAATAGCGCGACGGCCGGTCAAATAAAATTGGCATATAGGAAATTGGCAAAGAAATTCCATCCCGACGTTAATGACGGAGATCATTTTTTTGAAAGTCGCTTTAAAGAGATACAGGAAGCTTATGAAGCATTATCAGATGAATCAAGAAAAAGGCATTATGATTTAAGGTATAAAAACCACAAGAGCGGCCACGCTGACGATTCAACACTTAGTCAATATGAAGAAGAATTGAAAAGAAAGTATGTAGCTGAGTTAAGAAAGAAAGAAGAAGAAATCATAAGAAAGTACCTGACGCCTGAGCAGCGAGCGCAGGAAGAATTAAAAAGAAAGAAACGTGAGGAAGAGGCAAAGAAACGAGAGGAAATTAAACGCTTATCTAAGGAAATACAAAATCATCGGAATTTAGTCAATGAAAGAAGGAAATCAATCAAGTCATTTCAAGATGAAATCAATAAAACAGAAAAAGAAATAAATGCACTGACTGAAAAGAAGCTTATATTTGAAAGAAGCTTAGCAGACTGAATTAGCGAGAGCGATGGGGTCAGATCTTGTTTATTGCAGGATCGATCCGCCGCGAACTTCTTCTTTTCATGTTTTCCACTTGCGACCTTCGTAAATTCTATCCTGAGTGTTCGCATCGGCTTCTGTGAGAACTCACCGGCTCCTTTTTTGTCGGCAAAGCACATCATCTCCGCGCCATGATCCACTGGGTGCCGCAGATGTACCGGAAATCGCAGTCAGGGCACTGCCGCTTCATGTCCGCTGAAGGCAGGAAAGGGACAGAAGGGTCCGTGATCTCCTCAAGCAGCGAACGTATCACCTGTCTGAGCGCCTGGCAGCCCGCCTGTCTGTCGTTGTCCGCAAAGAGAGGCAGTTCGATGTCCCTCCCGATCACCGACCTGCCGAGAAGCAGATACGAGCCGTTCAGGGTTTCGGGGGCAACAGCCTTTTCCCCTGCATAGATCATCAGATAGCAGGGCAGCTGCAGGCTGCCGATCGCCTCTGTCCATGTCCCGCGGTCCGCGGGATCGAGCTTCGCAAAGTTGACCTTCATCCTGTCTGATGCGCCGGTCTTATAGTCGATGATATATGTCCTTCCGTCACGCTCCTCAACAGAGTCCACCCTGCCCTTGAGCACGAACCCTTCAAAGCCTGTTTGCATCTTCCTTTCGGTCTCGATGATCCTCACGCTGGTCTCCCTGATAAGCGGCAGATAGTATTTTTCGAGGAACGAGCGCAGCTGCCGCACTGTCTGGTTCATGAGCAGATACTGGGCGCCGACAAGGTCTCTGCCATAGCGGGCGGTAAAATGGTCACGGCAGAGGCGTTCGATCGCTGCAGGGTCAATATCCTGCTCCGTGAGCGAGACCCCCTTCAATGTGCCGAAGTATGTGTCCAGGATAGCGTGCACTGACCTGCCGATCTCTGTCCGGGCGATCTCTCCGGTCATTGCCTCGGTCCTGCCTATGCTCAAGACTTGGGTGTAGTAGAATCTGAGCGGACAGCCCAGATACAGGTCAAGGGCCGTGGGACTGAAGGCATAGCCTTTCAGAAAACCAAGCACCTGCTGCGTCTTTTCGACAGGTTGAGGATTGCTGTTGCCGAGACTGACCCGGTACTGCACCGAAGCAACATAATCGCTGACCTCAGTTTTCCGGTCTCGCTTCTGACGCCTCCAGAGCAGGCGTTCGACAAACCGCGACCGCTCCTGAGTATCTGACTCGACAGAAAAGATATGCGCCTCCCGGGCAGACCCCAGAAGCGTGCTGAAGTTGTAGTCAGCTATCCTGTCCCGGTCGATATAGGTCGGCAGTCCGAGATAATGGCGCGCCTTGAGAGGCAGCAGCGTATCGTCCCTGCGCGTCGCGGGAAGCGTTTCCTCATTGGCGTTCAGGACGATGACGCGGTCGAACGACAGGCCGCGGGTCTCGAGAAGACCGAGCACCTGCAGCCCCCTGACAGGCGTTCCGTCAAAGGGCACATGGGATGCTGCCACGCACTTCCTGAAGAGGCTGAAGTAACTGTCCCGGTCAGCAAAGGAAAACCCGTTGAGCAGTGAGCCCGAAAGTTCTCCGATCGTCCGCACAAATGCCTCGGCAAACGGCTGGAACAGCGGGTGCAGCCGTGCGCTGCTGTTGTCGTAGATGAAGGTGAGCAGTGCGAGACACTCTGTCGCTAAATCCGCTACGGACGCAAACGAGAGGAATCGGCCGATGGTCGAGCGATGGATCTGCCTGAGGTGCTCTTGCAGATCGTCAGGCTTTGCTTCCTCGCCTGCAGTTCCAAGCTTTTCCGTTGCCCGCTTCATGATATCGTCTGACGACTCTATCTCTTTCATCGTCATGAAGGTCCGGGACACGTTCTCGCTGAAAATCTCCTCGATCGTGTGGAAAAGCACGCGGGTCGTCTCCGGCTTCCCCCTGAAAAAAATGTTCTTGGTATAGGGGTGAAGCACGAAGTTCAGATATGCCGGAAGATAAACACGGTCCCGGTCCATGGACGAAACGAGCCCCATGAGGTTCTCGAAAAAACCGGATATTGGAGTGCGCCTGAGCGGATAGCCCATGGAGATGTTATAGTCTTCTTCGGTCATATCAATGAGGCCCTGCCTGATCAGCGGAAACAGTGCATCCGACGACGGCAGGACGACCGCTGTCCGCTCGTCAGGCCGCTCCCCGCTGAAAAGTCCGCTGAGAGCGAAGATCTGGCCATGAATGTCAGGACTGCTGTAGAACGTGATCTTTTCCGCTGTTGCTTCCTCAGCCTCCGTGTCCCCGGCCTCAACATTGAAGTCCTTCAGATGACTTGAAAGTCCCCTGCCCTGCTTGAAAAGAAAGACCGTGTTTTCAGCCTGTCCCAGTTTGCGGAAGATCTCCTTTTCTGTGCTTGTCAGCGCAAAGAACCCGGCGAATATCTTCATGTTGTATCTGGCAAGTGCGGCATCGAGGTCCATCGCGGCCACAGCCCGGTAACGGGAAGAACGGGTCGAGAGGCCGGCCGATTCCAGTTCTGCATAGAAGCGGTCGTAAAAAAAAGATAAGGACTGGAGCCGCGCAAGCGAACCTTCGGGGATGAGCCGTGCAGCCTCAGGGTCGACCTGCCGCACCAGATCACTGCTTACGCCCTCGATCTGCAGTTCCTCGAGATCGCGGAATATCGTCATGCCGATGGAAAAGAAGCGGTCGAGTGAAAGGAAGCGGTCACGTCCTATCCGGTCCTCAGCGGAACGGTGGATGTTGTACAAGACGGCCACGGCATCCATCACATCGATCTTGCGCCGCTCGAACGAAGCATCATAAAGCTGGTCGACGAAACCGTCGATGGAATGGATGCCCGGCGGTATGAAGGCGCTGCCTATCTGGAGAGCGATCTCCCTGCGGAGAAAATGGGCAGGCCGTCTCCCGGGAAATACCACGAGGTCCCCGGAGAAGTCCTGACCGCTCGGCTCGAGGAGCGAGGCTGCCTCAGCAATGATATTTGTTCCTGCAGGTAGCACGCGTGCGTTCATGCGACCTCCACCGCACGGTTAATGTCAACGTACACCAGGAGCCCGCGTACTGCCCTGCCGGGATAGAGCGCCGCAACCACTGACAGGTAGTGCCGCACCTGTTCCGCATGGAGCCCGGTTATATCAGCTTCCCTGCCGGTCTTGAAATCCAGAACAATCGCAGCATCAGGGTCTATGACGAGGCGGTCAATGCGGAGCAGCCTGCCGGTTTGGTCCACGATCTCCTTTTCAGTGAAGACCACGCGGCCATCTCTCGCCACGAAATACTCTGCGGTCTTGGGATTGCCGAGCACTGCCGTCACCGCGTCAGCAATCTCATCGTCGGGATATTCGATGCCGGTATCTGCCTTTGCCTTTCCTATGAGAGTGTGGAGCTGCACCGCATCCGGCAGAGTTGTTGCCACCCTCGAAAGCACGTCATGGATAAGCTCGCCGCGTCTGCGCTCTGTGGCTGCAAGTGCGCCGTGCGATACCGGGCGCCGGATTATGCTGCCTGTCCGGTGGGTGATGCCGCACGGCTGCCGTGCCTCTACCTTTGCCGCATGGCTGCGCTCAACGCGAGAAGTTTCAGGAAAACCTTCCCCGGCAAGCAGGTCGAACGGCTGTTTGTCCCTCGTACCCTTTACGCCAATGACATACATCTCTTCCTCAGCCCGGGTGAAACCGACATAGAGCGCATTCAGGCGGTTGACAAGGTCTTTAGCAGCTGCCTCATCATAGAGCGGCTGAAGGGCCGGCTCGCTGGAGCATATGCCCTTCGTCAGTTTGAGGAGCCGCATCCTGTCACCTTCTGTCAGCTCCACAAAGTCGAATGGCTGCTGCCGCGCTGCATAGAGAAGAACGAAGGTTGCAGGGAACCCGAGCCCCTTCGCCTTATGTATGGTCATCACCCGTACTGCCGGAACGCCCTTCGGAACGTCCATGTTCCAGCCGGCATCGTCGGCATCTTCGTCATCAGCGAACTCGATGAAGTCCCTCAGGCTGTTGAATCCTGCGCCTTCGAACTCCCTGACCACTTCGAGGATCTTGACCAGCGCTGCCTCTTCATGCCCGCAGGTGTCGAAGACCCGAAACACGCTGAATGCCTCGGTCACGAGATCATAGACCGGGAAATACCCTGCTACCCTGAAAAGGCCGTCAAAGTATCGGTCCCACAGCTGCGGATACAGGCGCTGGAAGACCTTGTAGACCCGTTCCCCGCGTGCGGCAAGAATGCAGGAGTGCAGGTCTTCCGGTTTGACATGGGCAGCATCCATCGCGCAGGTCCTGCTGAATATCTCGCCCAGCAGGAAGGTGCTGAAGGCAGGGTCGTCTATGGGGGAATCGAGAAAGTTCAGCAGCGCGATGACCTCGCCGGTGATCCTCCTTCTCCGGATGTCAAGGTTGCTGTAGGAGATGAAATCGATGCCCGCCTCGTTCAGCCATCCCGAGACCCGCACGGCATCCTCGTTCCGTTGGGTCAGGACCGCGATGTCGCTCAGCCTGAAGCCACGGCCCTGCAGCTGTCCTATCTTCCGCACCATGCGCTCGCGCTCCGGCTGGCCTTCTTCGTCCCGCTCCAGCGCGACCGCCTCGACATGGCCGGCATCGCCGTTCCAGCCGCGCGCGTTCTGCTCATAGTCTGCAAGGCCGCTGCGCCGCGCTGCCTCTCCGTAATCAGGATTTGCGGCCATGGTTTTTTTGAAGACCGCGTCGACGAACTTCACTATCTCCGGCCTGCTCCGGAAGTTCTCGGTTAGGCCTTCCACATCTGGCTTTACCAGCGTGAGATACCCGCCGCGCTCGAGCTCCTGCATGATGGTATAGTCAGCATAGCGGAAACCGTAAATCGCCTGCTTGGTGTCTCCCACCACGAACAGGCTCCCGCCC